>Ga0315899_10000955_pt1 | contig 33713 bp, 30 predicted proteins | sample LakEriMetagenome_2_FD_203518 | JGI IMG/M metagenome (GOLD analysis project Ga0315899, IMG submission 203518) | Freshwater fungal communities from buoy surface, Lake Erie, Ohio, United States - Buoy 4 MA112 | ecosystem: Environmental > Aquatic > Freshwater > Lake | place: USA: Lake Erie, Ohio...
ACATGGGACAACCTAAAAAAATGAACAACAGAGGGAAATCGCAACTAAGGCATTTTTTGAGGCTATTTTAAGCTGGCGTTATAACCATTGCCACGACATGTTAGTAAAACAAATATTCAAACTAACAACTTTGGTCTTTAACGTTCCTGGACAATGATCCCAGTCCATCGGTTGATGTCAATGATGCCAACGTCTGCATAATTCCCTCTTCTTTAATAATGGGGGAAATTAATTAGTCGATCGCCGCTTTATCTCCAGACTGTAGGAATACTTAACATTTGGTTTAAATTGCATGATAATCGCCGCCCCAAAGAACATCCCAAGGGTGCATTAGGTAGCCGATCTCTGCAAGATTCCCCGATCTGCCTAACCAAGTTTTAGCCACTACGGCCAGGGGATTACCGACTATATTTTTGCTGACCAGTCAATTTCTGGCTATTCAATAACCGTAAAATTGCCCCCGTTGCAATTAAGCCAATACCCAGCAATTCCAAAAAGCCGTTCATGGTCAGTCCCCCCAGTTGCCAGCGCAGCAAGTGATCGACATGGTGAAAGGACGCGGCCCGAACCAAAATAAAACAGACTAAAAACCCTAAACCCAGCACCGCTAAACCCAGGGCTAACCTCGACGATGGGCGGCGTTGTCGGTTGACATACCACAATCGTCCTAGACCGATAAAAACGGCGATCGCCATTAATCCCAACGCCATAATGAACTGAAATTGGACTTCTCTTCGTTGTCGATACCAGCCATTTTCGATCGCCACTTGACGACCAAACTCCGTAAACCAAGACTGCAAATCCAGTTGTTTATTAATGCCCAGAATTATCAAAACCACCGCTAAAAAGAGCCAAAATTCCCCTGGGGATCGATACCGTTGCCGGGCGATAAAACGTGGCCAAACCCAACACAGACCGCATAAAGTAGCCGTCAAAAAATAGGCCACCACCGTTAACCAACCAATAATGCTTGGATCCCCAATACCGGGTTGCCATTGTCCTTGCACCATGACCGCCAACGGCACTTTAAGGAAGGAATTGATCATTGCAGTAAGACTCTAAGGTTGCTTAAAAGATTATGCCAAAATGACGCAAGGAGGAAGTTTAGTGGTATATAAAGACCCAATAGAAGTGCTCAAAATTTATCAAGTTCGTAAAGTTTTATCGCAATTGGTTACCGCCCTAAATCCCCTTGCTAAGATGACGATCATGTTACGGTGCAAACCCGTTACGCCATTCAAATTGTGAAAAATATTGGGGCATTTGAGTTGTTACAGAATTTTTACATTGCTTAAAAATTAGTTGCAATTTGTCAACCAAGCCTATGACGAATTTAGATCGATTTCCCTTGGATTTGCCCAGGGTATTGTCCTAAAGATTTTAGTTAAATTGTTGAGTTACGGAGAAACATTGCTGAGTTATGAGACATTTTTGTGATGCTTGGATCGAAGAATGGTGTGATGCCCACGGTTGGACGGATTTGTTCATGGAGCGTCTTAATCATTATTGGGCGTTTCCCCCTGGGGCGGTAATGCCCGAACCGATTCCCAGCAAAATTATGCGGGCGATCAAGATGGAAAAAGGACTCTGTGAGGAGGAAAAAACCTGGCTCATTGCGGCGATCGCCTTATCGGGGTGTGCCATTGCTTCGGCCTTTGTGTTCAAAAATCCCATGCCCATCGTGTTGGCCTTTGCCTTTGACGCCATTACCGCTGGACGATTGGAAGTCGAAACAATTTAGAGACTGACTAACTTGGTAAGATCAGCGAAAACCATCCAGCAACCCTAACGAGCCAACTATTGTGTTAGACGAACAAGCCAAGAAAACCCTATTGCGTAAAATTCCCCACGGCCTTTATGTCTGTGGTGTTAAATCCGGGGAAGAATCCAATGGTTTTACCGCCAGTTGGGTCATGCAAGCCTCCTTTGAACCCCCTTTAGTGATTAACTGTGTGCGGTCAGATTCCGGCTCCCACGCCATGCTCAAAGAAAGTGGCCAGTTTGCCCTGAGTTTTTTGGCTGCGGATCAAAAAGACGTGGCAGCCCAATTTTTTAAACCCAAGCGGCGCGTCGGAGATAAATTTGAAGCCTTTGCGGCGATCGATGGGCCAGAAACGGGTTGCCCGGTGTTGGCGGATTGCTTAGGGTATGTGGAATGTCGAGTGGTGGGAGAAATTGCCCACGGTGACCATACGGTATTTGTCGGGGAAGTGATCGGTGCCCAGGTGATTAAAGAGGGCGATCCGTTGTTACTCGAAAGTACGGGTTGGAATTACGGCGGTTAGTGTTAAACCCCCTTCAAAAACAATCCCCCCAAGTCATTTAAATGCTTAACTAACCCCGGCTTCTACCCAACTGGATTCGGACTCTTGATGTAATAAATGCTCGGCCGCTGCTAATAGGTCGGGCGTTAATTCTTGGATGTCTTCTCGATTATCCAAATAAGTACGCAGGGCGGCGAGGGGATCAAGGGCGGAACCGGCTCCCAATTCTGGCAAACGGGGGCGGGTGAGTTGGCTGACTAATTCCGGTCTAATCGTATAGGAATGACAGGATTTCAAGGCCGCTTGTAAAGCTCGATTATCGATTTGTTCGAGTTGTTCGGAACGAATTTGATAAATTAAGCGCACCACGGTATGGTCTAGGGTTTCTTTGGCGATCGCCGTTAGAATTTCTGCCTGGGGATCTTCCGCTTCGGTGACATCGACCTTCAAGGTCTTAAAGGGCCGGGCGGGCAGGGGACAAAATTGCCAATCCACCTTTCCCTTTTCAATTTCTAGCCAAACATAGCCCTTTTCCTCTTTTTCTTCGCCAAAATCCACCCGTTCAATACTGCCGGGATAAACCGCCGGGGGATTGTTGTGGGGATTCAAGTTTTGGTGTTTATGAACATGGCCCAGGGCCACATAGTCAAATTCAGGACGACTTAACAAGGCCAGAGGAATGGTAAAGCCCTTACCGACCGCTAAAAACTTTTCCGCCCCAAAGGTGGCCCGATCCGCCATGACGTGGGCTAACAAAATGGTGGGCAGGTTTGGATCTAACCCCCGAATTTCCGCTTCTAAAATCGGTTCGAGTTTTTTAAGTAACAAAGTATTTACCCCTTCCAGGGACAGCCCTTCCGTTTCTGGGCGGGTTAACAAAGTGGATCGAGTCAACCAAGGCAGAGTCACAATTTGGATATCGCTGTTCACCGTGGGAATCAGATGGGTCATCAGGCGATCGCCGACAATAAAACCCGGCACAGCCAAGGTGCGATAAATACATAAACTAGCCCCGCCAATGCCCTGAGAATGCTGATCATGGTTCCCCACCAACAACACCGTCGGAATATTGGCATCGGCTAAGCGTCGAAATTCCGCAGCAAAGGCTTCTTGCACATAGGGCGGCGGCGTGGCATCAGGAAAGGCATCCCCCCCGAATAACACTAAATCCGCTGGTTCGTTAATGGCTCGGTCAAGGCATAACCGCAACGCTTTCACAAAATCTTCCAGCCGAGTATTCAGCCCCGTGGCCGGATTAATGTGACCGTGGGAAAAACCACTTCCCATGTGAATATCCGAAAGATGCAATACCTTTAGCACGCTGATCCCCTTGCCTCTGTAATGGATTGACTATAATCAGGACAAACCTCGCTAGGACAAGTTTAAGCCCATGTCCCCCCTAGTTGAATCGCCCCCCTGTCTCTACAGTCCCGCCGAATATTTGGCCCTGGAAGAAAAGGCTGAGTTTAAAAGTGAATATCGTGATGGAGAAATTATCCCCATGACCGGTGGTTCAATTACCCACAACTATATTGCTGGGAACTTACTGGTTTGGCTCAAAACATCTCTGCGGGGTAAAGGGGGAAAAATTTATATTAACGATGTCAAAGTGTGGATACCAGCTCATATCATAACTGTTATACCTATCCCGATATTTTGGTAATTCCCGGCAAACCTGAGTTGCAAGCACCACGAACCGATACTGTTCTCAATCCAGCCTTAATTATTGAAGTGTTGTCCCCCTCTACCGCTGCCTATGACCGGGGCGATAAGTTCAAAGCCTATCGATCCTTGCCCAGTTTTCAGGAATATTGGCTGGTGGATCAGTATCAGATGCAAATTGACCAATATTGTAAAACCGACGACAATACTTGGCTTTACCGTTGTTATGACCTGCCCGAATCCGTGCTTATTTCCCCAACCCTGGGACTAGAAATAGCGATCGCCGTTGCCTATGAAGATGTGGAGTTTGAACCAGGAAATAAACAAGAAAGTTAAATTTTGATCGCACTGGGTTGATCCCTAGCGGCCACGACTCGATGATAGCCGGAATTAGGTTTAGCCCATTGATATTGATATTCCAGCGGATTGCCCCAACAGATCCCTAAAAATAATTCGGTTTTGGTTGCGTCCAGTTCCGCCCATTCCCCCTGGCTCCAAAGATCAGCAAAGGATTCGCGGTCAATGGGGCGATTTTTATGGGCAATTAACCAATAATTTAACAATGGGGTGTGCCGTTGCCAAAAGTCCCAAATTTTTCCCTTAGCAGCCATTAATTGTGCTTTATCCCCTTCGATCACCGTTAACTGACGATGAACTTCAGGAAATTGTAGGCGATCGCCGTTAAAGTGACATTCGCGCCAGATTAACCCTGATACTTGATGTTCTTGCTGATAGGCGTGAATTTCTTGGCGAAAATCTTGATAGGCAAAAACCTTTCCCACTTGGGTCAGATCAATCGCCTTGGCAATGACGGGATTCTCCAGGCGATCGCCAGAGGACAACAACACCCGTTTACCCTGGCAAGTTGCTCTCATTTCCCGATCAAGGATCTCTAGCAATTGCTGAGTCGTATAGGGCATAAACAACGAGTCCCACGGAAACTTTCTTTAATATTGACGGCTTTTCCCCAAAATTCCTACCCCTGAGCCCCGCTCTCAAAGATCAATGATTTAGATAGAGAGTCCCCAGGCAGTTAAAAAAACTTAACGGTACGACTCCGCAAATCAGTTTAACCTAAAAAATTAGGCGCATTTTTATCCGTTTCTTTAAAAGCCCTTTTTTATTAACCCCACCCTATACAGGATATTTTTAACATGAGTGTCAATCTAGCCTCTCAGTTGCGTGAAGGGACAAAAAAATCCCACTCCATGGCCGAGAATGTCGGTTTTGTAAAGTGTTTTCTCAAAGGCGTTGTCGAAAAAAACTCTTACCGGAAGCTAGTTGGCAATTTGTATTTTGTCTATAGTGCCATGGAAGAAGAAATGGGCAAACTGAAAGATCATCCCATTGTCTCCCACATTTATTTCCCCGAACTCAACCGCAAACAAAGCTTAGAACAGGATTTGCATTTCTATTACGGCCCCAACTGGCGTCAAGAAGTGAAAATTTCCGCTGCGGGTCAAGCCTACGTGGATCGAGTCCATGAAATTGGCGCGACCGCTCCCGAATTATTGGTCGCTCATTCCTACACCCGCTATTTAGGGGATCTCTCCGGGGGACAAATTCTCAAAAAGATTGCCCAAAATGCCATGAATCTCCACGATGGCGGCACAGCTTTTTATGAATTTGCCGATATTAGCGACGAAAAAGCTTTCAAAAATCGCTACCGTCAGGCCATGGATGAACTTCCCATTGATCAAGCCACCGCTGAACGGATTGTCGAAGAAGCTAACGCTGCTTTTGGCATGAATATGAAATTGTTTAACGAATTGGAAGGCAACCTAATCAAGGCGATCGGTATTATGGTCTTCAATTCCCTCACCCGTCGTCGTTCTGGGGGCAGTACCGAAGTTGAGTTGGCCACGTCTGAAAGCTAGGGTTTAGACTCAGGTCTGATAGTTATTCATGGTCAAAAAATGGCTGATCTCTGGTTCGGGGTTAGTCATTTTTTGCGTTCATAAAGGGATGGATTGCATCGGTAAATACAACGTATTGGGTACATCTTGAAATCTCTGGAAGCCATAATTTTCATAGAATTGACTGGCTTGATCGTTCAACGCCTCAGCAATAATGACTAAGGACGCAACCTGATTAGAGGCTAACTTTGCTTTTTTAAGGGCATCCACCAACATCAACTCCCCGAACCCTCTCCCCTGTTGCTGCTTGTCCACCGCCAATCGTCCGAGTAAAGTCGCTGGCAGCAGCGGATAATGGGGCAGACCCTTGGCAAAACCCCTGTCCAATGAACTGATATTGATCGTAAACGCGGACAAAGTGTAGTAGGCGAGGATTTCGGCGCTGGGGTGATCGAGCAAAACAAAAGCCGTCGCAACTTTCCGTTTGAGATCCTGGGATGCTTGCCGTTGGAGATAGCGGTCTAAACTTACTTCACCACAGGAAAAGTTTTCGCGGCGGTGTTGGCGGCCATCTAGTACCTCAATTGTCAGAACCATTGGCGGAAAACCGTTGTTGGTGGTTTGTGAATGCCGATTGAAGGGATTGATTGGCGATCGCCGGATTTGATAATGCCTCAGCTAAGGCTTCACTATCCTGCAAGCTCAACGTTAGAGTTTGATGTTGTTCAATGACGCGCCGAGCCTCTGCTTGCACACTGTTGACAACAAAATCCGTCAGGGTTTTTCCCTCCAACGCGGCCGCTTTTTGTAACAAGGACTTAATTTCAGGACTGATGCGGGCCTCTAGCCTAGCTGTGGATTGGGCTTTAATGTTATTGTTCATACTCAGCGCTGGGATAGACTTACCCTCTATTGTACGGCATATTGCCGGGAAAAAGGTAAGTTGGGGGATTTGTCCTCCTCCCTTGGGAATCAACCCTAAAAAAACTAGAAGGAGCCAGAACGCTAGTCCTTGACTCCACCAAATGTTGTTGTTGCTTGAGGAAATCTTAGGGGCGGTTTCCCAACTCGCGCGGTCTTTGATTTCTTTAAAAAAATTGTAACATACAGCACGAATTATGTTGCAAAAAATAAATCTTTGCTGACTTTTCTGGATTTAGTGTAAGGCAGTTCGTTATGATCTAGGGCTTTGTGGTTTTCCCCAGAGTACTTTTTCTTGTTGATAGACGACCATGCCAGGTTTTGCCCCTTTCGGCTTAAACACATATTTTGGCTGGGTATAAACCACTGGCACTTGTTCGCTTTCTCGCCCTCGACTGTAGTAAGCGGCCCAGTTGGCGGCACATTGCAAATCTACGTCATCGGCGATCGCCCCTGGGGTAAGGCGTAGTAAAACATGGCTGCCAGCAATTTCCTGGGCATGGAACCACAAGTCATAATCGGTGGCAACGCGAAAAGTTAGGTGATCATTTTGGCGATTATTGCGGCCAATCCAGATCGGAAACCCTGACGGACTGTTAACAATATGAGGTTGAAAACTTTCCTCTGGTTTACGGCGGGGACGGCTGTGGGTGGCGGTTAAATAGCCTTGATCAATGAGTTCTTCCCGAATTTCTGTTAAGGTTTCTAAATCGTCGGGGTTTTCGTACTGACTAATGGCTTGGAGGGTGGCTTCAACCTGAAACAAATAATCTAACTCAGTGGTGACAACGGCAAGTAAGGGACGGACAGCATCTTGGGCCCGATTCAGTTTTTGCTGTTGTTTATAGAATCTTTGGGCGTTTTGGATCAGGCTTTTATCCGGTTGCAATGGAATGGTTACGGGTTGCCCTTGGTCAAAATCCGGTAGGGTAATTTCCGTTAATCCCGGTTGACCTTGATGGAGATAGGCCATTAACAAATCCGCTTGCTGCTGATACTGATTCGCGTTATCTGCTTCTTCCAATCGCTTTTGAAACGTGTGGGCTTTTTGTTGGAGTTTAGCAATGACGGTATTCAGTTTTTGTTGGAGTTGGTGGCGTAATTGTTGAAACTGTTCTTGCCCCAATTGTTGACAATAGTAGTCTTGAATTAGACCGTGAATGGTTTGATTGGCAGGCGCTTTAACTGCCCCTAACACCGTAAACCCTGCTTCCGTAATTTCTCCCCTAAATTCTTGGTTTTCCAAGCAAGTTAACCAGTGTTGCCAAGCTTGAAATAACCGTTGCCATTGTTCTGGGGTTAGGGTTTGATTGTCGGTATCGGGGTCAATTTCAGCCTGATTTAAAAGGGTTTTAACCACCATCGGACTGACGCCACGATAACTTTTGAGTAATTGTTTGCTAATTTTGCCGGGGATTAAGGCAACCCGTTCTTGCCAATCGCTGTAATTTTCCGTTAAGCGGGGAGATTCTGCCAAAACCGGCGGCGGTAGTTGGTAGGGTTGGCCGGTTTGGACGGTGCGGATGCGGGATTGTTGGGCGTTGACTTGGTGGGCGACGGTGATAATTTGTTGCTGGTCGTCGGTCAAAACCAAGTTGCTGTATTTGCCCATGATTTCTAAAAATAAATGGTACAGCGGTGGATCGTCGGGCCGTTTGGCGATCGCCAGATCAATGACCCGTTCCCAGGGTTGGATGGGGTCTAAAGCAATCAAGGCTAACCCTTTTAATTGATGCCGCAGTTGATCGCTCAAGGTAAAGGTATCGGGATCGCGCGGTGGTGGCCGATCTAAACATAGCCGAGCCGCCTGGGGATGCCAGGATAGGGTTAACCAGCCCCGATCGTTCAACGTTCGCAAAGCCAAAGACAGGGTATGGCGATCGCGTTGATAAACCTGTTCGATGCGGGCTGGCAGCCAAGACTGACGGAGTTCGTGGCAGAGAGCCAGCAAAGTTGTGTAATCCACGGGTTGCATAGGTCTCTCCCGAAATCCTTTAATAACTCATCAATGACAGCAAACGCAGCTAAGTTGCTTTAATCGTCTGTGCCACTCTCTAAGTTTGCCCGATATTGACTGGCACTGAGAGTCCCTTCATTCGCTTCTTCGACGTTTTCTACCCGCACTTTAATTAACCAGCCGTCTTCCCCATAGGGATCTTGGTTAAGTAATTCGGGTTGATCTTCTAACGCGGAATTTTTTTCAATTACGGTTCCTGTCACCGGCGCATACAAATCCGATGCGGCTTTAACCGATTCCACTGCCCCCATGGTTTCTTCAAAGGTGACTTGATCCCCTTCGTCGGGCAGTTCCACAAAAACAATATCCCCCAATTCATCAACAGCAAACGCACTTAAACCAATGGTGGCAATTTCCCCATCAAGGCGCATGTATTCGTGGGAGTCTAAATAACGGAGATCATCAGGATATTCGAGAGCCATATCAGACCGCTAAAGGTGACAACCTTGCTAGTTTACAATGATTTTAGTGATCACAGTAACAGACTCTCTGAACTCAGAATCTAGCCTCTGAAACCCCTTTAACGGACTATTGAACTCAATTTTATGGCCGATTTGAATGCTCCACCGACAATGGCGAAACAAAGGGAATCCGCACTGAATTTAGCGCTTTATCGGGGCTTGAAATGGGGGGTGGTGCGGCCGTTGCTCCACAGTGTTTTCCAGGGTAAAGTTTACGGCCAGGAGTTAGTTCCCTCTTTGGGCCCCGCTTTGGTGGTGAGCAACCATGCTAGCTATTTTGACCCCCCTTTTTTGTCCTGTGCCATGGCTCGCCCGGTGGCTTTTATGGCCAAGGAAGAATTGTTTGAGGTTCCCTTATTGGGGCCAGCGATTCACCTCTATGGGGCATATCCGGTTAAGCGGGGTAGTGGTGATCGGGGGGCATTGCGGGCGGCGTTGAATGCGTTGGAGGATGGCTGGTTGGTGGGGATTTTTTTGGAGGGAACTCGCACCAAGGATGGCCGTATTTATGATCCTAAATTAGGGGCGGCGATGATTGCGGCCAAGGCCCAAGTGCCCCTGATTCCGGTTGGGTTAATTGGCGTTGAACAGATTTTTCCAGCGGGGTCTAAATTCCCCCGTCCGGTGCCCCTCACCATTCGCATTGGCCAGGCGATCGCCCCTCCCCAACGCAGTAAACGGCAGGAATTGGAAGCAGTCACCCAAGCCTGTCAGGATCAAATCCATGGGTTATTAGCCCAAGGACGGGATTGATTTTTTGAATTGCCATAGGGGCATAACTCCTATTTCCTGTGGAAAACCCCCCGTTAGCATGGGGAAAACAGCCTATTTCTGTGGAAAGTCAATGCTAAGTTTCCAAACGTTTTACAGTTAGGAAATCTAGCATTGATCGAATATTTCTATTTGATAAACAACATTTCTTGATAGGTCGGCAGGGGCCAGAAACTATCGGCAACTTCCGCTTCGATGGCATCGGCAGGAACCCGAACCTCATCCATTAAAGGGCGTAGGGTCTGGGCATAGTACTGCATTTCTTCCTCCGTTGATGCGAAATCATGCTTGTGGTGAGCACTGCTCAATTTTTCAACGGCGGCCATCATGGTGTTAGTTAAGTCCGCCAGGGTTTTGGCAGCATTTTTATCTAGGTCGATGCCCATACTGCCCAAGTTGGCGATCGTGGATGAAAGCTTCGCTAAATATTCAATGGCTGCCGGGTAAATTAATGTTTTGGCGATGCTAATGACGAGTTTGACTTCAACATCAATAGACTTGATGTATTGCTCTGCATACACTTCAAAACGGCTGGCAAGTTCAACCGGGGTTAAAACACCAGTGGTTTTAAATAGGTCTTCGATGTATGGCTCTTTGAGTACGGGTAAGGCATCGGCGGTGGTGCGGAGGTTAGCTAAGCCCCGTTCTTCCACGGCCATTTTGTGCCATTCGTCGGAGTAACCATTGCCACCAAAGACGACGGCACCGTGGGTATTCATCACTTCTTTGAGGACGGTGAGAATGGCGGTGTCGAGATCTAACCCTTTTCCTAATTCACTTTCTAGGCGATCGCCGATCCAGGTGAGGGAGTCGGCCAACATGGTATTAAGGACAATTAAGGGGCCAGAGACCGACTGACTAGAACCCACTGCCCGGAATTCAAAGCGGTTGCCGGTAAAGGCAAAGGGAGAGGTGCGGTTACGATCGCCAGCATCTTTGCTCAAAGCCGGTAACACATCAACGCCTAAATCCATCACCCCTTTTTGTTTGGATTCACCAACGGTGCCCGTTTTGATTTGTTCAAAGACCTCTTCGAGTTGGCTACCGAGATACACCGACATGATCGCTGGGGGAGCTTCATTGGCCCCTAAACGATGGTCATTGCTGGCTGTGGCGATCGCCGCCCGCATCAAGGGGCCATACTTATGTACACCCCGAATAACTGCGCCGCAGAAAACCAAGAATTGGGCATTATCGTGGGGGGAATCGCCGGGATCTAACAAATTACCTTGGGTCGCATTACCCACAGACCAGTTAACGTGCTTACCCGATCCATTAATACCCGCAAAGGGTTTTTCATGGAGTAGGCAGACAAACCCATGCTTTTTAGCCGTATTTTTCAACACCGTCATTAACAGTTGTTGGTGGTCACTGGCCACGTTAGCCGCTTCAAAAAAGGGCGCAATTTCAAACTGACCAGGGGCAACTTCGTTATGGCGAGTTTTAGCGGGAATTCCGAGCTTATAGAGCGTTTCTTCCACGTCTTGCATGAAAACTTGAACCCGTTCTGGAATCGCTCCAAAATAATGATCATCAAATTCTTGTCCTTTAGCGGGGGCTTTGCCAAACAAGGTTCGACCCGCTAATAATAAATCCGGGCGCTGGCTCGCAAAATTAGCATCAACCAAGAAATACTCCTGCTCAGCACCACAACTGGAATTAATATGGGCAATATGGTCATTCCCCAAGAGTTTTAACACTTTATTGGCAGCCTTATCCATCGCCGCAATGGAGCGCAGAAGCGGAACTTTTTTGTCTAACGCTTCCCCTGTCCAAGAAACAAACACCGTGGGAATGCAAAGGGTAGAACCATTGTCCGTTTCCATGATGTAAGCCGGACTGGTCACATCCCAACCGGTATAGCCCCGCGCTTCAAAGGTATCCCGAATGCCACCATTAGGAAAAGAAGAGCCATCCGGCTCCCCTTGAACCAAGACTTTGCCCGAAAATTCGGAAATAACCCGGCCATCACTCTGCACCGAAATAAAGCCATCATGCTTTTCGGCGGACAAGTTGGTCATCGGATAAAAAACGTGGGCGTAATACAATGCCCCCTTGGCCATCGCCCAATCCCGCATAGCCATTGCCACTGCATCGGCGATCGTTGGATCGAGTTTTTCCCCGGTGGTAATGGTATTTTTGATGGATTTAAAAATATTCTTGGGTAGACTCGCCTGCATTTTAGTCAGGTCAAAGACGTTTTCTGCCCAGAGGTCTTCCAGACGAGGTAAGGGTTCTTGGGGTAAGGGTTTGCGGTTAATAATTTGATGAACTGCTTGGGTGCGGGCTGCATTTCCACTCATGGCTAACTCGTTAAATCTCTAAATATCGGACCGCCCCCCATAATACGCAAGGGTTTACTTACAAATAGATAGCAGATATACAAAAAGACAGGCCTAAATCTGCAACGGGCCTAATAGGCCGCCAGCAATTCTCATTTTGACTTCAAGCCTGATTTTCGAGGCATCTTTTCAACGAAAGAATAAGGTTTTCAGAGATCGTTATTGCGACTATTCTCAATAAAGTTGGCTCAAATTAGCTCAAAATCCTATAATGAGAATTGCTGATGGGCCGCTTCGGTAATCACCGCTAATACCTTATCCATAGCGGACTTGTGGGCTCACACTTTCTACAATCCAGACACTTCTTTGTTAAAGGAAGGCTTCACCTGGGCTAATTTTGCTTCAATTTTGGGTTTTAACTTTTCAAATTCCTGTTTGAGTAGCCGTTTAGTCACCTGGGGTTTACCCGCCTGCATCATCTGGCTATTTTCTGCCCATTCCTTCAGTAATTTACACTGATTAGGGGCCACAGTGGCGGTCAATACCTGCTGACAAATACTGGTATTTTCCAAGGCAAAAAATAAAATCCAGTAAGTGCCCGACTCCCCCAGCAACTGGGCAAAGCGTTGACCTGATTTTGTTTTTAAATCCAAATAACAGGGTAGCCATCTCGGGCCATATTCTCGATGGAACAGCACCGTAATCCAGAGAATCATGGGATGGGGGGAGGTCATCAGCAAAAATTGGTTATAGCGGATACTCGACATCCGGGTCAAAATATCTTCTTCATTGAGCATCACCCACAGACTTGCCATCTTTCCTTCCGATGCGGTCAGAATATGGGGAAATACGATTTTTTGTTTCGGTTTATCGTTGGGCCAGCTCATCTGACGACAGAGATCGTTAATCGACAGTAACGGTTTATTGGCTCGCTCTGAGCGCTGGGCCACCACCGTTGCCTGCATATTCTCTGGATTGAGCCGATGGGGGGCAATCTGCGTTTTGTCAAAATCTGAAATGGGCGGCGCATTGAGTTCCGCTTCGATCGCATCGATCGCACGTAAAATGACATCAACGGACTGGGGACGATTTTTGGGTAATTTAGCTAAGCAATTCATCACCAAGGTTTCCAGCGCATTGGGAATCTGAAACTTGGGTGACATCGGCTGGGGTTTTGTATGGTGGTGGGCTTCATACCAGCCGCCGAAGGAAGAATTCTCGGGAAACAAGGGCATTTCCCCTGTTAGCATCTCGTACATCATAATACCGAGACTATAAATATCCGAACGGCTATCCAGTTCCTTGCCCTCCATCTGCTCTGGAGAACAGTAAGCGAGGGTTCCCATAAAAGCTTGGGTTTTGGATTCTTCGGCGGCCTGCACCAGTTTGGCAATACCAAAATCCAGAATTTTGACCAATTCACCCAAGGCCGGATCTTCCACTACTAATACGTTACTGGGTTTGATATCTCGATGGACGACGGGACAGGCTTCCCCTTGGAAAAGAATGCCTTTGTGGGCGCAATCTAAACCAAAACAAATCTGACGGGCGACTTTTAAAAAACGATCAATCTTCAGTGGGCGATATTTAATTACATCGCTAATATTTTCCCCTTGTAAATATTCCATTACGTAAAAGGGAATTTCTTTTTCATCCAGCCCGTAATCCCGCACCCGCACAATGTGCATACTTTTTTCGCCCAGCAGAGCAGAAATGGTGGCTTCTCGCTCAAACCGTTCCTTCATGCGGGGATTGAGTAGAGCTTGGGATAAAAACTTGACCGCGACCGTTACTCCCCCTAATAATTTATCTTCGGCTCGGTAAACTTGGCCCATGGCTCCACTACCGATCAGTTCAACCAATTGGTAACGATTAGCTAATAAGCGGCGATGGCGGGAGTCGGGAGTCATAACGCAAATATCTCGACAGCGAGCGGAGGATCAAAAAATGAGGTTGAAGCCAAGAGGTAACAAAGGCGCAAGTGGTTGGCTTACCCCTGTTTATCTAAGGTTGCTTCCATCGTACTTGTCAAATAATGCCCCGCCAAGATGCCACTGGCTAAATGGTAGCGACGCTCATTCAAGCGATAGAAGGTTTCAAAGCCACTGCGACGTTGGCGATCGCCGAGTACCCAATAGCGTTGGATAATGGCATTGTCGGAGATCCAGCCTTCTCCCTCCACTTTACCCAGTTGACTGTGTTGAAGCACATAGGTATATTGACGCTCCTCACCATTTAGCCTGCCCCGATATTGGAAAGAAATATCACCATGGGGGCCATCGGCGAAGATTAATTTAGTCACCATCGTAAACCAGTCTTCTTGGTTCCAAGCAATAATGGTGCGCCCTTTAACACTTACGGGCAAATGGTTACGCTCTAACCAAAAGCCATCAATGGTCCAACGCCCCGGTTCCATTAAAAAAGTATGGGACAAGCGGTTTACTCCAGAAATAAAGTCCACACCACGGAAGACAAGTTAAGGCTAAATGTCCAATGTTTGTTCGATCGCCTCTCTGATCCCAGCGGTCACGCAGCAAAATCAAATCTCACTCCCTAAACATTATCGTATAGTTCAACTTCTACTCGGCTAGGCAGCAACGAAAAGAAATATTGCAAAAACTTTACACGGAAATTTTGGCTGTTTTTAACTTTTAACCCAAGGCATGGTGAATATCTCCCAACAAACAATCATATTTAGCCCCAGTAACAACGGGGAGATTACCGGGAAACTGATCGTGGAAACGCCAGTAAGCCAACACGGCAAAGGCGATTGCCTCTTTGAAATCACTGTTTAAGCCTAAATCGTCGGTACTCTGGATTTGGGTTTGAGCACCGAGATGGTGTTGTAACCGTTCTCGCAAATAAAAATTATGGGTTCCCCCGCCGCACAATAACAGGCGATCGGGCAGTCGGGGCAAAAAATGACGATATTCGGTGACGACGGAGCGGGCGGTAAATTCCGTCAATGTGGCCAGAAAATCGGTTTCCTTTAAGCCATAGGATTGGGCATCGGCCCAGCAACTATTCAAATACAATTCGCCAAATAATTCTCGTCCGGTGGATTTAGGCGGTTTTTGCTGGAAAAAGGCTTGTTTGAGCCAATGATCCACTAATTCGTCATGGGGAGTTCCCTGGGCCGCCCATTCTCCCCCTGCATCATAGGTTTTTTCGCCATGGGTAATTTTCTGAACGGCTAAATCAATTAACACATTGCCGGGGCCCGTATCCCAGCCATAAATGCCCTGGGCCCAATCGTTGTGATCCCGGGGAGGTAAGTAAGTCACATTGCCAATCCCCCCCAGATTTTGAATGCAGCGATGTTCGGTGGGATGGGACAACAAACAGGCATCAATTTTGGAAACTAAGGGAGCTCCCTGGCCCCCAGCGGCAATATCGGCTACGCGAAAGTTACTGACCGTCGGAATGCCGGTTAAATGGGCGATCGCCATGCCCCGTCCTAACTGCCAGCTATACCCCAGGGACAAAGGCTGGGTCGGATCGGGGGGACGATGGAAAATGGTTTGGCCGTGGGAACCAATTAAATCCGCCGGGGACATTCCCGCTTGAATGGCTTGGGCTGCCTTGGCAAATTGAACGGCGATCGCATCATCTAAACGGGCCATTTCAGCCGGACTGGTAAACGCTTCTCCACATAAATCTAAGATTTCTTGGCGCAATGCAGCCGGATATTCGTAGGTTGCCCCTTGGATTAAATCAACCTGTAACGCGAGTTTTGAGCCGTTGATTTTGACTAAACAAGCATCAATACCATCAACGGAGGTGCCACTCATCAAGCCAATACAGTACACGATCGCCTCTTTGTTTTTACCCTAATGATTCATTGGATTTTGACGAATAATCTCGAATCAATGTGCCATTCAGCCCTACTGTAAGCGAGACGCCATGGTGATCAAACCTTGCTGGCCAATTAAAATTTCCCGTAAAAAGGTGCAAATAAAGACCCATAAAATCGGCGCGAGATCGACTCCTCCGATGGGCGGAATTAAGCGACGGAGGGGACTTAACAACGGCTCTGTCGGTAAGGCAATCAAACGCCAAGGCATTTTGGTGAGTTCAACTTGGGGGTACCAAGTCAAAATAATCCGAAAAATAAATAATACTGTCATCAAAGCCAGCAGGATACCCAATCCTTGACCGGCGATCGCCGCATAATTCATAGCAGTTACTACTTTTTTAGTTACGTAAATTTCTAAAGATCAAAAAATTCAGCCTATCCATTGTAGATAACTTGGCGCTCCCCGTAGCGGATGGCGGAAAGTTCGCCCCCACAGTTTGTTTAAGAAAAGGAAATTAAAAACCCGACTAAAAATCCCATAATCGTGGCATAGGAAACCGAACTTCCCCCCAATTCATAGGCTTCTGGCATCATCGTACTAGTTAACATCGCTAAAATACCTCCACCGGCGATCGCCTGGGCAATAGCCACAATTAAAGGCACACTATTATCTCGAATTAAATAGCCCAAAATAGCAATCAAACCGCTGGCCAACACTGCCCCAAACCACACCGTCAAAATACGATGATTGGCAATACCCGCTTGTTTCATGCCAAAGGAACTCGACAGGGCTTCAGGAAAATTAGAAATAAACACCGCAAAGAGAAACGCCCCCCCTAAATGGCTGGCATGACTATTCATACCGATAACCATTGCTTCAGGAATATTATCGAAGAGGGTTCCCACCAAAATTGCCATCGGTGCAGATTTTTGCACCATTTTTGCCAGAATTCTACCATCATCATCGGGGAGAGGCTCAAGGATAGAAGGGTTTGTTGGCAAAGGTAATTGGGGCGCTTGTTGGCATTCAATGGCGAGCCGTAAACGACGGGCTAAAGTCCGGCTTAAAGCCAACGCTAAATAGGGGGATTGGGTCAAGATTTGGCTAAAGTTGCTTTGATCCAAGCGATAGAGTTCCATGGCTGTGGCGGCAATGACCGTAGCGGATCGAGGTTCCCCTGTTAAGAGGGACATTTCGCCAAAAATATCCCCCGACCTAAGCCGATTAATCCAGGTTTTGCCCTTATAAACATCCGCTTCCCCCACTCCAATCAGATAAAAATAATCCCCCGTGTCTCCCTCCCTACACACAACATCTTGGGGATGAACAGAACAGGGGGTCAGTAACTTGGCTAAGATCGGTTTTTCGTCCTCTGGCAAGGTTTGCATCACCTCACTATGGGCTAAATGCTTGACTAACTCCTGGGCTTGAAAAACCTTATGTTCGACAATGTAACGACGGCTGGCCGCTGGTTTCCGCAGAAAGCCGCCCTGTTCGTCAATGTATTTACTCAAGGTAGTAAATAATAATCCTCCCAACAAAAAGCCAAACACCAATACCCCAAAATTGGCGGTGCGATAAACATTGTCAGCCAGTTCAAAGGCGATCGCCGCGATCAATGTCCCACTCCCAAAGGCCATCACCGCCGCCGAAAATTTACGCCCCGGTTGCCAAGACACCGCAATCATCGCCCCTAAGGCCATGCTAGATGCCCCCAAAATCCCCTGTAAAAAGGCCGCAAAAACCACAAATGGCACCGTTATTGAAGAAGGTTGAAACTTACTTCTCCAGAATAATCCAGGTCACAATGGGCCCGTTAGAATTATTACGAATTGCTAAGCAGATACCCCAAAAATCAAAACTATAGTGTTTATAGGTTTTATTCTGGATCGCCAAATTGCCAAGCATTGCTTAGTTTTTGGGTCACTAATTTGGTCACTAACAATAAGCGGAATAAGCCCGCACCCTTAACTACCAAAAACAGAAAATAACCTACAGACACCGCACAATCAACTTAAACGTAATGTTTCAACAAATTTATCAAAAAAGCCACGCTGTTTTTACCCTGGGAGTCAATCAGAACTCGGGATAATTAATGGCATTAGATCGCCCTGGGCGAGGAATCAAGCCCCCAAGGTTAATCGGGATAGAGGGCTCTTTCTACAATTTAAGGTTTAGGTAAACGGGACATTAATTGCTGCACATCGGGATCATAAATGCGTAAATAATTCCAATAATTACCAAAAACGGATTCCACATAACCCTTAGTTTCCCGAAACGGAATTTTTTCCACAAACGCATCGGGGTCAGCATTATCAAACTCGGCTAACCATTTCGACACATTACCTGGCCCCGCATTGTAACTGGCAACTGCTAAGGCCGAATTATTGTTATAGGTTTGATGGGTGTGATCAAAATACCAAGTTCCCATATTGACGTTATCGGTGGGGTCAGTCAGGGAATAATCTTTAAGATTAATTTGAGGGGCGATCCATTCGGCGGTGCTGGGCATGACTTGCATTAATCCTGTGGCACCAGCGGGGGATTTAATCTCTTTTTCAAAGCGCGATTCTTGACGAATTAAGGCAGTGACTAAAAAGGGATTAAGTTGGCGTTTGGCTGACCAATCAAAAATTAACTTTTGGTAAGGAAAAGGAAATAACGCTTGCCAATATTCAGGGGTTTCTCGCAGGGCTTCCCATGCTTTTCGTTGTTCAGGATCTTGGGGATCTCGCAGGTTCAATACTTGATTAATGCCTTGCAAATATTCCTGTTGGGTTAATTTGAGTAATGCTTGGGTAAAGCCTTCATTGACGGGTAATTCTGACGGGTTTTCTGGCGACTTTTGAGCTTGTAATTCCGCTTCAAAGAGTTCGATCGCCGCTTGATCTTGGGCTAAACGAAACAGTTCTTTAAAGGTGGCGGAACCAGCGGGGGGAATAGGACGTTGCGAGGGAACGGTGACGGGGGGATTTAGAAAACGGACGGTGTTAAAATCTCCCACTTGCCACCCCAGTAACACCGCCGATCGCCAAGCATAGTAAGACTGGGGATAGCGGGCTAAGACATTTTCAAACGCTGCTTTGGCATCATCGGGACGGCCGAGTTGTTGAGCCCATTTACCAATCCAAAAAACCGCTTTGGGAGCCACCTCACTATGGGGATTTTGACTGGCAATTTCCCGCGCCCATTGCCACGCTTCGGTTAAATTGCCGCCTTTGGCAAACTCTTTTGCCTGTCGCCAACGATAATTGGCCGCCGCATCAGAATCAGAATAATTTTCGAGTAACCTTTGCCGGGCTTGTTGGGCAGCGACCGCATCAAATTTAGTTAGTAAATCAATTTCTTGGGCTAACGCTTCTGCCCCTTGATCGGGAAATTTTTGCGCCCATTGTTGTAAATATTTCACCCCCTCCGCTGGAGGCACTAAACCCGCTAATCGTTGTAGGGCCGTGGCGGTTTCCGGGGCATCTGGATACGTACTAATTAGAGTTTGATAATTAGTTTCGGCTTTATCTTTGAGGTCACTCAGTTGTTGAGAACGGGCCAAACGGTAGAGATTTTGGGGATTTTTTGGGGCTTTTTCGTAGGGGGCGATCGCCTTATTGTAAATGCGACGCTGCCAATAGTTATCCCCAATGGCTTGCCAATCTTCTGGGGTGAGTTGATCTTGATTATTTTCTAATAGTTGATCAATGATTTTGGCGGTGCGATTATCAGTGGGATTGATACGTAAAATTTGCTGTTTAATTTCGGCAGATCCAGGAGATTTGGCTAATTTTTGATGCAGAATATCTAAGGTGCGGGGATGATTGGGATAATCGGCGATTGCCCGTTGCCAATAGGCTTCATCTAACGTCCCTAAATTGGCCAAAGCATTAACCACCAGGGGGGAATCTGGGTATTTTTCCAGAATTTCTAACCAGGTTTCTTGGGCCTTAATATTTTCATTAGATAACTGATAGCCCCGCCCCCGCATCAACAATACATAGGGTCCCAAAATGGGATAGTCTACCTCCAAATTTTCCAGCATTTTCACCGCTGGCCCCCCTTCATATTTGCCCAACAAATCCTCTGCCAATAAGTACCGCGCCCGACTCCGTTCTAAGGATAAAGTGGGTTGGGCGGTGATCGCCTGGAGTTTAGCATCCCGTTCCGCTGGGGGTAACAACGCTAACCGTAGGACTTCGGAATCCCGATCCTGTTCCTGTTCGTAGGTTTTAATTTGTTCTTCCTGCCGCCATTGCTCCACCATTTCCACCGCTTTAGGTAACGCCAACACCGTCCCGGCGATCGCCAACAAGAATGCGCCTCCCAGTAACCACCGCTTTTGGATTTTTCGGGGTTTAGTGGTTTGAGTCCCTGGCAAATTCCTCTCCCCGGCGATCGTTTTAGCGGTGTCAATCATTGCATCTTCCCCATCAATGGCAGTTTCTGATGACGGAGGGGAACCATTCGAGGGGGATTCATGAGAGGCCGATGAGGACGTTTGGGGAGAGACGGCAGACCCAGATCCTAACGACGAAAAAGAAGGTAAAGAGAGGGATTTTTTCGGAGAATTTTGCTTTTTAAGACTGTGAGAGGCCGGGGACTGCTCTTCCGCTTGCACGCCATCACTCTTAGTATCTTGCTGCGTTTCTGGCTCTGGCGTCGGGTCACCCATTGCGGTTAAATCCTTGAGATAATCTTGCAATTGGGTCTGAAATTTCTTGTGCATGATGTTTGGAGTAATGCCGAATCACAGCTAACATTATCCTTGTTTAAGGACAATTTTTTTTCAAATTTACCCATCCTAGTTGAGGCAGTTCCCTCGTAAGGTCGGCATTTTTAGTGACCTTTAAAGTCTTGGTCACAGCCTGTTGTTTAACCGATTTAACCTAATGGCCAAAATTTTCTCTAAATCCTGCTCAGAAAGGCTAGAAAAGCTGACAGATTGATTACGTCCCTTGTCCTTCGCTTGATAGAGAGCTACGTCTGCTTGGGCGATAAAATTTTTGACCGATGTTTCAGGCTGGGGAATCTGGGTGGCAATGCCGATACTGACGGTGACATGCTTAACAATTTGGGACGCTTGATGGGCGATCGCCAACTGATTAACCGCCGCATTAATCCGTTGGGCTACGGCGATCGCCCCTCGCTCATCCGTATTGGGCAAAATCACCGCAAACTCTTCTCCCCCATAACGCGCCACTAAATCCGCAGGTCGCTGCACCACCTTCTTGACACACTGGGCAATTCTGATTAAACAAGCATCGCCCTGGGGATGACCATAGGAATCATTATATTTTTTAAAATAATCCACATCGAAAAGTAGTAAAGATAAAGGATTTTCCTCTCGGTGTAACCGTAACCATTCTTGCTTAATCCGAATATTAAAACAGCGACGATTAGCAATTTTCGTCAGACCATCTATACTTAATAGCTTACTAATTGTTTTATTGACTCTCTCTAAATGAAATTGCGTTTTCTGTAATTTATTTTCCGCCTCTTCAGCCCGTTCCTTTGCCGCAATTAATAAATTTTCCGCTGCTTTACGCTCCGTAATATCGGTGATATAACCATGCCAAATGATACTGCCATCAAATTCTCGCTTTGGAGTTGAATGACCCACAACCCAAATCGTATTCCCAGAGGGTAAACAAACTCGATATTCACAATGCCAAGGGGTCAAATTAGCTGCGGAATCAGCAATGGATTGATTAATTCGTTCCAGATCATCGGGATGGAGAACATCAAATACATTGGTAGCATCATCTTTGACCTGTTCCGGCGTCACCCCATAAATTTCATTAATCCCTTCACTGGCATAGGGAAAATGACAAGTCCCATCGGCCCGCATTCTAAATTGATACAGCATCCCCGGAGTATGGCGAGCCAATTGAGATAAACGATTTTTTAATTCAATTTGATCCGTAATATCTTCAGAGATGCCGAGCAAATATTGTGCTTTCCCAGATTCATCAACAATAGGAATTTTCTTAGTATGTAAAATACGGTTGCCCTGGGTACGAGTCTGGATTAACTCTTCTGGAATATCCACCATACTGCCCTGGTGTAAAATAGAACAATCATGGGCAACAAACCATTCTGCTTGTTCCTCTGGAAATAGGTCATAATCCGTTTTTCCTAACAGTTCATCCCTAGAATATCCCAACAAATTTTCCCCTGCTTTGTTAAATTCTAAAAATTTTAAAGTTTTAGCTTCTTTAACAAAGATCATATCGGGAATATTTTCAATAATTGAAGTCAAAAATCGCTGTATACGACGTACTTCTAATTCAACGTTTTTGCGGTCGGTAATATCCTGGGCTGTTCCCAAGGTTTGCCAGACTTGACCGTCTTCTGTGCGATTAAAAATTATATCTCGGCTTAATAACCAGTGCCATTCTCCTCCAGCATCTCGAACTCGATATTCCAGTTCAATTACTTCACCGTCCTGGGCGGCTTTGATTTGTTGCATCGCTGTCATCACTTTGGGAAAATCGTCGGGATGACTAATGATGGTTAGTAATTGATCGCCCATAACTTGAATCTCAGACCGAGAGTAACCCAACATCTCGGCAACGGAGCGATTGGCATAAATATTGCGTTGTTCAATGTGATCATAAATGTAAAGTAAGCTGGGAGTCGTTTCGGCAATACGTTCAATAAACCGTTGACTCTCCCGTAATTTTTGTTCAGTTTCTTTGAGTAGCGTAATATCCCGACCGACGGAGTGAATTTCGATTAATTGATCCTGATCGTCAAAAACGCCTTGGTCAATCCATTGAGTCCAACCGACGTGGCCCCCTGATCGCCGATCTCGATTTTCCGTGATTAGGAGCGGTTGGTCAGGGGTCAACCGGGCCAATTGACTCAGGGTGAATTGGGCATTATTAGCAGAACAAGTATCGATCCATTTTTTACCCAGTATCTCGTCTAAGGTAAGTCCCAGGGCCTGACAATAGGATTCATTTGCAAAGATAATTGTCGTATCGGGTTTTAATTTGAGAATAAAATCTGTTTGGCTTTGTAGCATCTCCCGATAAATTTGCCGCGATTCCTGTAAGGCATCCTCTAATTGTTTGCGGGTTTGATCAAGTTTGGAGCCCATGTGATTAAAAGAGATTGCTAAATTATTTAGCTCTGTAATGGCATTGTTTTCGGGTAGAGATTCTTGCCAATCTCCTTGGGCGAGGGCGTCACTGGCTTGGCTTAGTTGTTGGATGGGTTTGATAATACGGCGGGCAATAAAAATACCCAGAAAGGTTGAGATAATTAAGGTCAATCCATAGATTAAAATTGTGTGTTTGACGTTGTTTTGAATAGCAACTAGGTAATGGGATTCTGGAATGACGGTGATCACGAGCCAATCTAAGCCGTATTGATCTTGGTAAGCATTAACTTTGGCAAAAACAGGGGGAAAGTTGGGAGCGGTTAACCGTTCCAGACCGTCAGAATTCTTGGCACTTCCAGAGGCGATCTCCGTCAAGCTGCCATATTTTTGAATTAATAATTGCGTAACTTGATTAATAGTCGAATTTTGGCGATCGATCGCTAGGGGCGGTTGGGGGATTCCCGGTAAAATCGGCGCTACCGACTCATTTTCCGAACTAGCAATCAATAAACCAGATCGATCCAGAATAAAAATGCTGCCGGGTTCCTGGGTGAGCAACGACCGTAAAAAATCACTAATTGGAGCAAGTTCTACCTCAATGCCAAAAACACCCTGGAATCGGTTTTGTGCATCATAGACCGGCGCACTAGCCATAAAACTCATCGGGTTCCACTGTGCATTCCTCCCAGCAAGATCACTCCAAATGGGTTTACCCGCTTTGATGGCATTTTTATACCAGGCTTGTTGATTGGGGTAGGAGCTAGTAATGGTTTTTACTGGATTGCCGAGGGAGCCGCTACCCGATTTGCCTTGGCTGTCAATGGCATAAGTCGTTAAGGTTGGGGGGTCTGTCGGGGAAATTGTCCTAATCGCTCGGGTCTGGTTGGGGCCAACTCCTACGCCAATAAATCTCCCGCCCACACCGGCAAAGTTAATCTGCTTAAACTCAAAAATCCGGCCTTGGCGATCGAAATAGGGGCCCAATTGATCAAAATTATTGAGATCTAAAATTTTTTCTTCAACCGCAGCCCCATTGATCTGATTAACTGCTTGGGCATTGCCGAGATAACTATCCAAATGTTGATCAATACGCTGGTTAACCTCAGTGATCAGGTGATTCGCCACATGGTTGATTGACTCTTGCCCACTGCGATAGGAAAAAAATCCAACCAAACCCGCTACCCCCACGCATTGGAGGACAAAGGGAATTGTGAGTATCCAACCTAGGGGAATGCTTTTGCGTAAGAGTCTCACGGCGAAAAATTCTGCCTAAAGTCACTGTGAAAAGGAGAAAGCACTTGCTTATGTCTAAAATCGACCAAAAAGAACTGTAAAAAGGGTTAATTCGACATATAGTAGCGTTCTTCTGGAGATAATTTCGATAAATCGATTAATTCCCCTAAAAATCAATCTCCATTCGTTCTCTGTCAGCCATTGAATCTCCCCAATAATCGCAATTCTCAGTCAGATGAAGCCTCTATAAAGTTTTGTGAATTAAATGCCATAATCTTTTTGTATTCACTCGGCCATAAAAAAAGGCGATCGGTAAATAGGGCGATCGCCGTTGGAAGGGTAAAAATTATGAGCTTAGGATTTTTTAGCAGCCTTTTTCCCCCGCTTTTTAAAGAACACACCAAAATTAATTGCGGCGATCGTACCCAGTAACGTTAAGGGCTCAGGAACAGGCGCTTGATTAATGACAGGATTATCTGCACGGACAAAATAATAGATGGATTGATCAAATACAGTGCCGTAGAGTAAACCATCACTTCCCAAATTTAAATTACTAGGAGATGATAGAAAGGGAAAATTGTTTTCATCCGCTAAGAGATCAAAATTTGCTGCTGTACTCAACGAGTTGCTATTGGGATCAAAGGAAAAAATCGTCCCAAAATTTCCATCTCCTCCCCCAGATGTTGTGCCGTATAAGATCCCGTCATTCCCTAAAGTTAAGCTAGAGGGGGAAGGGAAATATTCATAACCGTTGGCATCAAAAAATGGCTCAAAATTGGCCATAATCGTCACATCTCCCTGACTCGGATCAAAGGAAAAAAGCGTTCCGCCATTGTACTCACCACCGGCCGCAGTTATCCCATATAACAAACCATTATTCGCCAAGGTAAGGGCAGAGGGAGCCATGGAATAGGAATAGGAATAATCAATTCCCTCTTCCTGTAAAAGATCAAAGCTGAATGCAGTGCTTAATTTATTGTTGATAGGATCAAAGGAAAAAACACTTCCACCCTTGTGTTCCCCACCATAGCTAGTTGTCCCATACAAAAATCCGTCCTGTCCTAAAGTCAAAGCAGAAGGTAAACCAGAATAGGCATAACCATATTCATCTTCATAGGAATTTTCAAAATTGGCAACGGTTTCTAATGTATTGCCATCAGGATTAAACATAAAAATGCTCCCACCATTATGCTCACCACCATAGGACGTTGTGCCATAAAATGAGCCGTTATTGCCTAGGGTTAAATTCGAGGGAAAGGCCCCATAAAGAAAATTATTGGGATCGCTAGAAGGGGAAAAACTGACTAACTCCTCTTGGCGATTGTCCGCAGGATTGAGGGAATAAATATCGCCATAACCTTCAGTACCTCCCCAGGTGTTAACGCCGTAATATAAACCGTTATTACCCTTGGCCAAGCCGAGGGCAGCTTCTCCACCGGGAATTACATTGGCATCGGTGAATGTCTGGATCGCCTTGGTAGTGGGATTAAAGGAAAAGTACAGACTCCGGGGACTCCACCAACCGGGCCATCGCTCCCAGCCGTTATCGGGGTCAATGATGGGGGGCAGTAACGGGACTGGATCGACTAAAACTTCATCAATGATAGTTAGGTCTTCTACGGGGGTCGCAATCGTGTCGTTATTATCAAGAGCTTTAGCATCGTTAGATAGGGTTAGTAAACCCAAAATTGCCATCAACGTGCTAGCCATGAGTTGGGGGGAAAACTTTGGACTTATATAAAGCTGAAAAACGACGTTGAAAGCTGAAAAGACGTTTGGATTGCAAGAAAGAAGACATTTTTTTAGGAAGATAGGGAAAAAACAACAAGTAATCCGAAAAAACAAGATTTGGCGTTAAAACTTTGAAAATTATTAATGGCGATCGCCAAATTTAGGATTCGCTTTTAGCTGTCGGGCTAAAGGATTCAAATGAGGGTAATTGTAGTTCACTTCGCACAGTTCCGGCCCGTTCGGCAATGGCCATAATTAACAATTTGTGACCGGGTTGTCCTTGTACCACCCATTCTAAATGGCGACGATAGTCTAAACCGTTCGCCTGGGATGCTTTGGCTTTATTGGATCGTCCTTCGAGGTGGGGAAGTTCCTGACGTAATTTGCCCGTAATTAAAGTAACACCAGCGGGTAAATCTAATGTGACGGCGATCGCCTTTACGGCTTTACGATCTAGGGCTTGTTGACTGGTGTAGGTAGGTAAAAATCCTTGGTTTTCCCATTGCACAATGATTTTATAAACCCCAGAACCTTGGGGAATAATTTCTGTTTTGGCCACAGCTAAACGGGGGGACATCAACGCATGGGTGAGGGCAAAGCGAAATTGTTTTTCACAGAGTTCGGGTAAAAACTGGGCCGGGGCATTTTGCCACATGGTTTTAAAGCGCCAACCCCCGATTTCTACGGGGCCCAATTGGGGATGATTAAAGGGTTGCCAATGCACAAAACCTTCGCCGTTCAAGGACTGATCATTCCACTGCATCAATTGATAATCATCTTCGGGGGGATGCCAATAAAACCAGGCAATGAGATCCTCTTTTTTAATCCCCGCTGCCGTTGGTGCATCCCAAAGTTCCACGGTGAAGCCAAACCAACCGTAATGATCATAGCCATAGTCATCCATGACGCCGTAGATGACTTCTTTAGGGTGATAGCGAAAATCATGGAAGGCGGAAATACAGTCATAGCCCGTAATTGCTTTGCCTTTTTCCCCCAATAGTTTGTAAACCGTTAGATCGTCAACGGGTAAATGATCATCGGCTTGGGAGGCGTAGGGGCGCAGAATGACGGCGGAGTAGGTGTGATAGCTAATAAATCCGTTAATATTGCGGTGCTGTTGCCAAAATTCAGCTTCAGCGCGGGTTTCCGGTTCAGAAAAAGGAAAATCCCCTGCGCCCACCTGTTCGCCTTCCGGGGCCCAACGGTGGGGGTAATTACGGTTAAAGTCTAATCCTTCTAGGCTGGGAGCTAGGGCAAATTCATAGCCGTCGTAATCTCGAATTAAGCCTTCTGGTAAAAGCGTATAGTATTCGCCGCCGAACTCCTCTGGCGATCGCCCGACCATGACGCGGGAGTCTTGATCAGAAATTTTCCAAGCGCCACATTCATCTTTGACCCGCATTTGCAAAATCAGTCCATCACCGTTGACATCGTCGGGATAGAGTCCTTCCCGTTCTTCGGGGTGAGGATAGGGTCGAATACTAGAACGCAATAAATAGGGAGTGGTTAAATATTTTTCTGCGCCATCCATGGCCAAACGGGGCAGGATATAAACGGTGTGGTGATCCATCAAATGAGTAATTTGATCGTCTTTATCATATTGGGTCAATAGTTGATACAAGCAATATAACGCCACCGCCGATCCCGTCACTTCTCCGGCATGGGTGTTGGCATCAATCCAATAGGCCGGTTTTTCGAGATAATCCCCGGTTTGTTGATTACTGGCGATCGCCACCCAAATATCCCGTCCGGCGTAACTTTGTCCGATGGTTTTAATCGTTACCAGGGTGTGAAATTGTTGTTGCAGTTGACACAAAAACTGGTCAATTTCGAAGTAAGTGAAATAATGGCTGAAATCAAAAGGGAAAACGGTCATTTAAAAATCCTTAGGGTGCAAACCTGTTCGTTTAGCAATCCGAGCCAGCATCATCGGTCCAATTTCTTCTCTGTCGTGAAAAGCAAAAACAAAGTCTGGCCAATTAGGATGGGAAAGGACCCGATGCGAACCACTACTTTCACGTTTAATGCGCCAACCTATGCGGAGTAACGCCGCCAACACTTGCCTTGCTTTTGTTGAACGCCATTGACTCATGCCGCTTGAAAAGATACGTTAACTAGGACGGATTCGCCTTCTTGATGTTCTAGACGATCCGCCAAGACTCTTAATGCTAGGGCCTGAACCTTTGTCACTGCCTCTTCACGGGTCTGACCATAGGCTAAAACGCCGGAAAGTCCAAGGATTTCGGCAATCCAACGTCCATCTTCTTCCTGTTCAAGCTCAACAGTCAAATTCATTGGAAAAATTCAGTTTAAGTGAAATATGAGTGGTGTCATTATAGCCTTTTGCTGTTGTTATCCGGGTCAAAGTCTCTAGACGATGATCGCCATCCAAATATCCCGTCCGGCGTAACTTTGCCCGATGGTTTTAATCGTTACCAGGGTGGGAAACTGTTGTTGCAGTTGGCGCAAAAACTGATCAATTTCGAAGTAAGTGAAATAGTGGCTGAAATCAAAGGGAGGAACGGTCATAGGGGGACAAATGAGTAATTCTATTATCAATCAAGCAAAACATACCATCTAATAAAATACCCTGTCATGCCTTGACCATTCCCCCGAAAGATTAGGATTTTTTAACTTTACGTTTGAACAAAGCACCCAAAATAACAGCGGTAGAACTCCCTAAAATGGTGAACGGTTCAGGTACAACAAAGGAAGCATTATCAACAAAAAATCCATCAACGGTGGTGATGTTATTGCTAAAAATAATTGAATCAAAATTAGCGTTTCCTACCACACCGAGAAAGCCATTAGATCCCCCAATACTATTGAAAACCGTTAGGATTTGAGTGCCCGTGCCGTCAAAATTGCCTTCTAGGGTTAAGCGACCATCACCAGCACTAAAAAAGTCTGCCCCAAAAGCAAAGGTCGGCTGGGGAAAAGTCCAGGTGATGTTGTCAGAAGCAGTATGGGGAGGCGGTTCAGCCCCTAATGCTTGGGTAGCATTGGCGTATTGGCCGACTGTGTCCACAGACGTGCTGTTATTGTTGAACGCATTGGGCAGTGTAATATCGGCGGAATTGGTGGAAACAATGCCAGACACTAAATTGATCGTTTGGGCGGAAGGGATTACGGTGCTAAACGTGTCTGTAATAATCGGATTTCCGGCGATCGCTGTTTCCCAAGCAGTACGATTTGTAAATACCATAAATGCGTCAGCGGCAGACATATTCCCCAGCAAAATAACAGTGCTGCCTGTCATCAGAGCAAGGCATTTGGTGAACTGTGAACTCATTATTTTTTCTACAACAAATAGTAACGGTAACTTAAAAATAATTGCATGAATTCCAAAATGCTTATGTAAACTTTTGTATTTTTTCAAGGGAGCACAGTATTCCTGTTTGACTGCCATTACAAACCCGACTCTAAACGCCGCCGCCATTCCTCATCAATTTGGTCAGACCGCAGAGCTTCTTGTTCATGCAAATCCTGATCGGTACGGTAGGTGATATCTTCGGCACTGATCACTTTGCTCTCTGTCCATTCTTGGGCAAAGTCTAATTTAGCTTTAATGGTCGGGGTGGGTGGTTGCAATAATTTTGCCCGTTCTTGACGTTTTTCGTTGCGTTTTTCAAGACCTTGATTGCGACGTTGTAACCAAAAATATCGTCCTAAAGGGATGCTTAAAAAGCCCACTGCGTAGGCGACTAAAACTCCATAAATCCCCTGGACAAATTGAATTAAGCCTAAATCAATGTCATAGGTCATTAATAAACTGCCTAACGTTAACGCTAAGACTAAATTGACCCCACCCAAGGCGATCGCCCCGATGATTTGCCCGGAAGACGCTTGGCTAAATTTCCACGTTTTTTCCCGTAAATAACTGGCGAGGGACTGCTGGGCGCGGTGTTGGGCGCTGACTTGCAAATCGGGAAAAGTATAAATAATTTCACCGTTGGGAGAAACCTGGGGATAGCCGTTAAACCTGGCTAAAACGGGAATAATATAATCTTCGTTTTCTTGATTGAGGGGGGTAACATTATCCAAATAGGGGGCAACCTGTTCAGCGGCGATCGCCCCACCGTTATTACGGATCAACGTGCCAACGGTCTGCCAACGTTTTTCTTCCAAGTCCCGATTGGGATCACCATCGCCGAATAAAAAGGAAAAAATTGCCTCCAAAAAATTCAGGCCTTTTTCTTTTGAGCGAGCTTTAGCACGGGGTTGATCATAGGGATTGGGGCTAAATAACCAAAAAATATCCGTCGGGAAAAAGAAGAAACCACCGCCTCCCCCCTGGCGATCGCCCCCGAAACTGAAACTATTATCATTATCGCTGTCGGATTTGGAGTTAATCGCAATCACAATGGCGGCGATCGCCACTAGCATCAACAAAATTGATAACACTAGTAAAATGCCAAAGGAAATCCGAATCAGATAAAAAATGCCCTGCCAAAGGGTTTTCGCCCAGGCCTGCAACCTGAGTCGCCAAAACTTATTGCGTAAAATGGTGCGGAACTGTCGAGGAAACTCAAAGACCATCTCGCCGGAGTTGGCCACCTGTAAATGGGCCCCCGCTTCCGACGCCAAGGTTAAGAGGGCCTGCTGGGTTTGGTTAATCTCTAACCCCGCCCGACTAGCCACATCCCCCACCGTTACCACATAGTCCAATTGCTCAACAGCGGTCATTATCTGCGGATTAAAGGCGACGCTCATCAAACTGCCCCAAAATTCAACGACCCCAAAAGGGCTTTCTCTTAGTATAGGAAAGGAAACCCGTCTTGATATTTAGCTTTTCTCTATGATTTCCCGTATTTTCCGACCTTGGCTAAACTGGCTAATGCTGATGGGGGGTATTGGGTTCACCACAGTTCCCGCCCAAGCTGCCGAACAAATTATTTTGAAATATAGTATTTTGCGCGAATCCGTTTCCGTGGAAGAGTTGGGGGAACTCAGTCGCGCGGGCAAAGTGTCGCCCTCCCTCAAGTCCTATTTAAAATTAGCTAAAAAAGATCCCGCTGAATTGCAACGTTGGCTCAATCGCCCTTTTGCCGTGGAGCAAACGACCTTATCCGATGTGCTCAATAGTTTTGTGGGGGGCTATATTCTCAATCAAGTGGGGGAAGTGATTCATACGCCTTCTAATCGGGCGAACAAAGAGGCGTTGCGAGGGGCCATTATTACCTCTGCTGAAAAAGATAACTCGGTGCAACTGATTGAAGTGTTGGAAAATTACCCCACCAAAGAGGTTCATCTCGAAGGCGATCGCCTGATGGAACTCTATCAAACTGTCCAAGATCTCCGGGCCAAAGTCCCGAAACTGCCGTTTTAAGCCTATGGCTAATTTTTGTTGTTGATACTCAGTCAAATTTAGGCAAAATTGCTACAATAACACTCCCTTATTTTGTGTAAATTTAAACTGTTGTTGTTGCCCCTGGGCAGAAATTTTTGTTATGAATTATACTTTTGATATTCTTGGAGTCGCCCCCATTTTCACCTTTTTTAACTATCAGCAACAGGTTGAAAATGATCGGGCCCGTAGTTTGGCCTATCTGGGTAGTCCCGCTTGTACATTGGATGGACTGATTAAAGCCACGGAATTGATTCCCGATAAGCCCGATTGGGACTGGGATGCAGTGGTTAAAACCATCGTTGATTTTTGGTTGCACCACGAAGAAAATATCCGACAATGGCGTCAAGAGCTTGATAGTTTGACCGATGACGGGTTACTGGTGGGACGGGTGGCCAATACCCAAATTTTACGCCGCCAGTTTGAACGGTTGCTGTAATTTTTTAGTCCTTGAGATGAGGATTGGGCGGGGGGGATGGCGATCGTTCTGAGACCCGTTGGGGTTTAAGTTTTAAAAAGGGTGTTTCTAGCCAACGAAAACTGATTTCTGCCACGATGTAGGTTATCAAAATTGACGGCAAAATCATCCAGATTCCTCCCTCCCAACCGACTTTTTGCCCTGCTTCCCTAACCACATGAATACACCAAGTATGATAAAGATACATACCATAGCTAATAACCCCGATTCTGACGACCCAGGGATGTTGTAAGATTGCCCCGAAACAATGGGATTTTGGCATGACTAATGCTGCCAGTAAAGCTGTCATGATCAGTTGAATCAATAAGCGGGGTAAGCCGGATAGATCGGGGGGAGAAATCTGGATCATTACCAGCATTAAAGCCGTAATTAATAGTGGCGACCAAAATGATTTACCTAAAAAACTGAACCCAGTAAATCCCCGCTCAGATTGTAAACCGTAGGCTAAAGCAATGCCGAGCAGAATGGGGGTAAAGGTGGAATCAAGAATTTCTAAATGACTGGTTCCTAGGATGATTTCAAAGAGGGGATCTAACCAGCCAAAGTTGATTAATTGATTGATTAATAAAGCAGGTGTCAGAACCCATAAAATTTTTCCTTTGGGAAAATATTGCTCAACGGCTGGCCAAATTAAATAGAACTGCTCCTCCGTTGCTAATGACCATAAAATGGCAAAGTTATTAGCCTGTTCACTGACCCAATTAGAAGTAAAAGTGGCATAGAAGGGTAAAACTTGAAAATATTGCTGACTGCTTTCACTCGTTCCTAGTTGTATCCCGTAAAGCACTGTAAAGATTAACAATAAGCCATAATAAGCGGGGAAAATTCTCAAGCTACGGCGTTGATAAAAAATATTTAAATTAATATGGTTATATTTTTGTTTTTCCCGCAATAGTAAAGTGGCAATTAAAAAACCACTCAGCACAAAAAACATATCAACTCCCAAAAATCCCCGATTGGCGATCGCCGGTAGACCTTGGGGAATGGGGGAATGGTGCCAAATGACAGCCAGAATACAAAAACATCTGACCCCATCTAATGAGGCAAAATATTTCGTGTTTAAATAGGCTTGATGCAGGGACATGGAGGATTACTGAAATTAATCCCTTTGTTCTGAGCCGGTTCAGGTGGGGGACTGTCAGTTATTTGATCACCAATACCGGGCATTCTGTTCCCTAAATAACTATTTCCGTCACCGAACCTAATCAAAAAAGCTTGACCGCAAAGATGAGACATCGGTTAGGAATTAATCAAGGGGAGGGAGAGGAGAGAGTTTGCCATTGCCAGACTCCTTCGGCCTGAATTTCTAAACATTGATGATGGTACCGCCGTAAGCTGGGACGATGGCCGACGCTAATGTAGGTCGTGCCCAATTCCGCCAAGGCTTGATACACCTTTTCTTCGTTATCCACATCCAACGCACTGGTCGCTTCATCGAGGATGGCGTAACGAGGATGATTAACAAAAACTCGGGCCAAGGCAACCCGTTGTTGTTCCCCTAAAGACAAAACATTTGTCCAGTTTTCCCAGCTATCTAAACCGTTGAAGCGTTGGGCGAGGTCGGGCAGATTCACCCGTTGGAGGACACTTAACAGAAAATCATCATCAACGGTGGCTTGAGAATTGGGATAAATTAGCTGTTGCCGCAAACTGCCCAAAATCATGTAGGGACGTTGGGGCAGAAAGAGTAAATCCTCTAGGGGAGGCCGTTCAATTTCCCCTTGGCCACTATTCCATAAACCGGCGATCGCCCGCAGGAGCGAACTTTTGCCGCTACCACTGGCCCCCATGATCAAT
>Ga0315899_10000956_pt1 | contig 33695 bp, 35 predicted proteins | sample LakEriMetagenome_2_FD_203518 | JGI IMG/M metagenome (GOLD analysis project Ga0315899, IMG submission 203518) | Freshwater fungal communities from buoy surface, Lake Erie, Ohio, United States - Buoy 4 MA112 | ecosystem: Environmental > Aquatic > Freshwater > Lake | place: USA: Lake Erie, Ohio...
GCCGAGACCGATTTCGTCGGCACCCTCACGCGCACCCAGCTGAACGGGCCCGACGACATCCCCGCCTTGCAGGCGTTGCAGGCCAAGTACCAGCTGATCCCCCTCTCCAGCTTCGAAGGAACCAAGCCCCCCACACCCGCACCACCGGTGAACTGGCCTGCCTGGGACGCCACCAAGGCCGAGGGGATCGGCTTCATCAGCTACCTCAACGCCCTGTTGCCGTTTATGCCCACCGTGCCATCGGAGCGGGCAATGATGGAGCGCTTTGCCCGCATCGGCATCGGCCCCGGGCGGCCCTTTGATCCGAATCAACTCAATCCCGCCACCCGCAGCGCCATCGAAGCCGGGGTGAGCGCCGCCGCCGCAAACCTGCGCAGCAAGGCCCTGGCCCAGAAGAGCTCCAAAGGCTTCTTCGGCACCCGCGAGGAACTAGGGAGCGATTACCTCACCTATCGCGCGATGGGAGCGATGCTGGGGATCTACGGCAACAGCAGCGCCGAGGCCCTCTACGCCAGCCAGCAAACAGGACCCGATGGCAAGGTGCTCGACGGCCGCCGCAAATGGGTGCTGCGCTTCCCGGCCGGCCAGCTGCCGCCGGTGAGTGAGTTCTGGTCGATCACGATGTACAACCTGCCGCAGCGGCTGCTGGTGGCTAATCCGATCGATCGCTATTCGATCGGGGATCGAACCAAAGGCTTGAAGCTGGGGGCCGATGGCTCCCTGGAGATCTATCTCCAGCATGAGCATCCAGGGCCAGACAAAGTCTCCAACTGGCTGCCAGCTCCCGCCGGCCCCTTCTTCTTCGTGGCCCGTCTCTATGGCCCCAGTGCGGCAGCCCTCTCAGGACAGTGGCAACTGCCTTCGCTCGAGGAACGCCGTTAGATGAACCCTGAGCAGATTCAGAGCCTGGAGGTGCTGCTGCTGGCGATGCTGCCCGTGGCGCTGCTGTGGTGGCTTTGGATTCGCATGCTGCGCTGGTGATCCGCGCCGCGTCACTCAGCGCGGCGCCAGGAATTGGATGGCCGGCGCAGGCTGGAGCTGGCGGCTCACGTTGCCCTGCAGTGCCTCATTGCCTTCAATCTTGATGGCGCGCACGCCACTGCCTGGCTTGAAATCGATCTGATTGAGATCCACCCACACCATCTGCGGTGATAGGGCCGAATCGAAGTAGTACACGCGATTTTTCTGATCGATCAGCGTGCGCCACCAGGTGGGCGAGATATTGGGGTGCTCAGGATCCGGTGTGCCCCACGGCACCGAGATGTTGCGCATCACACTCATCACGCCGGCGAGGGCCTGGCGGGGATCGGTGGTGGCGGGCAGCTGCTCAACGTAGTAGGAGCCGCGCACAAAACGATCCGGCGACTGGATCGAGCCCGGCAGTTCATGGGTGCGGTCCTTGGTGCTCCAGAAAGCGTTGAGCTTGAGCTGCTCGCTGTACACAGGGCTGTTGGTCATCACCTGGTACTGGCGCCCGTGATGGATCACGGGCTTGCCCTTGAGGTACTCGATCACTGCGGAATCCCCAGTGGCATCGGAGACCGCCATGTGCACCGTGGCCTTGGCCTTGCCGCCGGGCCCAAACGGCACCGGCACGATCTGGATCTGATCGGCCTTCACCGCTTGCACCAGCTCCTTCACCGTGGCGTACTGGCTGAGCAGATACAGCGTCCATGCCGCGAAGGAGAGGCGCGGGCGGCCCGCAGGGGCTGTGGCCAGGCCGAAATCGTTCTCGGCCAGATAGAGCAGGTTGGCCGCCAGGCCCCGCTCATTCAGCCCGTCAAATACTCCATCGATGACCCCGCCGGGTTCGGTGCTGCCGCTCACCACCACAGATCCGTAGCGGCTGGTCCAACGCAGGGAGTTCACGCCGCCGGCTCCGTTGAGCTGCTCACCGCGAGGGATCACATAAAAGTGCGAGTTGAAGCCGTAGGGCCAGTCCATCGAACGGCCGGTGATCACTTGCTGATCAGGTCCTGTCCAGGTAACGCGGGAGCAAGCCAGGGCCGCGGGGGCTGCAGCGGCAAGGCTGAGGGCGGCAACGGCGGCAGCTGCCGTCCGGCGGTGGCGCTGGTGCATCGGGTCAGGCATCGATGCCCCGAATCCTGGCCATGGCTACTGGCCCTGGCAACGGCTTGCTGGGCCTGATCGCCCCTCGGCAACTCAGTGGCTGTGCTGCTCCCGCAGTAGCAGCACCACCCCAGCGGCCACCAGCAGCTGGGGTGTGATGGCCTCGCGAAGAATCACAAGGGAGAACAGGGCGCCCACGAATGGCGCGGTGGAGAACAGCACCGCCTCACGGGCGGCACCGAGATCCCGGAGAGCCAGCAGGTCGAGCCAGATCGAGATGCCGTAACCCAGGGCTCCGATCGCCAGCAGCCCCACGCAAATCGGCAGGCTGGGGAAGGTGTGCCCCACAACAACGCCAGGACAAGCATCGGCAGCGACGCCCCGGCCGCTTTCCAGGTGGCGATCTGGATCGGATTGCGAAGGCTCAAGCGCTGGCTGAGGTTGTTGTCGATGCCCCAGGCCAGGGTGGCCAGGGCAATCAGGGCGCTGCCTACCCCGTTGGCTCCAGTGAGGGAGCCCTCGCAGAGCACCACCGCCCCCGCGATGGTGAGCCCAGCACCAGGGCCACGGGTCCAATCACGCCGCCCATAGGTGCTTCGGCCTCGGTGCCTCGGAGCAGACGCACCGCCAGCAGAGCCAGGGGGGCGCTGATGCCGAACAGCAGGGCGGCCACCAGATCGGCCAGCTGTCCTTGCCGGATAGGCGACAGGGCCATGACGCGATTCCCCAAGCGCAATCAGTTTGGTTTGTGGGCAGTCGGGCCGTGGGTACGGCATTGCTGTTGTGCTCAATGGCGGGGAGGATGAGCCCTGCAGCGCGCCTGGTTAGAGACAACAGCCATCGATTGGATACCCCTGCTTAGTGCCTCCGGCTTCCTGGCACTGGCCGGAGCCGCGGATCATCGCCAGCCAGAGCTGCGAGATCACCCAGATGCGCCAGTGGTACGGCGCTTCAGGCAGCTGAGGGCTTGCGGCCGCCGCAGTTCTCCCAGCTGCTGAGCAGGCCATTGAGCTCCTGGTGCAGATTGCGGAGGGCATCGATCTTCTGCTCGATCTCGCCCGCCTTGCTGCGGATCGTCGCTTTCAGCGATTCACAGGTGCAGATGCCCGAGCGCCGCGATTCCAGGATGCGGGTCACGTCCTGAAGCGGGATCTCCATCGCCTTGAGGGTGCGGATCAGAGCCAATTCCGCGAACACCGCGTCGCCAAACAACCGGTAGCCGCCCTCGCTGCGGCTGATGGGGTGGATCAACCCTTCATCGCAGTAGAAGCGGATCGTCTTCACGGTGAGGCCAGAGCGCTGGGCTACCTCACCGATCTTCAGGGGGGGCAGCCACCACCACTTGACTCTCCACCTACGGGAGGCTGCATCGTATCTAGACACCCTCGCCAAGGCTCGCCATGCGATCCCCTCTCCTTGCCGCAGCGGCACTGGTTGCCCTGATGGCCCCGGTGGCCCAGGCGCAGATGGATCCCCATCAGCACCACCGGATGATGGCGCCGGTTGCAACACCGATGGATCACAGCGCTCACAACCACGATGTGGGCCCGGCTGGCAGCACCTACGACCTGCGCTGGATCGACGGGATGGTGCAGCACCACACGGGTGCCCTGCGGATGAGTGAGTTCGTGTTTGATATCGGTGTGCCGGGCGTGGGCTCCCTCGGCAAGGACATCTGGCGGGATCAGGCCCAGGAGATCAAGGCCATGGGGCAGTGGCGCAAGGCCTGGTATCCCGAGGCACCGCTGTATCCGGTGGCGCTCAAGACGGGCGGGGATCCCAATGCCATGGCAGATCTCACCCGTATGAGCCCGGCCCAGATCCAGGCCATGCGGATGATGGCTTCAACGCCCACGCGCACCAACCGGGTGACCTGGTTTCTGGAGGGGATGCTCCAGCACCACGGCGGCGCGCTGATCATGGCGCACGATGCCCTGCGCAAGAGCACCAATCCCACCATTCTGCGCCTGGCTCGCAACATCATCATTGCGCAGCGTAAGGAAATCATTCAGCTCCGCAAGATGCTCCAGCACGACGGCCTCAACAAGCCGGAGTACTACCAGTACGACAAGCTATTTGCCCTGGGCTGAGCCATTCTCCTGCGCCCCACTATCACTCACATTCTGAGCATCAATGACAACAACCTCCTTTTTTCTTGGCCTCTTCGCGCCTCTGGGGCTTTTCACCGTCAGCGTCGGCGCGGCCCACGCCCAGGCCAACGACATGTTCCCAACCAAGGCCGCCGCAGAACAGCGTGCCAAGGAGTTGAAATGCTCGGGCGCCTTTGCCATGGGAGGCGAGTGGATGCCCTGCGCCAATGAACGGTCGCTCCATGGCGCACTTCAAAAGGAAAAGTGATGCATAAAATCAGCCGCCGCTCGCGCAAGCTCTACCGCCTGTTGGTGCCTATTGCTGCGCTTCCCCTGGCTCTCACTTCGGTTTCTGGAGCCATCTACGGAACCGTGCTGTCGTTCAACATGGATGCGCCCTGGCTGCTCCTACTGCATACCGGCAACTTTGGGGTGATCAATCTGCAGCCCATCTACTCACCGTTGATCGGGGTGATGACACTGGTTCTGGTTGCCTCGGGAATTGCCTTGCTGGTTGGGGGGCGCAGAACCCCCAACTCGATTCAGGACTGATCGAGCTGCCGCGCTTCCAGGCCTGAATCGATCACAACGGACAGAGGCTCAGCCCCCGCGAGATGGTGCGGGCCCATGCCTATCCCGTGTTGGCTGCTTTGAGCACGGTGGCGTTGGTGGTGATTGCAGCTTCTCCTGTGCCGATCGCCCGGCAGGCCGACCATATGAATCAGTGCCTGGCCGCACCCAACGGCCCTGGCTGTCACCGCTTCCGCTGAAAGACGCCGCCGAATCACCATTCGCCCAAATCCACAACAAAGCCCGGGACGCGGGCCCCGGGCGCAGTTGTGGGTTGGCTTTGTCTTGCAAGCACCTGATCGTTGCGAGATCAGGTGGTTTTCAGTTGTGGGTCGGAGTTGCCGGCGCTGGCACCTGGGGCCAGGTGTCAATCGGGATGTTCCGTTGGGTCCGGGGCACCTGGGGCTGAGCCGTGAACGGTGCAATGGACGGCCTTTCAGGCCGGGAACATCAGAGATCCGTCGAGAGTGTTGGAGCAGGGGCCGGATCGTCAGCGCACTCCTTGTGGGTGCTGCGGGGGGGTGTCGTCCATCGGCGGAGCCTCCGAATCCCGATGCAGTCAGGATGGATCGGGCGGCTGGAAACCACAAGAGCAACTGGGCGATCGACACCGCTCTTCACCGGAGGCAACGGGGCTTCATGAAGCCGGCTTCATGGCGGGATCTGCCTTGGGGACGACGGATGCCCACAGCTGTGGCCGCTTCCCAGTTTCGCCTGCGCCAGCTGGCGCATCAGAACGTGGACATCCCCGGCCGGTGGAACAGGCCATTGAGGTAGTGCCGCACCACCGCCTGCTCCTGGCAGCCCTGCTGAAACAGGAACCCCGCCACGGCGGATTGCATCAGGCGGTACTGATCCCAGTCGGGGTGGGAGCCAATGAAACTCGCCATCGCTTCGAACAGATCCTCCGGGAACTGGTTTTCCACACTCACGTGGGGTGCCATTCCATCCGGAACTCCATCCATTCAGCTGCACTCACATCGGCCCCCCCATCAGGCCACAGCCGAGCACCCGTCGTCAAAGGCCGGATTCACCACGCGATGGGGGCACCCTGCCGAGGGAATTCATGCTGCTGCAATGGATCTGAGCCTGCTGTGTTGCTCGACACCGCGCCAGGCGTCGCCAGCGATCGGGCTGTCAAGTGGAAAATCGATTTCCCAACGCCGCCGCCAGAACCCGCGCGGCGGCTCGCCTCCCAGTAACAGCACCTGGGGAAAAACTGTGGAAAAGCCCCTCGGTGCTGTGGGGCGATTCGCTCTTCAGGGGTGCTGATCGATGGGCTCTGGAGCCCCAGCAATCGCGATCAGTCGCGCTTTTGGGGCGTCAGGCCCGTTGACGAACGGGACCATCGCGGTCTGAGCTGATCAGACTGACGCGGCGGGATCAGGCCGGCTGCATGGAGAGCACCTCCAGCTGGAGACGCGGCCAGATCTGCACGGCCTGGCGTTCCCGGTCGAAGCAGAACTCAAACAACTGGCCGGCACTCACCAGAAATCCCTTGACGCGAGTGATGTCGCACTGACAGGCCATGGTGACCGCATCAATGGGGCTGCAGAGCTCAGCACTCAGAAGCTCCATCAGTCCAGCTGGCAGCAACAAGGCCATGGATCCGCTCCTTCGCTTCACCCACAGCTAGCCAGGGCCGCCGAATGGCCGTGCCCGCTGCTGCAAAGGCTACATATCTGTATGTGCAGCCCTCGTGCTGTGCTCAGAGCGTGCCCAGCTGAGCCTCGATCAGGGGGATCTCTGGGGCCAGGACAGCGATCACGGCCGCTGGGCGCGGGAGGATCGTTGCTCTGATGCTCGCCATTTCCGCTCCAGGTGCCATCCCCGCCGCAGATCCGCCCCTTTGAGCCCGCCGACTGGCCAGCCGTGTGGGCGCTGCTGGAGCCTGTGTTCCGTGCCGGTGAGACGTTTCCTCACGACCCGGCGATCCCAGAAGAGCAGGCGCGCGAGCTGTGGGTGGAGCAGACCCAGGCGGTGATGGTGGCCGCTGATGCGGCTGGGACCTTGGTGGGCACCTACTACCTCAAGCCCAATTCCCTGGCCCTCGGCGCCCACGTGGCGAATGCCGGCTACGTGGTGGCCGAGAACCTGCGGCGGCAGGGCATCGGCAGCCGCCTCTGCCAGCACTCGCTGCAGACGGCCCGGCACCTGGGCTTTCGGGTGATGCAGTTCAACCTGGTGGTGAGCACCAACACCGCCGGCATCCGCTGCTGGCAGCAGAACGGCTTTCAGATCGTGGGCACCCTGCCCGGGGCGTTCCGCCACCAGCGGTTGGGCTACGTGGACGCCCTGGTGATGATTCAGCAGCTGCTGGAGGAGCCGCGCCGATGAAGGTGGTGCCGGAGCTGCGGATCAGTCGTCAGGATCTGGGCTGAGTGGAGGCAACCGCCGCTCCACCTGCAGGAACACCAGCCAGGCCACACCTGCACTGATGCCGCCGGTCCAGTCGCTGCGCAGCAGCTCCACGATCGACACCGTGCTGGCGCCGATGCGCAGGCCGCGCAGCAGAAAGCGGCCGAGCTTCTCCAGTGTTTCCCGGTTCACTGAGCTGAGCCCCTTCATTGGTCCAGGCGATCTTCCATTGCGGTGGGGGCGCACCGGCTCGACCGGCACCGGCTGACGGTTTTGACGGTTTGGCATAGGATCAGGGCATGACTGCGATCAGCCCAAGCCTCCTCAGTGATGTGACCGCCGCCCTCCGGGACGCCGGTCGCAGCGATCTGGTTGAACGGCTGGTCGCGAGTGCCAAAGCTGCCCCCCTCACCAGTAAGCAAGCCGCAACCCTGCTCGGGGTGGCGTCAGCCAACACTGTGAAGAACTGGCTCGAGGGCGGCTGGTTCCCTGGGGCCTTCCAGACGCCAGGTGGACACTGGCGCTTCCCTGCGGAAGATGTGGAGGCTGTCCGATTGCGTCTTGAAGACTTGCGCGATCGCAATAGCCGGAGGGATCTGACGCCTGCCGAGTGCGATGACGACACGGCTGGTCTACCTCTGCCTTGATGCGGTTTCAGCTTAGAAGCTTGCGCATCGTGAGCATCGGGTCACCATCATCCAGCTGGAATGGGCCGGCAGGATCAGTCACAAAGCCAACCTTCTTGTAGAAGCCGATTGCTTGGTCATTCGTCGAACGTACCCAAAGGCTCAGTCCCACACAGTTCGCCTTTGATCTGGCCATCGCCTCCAGCTCGGCCATGATTGAAGCGGCGTAGGTCTGATTCGGGACCAGAGGATTCGGCTGTCCTTCAAAGGCCTGGTCGACGCCAAGCATCGAGATCACCAGAGCTTTGGCTTTCGTGGAGCTCGCGTCATCAGGATGGGGCTGATTCCGAAACTTACCGAGGCATACCCCACAACCGGTCCACCCTTGCGTTTCTCTGCAAACCAGGCACGGCTACGGAAGTATTGATCAACCCTTTCTTGGCCGCTGCAGAAGACGTCTAGAAAAGCATCATCCGGTCCCGCCAGCTCAACGAAGACTCCCTGCACCATGTTCGACCTTCCCCATGTCCCTCAGTATAGGGAGGTGATTCATCCCTCCTCCCTGGTTGCTCCATAGGTTGCCGATTTGATGCCCGCGGATAGCTTTCTTTGATGTTGTCGGTATTAACTCAACCGTTAAACTCGTCATTTCCCGCACCAGCATCCGGACCGACGCACCCCACCATGATGTCTCCGCCTGTTCAGGCCGCCTGATACACCGCCAGGGCGCTCTCCAGCTTGTGGCGGTGCTCGTCGCGCAGGGCCACCGGGCTGTCGATGCGGACGCCGCCGCCAAAGGCAAATAGCCAGCTGCGTAGATCGATGTCGGCTGCCACCGTCCAGGGAGGAAGATCCAGTTCCACCGGATAGGGGTGGCTGGAGTGAGCCGCACCCGGCTCCAGCACATGCGGCGCCTTGGGGTGGTGCCACCAGGTGTCGCCGGGCAGCGGCCTGGAGAAGCGGGTGTGCTCGATCGGGTAGCGCTGCAGGCCCTCGCGGATGAAGGCAAAGGCCCAGGGAGCACAGCAGAAGCGCAGGGTGATCAACGCCTGAGCGCGGCGCTGGGCGGAGGGGCTGGCGATCGCCAGCTGTTGCTCCAGATCACTGCCGAAGTAAACGCCGCCGCTGTGGTGCAGCAGCCGCTCCAGCCGGGCCAGTGCGGCGGCGTGGTCCTCGGGGCTGCGGCGCAGATCGCCGTGGCTGCCGCGCAGGGCGAGGCGATCGAGGCGTTCGCTGCGGATCAGGCCATGGTCGTGGCCCACCTGGTCTGTCTCAAACAGCAGATACCAGCCCACGTTGTGGAAGATCAGCTGCAGCGGCCACACCCGCAGCTCCCCATCCGGGCTGTCCGGGAAGCTGCCCACACCGGGGAAGCGCTGCAACACCACCCGGCGGTGCTCCACGATCGCCGCCTCGATGTCTTCCGCCCGCCGGGGTGCGGCCAGCGAGTCGCGGCGCACCAGGGCCGTGTCCACCACCGCATGGCGGGCATAGCTGCGCACCGGCGGCAGGCCATCGGCGCTGATCCCGGCCCAGCCGAGCCGCACATCCAGCTCGGCCAGCAGATCCTGGGCGGTGGGATCGGCCAGGCGGCCGGCGGCCTGGCGCATCACGTGGTGCAGCTCCCGCAGCCGCGGCGGCGAGAGCACGGCCGTGCCCAGGCAGTAGCCGTGGCGCACGTTGTGGTTGCGCCGGCGGAAGCCGTAGGGGGTGAGGATCTTCTCGAGGTCCTTGCGCAGGGTGGCTGTTTCGCCCGGCAGGTAGGCACCGGGGATGGATTCGGTGGCGGCGATCAGGTGCTCGTGCAGGTTGGCGCCGCGCTCCTCCGGCCGGTCAAAGGGCACCTGCAGCAGGTGGCGCAGCAGCGTCATCACGCGCAGGAACACCGCGCCATCGCCCATCGGCGGCAACCCTCCGTGCACGGCGCCTCTCGGCGCGGGCGCCAGCTGGATCGGGGCCGCACTGGGCACCGCATCGCAGAAGCCATTGGCCTCCAGCCAGGCCAGATCCGCCCGGATCGCCGTGGCATCGGCGTAACACTCGCCATGCAACCGGCCCAGGAAGGCGGCGGCCCGATCCGCCAGATCGCCCTGGGGCAGCGGCGAGAGGATCGCCTCCAGCTCCTCGGCGCTGGCCGGATCACTGGCGGCCAGATCGGGCCAGGTGCTCAGCAGCTTGATCAGATGGAGCAACCGCTCCAGATCCAGCAGGCGCGAGTAGCCGTGGCGCTGCAGCTTGCGCTCGCGGTTGGTGGCCGAACGGATGCGCCGATCCAGCCCGGCCAGCTCGGCCTGCAGCACCGGCGTGAGCTCGGTGTGGTGGGTGGGCACCACGGCGCAGATCGCCGCAAACCCCTCCGCCCGCGAGGGCCCGAAGTGCGGATCCGCCAGGGCGGCGGCCATCTCCTGGATCACCGGCACCGGCACGGGCCGCTGGCGGCGGGCGTTCCACTGCAGGGAGGTGGGCAGATCGGTGTAGAGCCACCAGCCGATCCACTCCACGGGCGCCGGCAGCGGCAGCGCCTGGGTGAGTGCCAGCCGCCAGGCGCGGCGGGCATGGGTGGCATCCACGATCACCGGAATGCCGGCGGCCACGGCCTCCTGGATGCGCTGGTGCAGCCGTTGCTGGATGTCGACCCACGGGCCCTGCACCGCGGCATCGCCAAACATCTCAGCGCGGATGGCGTCGGTGGAGAGCACCTGCGCTGGCGGCTCATCGGGGCCGGTGAGCAGGGGTGCGAGGGCCTTGGCCAGGGTGGTTTTGCCGCTGGCGGGCTGGCCGATCAGCAGGTGGCAGCGCAGCGGCGCCATGGCGGCGAGGGAGAACGTGCTCTCCACTCTTTCGCACGAAAGCGGTGGTGGCGCGTCCATGCCGTCCAGGCTCGGTAGCGTGACCAGGACCCGAGCTCAAGCTATGGCCGCCACACCCATCGCTGAACTGATGAAGCTCCCGAGAGGAACGCGTGTGGCGCTGGCGATGGCCCTCTGGGACAGCCTGGATGAAGAGGGCTGCAGCGAAGCGCTGCCCATGGATGCCGATCTGCGTGAGGAACTCGATCGCCGCTGGGCAACTCATCTGCAAAACCCAGCCGCGGCCCTCCCCTGGGAGCAGGTGCGCAAGGAGCTCGGTCTGGGATGACGCGGCTGGTTAGCTTCCTGCCGGAGGCGCTGGACGATCTGATCGAAGGCTGACCTTTGCCAAAGCCATCGCCATAGCGGTGGAACGGATCGCGCAGGATCCAGCAACGTTCCCCTGCGTGCACGGTGCGATTCGTCGCCTGGTGGTGCAGCGTTTCCCCTATGCCGTCTACTTCCGTGAGGTGGGCGATGAAATTGTGGTGATCGCGATTCACGGACGCCAGGATCCCAAACGCTGGCAAGAACGCCGCTGATCGACCTCTGGTCGACCCGCGGCAGGTTCCCCACTCTTTCGCACGAAGAACGGCTCGGATCTGGGCTGCAGCGCTGACGCTGCACCCAGCACCATGCATGCCACCTGTGGCTCACTCCTCCCCGCGGCGGGCTGTGAACGCCTATGCCCCGCCCACACCGCTGGAGCACCTGCACATCCTCGATTTCCTCGAGCTGGCCGGTTCCCAGACCAGGGCGGGCATCGCCCTGGCCATGCACCAGAGCACCGTCTGCCGCAGCCTGCAGTTGATGCAGCAAGAGTTCCGGCTGGAGCCGCGCCGCGGTTCACCGGACGGTTCAGCGGTGTGCCGGCACGGGCACAACGCCTGCCTGCAGCACCTGCGGCTCGCCTACCGGGAACACCGGCTGATGGAAGGGCTGCTGCGCATCGGCGCCGACCTGCTGCACCACAGCCTGCTGAGCGGCCTGGTGGGGGTGCAGCTGGTGCCGCCCCGCTTCCGCAGCGGCGAGCACTGGGCCGGGCTCCTGCGCCATGGCCTGCTCGATGGGGCGATCCTGAGCTCCTTCTGCCTGGAGACGCTGCTCCACACTGGCCAGGCCCCGCAATGGGATGGCCTGGCGGCGCTCCCCCTGGGCCAGCTGGGCTTGCAGCTGGTGGCCACCACACCCACCACACGCCAGGTGCTGCTGCCGCGCAGGGGCGCCATGCCCCTGCTGCGTGAGGCGGTGGAGAGTTATGGCTTTGGGGTGGAGCAGCAGCCGGCGGCCTGCCAGGAGCCAGCCGCCTGGCTCAAGCGGGCGCGGGACCGCCAGCTGGCGGTGCCGGTTTGCACCGACCTGCTGGGGAGTGCCTGGCTCAAGGCCAATGGCCTGGCGCCCCTGGCTGAGCAGCCCAGCTTGATTGAACAGCTGTGGCTGCTGCTGCCGCAGGGCGTGGTGAACACCAAGGCAGCCCGGCAGTGCCTGCGGCTGCTGCGGGTTCAGATCGCCAGCCTCAAAACAATGCAGGATCTGCATGAAAACTAGTTCTGATCAGCGTTTCAGAGGATGCAGAACGGCGGCAGAGTTCAGCAGGGCGGCGGAGACTGAAGCAGTGGGCGGCGCCTGTTGATGTTCCTTCCTTTAGCCGCACGTTGCGCCTGATGCCCGAAGCCGTTCTCGCCCCCGGAGCCCGGATCGAGTGCCGCAGTGCCGAGTGGCTGGTGCGCAGCCTCGGCCGCAGCTCCGATGGCCAGCAGGTGGTGGATGTGGTGGGCGTGTCGCCGTTCCTGCGCGAGAAGGAGGCCCGTTTCCTGGTGGAGGTGGAGAGGGCGGCCGGCAGCTTCAAGGTGCTGCAGCCGGAAGACACGGCCCTGGTGGGCGATCCCTCCCCCCGCTACCGCGACAGCCTGCTGTTCCTGGAGGCCCACCTGCGCCGCTCCGTGCCAACGGATGGCGCCCTGGTGGTGGGGCAGCGGGCGGCGATGGATGCCCTGCCCTACCAGCTGGAACCGGCGGCCAAGGCCCTGGCGATGCCGCGCCAGCGGCTGCTGATCGCCGATGCGGTGGGCCTGGGCAAGACGCTGGAGTGCGGGATTCTCTGCAGCGAGCTGATCCGCCGCGGGCGGGGCAAGCGGCTGCTGGTGGTGACCACCAAGAGCATGTTGGTGCAGTTCCAGAAGGAGTTCTGGACGCGCTTCTCGATCCCGCTGGTGCGGCTGGATTCGGTGGGCATCCAGCGGATCCGCGAGCAGATCCCCACCAACCAGAACCCGTTTCACTACACCGACAAGGCGATCGTGTCGGTGGACACGCTCAAGAACGACCGCGATTACCGCTTCTATCTCGACAACGCCAGCTGGGACATCATCGTGATCGATGAGTGCCAGAACGTGGCCGAGCGGGCCCGCGGCGCCCAGAAGAGCCAACGGGCCCGGCTGGCGGAGCGATTGGCGACGCGATCGGAAACGTTGATCCTGCTGTCGGCGACGCCCCACGACGGCAAGCCGGAGAGCTTCGCCAGCCTGATGAACATGCTCGATCCAACGGCCATCGCCGATCCGAGCCGATACAGCAAAGACGACATCAAGGATCTGTATGTGCGGCGTTTCCGCAAGGACGTGATCGCCGATCTGCGCAGCAGCGTGAAGGAGCGCGACACCGCCGATGTGGAGTGCCCGGCCAGTGAGCGGGAGGAGCGGGTGTTCGCGCTGCTGCAACAGCTCAAGCTGCCCGACAGCGACGCCAGGGCCAAGGCGGGCCAGCTGTTCAAGACCACCCTGGCCAAGAGCCTGCTCTCGAGCCCGATGGCGGCGCTGGAAACGGTGCGCAACCGGCTCAAGCGGCTGGCCGCCGCCTCCAGCCCAGCCCCTGCCGACCAGGCCGCCCTGGAGGAGCTCGAGCCCCTGCTGGCCGCGATCGGCCCGGCCGACTTCTCCAAATACCAGCGGCTGCTGCAGCTGATCCGCGCCGATTGGGGCTGGAGCGGCAGGGATCCGCGCGACCGGATCGTGCTGTTCACCGGCCGGCGCGAAACCCAGCGCTTCCTGGTGGAGCACCTGGCCGCCGACCTCGGCCTGCCCCCGGGAGCTGTGGTGGGCCTCGATGGCGCCATGCCCGATGTGGAGCAGACCCGGGTGGTGGAGCAGTTCGCCCAGGAGAAGGAGGCGGTGCGGATCCTGGTGGCCACCGAGGTGGCCTCAGAAGGCCTGAATCTGCACTACCTCAGCCACCGGCTGGTGCACGTGGATATCCCCTGGTCGTTGATGACGCTGCAGCAGCGCAATGGCCGCATCGATCGCTACGGCCAGCTGCAGCAACCCCAGATCCGCTACCTGCTCAGCTGCTCCCGCAGTGATGGCATGGGTGACGCCGAAAAGGTGCTGCGGCTGCTCAAGCGCAAGGATGAGCAGGCCCAGCGGAACATCGGCGATCCCGCCGTGTTTCTGGGGGTGTACGACGCCGCCGGAGAAGAAGACGCCATCAGCCAGGCGTTTGAAAGCGGCGCGGTGGAGGAGCTGGAGCGGCGCATGGAGGCCAACGCCGAGCCCTACCTGCACCAGAGCAGCGGCGACAGCCTGTTTGAGGAACTCTTCGGCAGTGGCCACCACGCCAGCGAGAGCGGCAGCGCGGCGCCAGCGGAGCCAGCCGTGGTGCGGCAGCGCCAACCCTTCAGCCTGTTCCCCAGCCTCTGGAGCTACGTGGATACGGCCCTGGAGGCTGTGGCTGAGCAGCTGGAGCGCCGGGGCGAAAAGCTGGATCTGCGCGCCGACGCGGATCAACAGCGGCTGGAGATCACCCCGCCCAGGGATCTGCAGCGCCGCTACGACCGCTACCCACGGGAGCTGCAGCCGCCCCGGGGCCAGCGGCTGGTGCTGTCCACGGAGGTGGCAGCGCTGCAACGGGCCCTGGAGCAGAGCCGCCGGCAGGACAGCAGCCGGCCGGAGCTGGAATACCTCTGGGATCTGCACCCGCTGGTGGATTGGCTGGCCGACCGAGGCCAGATCAGCTTCCAGCGACACTGCGCACCCGTGCTCCAGCTGCCTGATGGCCTGGAGCCGGGCGAGGTGGTGATGGTGTTGCAGGGCACGATCCCCAACCAGAAGGGGGTGCCGGTGGTGCAGGAGTGGGTGGCGGTGCGCTTCGCCGGAACGGGCCTCAATGTGGTGGACGTGGAGCCGTTCGAGGCGGTGGCCGAGCGGCTGCAGCTGGGCCGCAAGCCCTATGCCAACCCCAACGGCGCCATCCCCGAGCATCTGCGCAAGCAGTTGCCGTATGCCGTTGCCAAGGCCAACGACTACCTGATGAACTGCGCCGATCGCTGGACCGCCCGGATGCAGCCGGAGCTCCAGGCCCAGCACGAACGCCTGAAGCGATTGCGAGGCCGCCAGGTGGAGCAGCTGGAGCTGAGCTACGCCAATGATCAGCGCCCGCAGCAGATCAAGGAGAAGCGGCGCCTGGCCCAGCAGAAGGCGATCAACGCGCGCTTCGACGACCACGAGCGCTTCGTGGCCGAGGTGATGACGATCGAACCGGCGCCGTACCTGAAGGTGGTGGCGGTGTTGCACCGGGAGGCTGCTGGAGATCAGTGATGCAGGCTCAGAATCACCGCGATCTTCTGGCGCAGCGCCTGATCATCTCCCTTCTGCATCAGAGCGCCACCGCCTCGGCTTCCACTTCGGCCTGCAGCTCCGGCTTGAGATTGCGGCGCCGGATCAGGTCGACGCTGTGGTTAAGCAGCTCTTCCAGCGCCAGCTTCAGGTCTGCGCGATCGAACAGGCTGGCCTGCTCCCGGGCCACGGAACCGAACACCGCCAGGTTGCTGGCGCCATACCGCTCCAGCAGCGCATGCAGCTGGGGGGCGAGGGCTTTCAGCTCAGCCAAACGCATCAGCGTTCTCCAGCCTCGTCCAGAAGCATGGCAATCACCTCCTGCAGGTTGGCTTGCAGCTCATCGAGGCTGCCTGCCTGGCTGTGGGCGCCAGGGAAGCCCGGCACGTAGCCCACGAGCAGGCCGGTGTCGGGGCAGCGCTCGATCACCGCTGAAAAGGTGCGCATGGAGTTCTGGCCGCTGCCTGCATTCTGTCGCCAACACGCCTGCATCGCCCCACCACCCCTGACCCATGGCCCTCCCCGGCATCAGCAACGCCAACGAGTTCTATTCGGCGCACTACCTCGAAAGCGTGCTGACGAACGACATCAAGAAGGTGCGCGAGCGCTGGGCTGAGCAGGCGCGCACACAGCTGGAGGAGAATCCCTCGGCGGATGCCACCACCCCAGACGCGGCCTTCAAGGCCCTGCGCAAACCCTGGCAGAAACTCCGCGAGGCCGAGCTGGGAATCACAAACGACCCCGCCGAACGCCTGCGGCTGCAGCGGCAGCTGTTCTTCCAGCCCCTGTGCGAGGCCCTGGGCTACCCCTTCACGCCGCGGGCTGAGCCCGTGCTGATCGGTGGCGAGGCCTATCAGGTGCCGCTGCTGGCGGAGGTGAACAACGCCAAGGGCGAGCCGTGGCTGTGGGTGGTGGAGTGCTTCAACCCCAGCGATGAGCCGGCCGATCCGCTGGAGCTCACGATCGCCACCGGCTGGGCCTGCCAGATCGACGACCCCTCCCTGGGCACGGTGCTCACCGATGCAGGCGGCCAGGGCAGCGAAACCTGGGAGGAGCTGATCAGCGAGCGGGTGTTTGGGCAGGAGATCCCGCCGCGCTGGGTGCTGGCGGTGAGCCGCGACCAGCTGCTGCTGATCGACCGGCAGAAATGGGCGGCCTCACGGCTGCTGCGCTTTGAGCTGAACACGCTGCTTGGCGAGACCAACCCCGATGCCCTGCTGGCGGCGGCCACCCTGCTGCACCGCGAGCACACCTGCCCCACGGGCGGCGGCACACCGCTGCTGGATGAGCTGGATGAGAACAGCCACAAGCACGCCTATGAGGTGAGCGGCGATCTCAAATACGCCCTGCGCCGCTCGATCGAACTGCTGGGCAACGAGGCCATCCACTGGCGCAAGGAGCAACGCGAGGGCGTGTTCAAGGGCAAGACACACGCCGACCAGCTCACGCTGGAGTGCCTGCGGTACATGTACCGGCTGCTCTTCCTCTTTTACATCGAGAGCCGGCCCGATCTGGGCTATGCACCGATGGGCAGCACCGTGTATCGCCTGGGCTACAGCCTGGAGAGCCTGCGGGAGATGGACACCGCCGAGCTGGGCAGCGAGGAAGACAAGGAGAGCACCTACATCAGCGATTCGCTCGATCGCCTGTTCCAGATGATCTGGGAGGGCTATCCCAAACGCGACGACGAATCAGCTCAGCTGCCGCTGGCCGATGCCGAGGATCCCTTCCACGACAGCTTCCGGCTGACGCCGCTCAAGGCCCACCTGTTCGATCCCGCACGCATGCCCACGCTCACGCGGGTGCGCTTCCGCAACGTGGTGCTGCGGGAGGTGATCGAGCTGATGTCGCTCACGCGCGAAGGCAAGGGCAAACGGCGCGGCCGGGTGAGCTACTCGCAGCTGGGCATCAACCAGCTGGGGGCGGTGTATGAGGCCCTGCTCAGCTTCCGGGGCTTCTTCGCCGAGCACGACCTCTACGAGGTGCAGCCCGCCCCGAAGAAAGCCAAAGCCGCCGCCAGCGATGACAACGACGACGATGCGTACGGCGACAGCGACGACGACAGCAACGACAACCCCAAGGCCAGCGGCCAGGCCCACGACGAACTGGAGGTGGGCCACTTCGTGACCGCCGAGCAGCTCAAGGCCTACAAGGCAGAAGAGGTCGTGCCCGATCCGGGCACCGGCCAACCGAAGTGCTACCCGAAGGGCAGCTTCATCTACAGGTTGGCCGGGCGCGACCGCGAGAAGAGCGCCAGCTACTACACGCCCGAATCGCTCACCCAGTGCCTGGTGAAGTACGCCCTCAAGGAGCTGCTACCCGGCAAAACCGCTGCAGACATCCTGCAGCTGAAGGTGTGTGAGCCGGCCATGGGCTCGGCGGCGTTCCTGAACGAGGTGGTGAACCAGCTGGCCCAGGCCTACCTGGAGCGGCGCCAGCAGGAAACCGCCAAGAGCATCCCCCACGAGCAGTTCGCCACCGAGCTGCAGAAGGTGAAGATGCGCCTGGCCGATCAGAACGTGTTCGGCGTTGACCTCAACCCGGTGGCGGTGGAGCTGGCCGAGGTGAGCCTGTGGCTCAACAGCATCTTCACGCCCGAAAAAGGCCGGGCGTTTGTGCCCTGGTTCAGCCAGCAGCTGGTGTGCGGCAACTCATTGATTGGCGCCCGGCGCCAGATCTACCGGGTGAGCCAGCTGCCCACGGGCACGGGCCGCAAGGCCAAGCCCAGCAAGCTCTGGCATGAGCAGGCCCCGGAGGAACTGGCCTGGGATGCGGAACTACCGGCAGACGCGATCTTCCACTTCCTGCTGCCCGATCCGGGCATGGCGGCCTATGCCGACAAGGTGATCAGGGAACTGGAACCCGAGGCGATCGATCGCTGCAAGCGCTGGAACAAGGCGTTTGTGGGCGAGGCGTTCACGGAGGCCCAGATCGCCCACCTGCTGCGGCTGAGCAAGCTGGTGGATTCGCTCTGGAGCAACTGGGCCGAGCAGCAAACACAACTGCGCCAACGCACCACCGATCCGCTGCCGGTGTGGCAAGACCCCACGGGGATCAGCGAGGGCGAGTGGACGCCGCTGAAGCTGAAAGACCGCATCCAGGAGCAGGAGGTGCTGGGCCGTGATGTGGCCAACACCAACGCCCGCCTGCGGCTGAAGTGGGCGATGGACTACTGGTGTGCGCTGTGGTTCTGGCCGATCCGCCAGGCGGGATCCCTGCCCAGCCGCGACACCTGGCTGCTGGAACTGAGCATGATCCTGGGCGACCTGGAACAGGGCGTGACGCCCGAACTGGGCCAGGGGAACCTGTTTGCCGACACGCAGCCCAGGCAGCTGGCGGTGGACTTTTCCGATCGCCACGGCTTTGTGGATGTGGAGAGGCTCAAGGCCGAGTTTGAGCGCCTGCGCCAAGTGGAAGCGGTGGCCCGGCGCATCCGGCCGCTGCACTGGGATCTGGAATTCGCCGATCTGCTTAAGGGCGGCGGCTTCGATCTGATCGTGGGTAACCCACCCTGGCTGAAGGTTGAGTGGGAGGAGAAGGGCGTCATCGGTGACAGCGACCCGATGGTGCTGATCCGCAAGGTGAGTGCCAGCGAGTTGGCGAAGCGTCGGGGGGATGCCTTTGCCCAGTATCCAGAGCTGCGGGCGGCCTATCTGGAGGAGTTTGAGGGGCAGAACGGTTGCCAGGCATTTCTTAACGCCGTGCAGAACTATTCGCTGTTGAGAGGGAGTCAGACAAACCTCTACAAGTGCTTTCTGCCGCAGGCATGGAGAGTGGCCTCAGATGAGGGAGTGCAGGGATTCCTACATCCGGAAGGAGTGTACGACGATCCCAAGGGAGGATTGTTGCGCGAGGAGCTCTATCAGCGCCTACGCAATCACTTTCAATTCGAGAATCAGCTATCAGTCTTTGCCGAAGTTCATCATAATACCAAGTTTAGCGTCAACCATTGCGGACTGAAGCGGCAGCCAAGCTTCATTCATCTAGCTAATCTTTTTCACACCAAGACGATTGATGCATCATTTGACCACGACGGAAACAGCGCCATTGGAGGCATTAAGAATGAAGGAAATCATTGGAATGTCGATGGCCATTGCAACCGCCTGATCCAAGTGGGAGAAAAGAGTTTGGCCCTGTTTGCCCAGCTGTACGATGAGCCGGGGACCCCTTCCCTGCAAGCACGCCTACCTGCGCTACATTCTCAGCAACTGGAAAGAGTGCTCGAGAAGTTTGCATTGTCGCCGACGCGCCTTGGAGACCTGCATGGGGAATATCTAGCCACGGTGATGTGGGATGAAACCAATGCCGTCAAGAAAGACGGGACAATCCGGCGCGATACCAGCTTCCCTTGCGACACCTCCGAGCTCGTTCTCTCAGGGCCACACTTCTATGTAGGCCGTCCACTTAACAAAACGCCCCGGTCGGAGTGCAACCTAAACAGTCATTATGATTATCTGGATCTACCCACTCTGCCGGACGACTACCTTCCCCGCACTAACTACCGTCCAGATGTTCCGCCTACTGAGTATCGAGCTCGCACACCGCACGTGCCCTGGGGCGAAAAGAAGCCCGTCACCGAGTTCTATCGATTGATGTTCAGAAGGCAGCTACCATCACCGAACGAAAGAACACTTATTTCCAGTATCCAAGCAAAAGGAACTGGACATGTAAATCCGGTTTTCTCGCTAGCTTTTGCCAACTCTTGTGATCTCGTCGTCCTCGCAGGCGCGTCTTCTTCTCTGGTGTTTGATTACTTTATCAAAACCCAAGGCAAGTTTGACCTCTACGAGTCGACCGCAAGGAAGCTCCCTGTGCTAAGTCCGGTTAGCTCTGAGGAGTTAATCATACGAACCCTCGCCCTCAACTGCCTTACCACCCACTACTCTGATCTTTGGTGCGAATGCTGGGACGAAGCTTTCCGCCAACAACGCTGGGCCAAAGACGATGCCCGCCTGCCCAACAGCTTCTTCAGCAACCTCACCCCCACCTGGCAGCGCGATTGTGCCCTGCGCACCGATTACGCCCGCCGCCAGGCCCTGGTGGAGATCGATGTGCTGGTGGCCCAGGCCCTCGGCCTCACTCTCGATGAACTGATCACCATCTACCGCGTTCAGTTCCCGGTGATGCAGCAATACGAACGGGATACTTGGTATGACAAGAATGGGCGGATTGTTTTTACAGCCAGCAAAGGCCTCACTGGTGTTGGATTCCTGCGCAAGGGCAAGGGGCGGGGGGCGAATAAGGAGATTGGCTGGGAGGATATTCAGGACATGAAATATGGCACCGTCAGCCGCACGATCCTGGATGACACGCTGCCTGGCGGACCGGTGGAACGCATGATCACCTATGAGGCACCGTGGACTCTTTGCGACAGAGTTCAGGACTATCGTGTTGTGTGGGAGTTTTTTGGGAAGGCATAGCGCTCATCATCACCCGCCCGAAGAATAATCGAACGAAGGGCATTCATTGTGGGCCGGGTCGGGTGAATGATGTTGTTATGCAGCTAAGATTAAGGTGAACTCCTAGGCGGGCATTGAATCGATAATCTCGACAATGCCTATGCTAACATTAGTAACCCTGCATATTAGATCGATCAAGCCCTCCTTGCAATTTGCATAGGAGTAAGCGTCAAACTTCTTGGCGATCGTCTGATCTCTAGGCTTTTTGTGCTTATGTTGATCCAAAACCCATTCTATTGCTGATTTATTGGCGATCTTGTGTCTCCACGCTAAATCCGGCACTCCATGCAAGGTAGTCCTGCTATCTAGATAAATACACCCATTCACCTTGTCAACGGCAAGTCTTGGCAACTCGTTCTTGACGTGTGGGTCAAGACTGATTGACAAGGCATAAGGCTCTACGGATTTATAATTCAGTTGAAGATCGATTAACCTTTGACCCCATTCAGCCCAAGTTTCGAAGTCCTCATACAAAGGTATGCGCGGAAACGATATCTGGAGCTCCTTTGCGAATTCATTCTTATAGGCAGGATGATTCAATACGGCGAATATATATGCAAAGATCTCTTCTCTAGAAATGTCCCTATCCTCATAGTGTGCGCGAAAGATCTCAAGGCCAGTATTAGTAATATTTGAGACTCTTTTGCCGTTACCGTCATACCAATATAGCGCTATCCCATATGTTCCTCTTGAACCGAGCCCAGCATCGAACAGCGTGTCAACGGCTTGAACAGCAAATGGAACCTGCTTATGGGATGTAATGCAGATAATGGGATTGCGAGCCTCGGCTTGCGCTGAGAAGAAGCTCATTATCGCACCAGCCTCATCAACGTAGAGATCAGAGCTATATAGATACTTATCAATATAGGGACGGTAGCGATAGGGGACAATGTTGGCATCGGCAAAGTCTTCCATCTTGCCAGCCTTCAGCTTTCTCTTGAGATTCCTTGACCATTTAATTGTAGGAATGAAGTCACGGTTACCCATGGCCGTAAGAGAGTATTGGTCCGCAAAGAACTTCATTTTTGCCGTCAGATTAGATTGATCAAGATCGGTAACCCACTCGTCTCTATTTGTTGAGATGCCCATTGCATACAGTTTAAAAACTGCGGTTTCATCTTCCCGTCTCTTGGCATTCTTAGTGCTAGGATTAGCAGTCTCAACAAGTAACTTATATTTGGCACTCTTTTGATTAACCCATGAGCCATCATTTTCGGGAGCTATTCGCGAGAATGGCACACGATCAAATGATGTACGAGCTAGGAGCGATAGTTTATCCAAGGCCTCCATATCCTCAGGCAGTGCTGCATAAAAGATTGAACATGGAGCATCCTTTTGCTCTCTCTTTATCAGAAATGAAATGGCGACACCTGTTTGAATTCCAAAAACATTATGCTTGGTTCCCGAGAGCCTTGGATTAGCTCTGATGTCACCACCTAGATCAATAATATAAATGTCTGAGAACTCATCTGCTATGGCCTTGCGGAATCCATCTGCTTCGCTTGATGTAATAAAATTGGAGTTAGTTATAAACGCTAAAATTCCCGAAGATGACAGTCTATCAGTAGCCCACCTAAAGAATCGAGAATACATATCATATCGTTTTGTTTTTCTTGCAGAACTAAGACGCACGTACGATTGTTGAATCAGTTTATCAATGGCAGGATAAGCTCTAGCGCTGTTATTGTCATTCTCATTTGCTTGGTTAGCATAATAGGGCGGATTTCCAATGATAACTGAAATTCTTTTTTCATTCTGCGTATCTATTCTAGCAGTATTCTGAACACTCATTGAGAAGATGTCATGCTGTTTCCCAGCAAAGCCGCAATGGTCCAGTGTATCCACAAGGCATATATTCTTGAATTCTTTATACATGCCCATTTTTTGCTGATACGAGAACTCAATATTGAGGTTTGCAATATAATATGGAAGGATTGCAACTTCATTGCAGTGGATTTCAGATTCATACTTTGCTTCTATATATTGCTCCGGAATGTGCTCAATGAGTTCGGTCACAAATGTGCCCGTGCCAGTGCATGGGTCCAGAATCTCAACACCACTATCTGAAAGCAGTTTGCCAAAAAACTTGAATAGTAGAATATCAACCGTTTCGACCATGAAGGAAACGATCTCATTGGGGGTATAGATTATTCCAAGCTTATCAGCCGCATGCGGATTATATGCCTTGTAAAAGTTCTCGTATACTGCTTTCAAGAACTTTTGTTTCTCATGATGATTGGCAATATTCTCAGAGCATCTTCTAATTACTGCGTAGTAGTGCTCAATACTCCTCAATGTATTCCTCTTTAAACCGCCCGTAAAAAATGTCTCAGTAATATCGCTTATGGCCTTTGCAATATTATTGTCCCTGTGGAACTGAGCATCGTGAAAAATATTTGTAAAGATGTCTTCGGTCAATATATGTTGGATAATGATCTCATGTATGTCTTGTATTGAGATGTCGGGGTTAATAGAATCACGAGCAACACTTAGCAACGAATCACGTTGTTGCACAAACTCTCTATTTGCTGGATCTTGATTCTGAACTATGGCTCGGAGCGACTCGAGTATTGTAGGGAGGTCATCTTTAAACTTGTCAATCGCATCTCTAAAGGTGCGGACTTCTGGACGTTCATAGCTGACAAATGCACTGAGAAGTGCATCAAGTCCTTGATCGTCTTGAAATTCTGATCTACAGACTTCGCGACCATTCTGAATAAGTACAGCAATCCTTGAATCCTCAAAGAGAATATTTTCTGTTGGATAACCTTTGTCTAGCTTAACCTGAATTTCTCGGTCTAGGTCGTCATATTCATCTTTGCTCTCCCACCAGCCATGGTCAAGGCGAATCGCATCTTTAACTGTGCCGTCTGGAAACACAGTTGTACCAACACTTGTTTTTATTCCAAGTTCCGGAACCAGGACAAACCCATACTGACTACAATATGCATTTAATAGTCGTTCAAATGCATTTCTAATGCTTGTTTCGTTTTTTGACCCACCAAATCGCTTAATCTTATCGACTTCAGCGTAATATCGAGAAATTAGAAGCCTTGTCATGAGAGTTCTGCATTTTGGATTCTAAGCTTGTGGAATCTCTCTTGGTCTTTTCTGCTGATTCCTTCATATCGTAAGAGGTGAGCAGAAGCCCCGCAAGCCCTCAGGCTCCCAGTCTGCATAACGCTGGCCCTGAGTGGCAGGCAGGGAGAATGTGGCGGTGCAGCAGAGAGCTGAAGGCGGCCTGTCCACTCGAGGGGCTTGTTCGAAGGGTCTGCCCGCGGCATCTAAACTCACATGGCCAGGTCGCTACTAGCTTCCATCTGCCATAGGCTATCTATCAACCATGATTGATCTATTGTTGTCGTCGAACAATGGGAGGCTCTCAGGCACAAATCAACAAGATGCGAATTCATCTCTACGCCAATTGCTGGAACGAGGCGCGAATGCTCCCCTTTTTTATGCGACATTATAATTCTATCGTTGATAGGTTCATTATTCTTGATGATGGCTCTACTGATGGATCTATTGAATACCTGAAGAGTCAAGATAAAGTGAAACTCATTAAGGGAGACCGAGAGGGCGCTTCCTATATTGAACAGTCACGTATCTTTTTTAATCAAGCATGGAAGGAGAGTCGAGCTGAGGCCGACTGGATAATCACATGTAACATTGATGAGCATATCTATCACAAAGACTTGGCGCTATACTTGCATCGCTGCCTGCTGAATGGCATCACAATTCTTCCTGCACAGGGCTATGAGATGATATCTCTACAATTTCCATTAACCCAAAGCAAGTTGTGTGATCAAGTGAGACTTGGGGCCCGGTCGGATAAGCTTCTGGGACCTTCTGGCATGCTTACAAAGGTCATGGCTTTTAATCCCCAAGTCATTGAAGATATTTACTTTAGCCATGGCCGCCACAGCGCCAATCCGACTGGAAAAGTAGTTTACCCCACTGCCGTAGAGCTTAAACTACTTCACTACAAGTTCTTAGGCTTGGATTATGCAGAGATGAGATATGCAGAACTCAGGGCAGGCTTGTCATCGGCTGATATTGCGAAAGGATTTGGACATCAATACACATGGGATACGGGCAAGATTAGACGAAGTTATGAAGCAATTGTTTCCTTGGCAGAGGTGGTTATTTCGGCTGGATTAATTCTCGACACCAAGCTCATTCTAACAATCCTGCCTCTAAAAACGAGGCTGCTCTTTACCGAAAAATCTCGAATGCCTCTTATTGATAGCTTATTCTTTAGAATTGTCATAACATTTCTTAATCGTGCCAAGAAGGTGCTTTTTTCTGCTTACCTAAAAAGGTGACAGTCCTAATTCAATGAGCAGAGATATACCGCAGAAGCCTCATTCTCATCCACATATACTCTGCGGTATCAGCGGAACGCCAGACGGTAATTGCCTGACGCAGGGCATTGATATCCTCCTTCCAGAAGGAGGATTCAACCTCACGAAACGACCTGCCTAGCCAGCCGCGGCTGGCCCCTTGGCAAACTTGATAAGCCAAAATTAACTCGGGAGGTATGGGCAGATTTCGCAGGCGTAAGCTACCGATTCCGCCAAAACCAAATGGCAGGCCAGAACCTCTCAACGTCTTGCAGAGGCCATCAATGGTACCGTCTGCAATGAGATCATATAGAAACGCCTTGCCATAAGAAAGACTCAAGTCGTTGAGGCCAATATGAATTTCAGACAAGCCTGGAAGCATGGTTAACTCCTCCAGGAGTTCTGATGCTTCTCGCGTCTCCACTAACAAACTAGTAGCTGCTCTATTTCCCACCAAATCAAGAAATTGCCGTGCCTCAATGACATGATGAAAGTAAGGCAACATTAACAAGTCGGCCCCCGCGCTAATAACACTGTTGATCTGATCTCTGCTGCCATCATTTATAGGATCTACACGTACCATCAGCTTGGCCTTACGTAGCACATGTCGAATTCGTGCAATGTCATCGATACAATGGTCGGATAGAAATAGTCCACGGTTGAGCTGCCTTTCGGGCTTGCCGAGGCGTTCAAGATCAATGAAAATACGATCGATACCTGCATCCTCTGCCACATTGGCAAGCACCGGGTTGTTCGTGATTAGCGACAATTCCATCAGTTCTCACTGTCCCAGTGATACGGGATACTAGGGTCGTCAGGGGCGAGGCGATCTTCATCCGGATTTGCGAAGTCAAAAGGAACAGTGTTTAGATGGAGAAGAAGGGTGGGTTCTGCGGCGATCGCCTTAAAGCCGTGCCAAACACCAGGAGGTATCTGGACGAGCAGACCATTATCTTGATGAAGGTAGATGTGCTGAATAAGGCGACATGTCCTGGAGTTCTCCCGCGTATCATAGAGAACCAGATGCAGAGCTCCTATTAGCAGGGTGATCTGATCATGCTGCTTAAAGTGGCGATACCAAGCTTTAATCGTGCCCGGAGTTGTCAGGGTTGAGTATGCCTGTCCAAACCCAAGATAGTGGTTGTCGTCACAGCGTTGCACCTCCATCAGGTGGCCACGCTCATTCACAATCTTTTTGAGTGGGATCGCGACTACGCCGTCTATTGTTCTCTGCTGGAAGTCTTGAAACATTTGATTCCTCATAAGCTGATTTTCCAACCTAGGCTAAACATGGAATAGTAGCGTTGAGATCCTTCGAACGCTAAATGGGCGGACCCTCGCGAAGAGATCGCCAGGTCTGCTCTGGTCCGTATAAGAAGCCGATACCACTATGACAAGGAGCGTAGACCCACTGCACGGCAACGACTCTGTAGCAAAGGCTCATGCCCTCTCCGCTTTTCACAGGACCCAGGTAAGACCAGGCTGGCCTAGGGCAGGCAAGCCTGGTTTAACCCTACTACTTATATATACCTATGCATCTTCTGAATATTTCCTGTCGCTGACCCGATGCTCATAGCCAATCCCGCGCGAAGGCAGAGGCATCCCCGCAGGCCGCGATACGAGCCAGCAGTGCTTCAAGCAGATCTACTGAGCTTCCAGGGCCGCCAGGACGCTGCCGGGTTCGGCCACTGGAACCATGGCGGGCCGCGCGGGGGCAACGTCCGGGGCTTGCAGCCGCGCGATCAGGTCGTCCTTATGTAGGCCGCTGGTGCCCTTGAGACCTCGCTGCCGGAAGCCATACCCTCGCTCAGTTGCAGGCGGCTTCGGGTGGTGTTGAGCAGGAGGAATCAAGACTGCGCTTTTCTCGGGCTTCAGCTGCTCGGCATCTGTCACGATCTGCTCGATCTCGATCCCGAGCGCGTGCATCCGACCACTGTCGCCACAGAGGTAGCAATTAAGCCTGGGTGTTGGCCCAGGTCTGATGCGGGCGGAAGGGAGGAAGAGGTCACAAACCGAAGGTTCGGCGGCCGCAGTGGGTAGGGCTCAGTAGTGGTAGCGCCCCTGCAGAAACTCCACCCGATCCGCCTTCACGAGGTATACACAGCGGTGCTCCTGGGTGATCCGGCGGGACCATACCCCTGGGCCCAGATACTTCAAAGGTTCCGGCTTGCCGATGCCCTGAAAGGGATCACGCAGCACCGCACGCATCAACTCCAGCAGTCGTTTGGCCGTGCGCCGATCGGTATCGATCCAGTGCTGCAGGTCGTCCAGAAACTCCGGATGACACACCGCCTCTCGTTGAGCACTCATGCCTCCAGCCGGGCTTCCAGATCCTCAAGGCGAAGGGCGGGCAGCTCCTCAGAGCGGGCACGCTCCAGGGCCGAGAGCAGGCGTGCGGCATTGCGGGGGGATCGCAGCAGGTGCGCTGTTTCCAGCAGCCCCTCCAGCTCGTCGGCCGCCACCAGAGCCACGTCCCCTCCCTGCCGGCGGCGCACCATCACCACCTCGCGGTCGGCCACCACGCGATCCATCAGGGCCTTGAGCTGGTCGCGGGCTGCGGTGTAGGTGGTCTCGATCGCCACGGCGGCTGTACAGGATGTCTGTTCAGGTTAGCGGCGGCTCGCACGCTTTGGCGCACTGGCCGATCCTGCGCTCAGAGCCGGTAGGGGTGCACGATGCCCCCCAGCTCCACAGGGAAGTCGCGGCTGTTGCGGGTCGCCAGGCTGAGCTCGGCGCAGTTGCACCGTTTCGCGCGCGACCGCGTCGCCGATGGGCAGGCGGGGAAAGGTGTCCAGCCAGGCCTTCACTGTTTCCGTTTCGCCCTCGCGGCAACCCACCAGCACATCGATCAGGATGTTGGTGTCGAGCAGCATCCTCAGCGCTCGGCCCACTCCTGCCGCAGGGCCTGCTGCAGGTTCAGGCTGTCCTGAGGGCGGTCACGCCACAGGCCGAACACCTGGCCATGGTCTGGCGTTTGCTGCTGCAACCACAACCGCAGCGCCTGCCGGAGCGCTTCTGCCCGTGACACCCCCCGCTGCCGGCACAGCGCATCGAGCTGGGCCCGCTCTGCATCGGGCAGATCCAGAGTGACCAGCGCCGGTTGGAATGCCTTGGCTCAACCGACGCGGCTGAGCAGCTCCTGATGGAGCGCATCCAGGAGCGTCAACAGCCGTGTGCGATCCGCTGGCAGTGGAGTGGGGTCCGCGTCATACCGGGCCAGCACGGCGAAGTCGTCCAGTGCCAGCAGCTCCGGCACCAGCGTGATGGAGTCGCCGCAGCCCTCCAGGTCCTGAATCAGTCGCTGGAGCGAATGGCTCCGGGGTGGTTCCTGGGCGTTCAGCACCAGCAGGGCTTTGAGCAGTTTCTCCAGGGTCTGCTGAGCCAGGAACCCCCAGTCCTCATCGGCAAAGCTCTCCGAATCCAGGCTTCCCCTCAAGCTGCCCAGGTGCCGTTCCACCAGGCGCAGCAGGAGGCGTGCATCCTCAGCGGGCGTCATACAGCTCCTGCCCCTCCCGCAGCGCCCGCGCCACCACATGCCAGCGGGAGTCGGCCAGCCTTCGGGCGTCTTCCTCTCCCACCACCACCAGATCCACCCCCACGGGGAGCCGCAGGGGCCGCAGGGCAGAGCGGAGCGCCTGTAGCGCTACCTGCCTGTCCTGTGGTGTCAACCGAGGCTGGGGCATCACCACCAGCAGATCGAGATCTGAATCGGGCCTGGCGTCGCCCCTGGCCCTTGAGCCGAACAACACCAGCCGCAGGGGTGCCGGATCCACACCGGCGAGCACCGCTGCTACCGCCGCGGGATCCACGCAGGTTGGAGAGCTGCTGGTTGGCATCAGCCCAGGCTAGGTGTGGCGGGCCGCCAGGGTGAACGGCTGACTCTGGCCGCAACTCCATCAAAGACGCCTACACCGCTACGCGGGATGGGTTGCTGAGAGCCCGAGAGTCCGCTGTGCTGCGGATCAGCACATCAGCGGGAAGCTCAAACGTCTCCACCAGCTTGCGGATCATGGCCAATGTCAGCGGGCGTTGTTTGTTCATCACCTCTGAAATGCGACCGCTACTGCCGATCACACCTTCCAGAGCTTTCCTCGACAGACCCCGCTGCTCTAGTGCAAATTCAATCGCTGCGATGGGCTCAGGTGGACCGATGGGGTGATGCTTGGCCTCATAGTCGTCAACCAAAACAGTCAACACTTCCGTTCCAGACCATGGCCAGCCAGCGCTGCAGGCGTGACCGCCGTGTCCCTTGGTGGTGATCTCACAGGCACGTTCACCCGAGAGCAGTTCCTGGTGCAGGGCAGCTGGCCGCGCCAGTAGCGGCAATCCATGCATCTGCTGCATGAATCAGACCGCTGACCGGACCAGCGATCACACCTAGGGTGAGGGTGCAGATTCGCGGCAGATCTTGCTCCCCTCCGTTGTAGCCAGCGAGCTGGAGCAGGTGGCCGCCGATGCCATCCGCACCGCCTTTCATCCCACCACGCCGGGCTTTGCCGGGCTGATCGGCCGCTTTCTGGCCGATCGCGAGCAGCTGTTCAAGGGGCCCTATGTGTCGGTGGCCCTGCCCTTTCACCAGGGCAGCGGCCGCAACTGGTTCCCCCAGATCCCCCTGCCCTTCCCGCCCTACCGGCACCAGGAGAAGGCCTTTGATCGGCTGCTGCCGGGCAGCCCGCGCAACACCCTGGTGGCCACCGGCACCGGCTCGGGCAAAACCGAGTGCTTCCTGCTGCCCCTGCTGGAGCACTGCCGCCAGCAGCAGGCCCAGGGCGTTCGCGGCATCAAGGCGATCCTGATCTATCCGATGAATGCCCTGGCCACCGACCAGGCCCGGCGCATCGCCGATCTGATCCACACCACCGCTGCCCTCGCCGGACTGCGCGCCGGCCTCTACATCGGCTCCGCCGACGACACGCCCACGGCGGCGATGACCGCCACCAGTGTGATCACCGACAAGGAAGCCCTGCACAAGGCCCCGCCCGACCTCCTGCTCACCAACTACAAGCAGCTCGATTACCTCCTCATCCAGCCCCAGGTGCAGAGCCTGTGGCAGCACAACCACGCCGGGGTGTTGCGCTATCTGGTGGTGGACGAGTTCCACACCTTCGATGGTGCCCAGGGCACGGATCTGGCCTGCCTGATCCGCCGCCTGCGTGATCGCCTCCACTGCCCCGGCGAGGAACTGGTGTGTGTGGGCACCTCCGCCACCCTCGGTGGCCCGGAATCCCGCGACGCGATGCTCGGCTATGCCGGCCAGATCTTCGCCAGCCGCTTTGAGCCCGCCGCCCTGATCGAAGAAGAGCGGCTCAGCCCCGAGGAGTTCTTCGCGGAGTACACCGCCTATGGCGATGAGGGGTTGCGGATGTTGCCGCTCCCTGGTGTGGATGCGGTGGATCAGCTCGATCCCGAGCACGCCGCCGGCGCCGAGGCCTACATCGCCGCCCAGGCGGCCCTCTGGTTGGCCGATGTGTTGCCGCCCCCACCCCAGGGCACCGTGAACAACGACGACTGGCGGCTGGCCCTGGGCAGGCAGCTCGGCACCCTGCCGGCGGTGCACAACCTGGTGCGGCAGGCCTCGGGCACCTGCTCGATCGAGGAGCTGCTGGAGCGCTTCTCCCGCCAGCTCGGCCTGGGGGATCGCTATCCCCGCCGCTACCGGGTGCTGCTGCTCGACAGCCTGCTGGCCCTGATCGCCCATGCCCGCCGCACCACCATCAAGCTCGATGGCGAGGCGGTGGTGGCGCCCTGGCTCAACCTGCGCGTGCAGCTCTGGCTGCGGGAGCTCAAGCGCATGGTGGCCTCGGTGGAAGCCGAGCCCCGGCTGCGCCATTCCGATGATCTGGCCGGCGGCGACGGCAGCCTGCACCTGCCGGTGGTGCACTGCCGCGACTGCGGCGCCACCGCCTGGGCCTCCACCGTGCTCAATTCCGGCAGCACCAGGCTCGACCGGGCCACCAACCTCCGCAGCTTCTACAAGGCCTTCTTCTCCGGGGCCCCTGAACTCCGCTACCTGTTTCCCCAGAGCCGCCCTGGCGCTGGCCACCAGCTCTGCGCCGGCTGCCTCTCGTTCCATCCCAGCCAGGAGCTGGCTGACGCCACCCCCCTCGGTGGCGTGCCGGTGTGCCCCAGCTGCCAGAGCCGCGAACTGCTGCCGGTGGACATCCCCGATTGCAGCGTGCTCGACGAGCACAATCACCCGCGCGTCAGCCGCGACTGCCCCTACTGCAATGCCCAGCAGGGATTGCTGTTGATCGGCTCCTCGGCCGCGAACCTCACCAGCACCTGGAGCGCCGCGCTGTTTGCCTCCGCCTTCAACGGCGACAAGAAGCTGCTGGCCTTCTCCGATTCGGTGCAGGACGCCGCCCACCGCGCCGGCTTCATCGCCGCCCGCGCCTACCGCACCAGCTTCCGCACCGCCCTCACCACCACGGTGCGGCAGGCGGGTGGGCCGCTGCGGCTCGATCAGCTCCAGGAGCAACTGATCAGCGATTGGCAGCAGCGCTTCCCCAACCCCGTGGACTTCGCCGCCACCTTCATCCCCCACGATCTGGAGTGGCTGCGGGAGTGGGATGCCCTGCAGCAGCAGCTCACCCCAACCCTCGACGCCACTGGCACGCTGATGCGCTTCGTGGCTGATCGGCTGCGCTGGGAGGTGGCCGCCGAGTTCGGCTACCGGGCGCGGCTGGGCTCCTCGGTGGAGCAGGCCGGTGCCCTGGCGGCCGCCGTGGATCCCACCGCCGTGAGCCGGCTGCTGCCGGCCCTGCTCAGCCGCCTGCAGAACGAGATCGAGCCCCTGCGGGGGTTGCGGCTGGGGCAGCTGCAGCAGTTCGTGGTGGGGCTGCTGCAACACCTGCGCCAGCGCGGCGCCCTGGCCCTGCCCGATCTGGTGGGCCGCGATGGCAAGGCCAGCGCCTACCTCGAAAGCGGCGGCGAGAACACCTACCCCTTCAACCAGATCCCCTACCTGCCTGGCTTCGGGCGCAACTCCACCCGGCCGATCTTTCTCACCAGCTTTCGCGGCAAGGGCAGCTTTGAGCAGCTGGTGCGCGACTCCGGCCGCCCCACCTGGGCCCAGCACTGGCTGGAGCGCACCGTGGTGGCAGCCAGTCCGCTGGAGGCCGAGCAGCAGAAAGAAGCGCTCAACGCCGTTGTGGAGGCCCTCTGCGAGGCCGGGCTGCTGCTGCAGTTCAGCGGCGGCCGCGGTGAGCGCATCTGGGCCCTTCCCCCAGCCGCCATCAGCGTGAGCAGCGACCCCCATCCGGTGCGCTGCGAGCACTGCGGCGATCAGCACAGCGTGCCCACCGAGCAGCTCAGCCTCTGGGATGGCCTGCCCTGTCAGGTGCGGCACTGCCCCGGCCGCTACCGCCCCGATCCCCGGGGCGGCCTGCCCCTCTACCGCCGCCTCTACCAGCGCGGCGAGGTGCACCGCATCGTGGCCCGCGAGCACACCGGCCTGCTGGAGCGCGGCGATCGCGAGCGGCTGGAAACCCAGTTCATCCGCGGCGAGTACCGCAGCGATCCCAACCTGCTCTCGGCCACCTCCACCCTGGAGATGGGCATCAACATCGGCGATCTCTCCTCGGTGCTGCTGGCCTCGGTGCCCCCCGAGCCGGCCAACTACCTGCAGCGCATCGGCCGGGCCGGCCGCCGCGACGGCAACGCCATGGTGGGCACCCTCGTTACAGGCACCGCCCACGACCTCTACTTCTTCTCCGATCCGCGCGAGATGCTGCAGGGGCAGGTGAACCCGCCCGGCTGCTACCTCGACGCGGCCGCCATCCTGCGCCGCCAGCTGCTGGCCTATGGCCTCGATCGCTGGGTGGCCAGTGGCCTCGACCACCTGGCCCTGCCCCGCAAGCTCAAGCCCGTGCTCGATGGGGTGGAGAAGGCTCAAACGGGCACCATCCCCGAGGAGTTTCCCTACACCTGGCTGGGCTGGGTGCAGGCCCACCAGGCGGAGCTGCTGGAGCGGTTCTGCGGCCTGTTCGGCGAGGAGTTGCAACCGGCCAGCCGGGCCGACCTGCAGCAGTTCCTGCTCGCCCCCGCCGATGCCGCTGGCAACGGCTCCCATCAGGCGCCGTTCGCCCAGGAACTGCTCGCCCGTTTGCGCGATCTGGGGGCGGAACGCAAACGCCTGATCAGCGAAGCCCGCAAATTGCGCGAGCGCCACAACAGGCTCTGCGAACGGCCCGACGACAGCCTCACCCCCGAGGAGCGGGACGCCAAGGATTCGATCCGCCGCGAGCAGTTCGCCTACAACCAGCTGCGCAAGGAGCTCGACGGCCGCCCCCTGCTGGCGATGCTCACCGACGAGGGCTTCCTGCCCAACTACGCCTTCCCGGAAGCGGGCGTGACCCTCAAATCCGTGCTGTGGCGCAAGCTGCCAGGGCGCAAGGGCGATGGCCGCCGCAGCGAAGATCTGCCGCCGCTGAGCTACGAGCGGCCCGCCAATGTGGCCATCCGCGAGCTGGTGCCCGATGGCCAGTTCTATGCCCAGGGCCGCCGGGTGAAGGTGGATCAGGTAGACCCCAACCTCAACAAACCGGAGCACTGGCGTTTCTGCCCCTCCTGCTCCTACGCCAGCCGCGAAACGGACGACGACTTCAACCGCAGGGAATGCCCCCGCTGCGGCCACAGCGGCTACGCCGACCAGGGCCAGGTGAAGGAGATGGCCCGCCTGCGCCAGGTGCAGGCCACCACGGAAGACGCCCGCAGCCGCT
>Ga0315899_10000957_pt1 | contig 33695 bp, 26 predicted proteins | sample LakEriMetagenome_2_FD_203518 | JGI IMG/M metagenome (GOLD analysis project Ga0315899, IMG submission 203518) | Freshwater fungal communities from buoy surface, Lake Erie, Ohio, United States - Buoy 4 MA112 | ecosystem: Environmental > Aquatic > Freshwater > Lake | place: USA: Lake Erie, Ohio...
TTTCGGGATCCGACGTGACGTTCATCGCGATGTCTATGTCGCCATTTGCTTTTAACAGGCGAGCAATTTATAGTACTGCTGCTGACGCCCCAAAGGGTGCAGTAACAAGAACCAATGCACAACTTGTCGAGGAAATTGCGACAAGGTCGCGTGCGTGGGTGCAACGAAAACATCTGACTGGAAGTGCTCGCGAGCTAGGTACAAGGCAACACAAACGCGCAAGAGACGTGTTGGACCGATACCAGCAAATGTTTGGTGAACGCGGATTGGTAACCGAACGATCGTTCATAAATGGCCTTGAGGTTCCATATGGATCAAAGGGCAGCACGCGCCTTGATGTTCTCGACACACTCACTGGCGATGTGTGGGATTACAAGTTCGGTGTTACACCGATGTCGCAGGGTCAGATCAACCGAATTTTTCAACACGGTCCGGGGATTAACTCAGTAACCCCGTTATACAAATGAAGTTTACTCCAAAGATCGAGAAGTCGATAACAAACGACTGGCACCATGAGTTCCCGAACTTATCGGTATACAAACCTCGCCATTTATTGCGGCGAGTTGGTCCGCTGTTGATAGGAGTGTGCCTCGAACGTGATTCCGGTGCTGAAAAGTACAAGCCGTGTTTTCATGTTCATTTTCTTGGAAAAGAATTTCCAGTCGTGTCATTGACGCTTTGTTCCCAGTTGAAGGCAGATTCAGGCGGGCCGGATTATGTGGAAGTTCGCTTTCATGAACAGAAGTTTATCGACGCCGCGCGCAGGCTCAAAGCGCAATCGCCACTTCCTCTGGATGATAGCGCTGTCGGCCTAGGCGCGATTGTTGATGCATATCGGTTGCACATGGAAACACCGCTGGGCAAACGGCAGCGTGCAATACTGTCGGCAGACGTAATTGGTTTAATGGTGTTGTGTGATCAATTCGATGGGGCAAAGCAAGAGTTGGAACAGGTGTTGCAAACGAGCAACGAATCAGTGTTTCAAACGTTTGGTGGGAAGCTTGGATTTGAGAAACAGATGTCCGCTGCAATTGAGAATCCCGGGGTTTTAGAAAAAATAGTTCAGTCGCAAATTGAGCAGCTTAGGGTCAAGGATATTTGTAATTCAGAAATCGACTGTGAGGCACGAGCGTAGTTATACGGCAAAGGTGGGACAGCAAACGGTGCCACCCCTTTTACGAGCATTACGAGCAACAAACAATAACCATGCAACAATCTGTGCCACCCACTTTACAAGAAGAGCGGAGCGGGTACAACCTGAGTGAGGAGATTTTCAAATGCCTAGACCGCTGAGATCGGAACTGTTTTTGCCTCATGAGGTTTCTATTTGCCATGTCGTGCAACGCTGTGTGCGGCGGATGTATCTGGCGGGGTTGGATGACGAAACAGGTAAAGATTTCACCTATCGACGCGAATGGATTCGTCAGCGACTTGAGAAACTCGCGTCTGTCTTTGCCATCGATGTGCTGACCTATGCGATTCTTTCTAACCATTTACACGTCGTGATTCGTAATCGTCCCGATGTTGTGAAAACGTGGTCAGATAAAGAAGTCGCCTTGCGGTGGTTGCAGATTTTTCCTGGGAAACGGATCGAGGATCAGCTTGGAAATCCCACCCAAGCGGATGTTGATTCTCTGGCCAATGATTTAGAAAAACTAGAGGCGATTCGATCACGGCTCTCTGATATCTCTTGGTTTATGCGAGCTGTCTCGGAGCCGATTGCTCGGCGTGCGAATTCAGAAGAAAAATGCACAGGTGCGTTTTGGGAAGGACGCTTCAAAGCCCAGAGGCTTCTCGATGAAGCTGGTTTGCTTGCGTGTTGTATGTATGTGGATTTGAATCCGATTCGAGCCGCCATGGCGGAATCGATTGAAGATTCTCTGTTTACGTCTGCTTACGATCGATTGAAAGCGTCTCAAGGGAAAACCATCGAATCATCGGCTGCTGCGATGCAGGCAATAAGCATTAAAGAAGCAGCGGAGATCCGCAAGAACAGTACGCCAGAGGAATTAGCGGACCGACGAAAGAAGGCTCTTAAACGTAAAGGGCCCAAGATCCTTCGAGACGCTTGGTTAGCACCGCTGACGATCGGTCCTAAACAGCAAGGTCCCTTGGCCAGTAAGACTGGATATCGAGCCAGCGACAAAGGGTTTCTTAATATGAGCTTGGACGATTACTTTCAACTGCTGGTGTTCACCGGCAAGCAAGGGCGATCGGACAAGCGGGGCAAGATCAAAGCGGATAGCGAAACTCCTACGACTAGTTCTGCCACAGCGATATTGAGCAAGCTGGGAATCGCAGACGGGATGTGGTGCGATTTGGTATGGAACTTTAAGAAGTACTTTGGCCGCAGTCGCGGAGCGGGATCGCCGGACAATATGCGTGAGGATGCGGTATCGCATAGTTTGTCCTTTCAGCCAGGGCAGAAGATGGCAAAAGAGTGTTTCGCTAAAGCGAAGTAACAAGCCACTTTAAGGGATCGATTGAAGGGGAGCAGATAAAACCACTTCTAAGGGCAGAAAAATCGAACGCAGAAAGATACGACACCCATTTTTCTGCGTTCGATATTTCTGCCACATCAGGATTTTTGTTCTGCTCTGACGTCATCGGTTTTCATCCTGCAAGGATTCAAGCTTGTAGCCGGAGGTTGAGCGAATGCGACACCTCCGGTTGAGGTGAGCAATAGGTTTTGCATCCCGAAGGAGATGCCAGCCATGTGCACGTCGCTGCCATCCTTTCCGGATGGGAAGAATGGTATGGATTCGGATCCGGGGGTGTCGCTCGCGCTTTTTGAAGTTGCGCTATTTTGATTTTAGGGGCAACGCCCAGTTCGTTTACCTAGCCAGGCCTGCAGGGCCTGGAGCTCGATTCACATTGAGTTTTCAAGGGCCAACGGCCCGGCCGTTTGCTCTTTGCTAGCAGCTGAGACATCACAAACTGTCGGACCTTTGGCCCTTACGTTGTCTTTTCCTTAATACCCAGCCCTTCAGGCTGGGCTAGGCAAAAATAAGGCCTTTGGCCCGAAAAAACCAGTTTCTGCGCAACTTCAAAACTCGCGCTGCGGGCTGGTATTGCTTTTTCAAGCCCCCTCCCCGAGTGATCGTAAACTCCACTCGGCCCTCCCAAAGGCTTTCGGGAGGGTGAACAACGCGAAAGGTAATCAACGATGGCGATCGAGACCGAAACCGACACGTTGTTTCAGTCCCGGCATGCTTTCCAAAGTCTTGGCGACTTCGGCTGCAGGGGCCTCCCGAATTCTTGGGAGGGTGAATATACCCCATTTCCAATCTGCGGTCCTTAATCGTTTCATTCACCCTCCGCGGTCAAATTGACGAGGAACTCAGCGTTATCGAGCATTGGATCGTCGAAGTACAATCGCACGACCCCAGTTTGCTTTAAATTCGCTAGAAGCTTGTGCTCCTCTGCAATCACATGTTGCGCAATCCGCTTTACCTTGGATGATCGCTGAAAGATGCTAAACACGATCATGCTATAAATGAGTAAAGGAAACAGCGATAACATCAGACTTGCAAACAATAGCGACGGGTTAAGATGAAATGCCTCGAGACTCGCTGTCTCCGATTTCAACGCAAAGGCTTCTGCGCTCGCAAGAAAATAGTGTTTGTAGACCGCCAACACCGGCCCTAATAACATTCCCCAAAATAACAAACATCCCAATAGCGCAGCCAATTGAAGACTCCATCGGGACGGCTGTGCTCGATCAACACACCACTCGAATGTTGTGCGTGCCTGCGATTGCAACTCTTCAATCCCCGTAATCCTTATTCGTGACTCCTCAGGATGATCCTTCGCTACCCCTCTATCGCCGCCGATACGGCTGACACTTCGATAAAACGCAGCTTGAACGGGTTCCAATCGGTCTTGCAATTGCTGTTCGATACGTTGGCGGATCCCCTCACTTAGTTCGCGATTAGCATCGCTAGCCACTCGCATGTTTTTTGCCCATGCCAAAAACGTTCCGAAGATCGATGGCACGCTTCCCGCGAACGATAACAACAATCGATCCCATGCGCCACTCGTCACTCCGAGCACTGATGCGACGGTGCGGTAAGGAAACCAAATCAAACCGGTCTCCGTCACGAAATGAGCCCGCATTCTCGATCGTATCGCCGCTTGCAAGATAGTGGGGGAACCAAGTACCGCCTCGAGCGCCTGGCCCGGAACCGACTCTGCCTCGGACTGCAGACGTCGCATCGCCTGCGCTAACGTCGGTATCTGACTTTGCAGGACGGCCGCAACTTTTGTTTTGAGTCGTTGCTCTGATGCAGCTAATCGGTTAGCTCTAGTTGCTGCCAAGGACTCTAACGACTCGCCAGCCAATCGTGCATAGACCAATGATTGCAGCCTTCGCGACGCTCGGCCTTCGTCACCAGTCGACTCCCAATCTTCCACCAAAATCGGAGATAAAAATCGAGTCTCGGGGGCCAAACGCTGCAAAGATGATTTAAAGGTCTCTAGATCTTTCGCAAGAGATTCATTAGGAACCCAATCGGAATCTGCTTTCCAATCATTCACTTCCAGGGGCGGCACGCAATTCACCACAGGAATACAGATTGCCCCTTCCGTGAACAGAGCCAGACTACCGATGATCGCCCCACGCAATTGATCTCTTCGCACGACTAAAAACTTGACTGGCGAAAGTGACATGGCTTCTTTCGCAATCCTCGCAGCGTCTCTATCGTCATCTGTGATTCCAGGCGTGTCGAGCAACATATAAGGTTGACGCAATGGAATCATAGAATCCGGCTGGCAAGGAACGTAGATTTCTTTTTGGTTATCCAGCCCTTCAGGTACATGTGGGCCGATCCAATACATCTTTGTTGTTGCTTCGTCGGACAGCACACCGCTCGGAAGGAGAGCCGCAACACTCGAGTTTCGAATGAACTGCCGAGCAATCCACGTCTTACCTTGACCTTTTGCCCCAACGATGGCGAGGCTGGGAAGATCTGTTCCGCGTGAATCGATAATTGACTCGCATTGTTTCCGAAACTGGGAACACAACTCTGCGATTTGATCGTATACTGTTCCTCGACCAATCAAAGACAATGATGCTTGTTCGATTCGGTTAGCCAAGTAGTTGAACGAGTGCATTATGTTGGACTTCTTAATGAGTTGATCAACGCCTGAACTTTTCTCATTGCGTCTTGATTGAGTTGTACCGACGGAGGCGTATGCATCGAGATATCAGCATTCGAGCTAATTGCTGAACTGCGGCCGAGGCTTGTTATAGAACTGATCGGTACATTTCTTTTCTTCGAATCAAATTCGACTATCAGAGGCTCGTCATCAGAAGGACGCTCGATCCCAAGTTCGTCGCATAGCACAGCTACCAAGTCCCCGTATTGTTGCCAAGCAGCTTCCGACTCCGCAATTCTCGGCATCGAATCCCCGCTCAAAAGGGCAATGCCAAGCCCCGCCAACCCTGCGCCCAAGAGCTCTTTTAATGAAGCAAACACTAAAACGCTCGAACCACCAAAATCGAATGGCAGCGCAATCACCGCAACGAGCGGAGCGAATAATACCGCAGCAGGAGCAAGCCCCGTGATAAGCCGACGCTTCCATGGCATACCGCTCCACAACTTAGCGGTATAAAGATCCAGTTCCTTAGCATCGAGCGATATCTCGCTCTCTTTTTGGAAGCGATCGATACCATGTTGAATCGAACTAAGTAGAGCTGTTTTGTGCTGTGCCGCGTTTTCTGTGGAATCATCGTCGAGAGCCCAGTATCCCGGTCGATCGATTCGAGCCAACGCTTTCAAAAATAGCTCTGCTGTTACAATCTTCGCATCATCGCCCGATGTCCATCGGCCGCGAATGTATTGAATCAAATTCTCAGTTTTACCCGAAATCCATTCCGGAAACCGCAACCATTGCGAAACGTTAGAAACTTGCTCTTTACCATACTCTCCAATCCTAGCGACCCAGCGACCTGGTGTTGCCCACCACGGTGCCGTTCGTTCTAACGACTGCGAGATCTGTGCAACGATTTGTTTCGACGCTTGTAGTCGAAGCTCGTAGGGTGGGTTGGGATCTCGTGAAAAATCTAAGCAAGCTTGAGCTAGCGACTGCCTCATCATTCCCCGTCGCCGTGCCCGTTCCTCACACTTTTTTGAAATGATGCGCACGACCTCGTTCATATCCGATTGAATGCGAGACAAATGGGAATCGATAGACCCATCGAGCAGTTGAGACTTATCCAACTGCGAACCGATATTCAGCAACCAATCCTGATCAGGCACAGTTTGTGGTGGCTGGCAAACTGGAGCTTGATCGATCCTAAAGAACAATGGTAAAGAATCTTTATAGGCAAGCTTTGAATCGCCTGTTACGTTCCATGCGGTGGGAGGAACTGGAATTCGATCTCGATCGAGGGGCCCTTCAAAGCTATAGGCCATGTAGACTCGACTCAAATCCTCGGTGCCATATAGCTTGGCAATCTCAGACTGAATTTCGTCGGTTCGATAACGTCTAGGGACACGATTAACTGCCGCAATCTGAGGAGTTCCTGGCATGCGTTCTTTTAGCAGATGAATCAGCTTGCTCACTTTTTCATCATGCATCGCATTGGCTGGAAGTACGATGACAAACGCGGAGCAAAACGGCGACACCTTGGCCAGTAGTTCAAGTCTCTTTTGGGCCACAGACTCTACGAAATCTGCTAAGCGATCTCTGGTTATCGAAATATCATTGGTCGGTAGCAGACCCGTCTGAATATCGGGACAATCCATCAATGCGATCCCCCAGCGGTCCAGAGAGGAATCGAAACCAACCAGCGGTGACTCGATCGCAGAGTATTTTCTGACAGTCCCGTCGACCAGCTTCAGTTCTCGTTGATCGATCGCATTGTACTGTTCCCTGGATCGTTCTGGATCGAGATCCAAAAGTTCGAGAGGTGCATTAAAAACAGCGTTGAGACGGGCTTGGATGCTATCCCAAATCAACGCGATCGATCTCCAACATTCTGGTAGCCATAATACAAATCGATGCGTGCCTTGCTGATTGGAAGAACCAACAAGAACGCGTGCTCTATTCGACTCATTCAAAAACGTCGAAACCAAAGAACTCTTGCCTGCATTTAGCAGTCCTAGCACAGCAAGAATCGGCGCGCTCGGGGACTCACAAAGCAAAAGAGCATCAGCCACGGTCGTCGATAACGATTGAGCAACCCGTGATTCCTCGCCACTTAAAAGGCGTATCGCATCGACAATTCCGAACCCCATTTTCGACGTTAAATTAGGAACTGCGGGTTGCCCCAGCGTGATGATACAGTGTTCCTCGGACCTGCCTGCCAACCAAAGCTGGAGCGCAAAAAGGTCGCTAATGATCCGGGGGCCTCGATTTTGGCTTGGCGTCACGCCTGTTAATCCTTATCTTTCCACTCGGTAAAACTCGAACGCTTCCAGTTTATCGAACAATAGCAAATCTCGCATGAACCAGAAACTCACGGTTAAGCCACTTCCACTAACGTTTCTAATGCTCTTTCTGGTGTTCGGGCCCGTCGGATTCGGTGTTTTTTTGTATTCTCGGACCGAGCATTTGGGGGAGCCAGCCCTGCCTGTTGAAATCCAGTTTTCGACTCAATGGGTTAATTCTGAGAAATTAGGGGAAAGACTGGTCCCTTGTATCAAAATTCGAAACACTTCCGATAAAGCTTGGAAAAAACTTTCTGTCGGGCTTAACGAGCAGTTTTACAATCTCGGTGGGATGGAGGTAGCGGCTTCGTCGGAGGTTTCTGTACCTTTAGAATCGTTCATATCACGAAATGGTAGCGTTCGATTCCCAGTTGGAAACCGACCGATCAAGCATGTGATCGTTTTTGCCCAGATTCATACGGGCGCTAGAGGGGTCAGCGAATTCGAAATCAACCCGCCTAACGAATCTACTCCCACCGACTGGCTGCCACCCAAAAAAGCAACGACTCCTCGCGAATAGAAGCTTTTCTGGTCAGCAAAGCCCAAGCGCCCTGGATTAATTGCGTCCCGGAATCCTCGCTCCGTGACCAAATGCCGGTCCTTGCAAAGCCACTTATCACGTGGCTAGAGAGGAATCGCAGTAGCCTTATCCCCCCCTTACACCATCGCCAAGACTCGATGAATTCGATGGATCGATCGCTCCTTACCAAAAATGGTGAGGTAATCAAAAATCGTTAGACCGGACATCTTGCCGGTCAACGCAATTCGCATTCCTGCCATGAAATTACCAAGCTTGATCCCCCTCGACTCTACATAAGCTTTGAGGACCGGTTCGAAATCAACTTGTTCCGTCGACGCTGCGCTTGTTATAACTTCGCAAAAATCACGAACGGCATCACACACCTCTTTGTCCGCTTTAAGCTTCTTCTCAAAGCCCGCTTCATCGAGTGGAAACTCGTCGTCCGAGGAAAACAATTCATCGAACTGAAGTATGTCCCCGGCAACCTTGATCCGATCGCCAGCAGCTTGTAGTATCGCCGTCAATGTCTCGGCAATCTCGCATGGTGGCGGCTCAGAGACCCAACCTGCTTTTTGAAGATAAGGAAGCACCATCGCCACCTTCTTCTTGAGATCGAGATCATTCATCCACCGCGTCTGAAAGGAAACTAACTTCTGAGGGTCAAAGGATGCAGGAGCTTTATTCACTCGTTCGAGAGAGAAATACTTGATCGCATCTTCAATGGTAAAATGCTCAGTACTGTCATCCAGAGACCAACCCAGGAGCAACAAGTAGTTCAAAATCGCGCCTGGCAAGAAACCAATTTCACGGTAGAAGTCCACGACTACCGGGTTAAACGTCTCGGGCGTCGTTACCATGTTCGCCCTAGCTGCCACGGTGGCTCCAAGTTGATTAAGAGCCGCAAAATCTTTTTGCTTGAGGTACTTGTCTAGCTTTCTCTTGCTCAGTTTTGCTGTACCGCCTGGTTCGGCAACAAACGGTAGGTGCGCATAAACCGGGAGTTCATAACCTAGCGAGGTCGCGATAAAAATCTGTCGCGGGGTGTTTGGTAAATGCTCGACCGCTCTCACGACGTGAGTGATCTGAAAATCGTAGTCGTCTACAACGCTGGCCAAATGATACAGACAGGTTCCGTCAGCGCGTTGAATCACGTGATCCTGCTCATCCTTCCATTCAAACGAACAGGCCCCGCGAATACGATCTTCGAATTGGCAACTCCCTTCGCGAGGCATTTTTAGACGGACCACCGCCTCGCGTCCCTCGGCTTTGAATTGAGCCACTTTCTCCGGCGAATCCGCCATCCATGTTCGATCGTAAAGAAACGTTTTGCCCGCAGCTTCGGCAACAGCACGCTGCTGTGCCAATTCGTCCGTCGTTGCAAAATCATAGTACGCTGCGCCCGAATCCAATAATTGGCGAACAGCCGCTTGGTATCGCTCCAAACGCTGCGACTGGTAGTAGGGGGCATACGGGCCATCAACTCCAGGACCTTCGTCCCAGTCTAAACCCAACCATCGAAACCCATCCAAGATCGGCTTGAGGGCCGCCTCGACATTGCGGTTCTGGTCCGTATCATCGATACGTAGCAAGAATTGACCACCCGCTTGTTTAGCAAGCAAATAATTGAACAAAGCGGTCCGAACGCCCCCAATGTGGAGATATCCGGTGGGGCTGGGTGCAAAACGGGTACGAACGGTCATAATGTTCAAAATTTTCTTAAAAGCGGGTTGCCAAAATCAGAGGTAAATTGATACCAAAGGAGGTCGATTCCATCGAGAGGCGTTGTTTCTCGGATTGGCTTATTTTTCAACGGATTGTCGGCATGACTCGGAAATCGTTCGCTGGAATTGGTTTGATTTTGTTCGGAATGCTCTTGGGGGCAGTGATCCCTAATGCCATCAAATTGGGGCGGGCCAGTGCGACACCTCAACCAGATCGCACCCTCGAGTTAGGCTCCACCTATTCCGTTTCCCCTGATGGATTTATTCCTTCGAGCCCTGAAGAATCAATTCACGTCTCAATTTATGAATCGGCCAATCGAGGAGTCGTTAACATTTCGACGACAGCGGTCCGCCCCGAAACCTTGCTTTTAGCCACCGAAATTGCAGGCAACGGAAGTGGAATCGTGATCGATCAAACCGGGCACATCCTCACCAACCATCATGTTGTTAGCGATTCACAAAAAATCAGCGTGACTCTGTTTAACGGCGAGGTCTATCCAGCCACCTTGGTCGGTCAAGATCCCCACAATGATATCGCCGTGGTCAAGATAAATGCTCCGAGCGAATCTCTGTTTCCAATTAGTATCGGGGATTCGAGCAACCTCAAAGTTGGACAACACATAGTCGCGATCGGCAATCCGTTTGGCCTCGAGCGCACCATGACAACTGGCATCATCAGCAGCCTAAACCGACAGATCACCGCCAAGACGGGACGTAAAATTCACTCGATCGTTCAAATCGATGCGGCACTAAATCAAGGTAACTCGGGAGGGCCACTTCTTAACACGAGAGGTGAATTGATCGGGATGAATACCGCCATTGCCACGCGAAGTGGAGATAGTGCGGGTATCGGATTCGCTATTCCTGTAAACACCATAAAAAGGGTCGTTGATCAACTGATCGAAACGGGACGAGTCATTCGGCCAACCATAGGAATCCTACAAGTCTTTGAAATGGACCGCGGTCTGCTGGTCGTGAATATGACTCCAAATGGCCCAGCAGAAAAATCAGGTGTTCGCGGTTCTAAAATGGGACGGAAAAAAAATCGCCTCGGTTTGACCATGGAGTTCGCGGATCATAGCCAAGCCGACATTATTGTTGGAATTGATGAAAAACGAGTGAAAAAGGCAGACGACCTTCTCAGTGTCATCGAATCCAAACACCCTGGTGATCAAGTCATCTTGAGCGTGCTGCGTGACCGCAGCATTGTTCAGATATCCATTACCCTTTCGGGAGAGTGATCTCGCCGATGGCTAATTTCGTTTCGCCATGCGTTCGTTCTTGATGATGTAGAACTTGGGATCATCGATAATCCAATCGGTCGACCAATCCTTGCCATTGTCTCCGTTTACCACGTTGTAAAAGAACGATCGAACCTCTTCAGCTTTGTATCCATACGGCATGGCCGTCGCGATGTAATCGTCGCGAGTCAGTTCGTCTACACCAGGCTTGGCAAAGTAGTGTACGAGTCCATCCGGAGTGAACGAAATTCCCAAAGTCCACCAACCCATCGTTGGAATCTCCGGACCCATGAAATCACCCCCTCGGCGGTCGGCGCGAACTCGGAAATGGGCAGTTGGGACCATCTGCCCATCGACCTTTTTCGTGTCGCGAACGATAAATAATCCCGGCCAGTAAATTTCGTCCTTCTTCTCTTTGCTTGAGAACAAGAACTGGTTTTTGGTTTCCGTGATGGTGGTCTCGACCGCAGCTCGGAACGCAAAGTGAGGACCGTTTCGCTTCTCCCACTGTTCCATAGGGGGCAGGTAAACCCGAGTTGTCATATTGGGAGATTGAGCCACGGGGACCGTTCCGCCAATTCTGTATTGAACATTGCAGATAAAATCATCCTGGTGCATCTTGCGGCTCGGGCGACTTGGGATGCCAGTGTATAAGGATTTAAGCAAAAGCGAGCCAGCGCTACCCTCCAGCCCCCCGGGCGGAGTAGGCACACGCTGTACAATGTCGGGATGGCCTCGTTTCGCCCCTTCGTACCAACGTTTGTTGGTGGATTGTCCGAGTGGCTGTCGTTGATTTTCGTCAATATCTTCGGTGCTTTTCGGGTTATTGAAGACAAACGACCACGACTCGTCCTCGAAATCGTCCCCAACCTGCGTCACGTGCGTGCCAGTACCGGGCACGACGATGTTGGACGCGTATTGCCCCCACAAAGTCGCAGGAGCGAAGAAACAAATCCCGAGGCAAAACACCACGCGAAGATTTAATTTGAGAATGGTCATGGTAGAACCGAAAACTACTCAGAAGAACGAGGGTAACTGGCATTTTTCACGATTGTTAGTCGTATCGGCCCCGCAAGTCTTCTTAAACGGCATTTTCGTTTGAGCTACCAAAGTCAGCCTGTTTTGCGTACCTTAACAAGCTGGGAATTCGCCCAAAAACGCTTGCCCCTAACACTACTGATTCTGCAGGAAACTCTTTGTCAGAAATATCCCCCCCCGATCCTCAAAAAGGGAGTTCTCCCCAAACCCAAAGTTCGTCTGGGACTTCGGCAAGTTCGACCGGGACTTCGTCTGGACGTGTCGTCAGCCGGCTCGGCGAGTCAGCCAAGATAACCGCCATTTTGGCGATCATGTTTTTCGCGATATGGTTCGTCAAGAATAAGCTGCAGGCCCAGGATGTGACGCTCGACAAACTGAAACTCGCAATCAGCAACATTCCTTGGTATCATTTCGCGATAGCCCTAGTTCTCACGATTCTAAATTATCTCGTTTTGACGGGCTACGATTGGATTGCCGTAAGGCACCTGAAGAAGAAACTGCCAATGTCCAAAATTATGGCAGGGGCGGTTGTCGGATACGCGTGCGGCAATGTGTTCGGCTGGCTTTTGGGTGGTAATGCAGTTCGATACCGCCTGTATTCGAGCTGGGGTTTCACTCTGCTGGAAATCATCGCCTTTGTTTCGATTCTCTCCATCACCTTCTGGCTCGGACTATTTCTTTTGGCGGGAATAGCCTTCGTCATTTTGCCTATTCGATTGCCCGAAAAAACTCTGGAGATGCTGCAGCTGTCGCCCAACACTTGGGGTTACATCTTTTTATCTTGCGTCGCCGGCTACCTGCTCTCGTGCTTGGTAGTTCGAAAGCCGATACGTTTTCGGGACTTCGAGGTTGCTTTGCCCCCCTTTAAATTGTCGTTGATGCAACTTTGCGTATCAGCCGGTGATTTTTTCCTTGCGAGCACCGTACTTTACTCATTAATGCCTCCCCATATCATTGGGCCTGGCCCCGAACAGATCAATTTCTCGACGGTTCTTATTGCTTATATCACGGCTCAGATCGGGGCTGTGATTTCGCACGTCCCTGGCGGGTATGGAATCCTCGAGGGAGTGCTGCTGGGATTCTTGCCTCATGCCGTGGGAGCTGAGGTTTTTGCGGCTGTGATTCTCTTTCGCATTGTGTACTACTTTTTACCCGTGATCGTAGCGGGACTCATTTTCTTGTACAACGAACATCGGATTGGTCGACGCCCTCCCGAAATGCTCCATGGCCGATAAATTCGCAGAAATAAACATCGCGAGAGACGAGGGATTTGTTCGACCGGTCTCATGGCAAGAGTCAATGAGGAGAGCCATCAGAGGCTCTTTACATCTCTCAATTGCGGTGCAACTCTATGCTGACGAAGTCGAATGGTTAAACCAACCGAACTTTCCGGTGTTTGTTCCGTTGGAGTATGCGAGTCGAATTGAAAAAGGCAATCCAAAGGATCCATTGTTAATGCAGGTGGCTCCTGCCCTGGCGGAAAAAGCCAATCCCATCGGCTTCTCGGACGATCCAGTGGGCGACTCTCGTTTCGAGGCTGCTCCCGGCCTGATTCACAAGTATCATGGGCGTGTTCTTTTGATCACCAGTGGTGCATGCGGAGTCAATTGCCGCTATTGCTTTCGACGCCAATATCCCTACCAAACGGCTCCCAAAAGTATCCAGCAATGGCATGCATCGTTATCCTACATTCAGCGCGACACCACAATCTCAGAGGTCATTCTTTCCGGGGGCGATCCTCTTACCATTGTCGACGCATTGCTTGCTGAACTAGTTCAGCACATTGAGCGAATTCCTCACGTCAAACGCCTGAGAATTCATACTCGTATGCCAGTTGTGATTCCGCAGCGCGTTACATCGGAACTCTGTAGCATTCTCCAGCAATCGCGATTGGCAAAATGGGTTGTATTGCACATCAACCACGCTCGCGAGATCGATGAATATGTTGCGGAGGCGGTGGCTCGATTAAGGCAAACGGGCGCTAGTGTGCTCAATCAAGCCGTCCTTCTCAAGGGGGTTAACGACGACGGTCCAACACTTGTTGAACTCTGCGAACGACTTGTAGATAACCAGATCACTCCGTATTACCTCAATCAACTCGATCCCGTAAATGGTTCAGCTCACTTTAATGTGCCTGTAGAGCAAGGCCTGGAATTGATGCAATACCTGCGAAAGATGCTACCAGGGTACGCTGTCCCACGTTACGTGCAAGATGCCACGAATCACGATTTAGACAAGGCTCCTGAGTCCAAACGCCCGCTGTCATGATTGAATAACTACCGCAGTCGTATTGTCTTTTCCAGATTCACTAACCGCGGAAAGAACTAATCGCTGCGCCGGAGTCACTCCGGCGGATTCTGAGTCAGGATACAAGATAAGCTCCTCGATCGCTCGGTCCCATAGTCCTTCGATAATGCCATCCGTGCATAGGACGAGTGACTCGCCTGATTCGAGTACAAAGGCTCCCACTTGAGGCTCCGCATACTGATTACCAGCTCCCAAAGCCTTTGCCAAAACATTTTTTCTCGGATGGAACCGTGCCTCTCGCTCGTTGATTTTTCCAGAACGCCGAAGCCAACCGACAAAGGTATGATCCTCGCTTACTTGAATCAATCGACGTCCATCAACCTCGGTTTTCCCAATTCGATACAAACGAGAGTCACCAACGTGAGCAAACAACACTAACGATCTTCGAATCCAAACTAATGTCAGGGTTGAGCCCATGTTGAGGCAAAGCGGGTCATAAGAACCAAGCTTTACCAATTCGCGATGTATGGCAGAGTACAATCGTTTGAGAATATCTAATCCGGAGTCTTCTAAGTGATGATCGCAATTCAAATACGCTTGTGGCAGGATATGTGTAATATTGTCGATCGCAATCTTGCCCGCTAATTCTCCAGACCGCTCCCCACCCATTCCATCTGCTACTGCGAAAAGTAAGTCGGCATCTTTGGTGTTCATCGCGCCTTGTTTTCCGAGATAACGAACCCCTCGTTTGTCGACCAACATCGCGAGAAAACGATCTTCATTGTTGGGGCGAACTTTACCGACATGGGTCATCGCGCTCCATTGGATGTCTCGCGGATTCTCCTTCGCCACCTGTTCAGGCTGGCCGTCTTTGGCCGAAGATGCCGATGAGTCTAAAATGGTCGAGAACTCGAAATCGATAACACAAAATCTACCATCAGTCGCGCGGTAAGTGATGTTGCGTAGAAACGGATCGTCGTGCTTGACACCATAAGATTCCAATTCAGCGAAGATCTCTTTGATGCGATCTTCGCCTATGTGCTCGACACGCGCCCCGCAATTGGAGGTAACGATTTCCAGTTTATCCGGGTTACAATCTAAAAGTCTAGGAACAAACGGACACTTCTTGTCTTCAAGAAATAGTAAGGTACGGCACTCGGTCTCAAACCGTTTCTTGGCATCTGGACCTTGGAAAAGTTTATATACCCTACCGTCGTATCCTATCCGAACGATGGCACGTTGAGTATTCTTTGCTTCAAACAAGATTGGTACGTTCTGTAAAATGTAGAAAAGGGAGTGAAATGCAGAACTGATTTAACTTAGAAGGCATGTGGATGATTCTCATGCATCCAAAGTCCGAGACCAGCGTTACGAATAAAGTAGAACTCCTCACCGCTGCGACTCGTGTTCCAACCGTCGCCGATTTCGTTGATATTGTACTCTCGCATGGCCTCTTCAGGAGCCGCCTTAAAGTACCCGACCGACTCCAATTCCTCTTTGGATAGTTTATCGGTGCAATATTCAACCCGAAATCGGTTTTCTGGAGATGCATGGATCAAGTGGGCTGCTGTCGATAAATTGGCCCGCAGATCAGCATTCTTGGAGACCATGTCGACGACCTCGGGAGTCGTTCTATAGCCGTACTTGCGAATTAAACCGTCAACGTCATCATGTTCGCCGAATCGAGCGACCCCAGGTGCAATGACAACCAATCGCCCACCGTCAGCGATTGCCATGCGTGTTCGGTAGATCGACTTGTTAGCAACCCAAGTCTTTTTGTATTTAGACGGATCCATCCAAACGACTATAGTCTTAGGAGCTCGTTCGATCCGGAAGCAGTTTACTTGAGCCGCCAACTCACCAGCCATGTTAAAAACATCGTGATCGTCACCTGAGTAAAGTCCTCTTACAACCGGACCGCGATCTCGCGTCGATTCCACAACAGTCAGTAGATAAACGATCGGTCGATGTTTGATGTACAAATCAGCAGCCCGATTTAAAATTTTTCGCAATGGAGTGTCGCATCGTCCCATGATGCGTTCCATGCCGAACAAAGCGCTTAAGTAATGACTGCCATCGATGCCAGCATTCCCGCCGGTCCCTACAAAGATATTCTTGGTATAGTTAGCCATGCCGATCACCTCGTGGGGGACAACCTGTCCCACCGACAAAATCAAATCATGATCTCCTCGGGAGATCATTTTGTTCACCTGAGCGGGCCATGGCTCGCTATAGCATCCCTCCGTAGCGTCCGCGACGAAATCTGCATCGACATAACCGAGAGTATCAACATCATTCTTATAGTCATGAACACGGATCAAATCGCGTGGAAAGTTGCCAAACATCTTGGTCAACTCTTCCTCGTTCATGGCGGAGTGAGTCCCCAACGCTGGCATGACATCGGTTAACGATTCTCCTAGCTGCTCCAAGATGGCATGCATAATCGGACCAGCTTGGGAGTCGAGCCGCGTGTGATCCGGAGGCACAGCCAAAACTTTTCGAACGGTTCCACGAGCGGCCAACGTTGCCTCAATAGCGTCGTGGTAATCTTGATTGCCGAGAATCGAGGTTTTAGATCCTCGGGAAAAGTAGATCGTCATTTTGGTAAATTTGGGGAGTCAATAGATCGATATTCGCCGTATCTTCTCAAATTCCGTCCAATGGCGAAAGTCCCAGTATTTTATGCAGATCTCCTTTTCACAGACTTATCGAGGAGAATCGTTCCTAAGAAAATATAGCCTTCCATCCTCGGCGCCCCCAAGGAAATCTCGAGTTCCATCTCCGTCGAAATCAACGGTTGTGGGGCTCACATCATGCCCCTCAATATTTCGCTCATTCAGTCGCCCCGCGTGCCTCATGACCCACCCCTCCTTTTGCTCTCCCGTTTGAACCCAAAGATCAGCATTAACGGAATTGAGTAACAAATCAAAACGGCCATCTCCATCCCAGTCCGTAATACTGAGTTTCCGCCGACCACTTTTTCCAGCCGTGCCAGAGCTGAGTCGCATCGGCGCACCGGATGGTTCTAAGAATCGATGCTTGGGATGTCTTAGCTTTAGTAATCCATCCTCTTCGTACCGTTCGAACAAGGCAAGAAAACCTTCTTGATCTAGCATAACCAAATCCCTTAGACCGTCCTGATTGACATCAAACACAACTGGAGTCGTTCGCCACTGCGTCAACAACTCTTTGCCGGTCGGTTTGAGCCACCCCCAGCTTAAGTGTGGTTGCGATGATGTCCACTCGACATCGATTGGCATTGGTAACGCCAATTTTGGTGCTCCCCGCGAACCGATATTTTTCAACCAGGATACTCGTCCCAGTATCGAATTAAACACGATGTCCTTAAGTCCATCGTTGTCCCAATCGGCGACGCTCAACGTCGTGTACCCCCATTTTGCTTCTGCAGGACCTTGGATGCTTCCGTTGGGTCCCGCCATAATGCGGAACGGTTTACCGCCCGCTTCTAACCGAACAGGCCGCGCCCATGATGGTGAAGCGACCCCCGGGCCACTAAGATTTTCGAAGAATTCGATGTACCCGGCAGTATTGCCACACAGTATGTCCTCGTCACCGTCATCATCCCAATCTGTACCGACGGGCGTTGCCAGAGCCCCGCACTTTAAGGTATCCGCGAATTGCTGAAAATATACAGGCTTCTCAAATACAGGCGCACCACCGACGAACCCCGTGTTCTCCACCAACGCAACTCGCCCATCTTCATCACCAACGATCAAATCTAGATCACCATCTCGATCCCAGTCAAAAGCCACAGGGACGATCATCTGCAGATCCATTTTCAGAGGTTGCCCATCTCGCGACCGAAGAGAAACTCCCGCTGCGAAGACGGGAGTCCGGCGACTTCCCACGTTTTCGAAAAAAGTAAAGCCATCTAGAAACTCACCGCAGATTAAATCCAAATCCCCGTCACCGTCCATATCCCCAAAGTTTTGAGATGGGCAGCCGAATACGTCGATGTCTTCCCCATTGGCCTGCAACCGAAATGGCGATCCATATACAGGCTCGTCATCACTCCCCCGATTGATAAACAGGTAAATCCACCCGTGAAGAGGTCCATTGGTCCAATTCCCTTCGCGATCCCAAGCGTCGTCCCACCCGTAAAAACTCCAGTCCTCGATTCCAACGGATAAATCGAGTACACCGTCTCCATTAAAATCAACGTAACGCCATTGATTATGCCGCACTTTTGGGCCCTTTGATTGCGTACCTTGAGGACGGTGAAACTTGGGATCAATGGGAAGCACTTTCTTCGATGCAGTCCCCTCGGTAATGAATCGATCGTATTCGACACCAGGCGATAGAACTCGGATTGCGTCACCAACATAGCTCGGCATAACGTAGTGAACCGTCGCGCTCCATTTCTTTGCCGGTTGAAACACAGGCAGCTTGATGTCCCCCTGTCGATTCTCGAAAAACCAAACACCATTCGATGGTTTATCCGGACACGACACAATCAAATCATAATCTCCGTCCTGATCAACGTCCCAGGGAATGGGCCACGCCCAGAGGCCAACTCCCAAATCGACGACTAGACCTGGGTTGTTGTACGAAAGGGGAATCAAGGATTGCGAGTCTGCATGCTGGCCAGTCGTTTGAGCTACAGCGACAGAAAAACTCGAAAATCTCCAGTCGCACAAAGACAAAAACACACAGAGCGCAACCGTCGCAGGTCGAAAGGGCACTGGCCAATTGATCACGGCAAGAATCCTTTTAGTTCTTCGAGCACAGACTTCAGGATACCATCGACGCGCATTCGTTCCGGTGGGAGAAAGCGATTAAATGGCTCAGCCATGAAATCATCACAAATGCCAAGAATAGACAAACTACATTTAGTGGCTTTAATGTGTCTCGATGCGTACTTTCCGATGTCGTAAACGTACTGCCATGTTTGAATCAATGCATTAAGCTCCGCAGCTCGGTTTAGATTACCACTTACGTGTGCACGGTAACACTCCACAAAGAGCTGAGGCATCACGTTGGCTCCACCATTGACGCCACCATCCCCCCCCTTTTCGAGCGAGGGAATCAGCATTGCTTCCGGGCCCATCATTACGAACCAATCAGGACGGATCTTTTTCAAGCCCGTCGCTTGCTCAAAGTAATTCAAATCGCCACTACTATCCTTGATGCCGATAACACGTGGATGGTGTGCCAGCTTCAGGATCGTATCGATCTCAAACCAAACCTTGGTCAGGCTTGGCATGTTGTAGATGATCAGCGGCAACGGCAGATCAACGAGCAAATGCTCCATATAACTCAGTAGCTCGGTCTGGCCCGCTGGGAAATAATAGGGAGTCGATAGCACGACCGCATCCGCCCCGGATTCCTGTGCATGTCTGGCCAGAGCGACCGTTTCCACGTACGACGTGTCCGTGACGCCAACCAAGACAGGAATTCGACCAGCGACCTGCTTGGTAACCAGCGAAATCAACTCACGTCGTAGGCGATAACTCAAACTAGGCGCTTCGCCGGTAGTTCCGAGGATGAAAACCCCATGCACTCCCCCCGACACGACATGGTTTACCAGCCGTTCTAAGCCAAGGTAGTCGATTTCATCCCTCGACTTTAACGGAGTTACGAGCGGTGGAATAATGCCATAGTAAGTGCGAGTCATTGCGCTGAAAAATTGAGTGAAAAGGGACGGTTCGTGGCATTGTACACCGACTTTCCGAAAGGTGGAAAAACGGCAAGCCCGGAAATCTTAACCATTTCTTAACACAATTTTAGGGGGGTAAAGGTAGGTGGGTGCAATAGACACCGATGGCATTTCGTTTACTATCTGCGAGGTCCGTGGATAGCGGTTGGAGTCATTTCAAAGTGAGGTGCCAACCCTGCCTGTCGTTGTAACAGAGAAATTTTATGTCCTTTTGGGAAACAGCGTCGCAGCTTCCAATTCTATCGCTAGTTTTTTTGTTTGTTGCTTTGCTTATTGCGTTCGGCTTTGAATTCATAAATGGTTTTCATGATACGGCAAACGCCGTTACAACTGTCATCTATACACGCAGCATGAAGCCCAATCATGCGGTCATATATTCGGGATTTCTTAACTTTTTAGGAGTGCTTTTGGGAGGCACCGGCCTTGCATTCGGAATCGTCAATCTGCTTCCGGTTGAAAAACTGGTGGATAGTTCGCCACAACTTGCACTCGTGATGGTTATCGCCATGTTGTCGGCGTCGGTCATTTGGAACCTTGGTACTTGGTACGTGGGCTTGCCCGTATCGAGCTCCCACACGCTCATTGGATCGATTATCGGAGTCGGCATTGCTCACGGTTTGATGAGCAGTGGAGACTTATCTGGCGTCCGCTGGGACAAAGCGACGGATACGGGGCTGGCGTTGCTTCTTTCTCCTGTCGTGGGTTTCATGCTTGCGGGCGGATTGCTGCTTTTGATGAAGTACTTTATTCGGCAGCCTCGTCTCTACGAACCACCAGTTGACGGAGATGAGCCACCCGGCTGGATCAAATGGGCCATCCGATTGACATGCGGTGGTGTAAGCTTCTTTCACGGATCGAATGATGGGCAGAAAGGAATGGGGCTGTTAATGCTAGTTCTGATCGGATTTATGCCATCGCTCTATGCCTTGCATCCCAACGAGAAAAGTGTTCCTCCCTCCAAAGTTCTGGAAGCGGTCCATGCTATTCGAGATCGATTGCCCGAGGCGGAAGTGGAAAAGCTCCGTGCCGATGCGCTGAAGAAAGAGAAACCGCTTGATTTTGATGTTCTCGATTCAAAATTGAATGGCCTAAACTCGTTCGCGGAGCTACCAGCAGATGATCGCTGGCTGGTGAGACAATCCATCACCAGATTGAGCAAACTCAAAATACAGGATCCAAAGGACTCGCAAAGACAGATTGCTGCCGGTACGAAAGCAGAGGTCAAGGTACTCGATAGCGCCATTCAATTTGTCCCCGTCTGGGTCGTTGTCATGACCGCCTTGTGCTTGGGCATCGGCACCATGATTGGCTATAAACGGATTGTCATAACGGTTGCGGAAAAAATCGGAAAGACCCACCTCACTTATGCGCAAGGCATGACGGCCGAGTTGATCGCGGCAATCACCATCTGCTTGGCGACATACTACAAACTGCCAGTCAGCACGACGCACGTACTCTCAAGTGGTGTGGCTGGTACGATGGCGGCAAACAAGAGCGGCATTCAATCGGCAACAGTAAAGAAAATCGCCTTGGCATGGATCCTTACCTTGCCCATCTGTATGGCTTTGGCCGGCGGTATCTTTGCCATTGGCTACTTTTTGACCAAATAAGACCTGACCAAATGACAGGCTCAAAGGAAAATGCTCCCCGCTTTTGCAATTTCGGCCCCCGAAAATTAGCGGGCGCCCTTTGGTTTGACTAGTAACCAAACTCGTCAAGCCACTTTTGAGTATCGATTTGTCCGTCCGGTTTTTCCGTATTAACTTCTCCCGAGCGATCTTCTCGATCGCTTCGGCGCTTCTGTATGTTTAATGTTTCGATCCATATCTCGGAGTCGACTGAAGCCGCACCTCTCGCTTTCGCAGAACGCTGAATTTGATGATCCGAGGAGACGACCGTTAGCTTTTGCGGACTGGTGTGCTCCCTGATCAACCGTCGAATGCATTCATCAGCGGACACATGCGACGTAGAATAGATGATCCGTATTCCGTGAAAAGTTGACGCCTGATCCTGATGAGACGACCTCGAAGTGTCGAACACAACGCATACGCCAGTTCGTTGATCCGGTGCCAATTTGCTTTCGAGCCAGCGCAAGAAATAATGCCTCGAATCGTGTAAATTTCTTTTAGCTCTGGAATCGGGGCTAACAACACTACCCAACATTAGGTTGTAGCCATCTACGAGCGTGGTAATCATTGGCAAATGAATCGTCATGGGCTTTTCCGGCGTTGCTCGAGGAGCATTCTTTCACCAAAAAACGAAAGCGATATAGCTCTTCAATTTGGTCGAGTCGCGTGACTACGAAACATAGTGAATCGGGCCGCGTATGCGTGTTATACCGAATTTGAGGCCGTTAACGATTGCCTGCCTGATAAATCTTTCCACAAACCGCCCGTGCGAACACCTGGTTCTATTTCGTAATCTAACTTTCGACGGTTGATTTCTGTCAAAGTTTTTTCGGTTTGGGTAATCGCAATGAATAACTCCAGTACAAGATTTGCAGAGTTTGACTACCTCATCTGTCAGCATGGAGGTGATGTCGATGCAGCGTTCGCTGAATTGGAGTCTTTCATCCAAGAACTTCAAGACGACATGGAGTCGTTGGAACGACAAACGAAGCGACAGGATGCAATGGCCGTTGCCAGTATCGCGTATCGTTTGAAATCCAGCGCTAAGCTCCGCGGCGTGGATCTGTTGCATCAGTCTGCGATTCAAATCGAACAATCAGCGCGTCGAAATCGAATGGGCCAACTCACCGCAGAAATCGATTTGATGCGCTACCAAGTCCAACTACTCGCACAATCGGCATATCTGCAAAAAGAAGCCCTCACGTCCAACCGATAGAGTCTAAGGTTCATACGACTTAAAAATAAAAATGCCATCCGTGGCTAAAACCATTCCCGTCCTTGGGGTGTTTTCGATTACAGTTTTTGTGAGCCGCGATGCTCGTGTGTGATCTAGGCATTTAAGCAAACGAATCATCGATTGCTAGCATCCTTCTTTAATAGATGCAGTATGGCAGTAAATCCATGGACCAAATTCTGATTGGCGATTGGACCAAACTCCCCAGCGGCAAATATACCAGTTAATGGTAAATTAGGTAGGTAGCTGTCGATCGTTGTCGCATCGTGGCTTTCTATATCGAACATTCGAGAGCCGCGACCATTGCAAGTAAACAATAGGGCACCGGCAGGTTGGGTCTCTGAATCACGGAAGACACCGAGCAAGTGCTGTAGGTCTGCGGTCGCCGCATCAGCATCTCGCACGTGAAACCTTATGGTCTGACCAACTTGAAAGCGATCGGTAACAATGAGCCCTTGGTTCGATGGATCAACTCCTTGAACGGCTCGAATAAGAAACTCGCCATGGGAGAAGGTTTCGCTATACTCACTGATCGCGCGGCCCACCATCAATGAATTGGACACCATTTCTTGCTCTTGTGTAGGAAGCCTTTCGTAAAGCTCTCGCAATTGCTTCATGGCAGGCTTGCCTCCAAGAGAAACAATCGCTTGATCGTCCATTTGGGTAATCACAAGCGGGTCACCAATCGGGCGGCACCCCTGCGATATGATGGTTTGCCACTTCCAATTTTGTGGCAAAGTCAGCACAGCCGCTCCGCGTGTTAGAACTCGATCACCGCAGAACATAATGCTCGGGCTCTGCCAATCTTGACTGCTGCAATAACCACCTAGGATCGGCACGACGGCGTCACGAGGCGAACTCTTTTCGTACTCAAGCGCCGACGCTAGCAATTCAACGGAAAAGCTAACCGGGCAAGCGACCACCATTAGGCCACCGTTAAGCTCGGCGAGCAACTCCTCAGTTAGGCCCATCACCGATGGACCGTCCGGGGTTTTAATGCATTCGAGCTCATAGGTTTTAGGCAACTCAACCATATCATCGACCAACATGATCGATGCCGCGCATGCACCCTCGATTTCAACCCGCGTCCCTACAACACTTTCCGCTGAACCGCCAAAAAAGGGAATCCCGCCGGAGATATCTTGCCAAAGGTCGACAATTTCGGGAATCTTTTCAGACAAAGACGTACCACTTACAAAGACGAAAGCGAATTGCGCGGGAGCCCTAAGCGTTTCGGAAGCCCGTTCAAACGCAGTTCGAATCGCTACCAAAATAGAATTTGCCGATGCAACGCCTGATGAGCACGCCATTGCTACATTCCTCTTCGATTCGCCGTTACACAGACTGTACGATTTCGTTCAAATCGCGATCAAATTGCCCACGCGTCAGAACAGAGTCCGCACCAGCACGACTGGCTTCATCTAATCGCGCGACATCGACGTGGGCGCCAAAGGCTAATACAGAAGCATTGCCAAATTCATCGTGCAGAGACCTAATCGCCTTTTCTAAATCCAACGTTTGAAGCGACAAATCGATCAATACCAATTTAACCGCATTCGCCTCAGCACGTTCGATAACACGTTCAACCGATCGATCTACGATTAGTTGTTTTCCCGCGTTTCTAACTGCACCACTCACCTTGGATTGGAACATCAAATCATTGGTCAGTAAAACGATCACGGTGTCTCGCGGAGAAAAGGGGCTCGATGGAATGTGGGGATCAACGGAATGAGTTGCTCGCTGGAAACGGAGTCTCAATTCAAAGCAGATCTCGATGGACAAAGTGTTTACTTCCTTTGCTCGAGTTTTCAATTGTAAGGCTATTTTCCTTCACCACAAGCATTGACAAATAATGAGAATCACTCTCGCGATAATTGCGATCGGTTTGGACAATCCTCAGATCGCTCGACTATAATAGATACTTTCCTAAGCGCAATGTTACTGCGTCTCCTCCCGCCACCCTACCTTGTATCAGTCTTACCATAGAGGTATCTGATGGTCTGGAAAAACTGTGCCGTTCTCGAAGACTTGCTGGAAATACCTATGCTCCCGTTGGCTAGAACGAATCGATTCGCTCCGCTGAACACTGTTGTATTGTGCTTGTTTTTAGTTGTTTTCGGCTTTCACCAGGCAGCAAACTCGCAGGGCGTAGACATTCCAAATGATTCGACAAACTCCGAGCCGTTATTCCATGAGGCGATCGTCCCGTTCTTAAAACAACATTGCGAATCCTGTCACAGCGGCGTGGAACCAGAAGCGAAGTTTGATATCACAGAGTACTACGAACCAGCCCATGTTGCGAAGCTGCTAAACAGTTGGCAGTTTCTGGTCTCCCGGGTGACCATCGGTGACATGCCGCCAGCAGAGCAAACGGAAAGACCTTCGGAAGCAGACATCAAAAAACTGGTAGGATGGACCACCCACTTTCGGGCTGAACAGGCTCTCAAAGGAAAAGATGACCCGGGGCTTGTGGCGATGCGTCGGCTTAACCATTCGGAATACAACTACGCAATTGAGGATTTGACCGGTCACGATATCCGCCCTACAAGTTCGTTTCCCATCGATCCTGCTAACGAAGCAGGCTTTGACAACTCTGCGGAGTCGCTCACGATAACCCCTGCGTTGGTGACGAAGTATCTCGATGCAGCTCGGTTCGTTTCCGAGCACATGCTGTTGGTTCCTGAGGGGATTCGCTTCGCTCACCACCCTGTTGTTACGGAGACGGATCGCGACAAGTACTGCGTGCAACGTATTGTTGATTTTTACCGAAAACAACCCACGAAATTGGCGGACTATTTTGTCGGTTGCTGGGACATCGAAAAATCAGGTAAATCGTTGAGCGAGGTGGCAAGAACTCGCGGACTCAGCGAAAAGTATCTCAACTCAATTTATACGGTCATCAAAAACGAACCGTTTGAACATGGTCCCATGGCTGTGATTTTGGAACGTTGGAAGGGGGAGATCCTTACGTGTGCGGACGAGAATGATGCACACCGAGAAGCTCGTTCACTGAGCAAGTTTATCACGGAGTATCGAGAGAAGCTTGCGCCAGTCGTTCCAAGCTTACAAGGCACCCGCGGACTACACGAAGGCTCCCAAACAGTCGTTTTGTGGCGGAACAGAGAGGTGGCTAAGCTAAGGCAATCATGCCGACAAGATATATTCGAACTCTCCGACAATCAATCCGACAACCAAGAATCAGTCAGCCAAGATTCGGACCAAAACAAGTCAGAAAAAAATAGGCGAGCCAGGAACAGAGCGGACAAAGACAAACGGGCTGCATCCGACACGCCGCTGCTTCTCGAACGCGATCAAGCTAATCTGACCGATCATCTGGAGCAAATCAAATTATCGTACGAAAAATTCTGCGAGCTTTTCCCGGATGCCTTCATGATTGTCGAACGCGGCCGACATTATGCCAACGAGGGTAATGTCGAGAGCAAAGGTCGACTGCTTAGTGCCGGTTTCCATAGCATGATGGGCTACTTTCGAGATGACCAGCCTCTCTGCAATCTGATCCTCGATGATGCCGAGAACAAAGAACTGAACAAACTATGGCGAGAACTGGAGTTAATTGCTCTCACCCCCATCCGTCAATATGCTGGTTTTATTTGGTTCGAGCGTGCCGAATCTAGTTTCATTCGTGAACCGCAATTTCATTTCGTTCGAGCGGAGGATAAGGACGCTAATTCTGAAGAAAAAATTCGTCGTTTTGGCGAAGTGTTTCTCGAAAAGATAAAAGGCGGGAAACCATCCCCTCAGCTAATCGAAGCGGTTGAGTATCACTTTGCCGACATGAATCGCCAAATTCGTGGCCTTGAAAAGGAATTGGCCGAGAACGAGCCTAAACAACTAGATGCACTGATACAATTTGCATCAAGAGCGTTTAGGCGATCACTGACCCGAGAGGAAGAGAGATCACTTAGAGGCTTTTATCAATCTTCGCGGCAGTTGCCTGCGGCCGATCATCGTTCCGCGATGGAAGACACTTTGGCGGCCATTCTCGTTTCACCCAATTTTTTGTATCGTTGGGACTTAAAAACCGTGAATGATTCGCGAGTCCCTTTATCAGACTTGGAGATAGCGTCGCGGTTGAGCTTTTTCTTATGGGGCTGCGGGCCTGATGAGTCGTTGATGGAGTCTGTTGCGACAGGAGATCTTTCGAAGCTCGAAACACTGCAAAAACACTCACAACGTATGTTGAGTGATAAACGATCCAAACGGATGATCCAAGAATTCTTGGGCAATTGGCTCGACTTTCGTAGGTTCGAATCCCACAACGGTGTCGACCGAGAGCGTTTTGCCAGCTTCGATGATGAAATTCGAACCGCAATGGCTCGCGAGCCAATTGAAACCTTCTGGAACTTGTTACAACGAGATGGATCGCTGGACGAATTGATTCAGTCTGATCATGTCGTGGTCAACCCGACCTTGGCTAAGTATTACGGTATACGATGGCCGGGCGATGTCTTGGACAAAGAGCGATGGATGCGACTAGATGGCGCCAATAAAGTAAACCGAAGTGGTATGTTAACGATGGGAGTGTTTCTGACTCAAAATTCGCCTGGCCTAAGAACCAGCCCAGTGAAACGTGGTTATTGGGTTGTTCGGAAACTCCTGGGCGAAAAGATACCACCACCTCCACCGAATGTGCCAGAACTGCCAGACTCGGAACATGATACGGGGGACCTAACGCTTCGTGAGGTATTGGCCCGACATCGCGAACACCCTAGTTGTGCCGCTTGCCACAATCGTTTCGATGCTGCTGGTTTGCTACTCGAAGGATTTGATCCGATCGGTAGACCGCGAGATTCCGACTTAGCAGGCCGAGCGATATCGGCGGCTGCCACCATGCCAGAGGGCGTAGAGGCTGAGGGTTGGGCTGGGTTGAGAGATTACATCGTCACAACTCGCATGGAGGAATTCCGACGCAATTTCTGCGAAAATCTGGTGGCTTATGCTCTAGGCCGGACGTTGGTAGTATCCGATGATTTACTCGTAGAGGAAATGATGGAAAAACTCAAGCAGAACAACAATCGAGTGCGCGTCGCTTTGGAATACCTCGTTCAAAGCCCGCAGTTTTTAAATAAGCGTGGAAGCCCCCAGTTTTCCAAGTAGCCGAAGTCATCAGACTTTGGACCGTATACCAGTAAATCATCCAATCTGTGGCCAGATCGGCTACAGACCCGCGTAACCGAAGTCGCCAGACTTTGGACGGATTACCTAACCATCGAACGACAGCAACTCGAAATATGAATACCGAAGAAAGCCGAATGAACAATCTTACGCGTCGTCGCTGGCTTCATGGCGCAGGTGTCCTGGCTGGTCTGCCTTGGTTGGAATCGATTCCCGTCTGGGGACAAACCGATGATGCTACGGGAGCCACGTCGCTACCTCGGCGGTTTGGCGTGTTGTTCATGGCATGTGGTATCCATCCCAATCATTGGTGGGCGAAAGGTCAAGGGGACGAGATGGAATTAAGCCGTTGTTTACAACCACTCGATTCTCTTAAATCGAAGCTTAACGTTATCAATGGCCTATTCAATAAGAACGCGACGGGAGTAGGAATTCACCCTGGCCAAACTGGCAACATTTTGTCCGGTGCGGCTCTCAAAAAAGGGGCAGAGCTGCGTGGTGGAATAAGTGTCGATCAAGCGATTGCGAACGCAATCGGTGGTGAGGACATTGTCCCAAGCTTGGTGCTCGGCTGCGAACAACCAACAACGGGATATCACGAGACCAATTTTTCCATGGCCTACAGCTCGCACATATCATGGCAGAATGCTACATCCCCTGTCCCGATGGAGGTGTACCCATCACTCGCCTTTGACAGTTTGTTTGAGAATCGAGGAAGCCAAAGGAACAAATCGGTTTTAGATCGCATACTGGAAGATGCCAAAGATCTGGAACGGGATGCTAGCGCGAGTGACAGGGCTAAACTGGATGAATACTTGACCAGCGTTCGCGAAATTGAGAAGCGAGTGGAACGACAAAGGAACGCGGTGGAGAGGGCATCGGATCGCGTTCAGGAGGGCAAACCCATCGCCACTATGAAGCGACCAGACAATGGACTCCCGGAAGATATTCGCGAACATATGAAACTTATGTGCGACATCATCGCGCTCGCATTCCAAACGCACCGAACGAGAATTGCATCATTATTGCTGTGTCGCGACATCTCTGGGCTATTCTACCCCTTCCTGGATGTTTCTAAGCCACACCATCTCGCATCACACGATGATCTGTCCGATGAATGGGAACGGGTAACGACCTATTACTGCTCCCAATTTGCATACCTTGCACAACGACTCGATTCTATGCATGAAGGGGATGGTACCGTGTTAGATCATTCGTGTCTCATGTTTGTGAACAATATGTGGTCAGGTAGCAAACATGAATCGACTCGTATACCGCTGCTTACCCTAGGTGGCTTGAACGGTAGTTTGCAAACGGGCCGAGTATTGGATTATGGGGATCGCCCTGAGAATGAACGAAAGCTTTGTAGCTTCTACTTGTCCTTGATGAATCGAATGGGAGTTGCATCAACGGAGTTTGGAGATTCCCAACAAGAGCTGATCGGCTTGTGATCGTGGATCGCTTAATTTGCGATAAGCCATTTCCACAAGGATTGTAAAGGTCTGAGCTCGCTATCGTTTACCTTGCCACGAGCGTACGCAATCCGACTATAAAGAAACCCGAGCAGCCTGAATGTATCGGACTGCTCCGGGAAACGTTTTCCGATTCGTTTAACAAACTCATCCGGAGTCTCTTCTTCCCCCCGTTCAATTCGCTTGTCGTATCCCCATGCCTCCAGAGCTTGAAAAAGCTGAGTTACGATCTGCTCTCGCGATAGCCCTCGCAATGCAAAAGGGTCAACTAGCGATTGAAACGCATCGCGAACAACAACCGGTTCTACATTCGCAATTGCTGGAGCCTCAGCGGATTCGCTTGCTCGACCATACCCAAGCAATTGCTGAATGAAAGCCATGATTTCCTTTCGATGTAGAAAGGCATAAAAGCAAGCAACTGCGATGATGGCCAGCATTGCTATCCATTGAAACAATGCGCCAGGATTCCACTGAAAGGACCACGAAGTCTTGGGAGTGGTTTGCCTCTGGGATTGCATATCCCGAGATTGATTTTGATTGTTGGCTGAAGATTTTCCGTTTTTGGAACCTTCTTCAGAACCCTTCTTTTCACCGTCTTTATTGGATTCGTCACGCTTTGCCCCTTCACTCGATGACTCCTTTTCTTCGCGGCCATCTTTCGATTGTTCCGTCTTGTCTCCTTTCTCTCTTCCTCCTTTGGAATCGGAGTCCTGCTTACTGGATCTACTAGAATCTTTTGGTTCGCCACTCGATTCGTCTTTGGAATTCGAATCGGACTTGGATGGCTCACCCTGTTTGCCATCGGTACCAGTGTTATTTGGGTCGGTATTTTGCTCTCCTTTTTCAGCTTGTGGGGACTTAGCACCTTGTTCGTCCACCCCCTCTTTTCCCCAACCAAATCGACTCGCGGACAAACCTTCCCGTTGTGTTATTTTGAACGGCAGATCCAATTGAAAGATGGACTGACTAGGTAAAGGGATCAGAAACAACAGGATCAGTAGCAGAAAACTCGATGAAACGCCATAAACAATCCAACGAGAAGCCAAGCCTGATTCCATGGCAACATTGCGGTCCCGCAAATACTTACGCAACGACAATAACGCGATGAGTACCAACAAACTGAGCGAACTGAATAAATAAACGAAAACCATCTTCCAAGCAAAGGCACGGTTGTCCGCATCGACTGCAATCCACTGACCGATCGCGAAGAGAGGGACCGCTCCCAGCGCGAAATATAGAATCCATACTCCCGGATTGTGACGACGCTTCTTCTGAGCATCTCGAATGCTCGTGCGAGATAACTGCTGAGTCCTTTTGTACTGATCCGTTTGAGTGAGCCCCAGCGATTGCAATAATCCGATCCCATTGCTTTCGACGTCTTCGTTCATCGACGTACAATCGAATGTAATCCGATCCGCGAGAACCGCTATCAGGACTAACAAAGGCGCGACGAGCAGCATGCCCCCGACTAAGGAACCATCTCCGGTACTCATATACGCGGGAGTTGCAACTAGCATAGCGGCCCCGAGCGCAGTCATATAACCGAGACTGTAGGATCGGGACTTTTCCATTGCGATTCGCGCTATCAATACGCTTGCGATCGTGTAGAGACCGAGAATCCACATCAACCGGACTGGGAAGCTACCGCGATACAGAACGCAAACCAGAAAATAGACCAGCGAGCCGATCATCCCGATAACAAATATCGGAGACAATCCAGCCAAGAAGTAATCCAATGACTCCGGTCGTAGCCGCTTTCTATCAGACATGAACAACGCACCTCACAATCACCACATTGTAATCAGATTTTGTTACTCTGAGGTTTTTGTGAGTTGCAGCGAATCGGGATCAATAACCAAAACCCCTTGTTTTGCTCGTATCGCAATTCCCATCACTAAACGCCTCTGGTCTTCGATTACACTTGTCTCAATCGAGAACTCGTGCCAATCATCATTGTTACCCATCCGCACCCACGCTTCGTTGCCCGACAATCTCCAAACCATCGTTTCCTCTGCATCTTCGAGTGGCTGCACCGATGTTAAGCGAAACCGGCCACTGAATTTGTAGGTACCACTGGTTACCAGTTCAGATCTCTCGATTCCACCGTATCCTTCCCCTTCCTTCGGGACGATAATTCGAATCTTTGATTTTTGATTAGATTCGGGTATACGAACCTCAATTTCGTCTCGATCCTTGCTCTCATACCAATCGGTGAGCCGCATGGGCTGGTTCAACGCGAGACTAGCTGGTCTGGGCTCCTCAGCTGTTAGTTGCTCCTCCAGAATTCGAAAGCGTTCTCTGACTCGCCCCTTCAAGTCGTCGATTCGATCCCGGAAGCCATTCGTTTGCTCTTGAGGAAATGCTTCGATCGCAGCGAGCAGTACGCGGCCTTTTCGCTCAATGATTTGGTCCCAATCCATCTTGGCTAACTTCTCAAATACTTGCCTCGCGACTTGGCGATATCTTTGCCGCCACTCGTTCGAGCCCATAACAAATGCAGACAACATCGGGCTACTGCATTCGAACATGTCCATATCGAGACCGCCAAACAATTGATCCATTCCATGCGGCATAAATACCGCTTGGCCTGATTGAGGATCAAAATACAACCTGTAGTTGTTGGTATTGCAGGTGTAGCCATCCCAATGGCAAAGCAATCGTTCCATAGCCATAAAGGTTAAAAATCGATCCATGTCGATAAACCGGGGGACTTGTGCTAACCGCTCGGAAAAATTCTCTGCCGCCAATGCATCTCGCAACTTTGACAGATCCAATCGCTCATCGTCCCCATCGCCTGCATCTTTTTCTAACTCGGCATCTACATCTTGAAGAAACCCGCCGTCATAAAGATTGCCTTTCGAGTCGGTGAAGAAGCGTCCCAGCAATTTCGGATTGTAGTTCTCTCGAACAACATAAAGCATCTTCTCTCCTTCGTTGAGCGTCACCCATGCGTGTCCGACACGTGGATAAGGATAGCCAACCGCTTTGAACATCTCTGAGCCAAGCCACTCATGCAAAAACGTTTCATCCTGGGCAGCATTGTTGAGATGAAACTTATCGATGCCATCGTACGATTGCTTTTTTCGAAACTTATCTAGGTTGATCGTAAAAGCAGGCTTTTCATCAAAATGCCGATAGCTTCCCGCTGCCCCCTTTAGTTTCAGCCCGTTAGATGCGAATGTTTCTCCGTTTATAGTCAGCTTAGTGCGTCCGTAAGGCCTATGCTCCGCTTCGACCTCTCTCATGGTCGATTCAGAGATTTCAATTTGAATTTCATGAACCCGCTCACCGAAGAGCAATTCACCACGTTCTCCCCCAATATTTTGCTCTATCCCGTCCCGCGAACCTGCAACTCTGAAAGGGGAGGATAAAACCGACTGGGTGAAAGCGTATGGCAATGCTAGGCAAGCAATCCAAAAGGCCAATACTATCCCGCTAAGACTAGCTGCGCCAGACGGGGCTTGATTTGGATATGGACGAGACACACGCATCGTTAAGCCTCATAGAAGATCTAGGACTTTGCATCCAAATTCAAACGAACTATTTCACAGCAGAAACCAGCCAAGGAACGCGAGCATTAGGTCGCGGGTTTGGGAGTCGCATCCTTGGGTGAGGCTGATGGGGCTGCTGCATGTGGTTTCGCTTTAGGTGCAAAAACTAAAACCGTAACAGCCCCTGCAATTCCCAATAGCAAGGCTCCGGTAAAGTACAAGGAAATCTTATCCAAGGTTCCAGCAACAAACATGGATACAAACGTGTTGATCACCGGTGCAAAACCAAAAACGAGCGGCATAACAAAAATCGGCTTACCACCGTAGTTGAACGCCAAAATGATTCCCAAAGCACCTAGGGCACCTGCGCCACCCGCGAGCACCGCCCAAGTCATACCGCTCAAGATCTGCTCAAACGTTAACGTGATTCCATCCGGCGCGGCCATTAAGATCATGACCGGTACCGCCACAGCGATCAAGAAATAGGCGATACCGACACAGCAGAATGGGCGCAATCGTGAGCCCCCCATCTTGCTCTGTCCCAAGTGCAAAACCGGGCCGTAAGCTCCCCAGCAAACAACAGCCATGGCGATCGCAAAGCCTACGCTAAGTGGGTTGGGCCCCTTTTCGTTTGCGTTTGCTGGTTCCTTTACGTCAGCAGCAGGAACTGCAGGCTCAGTTGTTGCGGATGATTCTTTCGACGCCGTCGATTCGGTCGCTTGTTCGCTGTTGGATTCCGTCGGAGTGGCCGGTGAGTCAGCCTGCGAATTGGCCGGCGCCGTGGCTTCGGTTTTCACGGAGACACTTTTCTTAGTAACAGGTTTGTTCACCAGAACCCCAACCGCTCCACACGCAAC
>Ga0315899_10000958_pt1 | contig 33672 bp, 26 predicted proteins | sample LakEriMetagenome_2_FD_203518 | JGI IMG/M metagenome (GOLD analysis project Ga0315899, IMG submission 203518) | Freshwater fungal communities from buoy surface, Lake Erie, Ohio, United States - Buoy 4 MA112 | ecosystem: Environmental > Aquatic > Freshwater > Lake | place: USA: Lake Erie, Ohio...
CGAAGCTCTGCAGCAGCGCGAGCGCGTCGACCGCGTTCTCGGGCGTGAGGAACTGCGGGATGCCGCCCGCATCGAGCGCGCGCTGGCCGGCCGCGGCCGACGCGCCGCCGCCCATCACCGCGGCGACTGGCTTGGCCACGCCGGCGGCGGCCGCGACGATCGCGCCGGCGGCCTCGGCCGAGCCGGTCGCCGCCTGCGGCACGAAGAGCAACAGCGCCGCGTCCACGCCCGGATCGGCGAGCACGGCCTTCAGCGCCGTCTCGATCCGCGCGGGCGACGCGTCGGCGAGCAGGTTGACCGGATGCGGCTGCGCGCTCGGTGCCGGCCGCAGCGCGTCGATCGCCTCGATCGTCGCGGGCGCGAGCCGCGCGAGCTCGAGATGGTCCTGCACGACCGCGTCGGCGGCGATCATGCCGGGGCCGCCGCCGTTCGAGACGATCGCGAGCCGCGGGCCCGCGGGCCGCTTCTTCAGCGCGAGCAGGCGCGCCGCGGCGAGCAGCTGCATCGTCGTGTTCGCGCGCACCGCGCCCGCCCGCGCGATCGCCGCCTCGAACACGCGGTCGTTGCCGGTCAGCGCGTCGGAGTGCGAGGTGCCCGCGCCGGACGTGCCGGACTCGCCGAACCCGTCCGTGCGGCCGGCCTTCATGATGACCACCGGCTTCACGCGCGACAGCGCGCGCACGCTCGACATGAAGCGCCGCGCGTCGTGCACGCCCTCGAGGTACATCAGCACGCTGTCGGTCTGGTGGTCGAACTGGTACCAGTCGAGCAGCTCGCCGAAGTCGAGGTCGAGTGCGCGGCCGAGCGACAGCACCGACGAGAATCCGATGCCCGACGGCGTGGCCCAGTCGAGCAGCGACGCGACGAGCGCGCCCGACTGCGACAGCAGCGCGACGCGCCCGGCCTTGGCACCGCCGGGCGCGAGGCTCGCGTCGAAGCCGGCCTGCGGGCGCATCAGCGCCGCGCACGACGGGCCGACGAGCCGCACGCCCCGGCGCCGCGCGCGGGCGACGAGCCCGGCCATCGTGTCGCGGCCGGCCTCGCCCGCGGCGTCCTGCACCGGCGTGTGAATCACGACGAAGCGCGTGCCGCGCTCGGCGCAGTCGTCGACGACCGCGGGCAGCGCGGCCGCGGGCACCGCGGCGAGCGCGACGTCGGGCACGAAGTCGAGCCCCGCCGCGTTCGCGACGCAGCGCACGCCGAGCACCTCGCGCAGCTTCGGGTTGATCGCACCGATGCGGCCCTTGAAGCCGGCGTCCTGCAGGTGCTCGAGCAGCAGACGCCCGGGCGCGCCCTCGCGCTCGGTTGCGCCGTACAGCGCGACGCTCCCGGGATCCAGCAGCGGCGACAGGCGGTGGCGGCTCATGGCGGCGATCATAGCCGCCGCGTCGCGGCACGGGGATGACCGCGGTCAAGCTGGCGGCCGGCCTCGACCGGGTGGTGTACGGTCGTTGGGACCGCGGCGGCCGCGCGCCTCAGTCGAAACCGAACGCCGCCCTGAACGTCGCCGGGATCTCGGCCGCGCGCAGCCGCGCCGGGTCGTCCGCGTGCGGCGCGCCGAGGAAGCGGACCTCGAAGCCCTCGAGGTGCACCGCGTCGCCCTTCAGCACGCGGTGCTCGACGCGGAAGCTGCGGCGCTCGAACGACACCACCTCGCTGCGCACCTCGACGTCGTCGCCGAAGCGCACCGGCCGATGGTAGCTCGCGCCGGTCTGCATCAGCGGCAGGCCGAGGTACCCCTGCGCGCGCAGCGCGTGCAGGCCCACGCCGGCCCGCTCGGCGAGCCGGTGGGTCGCCGCGTCGAACCACTCGTAGAAGTTCGGGTACCAGACGATGCCGGCCGGGTCGCAGTGACCGAACTCGACGTGCACCGGCAGCACGCCCGAGCGGACCGGCGCGGTCATCGGACGCGGCCTCAGGCGAGCGAGGACAGCGCCGGCAGCGACGGATCGACGATCCGTGCGGCCTCGTCGAGCTCGGCGAGGGTGCCCGGGTCGATCGGCAGGCCCTGGGCGCGCGCGGCGCGGGCGCGGCGCTCCGGGTCGCCCGGCATCATGATCCGGTCGGTGGCGCCCGACAGCGAGGCCGACTGCACCCAGTCGCAGAACTCGCGCGCCTCGGACGCGAAGCGCTCGGCGGGCCCGATGCGGGTCGGGTCGAAGACGATCGCGAGCATGCTGTTCCAGATCGCGAACTGCATCGTCCGGTGCGAGGGCGCGGCGGTCGCGCCGCCGGTGAGCGCGGCACCCAGCAGCTCGCAGACCATCGCGAGCGCGTAGCCCTTGTGCGCGGCGGCGGTCTGCAGCGCGCCGTGCGGACCCTCGGGCGGCTCGAACATCACGTTCGGGTCGCGCGTGGGCCGGCCCATCGCGTCGATCAGGCAGCCCTCGGGCACCTGAACGGTCGGGTCCGACTTCTTCTTGTTCCACGCGACGCGGACCTTGCCGTGCGCGATCGCGCTGGTGGCGAAGTCGAGCACGAAGGGCTCGCCGCCCGGGCGCGGGATGCCGACGGTGAACGGGTTGGTGAGGAAGCGCGCGACGCCGCCGCCGTGCGGCGCGACCATCGGCACCGCGGCCACCGCGTTGGTGAAGTGCACCGAGGCCATCCCGGCGGCGATCGCCTGCTCGGCCCAGTGGCCGACGCGGCCGAGGTGGTGCGAGTTCTTCAGGCCCATCACGCACACGCCGTGCTCGCGGGCCCGCGCGATCGCGAGCTCCATCGCCTGCCAGGTGACCGACTGGCCCATGCCGTGGCGCGCGTCGACGGTGATCAGCGCGCCGTTGTCGACGTCGACCGACACCTCGCGGTTGAGCTGCAGCTCGCCGACCTTCCACGACTTCACGTAGCGCGGCGCCATGCCGATGCCATGCGAGTCGTGGCCGGCGAGGTTCGCGCCGACGAGGTGGTCGGCGGTCAGGCGCGCCTCGCGCTCGCCCGAGCCGGCGCGCAGCCAGAGCTGCGTCATCCAGCGGTGCACCTTCTCGGGGTGGATCACGGTCTCGGCCATCTGCGGTGTCTCCTCGTGGGGTGGGGAATGGTAGCGCGTCCGTCCGTTATGCTTGCCGGATGAACGGTTTCGAATTCGACCTGAAGCTGCTCGGCCCGCTGGTGAACCGGCTGGTCGCCGAGCTCTCGACGGTGCACGGCTGGTGGGCGGCGCTCGCTGCGTTCGCGTGCCTCGGCATCGGGTTTGTCGCCTCGAACGCGATCGAGGCGAAGCTCGAGGCGCGCGGCAAGGGCGTCTTCGCGGCCTCGTGGGCGCGCCGCGTCGCGTGGCCGCTGATCGCGCTGCTGCTGATGCTGGTCGCGCGTGCGGCGCTGCAGCGCTTCGTGCCGGTGAGCCTGCTGTCGGTCGGCATCGCGCTGATGTTCTCGCTCGCGGCGGTCCGCACCGTCGTGCTGGTGCTGCGGCAGACCTTTCGCCAGGCGCCCTGGATCGCGACCTTCGAGCGCACGATCTCCTCCGTGATCTGGGGGCTGGTCGCGCTGCACGTGCTCGACCTGCTTCCGGTCCTGATCGAGACGCTCGAGTCGATCTGGATCCCGCTCGGCAAGTCGAAGCTGACGGCCATGCAACTGATCACCGGCCTGTTCACCGTCGCCGTCGCGACCGTGATCGCGCTGTGGGTCAGCAAGGCGCTCGACTCCCGGCTCGCGGCCACGCAGGGCATCGACGTCGGCGCGCGGACCGTGATCGGGCGCATCGCCAAGCCGCTGCTGCTGGTGCTGGCGCTCCTGATCGCGCTGCCGATGGTCGGCATCGACCTCACCACGCTGTCGGTGTTCGGCGGCGCGCTCGGCGTGGGCCTGGGGTTCGGCATGCAGAAGATCGCGGCCAACTACGTGTCCGGCTTCATCATCCTGCTCGACAAGTCGATCGAGCCGGGGCGCATGATCCGCGTCGCCACCTGGCGCGGCACGGTCGCCGACATCCGCACGCGCTACACGGTGCTGCGCGGCATGGACGGCGTCGACTCGATCGTGCCGAACGAGATGCTGGTGAGCTCGGTTGTCGAGAGCGAGACCTTCACCAACACCACCACGCGCGTGGCGGTGCAGGTCGGTGTCGCCTACGCGAGCGACGTCGAGCGCGCGATGGCCGTGATCGTCGAGGCGGCCGCCGAGCAGCCGCGGGTGCTGAAGGAGCCGGCGCCGATGGCATTCCTCGTCGCGTTCGCCGACTCGAGCATCAACCTCGAGGTCGGCTTCTGGATCGACGACCCGAAGAACGGCACGCTCGGTCTGCGCTCCGACGTGAACCGCGCGATCCTGCGCAAGTTCCGCGAGGCCGGCATCGAGATCCCGTTCCCGCAGCGCGAGGTGACGGTCAAGGCCGGCGACGCGACCGGGCCGCGCTCGCTCGCCGAACCCATGCTCCGGCCGGCGGCCTCGGCGCCCGCGAGGGTGGCGCCGGGCGCGGCGGCCGGCGCGAAGCACGACAGCGCGCTCGACGGGCCCGACCCGGGCGGCTGAGCCGCCCCGCCGGTCGTCAAAGCGTTGCGAACTGCGCGTACGTGATCGTGCGCGTCGCGTCCGCCGTGCCATCGCCATCCGCGTCGAGCGTGAGCGTCAGGCTGGCGTTCCGGGACGCGGTGAGCCGCAACCTCGCGTTGTCCGCGCCGACGACGACGAGTTCGCCCGTGGTCGGGTCCACGCCGTAGCCGCCGCTGATCGGGACCGGCGTCGAGAACGAAACCGAGCCCGGCAGCCCCGCACCGGTGGCCGTCCCCGAGACCGAGAACGTGTAGAGGCGCGCGACCTCGTCGAGCTGCAGGCGACCGGCATAGTTGTCGAACGTGCGGGGAGCTCCGTTATCGACGAGCGCAAGCCGTGAGCCGGAGATGCTGGCGTCGACTGTCGTCACCGTGGTGAAGCTCGGACCTGCGTAGGTGATCGTCGCCTGGAGCGTGAGGTCGCCCGAAATCGAGCTGGATTCACCGGGCGACACGGCGGTCAGCGCGTCGAACGTGAACGCGGCGGTCGCGCTGTCGACCGCGGACGAGGAGTTCAGGGCCGTGAGGCGCATGCCGAGCCCGCCGTTGAAGCGCACACCGCCCAGCACGCAGTTCGCGAAGACGAACGACCCGGATTCCCCGGCGTCGATGTCGTTGTTGCCATTCGCGTCGTTCCAGCTGAGGTTGATGCTGCCTGATTCGCACGGCTCCGTTGCGCTGAGCACGGCCTTGGACACGGCGAGGGACTTCGTGCCGGACCCGCGCGCGTCCGCGCCGACGAGTGCGCGAAGCCGGCCCAGCGCGATGGACGTCGCGCTCGTCGCCGGCGCGTTCTGCGCCGACTTGAGCTGATCTGCTGCCGCGAACGACGCATCGTAGACGTCGAAGGCCAGTGCATAGGATCTCCGTGCCACGACGTCCATGTTCGCGGACGTGATCGACGCCGCGGGAGCAACGGGAGCGACCGGCGCCTGTGCACCGTCGCCGCCGCCGCCGCCGCCGCCGCCGCACCCGGCGAGAGCATGGGAGAGCGCGAGCGCGCCCGCCAGGATCGAGAGGCGATGCGAAGGCATGGGTACAGGCATGTCGGGTTCCGTTCTCCGCGCATCGGCAGCGCTCGTCCGATCGAGGGCCTTCACCGTGCGTGTGCAACTGCGTTGTCAAAACGGCAGTCGTGCACGGGCTCGCTCGAACGGGCGATCGGACACTGGCGCGCGCCGACGAACGGCACCTGTCGCGCCGCCGCGACCGTCCGCAGCGCGTCGACGACCGCTGGGGGTCTCGAAGGCGGCGCGCCGTCCGACGAACGGAAGCTGGATCCGTCGCGCGATGGCGACGCGTTACCGGATCAGCGTACGCGCAGCTTCAGCGTGCCGACGCCGTCGACGCGGCCTTCCATCAGGTCGCCCGGCTTCACCGCGCCGACGCCCTCGGGCGTGCCGGTGTAGATCAGGTCGCCCGGCTCGAGGCGCCACGCGGCCGACAGGTGCTCGATCGTCTCGGCGACGTTCCAGATCAGCTTCGCGGTGGTGCTCGACTGCTTGACCGCGCCGTTGACCGTCAGCTCGATCGTCGCGGCCGTCGCGCCCGGGGCCTTCGCCGCCGGCACGATCGGGCCGATCGGCGCAGAGAAGTCGAAGGCCTTGCCGATCTCCCACGGCCGGCCCTGCTTCTTCATCTCGCCCTGAAGGTCGCGGCGGGTCATGTCGAGCCCGACCGCGTAGCCCCAGACGTGCTTCATCGCGTCGGCGGCCTTGATGTTCATGCCGCCGATGCCGATCGCGACGACCAGCTCGAGCTCGTAGTGCAGGTTCGAGGTGCCGGGCGGGTAGGGCATCTCGCCGGTCTCGCCCTCGGGCACCGCCACGATCGCGTCGGCCGGTTTCATGAAGAAGAACGGCGGCTCGCGGCCGGTGAAGCCCATCTCCTTCGCGTGCTCCTCGTAGTTGCGGCCGACGCAGTAGATGCGGCGCACGGGCCAGTGGTCGCCTCCGGTGACGGGCACGAGGACGGGGGACGGTGCGGTGACGACGGTGGTGGTCATGGCGGGCGGGATCGGCGCAACGGTGGAGTCGCGACTCTAGCAGGCGGCGCGCGGGCGTCGCGTCCTCAGACGTCGGCCGTCTTCGCGGCCGGCATGGGGCGGGTCGCCGGGCCCACCGCCCGGTCGCCGTCGTCGGCGAGGCATTCGGCGATCAGCCGCGCGAGCGCGGACGCGTGCTCGGCATCGATCATCCGCGAGTGCTCGCAGGCGAGCTCGCCGACGTTCACCGCATGCGGGGTCACCGCGCGCCAGCCGAGCGTGGGGTCGTCGTCGATCTCGCCGACGCGCCGGAATCGGTCGCGTGCGCCGATCAGCGCGACCGGCAAGGTCGACGGACCGGGCCGGTAGCCGGCGCACGCGCGATACAGCGCCGCGGCCGAGGCCTCGAGCCGGCCTGCGGCCAGGGCGGCCGAGGGTTCGGCGCCGTCCCGCGGTCCGGTCGCCAGCGTCGGCGTGCGGCCGAGGAACGCGTTCCAGGCATGCGCGATCCGCACGCCGAGGTAGCCGGCGGCCTTCGACGGCGGCAGCGCCGCGATCGAGCGCAGGTGCAGCGCGATGCGAACCGGCAGCGGCGCGCGCCGCAGCGAGCCGGGCACGCGCGCGTCGAGCACGATGACACGCTCGATGCGTGCGCCGCCGGCCTCGAGGCGTCGCGCGACCTCGTAGGCGATCAGCCCGCCCATCGAGAAGCCGGCGATCGCGTACGGGCCCTCGGGCTGGATCCGTCGGATCGCCCCGACGATCGCGTCCGCCACGTCGCCGACCGTGCCGGCCGGCAGGCCGTCTGCGCCGAAGCGGCCGAGGTCGAAGGTGTGGAGCGGCCGCTCGGCCGGGAGCGCGCGGGCGAGTGCGCGCAGCGGCACGACCGCACCGCCCCAGCCCGGGACGAAGAACAGCGGCGCGAGCCGGCCCCGCGGCTTGAGCGCGATCGCGAGCGGATCGGCGGCGAGCGTGGGCGCGGTCGCCCGGGTCGAGGCGGGTGCGTCGATCGGCTGCGGCGCCTCCGCGGCGGACGACGGGCCGCGGACGACCGGCGCGTGCGCATCCGTCGCCGGGGCCGGCGCCGTCACGGGGTCGGCCGCGCCCGCGAGCCGCGCCGCCAGCGCGCGCGGGCTCGGCGCCTCGTGCAGGTCGGACAGCGTCGGCGCGCGGCTGGCCAGCCGCTCGATGCGTGCGAGCAGCCGCAGCGCGACCAGCGAGTGGCCGCCGAGATCGAAGAAGTCCGCATCGGCGTCGACCGCGTCGCGCTCGAGCACCTCGGCGAACAGGCGCGCGATCGCGTCGGTCGTCGGCGCGTCGGCCCGCGCCGCACGCGGCGCCTCGGACGAGGCCGCGAGCGCCGGTTCGAGCGGGGCCGGCACCGGCGGCGCGGCCGGCCCCTGCGCCGGCGTGCGCGATTCGAGCGGCTCGAGCGGCACGTCGTCGAGCGGCCGATCCCCGTGCGCCATCAGCGCGTCGAGCCAGGCGGCGTAGGCGCGCGCGATCGCCGAGACCTTCGTCTCGTCGAGCATCGGCGACGCGTACTCGAGCAGCAGCTCGACGCCGCCGCCCGGTCCGTGGGGGATCGCGATCACGCCGAGGTCGAACTTCGCGGTGCCGTTGCCCAGCCCCTCGACGAGGTCGAGCGTCAGGCCGCCGAACGCGATGTCGCGGGCGAGCGCGTGGTGCTGGCTGAACTGCAGCGGGATCAGCGGGATCCGGTCGAGGCGTTGCGAGCCGGGCGCCGCGGCCTCGACGATCCGCGCGAACGGCAGCCGTGCCCGCTCGACCGACCAGCCGAGCGACGCGGCGATGCCGCGCAGCGTCGCCTCGACCGTGTCCTCGCCGAGGCGCACGCGCACCGGCACCATGTTGACCAGCATGCCGAGCGCGGATTCCTTGGCCACCGTGTCGCGGTTGGCCGACGAGGTGCCGAGCAGGAACTCGGTGCGGCCGCACAGCCGCCCCAGCAGCGTCGCCCACCCGCCGTACAGCAGCTGGAACGGCGTCAGACGCCAGCGGGCGGCGGTCGTGGCGATCCGCGACGCGAGGCTCGGCGGCAGCCACGCGCGGTGCTGTCCGCCCTCGAGCGCGAGCCGCGCCGGGCGCGGCCCCGCCATCGGCAGCACCAGCGGCGGCGGCGCGTTGCGCAACCGGACGGCCCAGTCGGCCGCCATGGTGCGGGCCGCGTCCCCTTGGAGAAAGCGCGCCTCGTCGAGCGCGACCTCTCGGAACTGCAGCGGCGCTGCGAGCGCGGCGCGGCCCGTCCCGCGCCGCGCCGCGTACAGCGCGGCGAGCTCGGCGAGCATCCTGCGGAACGACCGCCCGTCGTGGACGTAGTGATGCTCGACGACCAGCAGCCGGTGCTGCCGCGTGCCGAGCCGCATCAGGCACCAGCGCACCAGCGGCAGTCGCGCCGGCTCGATCCCCGCGCCGGTCACCGCGGCGACGATCCGCGCGGCCTCGGCCTCGCGCATCCACGGCGGCACCTCGAGCAGGTCGTGCCGCGCGAGCTCGACGCTCAGCTCGGGCTCGATCCAGCCGGTCAGCGTGCCGTGCTCGTCGAACGCATACCGCGTGCGCAGGTGCTCGTGGCGGTCGGTCAGGTGCTGGATCGCGCCGTGCAGCGCGTCGACGTCGAGCTCGCCGTGCAGCGTCAGCAGCGACTGGGTCAGGTACGCACGGTTGCCGGGCGCGAGCCGGTCGAGGAACGCGACCTGCGATTGCGCGGCGGTCGCGGGATAGCGGTCGGCGGGCGCGTCGGTCACGGTCGGCGCGATCGGCGCGACGGACGCGGCGACCGTGCCGCGGCCGGTCGCGGCCAGGTGCGCGGCGAGCCGCGCGACGCTCGGATGCGCGAGGATCTCGTGCGCCTGCACCGCCAGGCCCGCGCGCTCGCGCAGGCGGTTCGCGATGCGCACCGCCTGCAGCGAGTGGCCGCCGATGTCGAGGAAGTCGTCGTCGCGTCCGAGCGCCGGCAGGCCCAGGCTCTCCGACCACGCGTCGAGCAGCGCGGCCTCGAGGGCCGAGCCGTCCGCGTGCACCGACGGTGCGCCCGCGGGCGACCCCGGCTGCGCGGGTGCCGTCGGATCCGCCGGCGACGGCGCGTGTCCGTCGGTCGCCGCATCCGCCGCATCCAGCGCGCGCCGGTCGAGCTTGCCGTTCGCGTTCAGCGGGAACGCGGCCACCGTCTCGAACGCGGCCGGCACCATGTGGGCCGGCAGGCGTGCGCGCAGCGCGGCGCGCAGCCCCGCGGCGCTCGCGTCCGCGCCGGGCACGGGCTCGACGATCGCGACCAGTCGCCGGTCGCCCTGCGGGGTGGCGCGCACACGGACCACGGCCTCGCGCACCCCGGGGCACGCGCGCAGCGCGCTCTCGATCTCACCGAGCTCGATGCGGAACCCGCGGATCTTCACCTGGTCGTCGAGTCGGCCGCGGTAGGCGATCGTGCCGTCGGGCTGCCATTCGGCGAAGTCGCCGGTGCGGTAGAGCTTCGAGGAGGCGCCCGCGACGAACGGATCGTCGACGAAGCGCTCCGCGCTCGGCCCGGGCAGGTTCAGGTAGCCGAGCCCGACACCCGGGCCGCCGATCCACAACTCGCCCGTCTCGCCGACCGGCACCGGCCGCATCGATGCGTCCAGCACGTAGGCGCGGGTGTTCGCGATCGGTCGCCCGATCGGGATCGAGGCCGGCGCCTGCGCGCTCGCCGCCCATGCGGCGATCGGCACGTCGTGGCAGACGGCGAAGGTGGTCGTCTCGGTCGGGCCGTAGCCGTTGGTGAGCCGCGCCGGGCCGCCCGCACGGACCAGGCGGTGCACCGCGCGCGGGTCCGCGGCCTCGCCGCCGAACAGCAGGTGGCGCAGCGGGCGGAAGATCTCGGGCGCGCTGCGCGCATGCTCGTGGAACAGCGCGGTGGTGAGGAACAGGTGCGTGAGGTCGTGGCGCACGATCGCCTCGCCGAGGCGCTGCGCCGACAGCAGCGTGTCGCGGTCGACGACGACCAGCCGGGCGCCGTTCAGCAGCGCGCCCCAGACCTCGAGCGTCGCCGCGTCGAACGCCGGGTTCGAGGCCTGCGCGATGCGATCGTCGCCGCCGAGCTCGACGCAGTCGGTGTTGACGACCAGCCGCACGATCGCGCGACGCGGGATCAGCACGCCTTTCGGCCGCCCGGTCGAACCGGACGTGTACATCACGTACGCCGGATCCTCCGGCGAGGCCCGCTCCGGCGGATCGCCGTCGGGCCCCTTGCCGAATTCGGCGCCCGGCTCGAGCAGCAGGCGGTGCGCCGCGCAGGCCGTGAAGCGCACCGACTGCGACGCATCGGTCACCAGCACCGCGGGCGCCGCGTCCTCGAGGATGAACGCGAGCCGCTCGTCCGGGTAGTCGGGGTCGAGCGGCAGGTAGGCCGCGCCCGCCTTGGCGGTCGCGAGGATCGCGACGATCTGCTCGATGCCGCGCGGCAGCGCGAGAGCGACGCGCGTGCCCGGTCCCGCGCCGAGCGCGGCCAGCCGGTGCGCGAGGCGGTTCGCCGCGCGGTTCAGCGCGTCGCGGGTGAGGCGCCGGTCACCGTGCTCGACCGCGATCGCATCGGGCGCGGTCCGCGCACCGCGCGCGAACAGCGGGCCGAGCGGCGCGCCGGGCGGCAGCTCGGCGTCGGTGGCGTTCCAGGCGTCGGGAGGCAGGCATTCGCGCATGTCCGGTCTCGGCGTGAGGAGGCTGGCTGCGTCGTACAGGATGGGCTCGCCGGCCCGACGCACTCTGCGTTGGACCGTGTCGGGCGGTCGTGTCGAATGTCACCGCCGGGCGCGGCGGCGCCGTCACGGGCCTCGTTCGCCGCGTCCGGGGGTGAACTGCGTCACAGGTCGCCCCGGTACGGGCGCACGGGGCGCGCCGTCGGCGAAGCGCGCGCCGTCGACGAAGATGGAGCCGAACCGCCGATCTGTTCGAGCGACAGCGAGCCGGTAACGCCGCCGCTGGCGATCGGCAGCGCGGCACGAGGACGGGGCTCGCTGCGGTGACGACGGCAGCGGTCAAGGGGGCACGCACTCAGGCGGGTGGTCGCGGACTCCGGCAGAACCCGCCCGCGATCCCCACGCACGCCGGTGCGGCCGCCGCCTCCCCGGATCAGCCGAGCGCCGCGCGGATGGCGTCGAGCGCGCGCTGCTCGTCGTCGCTCACGAGCTTGCCGCCGATGCCGAGGAAGCCGCCGTCCTTCGAGGCCTCGGCGGTCGCACGGGCGACCGCGTTCAGCGTGTCGCGGTAGGCAGCGGCATCAGCCGGCGATCGCGCCGCGACCGTCGCGGCCGACGATCCGATCAGGTCGATCAACCGGTCCTTGGTCGGCGCGAGCTCGCGCATCCGCCGCACCATGTCGGGCGTGAGACCCGCGCCGAAAGCGGTCGCCAGCAGCGACCCCGGCGCCGACCCGCGCGCCGCCTGTTCGAGCGCTGCCGCGGCCGCCTTCGCCTCCTTGATCGAGTCGATCGGGCCCGACAGGTCGGAGGTTGCGACTGCGGCCATCGCGGCGGCCGGACCCGCGAGCACCTTCGCCCAGTCGTCCCCGAACGATGCGATCCTGGACTTCGCCGCGTCGGCCGACTCGAAGGCCTGGCCGATCAGCGCCGCGTTCTCGCGTTGCGCCGGGTCGGCCATGAACGCGTCGGTCTCGGACCTCAGCACCGCGCCGAGGCCGGCGGCGTCCAAGCCCCTGCCCTTCACCAAGGCTCCGACGGCGCTCAGGGCCGCGGGCGCGACGAGGTTCATCAGCGGGGCGACGTTGAAGCCGAGCGCGCGCGACAGGGTGCCCGCTACCGCGCTCGAACCGGCGCCGAACATCGACGACATCAGGTCGCCGCCGGCCTTCACCGAGCCGCCACCGAACAGGCTGCCGAGCAGGTCGCCGATGCCGCCGAACGCGCCGGCCTCCTTCGGAAGCATGCCGAGCAGCGCGTCGGCGCCGCCTGGGGTGCCGGACATCTTCGACATGCCGGAGGCGAGCAGCGGGCCGAGCGTGCCGAGCGCCTTCGTGACGGACGGGGCGTCGACGCCGAGCGCGCCGCCGAGCCGGCCGATCATGTCCGGCGTGAAGGAGCCGGCGATGGATTCGATCAGGGATGTCATGGGACGGTCCTTCGTGCTTGAGTGGGTCAAAGGCGCGGACGGCGCCGCGGGCCGGTCGGGAGGATACACGCGACCGCGGATGCGACCGCGGCGAGTGCGTCGAGGGTCAGCGCCAGGCCTGGCCGAGCAGGTCGGCCGCGCTGCCCGCGCCCGAGCCGCTCAGCGAGTTGCCGACGTAGCCCGCGAGCGCCTTGACCTGGGACGGGTTCACGTTCAGCTTGCCCGCCGCGTCGGCGAGCGCCTGCATCGACGTGATCGAGGAAGGCGAAACGCCCGCGATCGAGGTGCCGCGGTTCACGAGGTCGCCCAGTCCCGGCAGCGTCGTGCCCAGCTTCGCGAAGTCGGCGGGCGACAGGCGGTTCTGCGCCAGCGCGATCCGACTGGCCGCCGTTCCGCGGCTTCGTGTCCCGGGTGGCGCGCAAGGCACACGTCGAAGCGAAACGACGGAGCCCGACCCTGGCTCTCCACGATGTCGCCCAGTTGACAGATCGCCGGGACCGCGGCGACACGCTCGCGGCCGGCCGGCCGGTCGCTCGCTGCGGTGACCGAGGACTTCGACCGCAACCGCCGTGCGAGCGCCCGGGAGGCGACCGACCGCAGGCGGGTGTCGCGAATCTCACCGCGGCGCGGCGAACCGCACCGATGCGCCCCGACTGGGCGTCGACACGGGGCCGGCGATGAGGACCGATCAGGTCCCCGCCCCCCCCCCGGCCGTCGTGACGGCGCCGGATCACGCCTGTGGCACGAACTTCAGCGCCACGCCGTTGTTGCAGTAGCGCAGCCCGGTCGGCGCCGGGCCGTCGTCGAACACGTGGCCGTGATGGCCGCCGCAGGTCGCGCAGTGGTACTCGGTGCGTGGCCAGATCAGCCGGAAGTCGCGGCTCGTCTCGAAGACGCCGGGCAGGGTCGTGAAGAAGCTCGGCCAGCCGGTGCCGCTGTCGAACTTCATGTCGCTCGTGAAGAGCGCGGTGCCGCAGCCGGCACACACGAAGGTGCCCGGCCGCTTCTCGTCGTTCAGCGGGCTGGTGCCCGCGCGTTCGGTGCCTTCGTGGCGCAGCACCTGGTAGGCCTCCGCGCTCAGCTCGGCCCTCCACTGGGCATCGGTCTTCTCGATCTTGCTCATCTCGGCCTCGGTGTCGGACCCGTGGGTCGCAGGCGGGTTTCAGGCCTGACGGCCGGCGCGCTTCATCGCCGCGAACTCGACGACCTGGTTCGCGACCAGCCGGCACGCGGCGAGCGCGGCCTCGTCGGGCGCGCGGCCGTCGCCGCCGAAGGGCCGGTCGCGCCCGTTCAGCGTCGCCGCGAACGGCGTCGGCCAGCCGCGCAGCGCGTGGACGATCGAGCGCAGCGACGCGAGCGTCGAGCCGAGCGCCTGTGCGCCGTCGGCGACCACGATGCACCCGACCGCGCGGCCGTCGAGGTACGGGCGCGCGTCGTCCTTCATGTCCTCGGTGAAGTCGATCGCGTTCTTGACGAGGCCGGAGATGCCGCCGTGGTAGGCCGGCGTCGCGATCACCACGCCGTCGGCGTGGCGCAGCGCGTCGACCAGCGCGCGTGCGGCGTCGCTGCGCTCGCCGCGGGTCGGGTCGAAGGTCTCGGAGGGCATCGCGCCCGCGCCGAAGAGGCGCGTCTCGCAGCCTGCGGCCGAGGCGGCCTCGAGCGCGACCGCGAGCGCGCGCTCGGACGTGGAGTTGGCGCGCGTCGTGCCGCCGAGGCCGACGATGAGTGGGGGGGGAAGCATCGTCCTCCGCGGGTCGTGACGGGCCGGTGAGCGCGCGTGGCGACGCGCGTTGCCGGCTGTTTCCGGCCGATGCTAGCATGGGCCGACGCCGTGGACCGGAGAGTCCTCGGCGGCCCCGGAACGGCGTCCGCCGACCGGGTACGACGACCACGACGACGAGGAGACGCGCGATGAGTCATCGCATGAGGTTCGGCATTTTCCTGGCCCCGTTCCACAAGCCCGGCATCAACCCGACGCTCGCGCTCGAGCAAGACCTCGAGCTGGTCCAGTGGCTCGACCGCTGCGGCTACGACGAGGCCTGGTGCGGCGAGCACCACTCCGCGGGCACCGAACTGTCGGCGTCGCCCGAGATCTTCATGGCGGTCGCCTCGCAGCGCACGAAGCACATCCGGCTCGGCACCGGGGTCGTCAGCGTCTCGTACCACAACCCGCTGTGGGTCGCCGAGCGCATCGTGCAGCTCGACCACCTGACGCGCGGGCGCGTGATGCTCGGCCTCGGGCCGGGCTCGCTGCCGACCGACGGCGCGATGATCGGCCTGTCGCAGACGCAGACCCGCGGCCTGCTCGAGGACGGCCTGGGCATCATCCACCAGCTGCTGCACAGCGAGGAGCCGGTCAACTTCGAGAACGACCGCTGGACGCTGCGCGACGCGCGGCTGCACCTGCGCCCGTACTCCAACCCGGTGTTCGACCTCGCGGTCGCCGCGGTCGCGTCGCCGACCGGCCCGAAGCTCGCCGGCCGCTACGGCTGCGGGCTGCTGTCGATCGGCGCGACCACCGCGGCCGGCTTCGACGCGCTCGCGCTGCACTGGGACGTGATGCAGCAGCAGGCCGCGCACTACGGCACCACCGTCGACCGCGCCAAGTGGCGCCTCGTGGGCCTCGTGCACTGCGCCGAGACGATGGAGCAGGCCTACCGCGACGTCGAGTACGGCATCGAGCAGTGGTTCGACTACTTCCAGGCGGTCGCCGCGTTCCCGCAGATGGCGGTGCCGGGCGCGAACGTGAAGGAGATGATCTCGTTCATCAACGACTCGGGCTTCGGCGCGATCGGCACGCCCGACATGGTGAAGGCGCAGATCGACCGGCTCTGGGCGCAGTCGAGCGGCGGCTTCGGGGCGTACCTGATGCTCGCGCACAACTGGGCGAACTTCGATGCCACCCGGCGCAGCTACGAGCTGATCGCGCGGCACGTGTTCCCGCACTTCCAGGGGCAGCACCAGTCGACGATGCAGGCGGCCGAGCGGGCCCGTGCGGCGCGGCCGGCGCTCGCCGACGTGCACATGAAGGCGGTGGAGGCGGCGGGGCAGAAGTTCGCCGCGGAGGTCGCGCAGCGCGGCAGCGTGCACTGACGACGTCGCAGTGCGTCCGGCCGGCTCCAGGCGCGCGGGGGTCGGTCGGAGGCACCGTGCGGGCTCGTGCGCCCGGGCGATGCGGATGCGCGCCGCAGCGGCACTCAGTCGAGGAACCGCGCGGCGTGCTCCGGGTCGGGTATCAGGCAGTGGTCCGAGCGACCGGAGAGCCGTGTGCGGTTGCGCGCGACCCAGCGATACGCCGCGTCGCGCACCGGCCCGGGAACGATCCACAGCAGCCACGCCGCGCGCCACGGCCAGCCCAGCGCGTGCAGCACCCGGAAGACGGCCGCCGTCTGCTGCCAGACGCGGTCGCCGTCGACGAGCAGGAAGGTCTCCACGCCGTCCGCGGGGAGTCCGGCACGGGCGAGCAGCGATCGTCCGGCCGCACCCTGGATCGATGCGAAGCGCAAGACCGCCCGACGGTCGAACCGCAGCAGGAACCGCACCGATCGGCTGCACAGCAGGCACTGCGCATCGAACACGACGATCATCCGGCGTCTCCCGGGGGCAGGTCGAGGTGACCGCGGTACCCGGCCACGGTACCGATGCCGGCGAGCGACGCCCGGACCGTGAAGTGCACCCGGTCCGCGCTCGCGGTCTCCTCGGCGACGATCCGGGGGAGCAGCCGGCGCGGACACGGCACGCCGAGCACGCGCAGCCCGACGAGCCGCAGCACGAGGCGGTCCGGACCGGCCTCGGGCACGAAGCACAGCCGCACGGGACCGATCCGCTCCTCGATGCACGGTCCGTGCACGAACAGCCGGGACACCATCGTCGTGCCCGGCAGGCGGCGCGTCCAGGTTTCGGAGTCGCCCGTTGCGTTCAGCTCGAACCGCAGGGGCCCGGTGCCCGCGACCCGCGGCGTGCCGAGGCATCGCGCGAGCAGGCGCGCGACGATCGTGGTCGGCTCGGCGACGTCGACCCGTCCGGTCAGCGCGTGGACGCCCCGCAGCGAATGGAACCTGCGCAGCGACGAGGGGAGGCCGTCGAACGTCGAGCCGAGCGCCCGCGCGAACAGGGGGGGCGCGCCGATCATGCGATCACCGCGGTCCGGATCGCGAGCCCTTCGGACGCCCGCTCGAAGTCGGCCAGCTCCAGCAGGTCGACGCAGGGCCGTGCCCCCGGGCTCGGCACGCCGGCCTGCAGCTTGCGCACGAGGGCGGTCGCGGCGAGGGTCGGCACGTACGGACCGTCGCCCGCGGTCGCCGTCAGCTGCCAGGTCCGGCTCACGGGGGCCCCTGCGCGGTCCTCGCCATGCACGGTGACGTGCATCGCGCCCGCGTCGGTGCCCCGATGCCGGAAGAGATCGGCGATGCGCGCCAGGATCCGGGCGTGGCGCGACCAGTCCCGCACCAGGCCCAGGCGGGCCATCCAGGCCATCGCGTTCAGGCCGCGATGCAGGACTTCGAGCTCCAGGCCCGCACCGAACCGGACCGCCGGCCCGCCCGGATACGCGGCCGGGAGCAGGACGAGGTCGGGGACGTCGCACGGCGACAGCAGCCGGGAGCCCACCGGCGCCGGATAGGCGTGACGCCATGACCCGATCCAGCCGAACGTCGTCGCGCCGTTCCCGGAGGGAATCGGCCGGCCGCAGTACGTCAGGATGCCGCGCACCGTCGACAGGCCCCGTTCCGTCCGGTTCCCCGGGCTGATCCCGATGTCGATCGAATGGAGGGCCGACAGGTCCCGCGCCAGGTGGGTCACCGCGGCGCTGGAGAGGGCGGGCACGGTGCTGGCCCCGCTGACGACCGAGACGCCGGCGTCCCGCGCCGCTTCGTCGAGCGCGCCGATGCCGGCGACGAACTCGCGCCCGTCCGCGAGGTCGATGTAGTGCGCGCGGCCGGCGATGCACGCGGCCGCGACCCGATGGTCGGCGCCCTGGAACGGGCCCGACGCGTCGACGACGACGTCGGGGGCGAGCGCGCCGAGCGCGTCGGCGAACGACGGCGATCGCGCGTCGAGGGCCCGGGCGTGGAGCTCGCTGCGCGCTGCGGGCGCCAGCCGTGCGACCAGGTCGCCGGCCGCCGCGAGCGACCGGCCGGCCACGATCAGCCTGAGGCCCGGACCCGCGGCCAGGCGCGAGACGAGCCGTCTGCCGAAGAACCCGTAGCCACCCAGCACGAGCACCGTCGTGTCCGTCGCGCCCGGGCTGGACGGCTCGGCGAGCGGAGGAGCGGGTGCGGCCTGCACGCGTCCGCCCCGCTCAGCGGGACGCCGCCGTCGCGTCCGGCACGGTCGCGGCCGGCGCGTCCCAGCCTCCCCCGAGCGCCCGGTACAGCTGGATCACCGCGCCGTAGGTCGCCGCGGTGGCCTGCGCGAGCTGCAGCTCGGCGTCGAACAGCACGCGCTGCGAGTCGAGCACCTCGAAGTAGCTGGAGATGCCGTTCAGGTAGCGCAGGTCGACGAGGCGCAGCCGCTCGCGGCTCGACGCGACGATCCGCTCGAGCGCCTCGCGCTGCTCGCGACGGCGCTGGAACGCGGTGAGCGCGTCCTCGACGTCGCGCAGCGCGACCTGCACCGTGCGGCCGTAGTCCTCGAGCGCGATGCGCTGGCGCGCAGCCGCCGCGTCGAGGTTCGCCTCGAGCCGTCCGCCGGTGAAGAGGGGCAGCGTGACGCCCGGCGTCACCGACCACGCGCCCCGGTCGACGCCGAGCAGCTGCGAGAGCTGCGGGCTCACCACGCCGAGGAAGCCCGTCAGCGAGACCGTCGGCAGGAACGCCTTGCGCGCGGCGTCGACGTCGGCCTCGGTCGCGGCCATCGCGCGCTCGGCCGCGACCAGGTCGGGGCGGCGGCGCAGCAGGTCGGACGGCAGGCCCGCGGGCAGCGTCGCCGGCACCGGCATCTCGAGCAGCCTCGAGCTCCGCGCGACCGGGCCGGGGTTGCGACCGAGCAGCAGCGACAGCGCGTTCTCCGCGGCCGCGCGCTGGCGTTCGAGCTCGGCGATCGCCTGGTCCGCCTGCGCGAGGGAGGTCTCGGCCTGCGTCACGTCGACCATCGACACCACGCCCGCGTCGAAGCGCAGCCGGATCAGCCGCAGCGAGTCGCGGCGCGAGTCGCGGGTGCGGCGCGACACCGCGAGCTGCTGGTCGACCTCGAGCAGCTGCAGCCAGCCGCCGGCGACCGACGCGACGAGGCTCACCTGCGCGGCGTAGCGCTGCGCGTCGGTGGCCTCGAGGTTGCGCCGGGCCGCGTCGACCTGCGAGCGGATCCGGCCCCAGAGGTCGATCTCCCAGGTCGGCATCGCGAGGCCGATCGAGTACGACTCGGCGCTGCGGTTGCGGTTGGGGTCGAGCGGCGTCGGGCCGCGCTGCGAGGTCGCGCTCGCGTCGGCGGCGATCGTCGGCACCAGCGCCGAGCGCGCGAGGCCGAGCTGCGCGCGCGCGAGCTCGATGCGTTCGGCGGCGATGCGCAGGTCGCGGTTGGCTCGCAGCGCCTCGTCGATCAGCGCCGGCAGCTCGCCGTAGGCGAAGAAGCGCCGCCACTCGGCGTCGGCGAGCGAAGGGCCGGTCGCGCTCGCGGCCTGCCAGGCCGGCGGCATCGCGGGCGCGCGGCCCTCGGGCTTCGCCGGCGCGGGGGGCGGGTTCAGCATCGAGCAGCCGGCGGCGAGCGCGGCCGCCGCGAGCGCGGCGATCGCGGGGCGCGCCGTCGCGCGGGACGCGTGCCGCGCGCTCATGCGTGCCCCCCGTCGTGCTGGGTGGCCTGCGCCGCGGCCTTCGCCTCGCGCCGGCCGCCGAACCACGACGACACGACGTAGTAGAACAGCGGCGTGAAGAACACGCCGACCAGCGTCGCCGCGAGCATGCCGCCGAGGATGCCGGTCCCCACCGAGTGCTGCGTCGCCGCGCCCGCGCCGCTCGCCTTCACCAGCGGCAGCACGCCGAGGATGAACGCGAGCGAGGTCATCACGATCGGGCGCAGGCGCTGGCGGCCCGCGTCGATCGCGGCCTCGAGGATCGTCATGCCCGCCTCGTGCTGCTGCTTGGCGAACTCGACGATCAGGATGCCGTTCTTGCCGGCGAGGCCGACCAGCGTGATCAGGCTGACCTGGAAGAACACGTCGTTCGGCGTGCCGCGCAGCAGCAGCGCGATCAGGGCGCCCAGGATCGCGATCGGCACGATCAGGAACACCGCGACCGGCAGGCTGAAGCTCTCGTAGAGCGCCGCGAGGAACAGGAACACGAAGATCAGCGACAGCACGAAGATGCCGGCCGCGGCCGACCCGGCCGCGCGCTCCTGCAGCGACTGGCCCGACCACTGGAACGACGTGCCCTCGGGCAGCTTCTCGGCCGAGATCGCCTCCATCGCGAGCAGCGCCTCGCCCGACGCGCGGCCCGGCGCCGGCTGGCCGTTCAGCTGCACCGACGGATAGCCGTTGTAGCGGGTCAGCGCGATCGGCGCCGAGCGCCACTCGGTGCGCATCAGCGCGGCCATCGGCACCAGGTCGCCGTTCGCGTTGCGCACCTGGTAGCGCTGCAGCGCGCCAGGATCGGAGCGGAACGCCTGCTCGGCCTGCAGCTTGACCTTCAGGCTGGTGCCGAACGCGGTGAACTGGTTGACGAAGGACGAGCCGAGCAGGCTGCCGAGCGTCGCGTACAGGTCCGACAGCGGCACGCCGAGCGCCTTGGCCTTGTTGCGGTCGACGTCGAGGAACAGCGTCTGCACGTTCGGCGCCGCGACGCTGCGCACCGCGAAGAGCGCCGGGTCCTGCTGCGCGGCGCCGACCACCTCGGCCACCGCGGCGTCGAGCTTCGCGCGGTCGCCGTCGAGCGACAGCAGCCGGTAGTCGAAGCCCGCGACCGAGCCCATGCCCGAGATCGGCGGCTCGTTGAGCGCGAACACCCGCGCCTCGGGGATCGCGAGCAGCTGGCGGTTGAGCCGCTGCAGCACCCCCCTCACGTGCTCGCCCTCGCCCTGGCGCTCCTCCCAGGGCTTCAGCGTCGCGAACACGAAGGCCTGGTTGGAGTAGCGGTAGAAGATCGAGAAGCCGACGATCGCGATCTGCTCCTGGACGGTGGCCTCCTTCGCGAGGATCGCCTCGGCCTTCTTCAGCGCCTCGCGGGTGCGCTCGACCGACGCGCCCGACGGCGCGTCGACGACCACGTAGATCGTGCCCTTGTCCTCCTCCGGCACGAAGCCGCCGGGGATCCGCCCGAACAGCCAGACGACCGCCGCGATCATCACGCCGTAGACCAGCAGGAACAGGAACTTCCTCGACAGGATCCCGCCGACCGCGCTCGCATAGCCGTCGGTGACCTTGCCGAACAGCCGGTCGAACAGCTGGATCGGCTTCGGCTTGGTCATGCCGGGCTTGAGGATCAGCGCGCACAGCGCCGGCGTGAGCGTGAGCGCGGTGATCGCCGACAGCAGCGTCGAGATGGTGATCGTGATCGCGAACTGCTTGTACAGCGTGCCGGTGACGCCGCCCATGAACGCGATCGGCACGAACACCGCGCAGATCACCGCGGTCACGCCGACGATCGCGCCGCCGATGCCCTGCATCGCCTTGCGTGCCGCGGTGCGCGCGTCGCAGTGCTCGTCGTGCATGATCTTCTCGACCGCCTCGACGACGACGATCGCGTCGTCGACGACGATGCCGATCGCCAGCACCATGCCGAACAGCGTCAGCATGTTGATCGAGAAGCCGGCGAGCAGCAGCCCGGCGAGCGTGCCGATGATCGAGACCGGGATCGCGATCAGCGGGATCACCGTCGCGCGCAGGCTGCCGAGGAACAGGTAGACGACCACCAGCACCAGCAGGAACGCCTCGACGAAGGTGTGCAGCACCAGCTCGATCGACGCGTTGACGAACTTGGTCGTGTCGTACGACACCTGCCAGCGGATCTCGGGCGGGAAGGCGGTGGCCATCTCGGCCATCCGCGTGCGGATCGCCTTCGCGAGCTCGAGCGCGTTCGCGCCCGGGCGCAGGTACACGCCCATCGCGACCGCCGGCTTGCCGTCGAGCCGCGACTCGAACTGGTAGTCGTCGGCGCCGAGCTCGACGCGCGCGATGTCGCGCACGCGGACCACCGAACCGTCGGGCAGCGAGCGGATCACGATGCTCTTGAACTGCTCGACCTCGGCGAGGCTGCCGGCGGTCTGCACCGGGAAGGTCAGCACCTGGCCGCGGTCGGCCGGCGCCTGGCCGATCTCGCCGACCGGGAAGTTCTGGTTCTGCTCGCGGACCGCGCCGATCACCTCGTTGACGGTGAGCCGGTACTTCGCGAGCCGGTCGGGGTCCACCCACAGCCGCATCGCGTAGGGCGCGGCGAAGAGCGTCACGTCGCCGGCGCCGGGCAGGCGCTTCAACTCGTTGACGATCTGGCTGTTGGCAAGGTTCGCGACGTAGGTCGCGTCGAAGCGCGGGTCCTCCGACTGCATGACGACGACCAGCAGGATCTGCGGGTTCGTCTTGTCGACGCGCAGGCCCTGGCGCAGCACCTCCTGCGGCAGCAGCGGCTCGACGCGCTTGGCGCGGTTGCTGACCTCGACCGCCGCGAGGTTCAGGTCCGTGCCCGGCTCGAAGTAGACCTGCAGCTGCATCATGCCGCTCGCCGACGAGGTCGAGGTCATGTAGAGCAGCCCGGGGATGCCGTTCATCTCGCGCTCGAGCGGCGCGGCGACGGTGGTCTCGAGGGTGTCGGGGCTCGCGCCCGGATAGACCGCGGTCACCTGGACCTGCGGCGGCGCGACGCTCGGGTACTGCTCGACGGCGAGCTGGGTGCCGGCGAGCGCGCCCACCAGCGCGATGATCAGCGCGATGACGGTCGCGAAGACCGGACGGTCGACGAAGAAGCCCATCGTGGCGGTCCGTCGCTCAGGGCTTGCGGGCGGGGGCGGGGGCGGGGGCGGGGGCGGGGGTGGCGGTATCCGGCGCGCCCGGCGCGCCCGGCGCACCCGGCCGGCCCGGCGCACCTGCCGGGTTCCCACCGCCCGCGGCCACCCACGGCATCGCCTTCACCGGCGCGCCGGGCTGCAGCTTCTGGTGCCCCTCGACCACCACCGACTCGCCGGCGCCGAGCCCCTTCTCGATGATCCAGTCGTCGCGCAGCCAGGTGCCGACGACCAGGTCGCGCCGCTCGGCCTTGCCGTCCTTCGTGATCACCCAGGCGATGTGCCCGGTCGGCGTCTTGATGACCGCCTTCTGCGGGATCAGCACGGTGTCCGGGCGCTGCGCCGAGATGAACTCGACGCGCACGTACATGCCAGGCAGCAGGTTCGTGCCCGGGTTCGGCATCACCGCGCGCAGGCTGATCGTGCCGGTGTTCGGGTCGACCCGCGACTCGGTGAAGTCGAGCTTGCCGAGCTGATCGTACTGCGAGCCGTCGGGCAGGAACACGCGGGCCTTCGAGCCGCCGTCGGCCTCGCGGATCTCGCCGGCCGACATCGCCCGCTTGAAGACCATCGCGTCGCGGTCGGCCATCGTGAAGTTGACGTAGACCGGCTCGAGCCGGTCGATCGTCGCCAGGTGCGTCGCCTCGCCCTTGCCGACGAGGCGGCCCTCGGGGACCAGCGTCGCGCCGATGCGCCCCGACTCGTTCGCGACGACGCGGGTGTAGCCGAGGTTGATCTGCGCGCGCTCGACCGCGCCGCGCGCGCTCGCGAGCAGCGCCTCGTTCTGCTTGACCGCGGTGACGGCGTCGTCGTAGTCCTGCCGGCTGATCGCGTTCTCCTTGACCAGCGGCGCATAGCGCTGCTCGCGCGAACGGGCGTTCGCGAGGTTGGCCTCGGCGCGCGCGACCTCGGCCCGCGCGTCGTTGAGCACCGTCTGGTACTGCGTCGGGTCGATCGTGTAGAGCAGCTGCCCGCGCTTGACCTCCGAGCCCTCGACGAAGTGGCGCTTCTCGAGGATGCCCTCGACCCGCGCGCGGACCTCCACCGAGCGGTAGGCCGCGACCCGGCCGACGTGCTCCTGGATCACGGGCACGGTCTCGGTGCGCGACGCGACCACCTGCACGAGCGCGGGCGGGCGCGCCGCGGGCTTAGGAGGCTCGGGCTTGCCGCAGGCGGCGAGGGTCAGTGCGGCGGCCGCGCAGGCGCCGGTCAGGAGAAGGGTCGCTCGTGGCGTGCGTGTCATCGTGAGGCCTCCGGCGCACGCGATCGCGGCGCGTGACCTGCCGACGCGACGCGGCGAACCGCCGGCGCGGATGATACCGCCAAGCCCCTGCGTGCGTCGGGCGCGCCGCGGAACGCCGCCGCGAGCCGGCTGCCTGATCAGTGCCGGAACGCCCAGAGCCGGTAGGCGGTCCAGTTCGAGACGGTCACCACCGCGGTCGCCGCCACCTGCGCGAGCAGGTAGTGGGGCGCGCCGAGGCGCAGCACCGCCTCGAAGATCGCGACGTTCAGCGCCAGCCCGACGAGCTGCACCGCGACGAAGCGCCCGAACTCCCGCCAGGACGCGGCGCGGCCGTGGAAGGTGAAGCGCCGGGTCAGCTCGTAGTTCAGCAGCACCGCGACCGCGTAGGCCGCGGCCGACGCGACGGCGGGCACCCAACCGGCCCTGTCGACGAGCAGCGCGAGCAGCAGGTACTGGAACGCGGTGCAGGTGCCGCCGACAAGGAGGAACCGGCGGAACGAACCCTGCGCCGGGCGAGGGGCGGCCGTCGATCGGTCGGCGTGGTGTCGGTCGCGATGCATGTCCCTGCCGGGGCGGGTGGCGCGCCGCGACGATATACCATTCGCGATCCTCCCCAAGGACCGCCCCACGATGGCCGCTTCCTCTTTCGCCTCCGCTTCGCCCGTCGAGATCCGCCTGCGCGAGCTGCTCGCCCGCCGGATCCTGGTGCTCGACGGCGCGATGGGCACGATGATCCAGCGCTACAAGCTGGGCGAGGCCGACTACCGCGGCGCGCGCTTCGCCGACTTCGCGCACGACGTGAAGGGCAACAACGAGCTGCTGTCGCTGACGCGCCCCGACGTGATCGCCGAGATCCACGCCGGCTACCTGGCCGCGGGCGCCGACCTGATCGAGACCAACACCTTCGGCGCGACCGCGATCGCTCAGTCCGACTACCGGATGGCCGAGCTCGCCCGCGAGATGAACCTCGCCTCGGCGCGGCTCGCCCGCGAGCAGGCCGACCGGTTCTCGACGCCCGAGCGGCCGCGCTTCGTCGCAGGCGCCCTGGGCCCGCAGCCCAAGACCGCGTCGATCTCGCCCGACGTCAACGACCCGGGCGCGCGCAACGTCACCTTCGAGGAGCTGCGCGCCGCCTACCTCGACCAGGTCGAGGCGCTGGTCGAGGGCGGCGTCGACCTGCTGCTGGTCGAGACGGTCTTCGATACGCTGAACGCGAAGGCGGCGCTCTTCGCGATCGACGAGTTCTTCGAGAAGACCGGCACGCGGCTGCCGATCATGATCTCCGGCACCGTCACCGATGCGTCCGGCCGGATCCTGTCGGGCCAGACGGTCGAGGCGTTCTGGAACTCGGTGCGCCACGCGAAGCCGCTCACCATCGGCCTGAACTGCGCGCTCGGCGCGGCGCTGATGCGGCCGTACGTCGAAGAGCTCTCGAAGAAGGCGGACACCTTCGTCTGCGTCTACCCGAACGCCGGGCTGCCCAACCCGATGTCGGACACCGGCTTCGACGAGACGCCGGAGATCACGGCCTCCCTGCTCCAGGAGTTCGCCCGGGCCGGCTTCGTCAACATCGCCGGCGGCTGCTGCGGCACGACGCCCGAGCACATCGCCGCGATCGCCAAGGCGGTCGAGGGCATGGCGCCGCGCGCGGTGCCCGAGCGCCCGCGCGAGCTGCGGCTGTCCGGTCTGGAGGCGTTCAACGTCGGCGAGGACAGCCTCTTCGTCAACGTCGGCGAGCGCACCAACGTCACCGGCTCGAAGGCCTTCGCGCGGATGATCCTCGCCGAGCAGTACGACGAGGCGCTCGCCGTCGCGCGCCAGCAGGTCGAGAACGGCGCGCAGGTCATCGACGTCAACATGGACGAGGCGATGCTCGACTCGGCCGCGGCGATGGCGCGCTTCCTCAACCTGATCGCCTCCGAGCCCGACATCGCGCGCGTGCCGATCATGATCGACTCCTCGAAGTGGTCGGTCATCGAGGCGGGGCTGCGCTGCGTGCAGGGCAAGGCGATCGTCAACTCGATCTCGATGAAGGAGGGCGAGGCCGAGTTCCTGCGCCAGGCGACGCTGTGCCGGCGCTACGGCGCGGCGGTCATCGTGATGGCGTTCGACGAGCAGGGCCAGGCCGACACCTTCGAGCGCAAGACGCAGATCTGCGAGCGCGCCTACCGGCTGCTGGTCGACCGCGTCGGCTTCCCGCCCGAGGACATCGTCTTCGACCCGAACATCTTCGCGATCGCCACCGGCATCCCGGAGCACGACAACTACGGCGTCGACTTCATCGAAGCCACGCGCTGGATCCGGAAGAACCTGCCCTACGCGAAGGTGTCGGGCGGCGTGTCGAACGTGTCGTTCTCGTTCCGCGGCAACGACCCGGCGCGCGAGGCGATCCACACCGTGTTCCTGTATCACGCGATCCGGGCCGGCATGTCGATGGGCATCGTCAACGCCGGCATGCTCGGCGTCTACGAGCAGATCCCGGCCGAGCTGCGCGAGCGCGTCGAGGACATCGTGCTGAACCGTGCGCCGACGCTGCCCGCGGGCCTGCCGGCCGACTCGCCCGAGCGCGAGAAGACCGCGACCGAGCGGATGATCGAGTTCGCGGCGACGCTGAAGGCGGGCGGCGCGAAGCGCGAGGAGGACCTCGCCTGGCGCCAGAAGCCGGTCGCCGAGCGGCTCGCGCACGCGCTGATCCACGGCATCACCCAGTTCGTCGTCGACGACACCGAGGCCGCGCGGCAGGAGGTGCTCGCGCGCGGCGGCCGGCCGATCGAGGTGATCGAGGGCCCGCTGATGGACGGCATGAACGTCGTCGGCGACCTGTTCGGTGCGGGCAAGATGTTCCTGCCGCAGGTGGTGAAGTCCGCGCGCGTGATGAAGCAGGCGGTCGCGCACCTGGTGCCCTTCATCGAGGCCGAGAAGGCCGCGGCCGGCGACACCCGCGCGCGAGGCAAGATCGTCATCGCGACGGTCAAGGGCGACGTGCACGACATCGGCAAGAACATCGTCACCGTCGTCCTGCAGTGCAACAACTTCGAGGTCGTCAACATGGGCGTGATGGTCCCGTGCAACGAGATCCTGGCGCGCGCCAAGGTCGAGGGCGCGGACATCGTCGGCCTGTCGGGGCTGATCACGCCCTCGCTCGAGGAGATGGCCTTCGTCGCGGCCGAGATGGAGCGCGACGAGTGGTTCCGCGTGCGCAAGATCCCGCTGCTGATCGGCGGCGCGACCACCTCGCGCGTGCACACCGCGGTCAAGATCGCGCCGCACTACAGCGGCCCGGTGATCCACGTCGCGGATGCGTCGCGCTCGGTGCCGGTCGCGCAGAACCTGGTGTCCGACGACGCGCGCCTGTCCTACCTCGAGCAGCTGCGCGCCGATTACGAGCGCGTGCGCGCGCAGCACGCCTCGAAGAAGGGCCCGGCGCTGGTGACGCTCGCCGAGGCGCGGGCGAACAGGCCGGCGATCGCGTGGGCGATGGCGGCCGATGACCACCCGGGCGAGCGGCCGCACCCGATCGCGCACTACCACCCGCCGCGCCCGAAGTTCGTCGGCCGGCGCGTGTTCCGCAACTACGACCTCGCCGAGATCGCGAAGTACATCGACTGGCAGCCGTTCTTCCAGACCTGGGACCTGCACGGCCCCTACCCGGCGATCCTCAACGACGAGGTGGTCGGCGAATCGGCGCGGCGCGTGTTCTCCGACGGGCAGGCGATGCTCAAGCGCGTGATCGACGGCCGCTGGATCACCGCGAACGCGGTCGTCGGCTTCCTGCCGGCGAACACGGTCAACGACGACGACATCGAGGTCTACACCGACGCGTCGCGCACCGACGTCGCGTTCACCTGGCGCAACCTGCGCCAGCAGCAGGCCAAGCGCGAGGGCGTCGACAACAAGTGCCTCGCCGACTTCGTCGCGCCCAAGGCGATCGACGGCCGGCCCTCGGGCATCGAGGACTTCATCGGGCTGTTCGCGGTCACCGCGGGCATCGGCGTCGACAGGAAGGAGGCCGAGTACGCGCGGCTGCTCGACGACTACTCGTCGATCATGCTGAAGGCGATCGCCGACCGGCTCGCCGAGGCCTTCGCCGAGTGCATGCACGAGCGCGTGCGCCGCGACCTGTGGGGCTACGCGGCCGACGAGGTGCTGTCGAACGAGGACCTGATCGCCGAGAAGTACCGCGGCATCCGGCCGGCGCCCGGCTATCCGGCGTGCCCCGAGCACACGGTCAAGAGCGCGCTCTTCGACGTGCTGAAGTGCGACGAGATCGGGATGGGGCTGACCGAGTCGCTCGCGATGACGCCGGCGGCGAGCGTGTCGGGCTTCTACTTCTCGCACCCGACCGCGCAGTACTTCAACGTCGGGCGCATCGGCGACGACCAGCTGAAGGACATCGCCCACCGCTCGGGCCGCGACGAGGCCGAGCTGCGCCGGGCACTCGCGTCGAGCCTCGGATGAGCGCCGAGCCCCGGCCGCCCGCGGGCTTCGTGCGGCTCGACTTCGGCGACAACCCGTTCGTCGACGCGGTCGGCCCGCTCTGGGGCCACCGCGACGAGGGGCTCGCCGGGCGGCTGGTGATGGGCCTACGCGTCGAGCGGCGGCACTGCAGCCCGTCGGGCTTCTGCCACGGCGGCATGCTGATGTCGATGGCCGACATGCTGCTGGTGCTCGGCGCGAACCTGCAGGCGGGGCTCGACCGGTTCATGAGCACGGTCAGCCTGTCGGCCGACTTCCTCGCACCGGTGCCGCAGGGCGCGTGGCTCGAGGGCCGGCTCGAGGTGCTGCGCGCGACCCGCAACCTGGTGTTCTGCCAGGGTCTCTATCGCGTCGACGGCACGCCCGTGCTGCGCGTCGACGGCATCGTCAAGCCGATCGGCGAGGCGTCGTCGGACTTCTCGGCGAAGCGGTATTTCGGCTGACGGGGGTCACCCCCAGGTGACGGGCTTGTCCGCCGCGTGCGCGGCCTTCAGCATGTCGATCAGCGGCCACGCGCGCTGTGCGAGCGACACCGGCCGGGGCGCGTCGCGCGGACGGTCCTCCTCGTGGTCGTCCGGGGTCGACTCGGCCTTCTCCCGCTCCACCGCGGCCTGCAGCGCCGCGATCGCCGCCGGCATCTGCTCGACGGTGAAGACGCCCTTCGGCCCGGCCTCCTTGCCGACGATGGCCAGCAGGCGCTCGGCGATCGGGCCGGTCATCACCACGGAGCCGGTGGCCCTGGACTTGAATTCGTAGAGCATCGTCACTCCCTTCGGCGGAATCGCCGTCGTCGTCGACATTGATACCATGAGGCGATGGATGCAACGAGGGGGCCCGCGCGGCCGACGCGCCGCGCGGTCGCGGGCTGGCTGCTGGCGCCGCCCGCCGCGTGGCTCGCGGGGTGCTCGCCCGAGCACGACTGGCGCGAGGTCCGGGCCGAGGCGTCGGGCTTCACGGTGATGCTGCCCGCCAAGCCCGCGACGATGACGCGGGCGATCAACCTGGACGGGCTCGCGCTCGAGATGACGATGCACGGCGCGCAGGCGCGCGAGGTGGCGTACACGGTCGGTACGGTCGTGCTGCCCGACGCGTCGGCCGCGACCCGCGAGCGCGTGCTGGCCGCGATGCGGATCGCGATGGTGCGCAACATCGGCGGCGCCGAGCGCGCGTCGCGCCCCGTCGAGGTCGCACGCGTCGATCCGTCGGGCCAGCGCATCGGGGTCGTCGCGGCGACCGAGGTCGAAGCCGACGGCCGGATGCGCGACCGGGACGCGACGCTGATCGCGCGCTTCGTCGCGGTGGACGGGCGCGCCTGGCAGGCGGTGGTGCTGGGCGCCGCACCCGAGCGCGAGCAGGCGGCGCTGTTCCTGGAGTCGCTGAAGCTCGTGCGGCGCGAGTGACGGTGCCGGGCGTCCCGCCGGACCGTCGCGTTCTCGTCGTCAGCTGCGAGCACGCCGGCCGCTCGGTGCCCGCCGCGTGGGCCGCCGCGTTCGAAGGGTTCGGCGCCCTGCTCGACAGTCACCGCGGGTGGGATCCGGGTGCGCTCGAGCTCGGGCGCGGGCTCGCCGACGCGTTCGGCGCGCCGCTGCACGCGGCCGCGACGACGCGACTGCTGATCGACACCAACCGGTCGATCGGGCATCGGCAGCTGTTCTCGGAGGTCACCGCCCGGTTGCCGCCGGCGCAGCGTCGGGCGATCGTCGAGCGGTTCTACCGCCCCCATCGCGATGCCGTGGAAGGCGAGGTCGCCGGTCACGTCGCGGCGGGCCGTCGGGTGCTCCACGTCGGCTCGCACAGCTTCACCCCGGTGCTCGACGGCGTGGCGCGGCGTGCCGACGTCGCCTGGCTCTACGATCCGCGGCGCCCTGCCGAATGCGAGCTGGCGGCGGCCTGGATGACGGCGTTCGCGCGCCGCGCGCCGCAACTGCGCCTGAGACGGAACTACCCGTATCGCGGGCGCAGCGACGGCCTCACCGCGCTGCTCCGCAGGCGTCACCCCGACGACGCGTACGCCGGGATCGAGCTCGAGGTCAACCAGGCGATCGTCGCCGCGGGCGGCGCACCGTGGCGCGCGCTCCGGACGATGCTCGTCGAGGCGCTGTCGGAGACCGGCTGCGTCGAGCACGGGGGGGCCGTGCGTCGCCCCTGATGCGCGCGGGGTGCTCACCACTCGAGGGGCGGCAGTTCGCGGAAGACCTTGCGCGTGCCTTCGAGCCACTGCCGCGTCAGCGCGTCGAAGTACGGATCGCCCGGGTCGAACCGTCGTTTCATCGTGATCCGCAGGCTGTCGCGCGCATAGCAGAGCAGATCGATCGGCATGCCCACCGAGAGGTTGCTGAGCATCGTCGAGTCGAACGACACGAGCACGCACTTGGTGGCGTCCTGCATCGTCGCGCTCGACGTCACGGCGAGGTCTAGGATCGGCTTGCCGTACTTGGCTTCGCCCGTCTGGAGGTAGCTCGTGTCGGTGCCGGCCTCGATGAAGTTGCCCTCCGCGTAGAGCCGGAACAGCCGCATGGACTCGCCCGCGATCTGTCCGCCCAGGATGAACGAGGCATTGAACTTCAGCCCGCCCGACTCGAGGAAGGGCCCGTCCCGTCGCTCGATGTCGCGCATCGCGTCGGACACCAGGTTGGCCACGTCGAACATCGAGTCGACGGACCAGACGTGGGGCGCCTCGCCCGCGGCCCGCTTGCGCAGCAGGTTGATCACGGTCTGCGTCGCGGCGAGGCCGCCGGAGCTGAGCAGCACCAGGACCCGGTCACCCGGACGCTCGAACACGGACATCTTGCAGAAGGTGGCGTAGTTGTCCACGCCCGCGTGGGTGCGCGAGTCGCTGGCGAAGATCAGCCCGTCGTCGAGCCTGACGCCCACGCAGTAGGTCATGCGGCGGGGGCGCGTCGCATTCAGGCGTCCGCGACCTCGTCGGTCCAGACCTCGAAGCGCACCAGCGTGTTCCGCCCGAAGGTGTTGGCCAGCGCGACGTCGCAGGCGTCGCGGCCGCGGGCCATCAGGATGCGGCCGATGCGCGGCGTGTTGTTGCGTGCATCGAAGGTGTACCAGCGGTCGCCGAGGTAGGCCTCGAACCAGCCGGCGAAGTCCATCGGCCCGTGCGGCGGCTCGACGCCGATGTCGCCGAGATAGCCCGTGCAGTAGCGGGCCGGGATGTTCATGCAGCGGCACAACGCGACCGCGAGGTGGGCATAGTCGCGGCAGACGCCCCGGCCCTCCTCGTAGGCCTCCCGGGCGGTGCGCGTGCGTCGCGCGTGCTGGTAGCCGAACTCGATGCGGTCGTGGACGAAGTCGCAGATCGCCTGCACCCGCGCCCATCCGGTCGGGCCGTTGCCGAACAGCTTCCAGGCGACCTCGGACAGCTCGTCGGTCTCGCAGTAGCGGCTGCCCAGCAGGTAGACGAGCGTCGAATCCGGAAGCAGCTCGACCGGAGTCTGGACGGCGTCCGGGGCGACCGGATCGGGCAGTCCGCTGTCCTCGACCAGCGCATCGGTGCTGAGCACGATCCGTCCCGCGGGCGCGACGATCCGGGTGCACCAGTTGCCGAACAGGTCCCGGTAGCCCGTCACCGGGACCGCGGGGCGCGTCACCAGGCGATCCGGGCGCACGAGGTCGAACGCTCTCGACGAGTGGATGCCGAGCGCCATCAGCATCGGCGTCGGGCCGGGGCACTCGTACTCCATCTCGAACCCGGCGCGGATCCGCATGGTCGTGACCTTCTGCGCGGCTCGCCGCGCCTACCGCCTGTTCATCAGCAGCCCCGCGACGAATCCGAGCGTCGCCGCAACCGCCACGCCGTGCCAGGGGTGCTCGTGCATGTAGTGATCGGTCGTGCGGGTCACCACCCGGGCACGATGCATCGTGTCGTCCTCGACCGCGTGCAGGCGCGACTTCATCGCGTCCAGCCGGGACTCCACCTGGAGTCGCAGTTCGCGCGCCGCGTCGCCGGTTTCGCTGCCGGCGCGCCTCAGCATGTCCTGCGCCTCGGTCAGCATCACGCCGACGTCGTCGACGATCCTGTCGCGTCTGTTCATGGAAGTGTCCTCGGTGTCGACGCCGTACGTGCGGTACGTGCCGTACGGACCATCGTGCACCCAGTATGGGTCATCGTCCGGCCGGACACCTTGTGCTTCGTCAAGGCGCGCCGGCACGGCACGGCCGCGCTTCGCCGCACCGTGGCGCGTCGGGCCGTCGCCCGCAGCGCGGCCGCGCTGCGCAGGCGGCCGCGCGAGCCGCGCTGGCCAAAGCGGTCCGCCACGCCTACGATGCGCGACGATGACATCGCACGGCCTCCGACGCCGACGGCATCGGCCGACGCCCGTTCCCGACCGCATCTCGTGAGCGCCGCTGCCCCGCCCGCCGCGGCCGTGCCGCGGACAGCCACCGGCGCGCTCGCCGTGCGGATCTTCGGCTGCTTCGCGGCCGGCTACTTCATGTCCTACGGGCTGCGCTCGGTCAACGCGGTGCTCGCGCCCGAGCTCACGGCCGAGCTGGGCCTCACGCACGCGCAGCTGGGTTCGCTGTCGGCGGCCTACTTCCTCGCGTTCGCCGCGATGCAGGTCCCGCTCGGCGTCTGGCTCGACCGCTACGGACCGCGCCGCGTCGACGCGGTGCTGATGGGTCTGGCCGCGCTCGGCTGCGTGGCGTTCGGGCTCGCGCAGTCGCTGGGCGGGCTCTGGCTCGGGCGCGCGCTGATCGGTGCGGGCGTCTCGGGCGCGCTGATGGCCTCGCTGACCGCCTACCGGCAGTGGTTCCCGGCAGAGCGCCAGACGCGGCTCGCCGCGTGGATGCTGATGGCCGGCACCATGGGCGTGCTGGTGACGACGGTGCCGGTGCACTGGGCGCTGCCGATACTCGGCTGGCGCGGCGTGTTCTGGGTCGCCGCCGCGGCGCTCGCGGCGATCGGCGTCGCGATGTGGACGGCGCTGCCGCGCGAGCACGAGCGCACGCGCGCCGACGGCGCCGCCGCGACGTCCTTCGTCGGCGCGCTGGCCGGCTACCGCGAGGTGTTCTCGAACGGCTACTTCTGGCGGATGTCGTTGACCGCGGGCGTGATCCAGGGCGGCTTCGTCTCGATGCAGAGCCTGTGGGTCGGGCCCTGGTTCGCGACCGTGCTCGGCGTGCAGGGCGCGGCGCGCGCCGACCTGCTGTTCGCGTTCAACTTCGGGCTGATGCTGTGCTTCCTCGCGCTCGGCTGGGTCGCGCCTCGGGTCGGCTCGGACCGGGCCTCGCTCGCGCGCGTGGTCGTGATCGGCACGCTCGCCTTCATCGCGATCGAGGTGGCGATCGCCTGGGCGAGCGGGCCGTCGGCGTGGTGGCTGTGGCTCGCGTTCGGGGCGACCGCGACGATCTACACGATGGTGCAGCCGCGCGTGGGGCTCGCCTTCCCGCCGCACCTCGCGGGCCGGGCGCTG
>Ga0315899_10000959_pt1 | contig 33652 bp, 29 predicted proteins | sample LakEriMetagenome_2_FD_203518 | JGI IMG/M metagenome (GOLD analysis project Ga0315899, IMG submission 203518) | Freshwater fungal communities from buoy surface, Lake Erie, Ohio, United States - Buoy 4 MA112 | ecosystem: Environmental > Aquatic > Freshwater > Lake | place: USA: Lake Erie, Ohio...
AGCAGACGTCCACTCGCACGCTGCGTCCCGCCACGCGCGTCACGCTCAGCGACAGCCTGCACTTTCCTCCGCCAACTTGCCGTCCTATCATCCCCTCCAAGACCGGCCCCGTCGTCTAGCCTGGTCCAGGACACATCCCTTTCACGGATGTGACATGGGTTCGAATCCCATCGGGGTCATTGAGGAATTCCGCACGTTTCCGCTGGATTCCGCAACACTTTGCACGACAAGCCCTTCCGTCCGGAGGGGCTTGTTTGCTTTCTGGCCCATCTCAAAACAACGCGGGCGTTGCGGCATCCTCGCGACGCCGCTCGCGGGCATCACGATCGATGCCCTCACGTTGGGTTCAGACGCCAAATGGCAAAGTTCAGTGCCGTGGCGAAGGTGACCCATGCGAGATATGGCACAAGCAAGTACGCCGCGGGCTTGCTGATGCGATAGAACATCGCAATCGTCGCGGCGATCGCCAACCACATCAGCACGATGTCAACAAGCGCAAGGTCGACGCGGTGAAGACCAAAGAAAAGCGGCGTCCACAGCGCATTCAAAAGCCACTGCACCATAAACGCCGTCAAAGCTGGCGCGCGAAGCTTCCAACCCCCAGTGCGCCACACCAGCCACGCCGCCACAGCCATCGCGATGTACAGCAGCGTCCATACCGGGCCAAAGACCCAACTGGGCGGATTCCACGATGGCTTGTTGAGATCTGCAAACCACTGACCCATCGTGACCAGCGCTCCGGTCGAAGCCGCTGCAAAGCAGAGCGCAAGCCAGCCCACGAGCGTGGCAACCTGCCGCGTCCGAGTGAATGGAGATGAGGCGACTGTTGTCATCGGTGCATGGTACATACGCGAAACACCAGATCGCGATGTTCGCAATCACATGGGGTCAGTCAGCTCGCTGATGCGGATCAACTTCTTGTTGACGAACTCTTCAATGCCCAACGCCGAAAGCTCGCGGCCGTAGCCCGAACGCTTGACACCGCCAAAGGGCAACTCAGGTGCCGTCCATGTCGGGTGATTGATGAAGACCATACCTGTATCAAGCTGATCAGCGACGCGCGTCGCGCGAGCGATGTTCTGACTGAAGACGCTCCCGCCCAAGCCAAACGGAGAGTCGTTGGCGAGAGCAATCGCCGCGGCCTCGTCAGCAACCCGGTAGATGACAGCGACAGGCCCAAAGAGTTCTTCAGACGAACTGGGCGAACCGGGAGGCAGATCGGTGAGGACCGTCGCTTCGTAGAACGCGCCCTCGTGGGTGATGCGATGGCCACCAAGTCGCACCTTTGCTCCGGCCTTGACTGCTCGCTGCACTTGCTTGTCAAGGTGATCAACCGCAGCCTCAGAACTCAGCGGACCGAGCTGAGTTGCGCCATCGAGCGGATTGCCAACTTTGAGGTTCGACATTCTCGCGATGAGTTTGGCAGTGAACTCGTCGGCGACTGCTTCCAGAACGACGAAGCGTTTGGACGCAACGCAGCACTGGCCCGTGTTGTTCATGCGACCGATGAAGGCCCAGTGGACCGCCTGGTCGATATCAGCATCATCAAGCACGATGAATGCATCGCTGCCGCCAAGCTCAAGAACTGACTTCTTGAGGTTCTTTCCAGCGGCGGCTGCAAGGCTTGCACCGGCGTCTTCGCTACCCGTGAGTGCAGCTCCCTTGACGCGAGGATCATCGAGCATCGCGGAGATGTGGGCACCACTGATGAGGAGGTTGGTGTAAAGGCCGCCCGGTGCGCCGACTTCACGAAAGATGTCCTCGATAGCTATGGCACATTGCGGCACATTCGAAGCATGCTTGATGAGCACGGTGTTGCCAATCATGATGTTGGGGGCGGCGAAGCGTGCGACCTGATAGAACGGGAAGTTCCAAGGCTCGACTCCGAGGATGACGCCAAGCGGCGAATGCCGAACGAACGCTTTGCCGTGCGATGAGGCGAGCGGCTTATCCGCAAGAAATCTGGACGCGTGAACGGCGTAGTAATCGAAAATGTCAGCGGCAAGAGCAATTTCACCCTTGCTTTCTGCGATGAGCTTCCCCATTTCCGTCGTGAGCATCGCAGCCAGTTGCGGCGTGCGCTGACGAAGCATGGCTGCGACTTTGGTAAGCACGCCAGCACGTTCGACGAAGCTTGTGGTGCGCCACGTCTCAAATGTTGACTGAGCGCGAGCAAGCGCCCGCTCGATGGCGTCCGGCGTGAGTTCCTCAAAGGTCCTGATGACACGGTTGTCGAACGGGTTGATAGATGCGATAGGCATGCTTTGCTCTTCTCGAAGGATGCCCCGTGCGACAGCGTCGACGCGCGGAGACGCGGCCGACACGACATGGGCTAGTTTGAAACCGCAAGCGTGTTGACAACATCCGTCACGCCCGGCGCTCGCCACGCGGCGGACTCGGCCTGCTCGCGCTGGTTCCACGAGGTCACGTTGCCCGAAAGCGTGACTTTGCCTCCGTCCGTGAGCACGATGATGTTCGCCGCGTCGATGTGAGCGTCGCGTTGCAACGCTGTGTCAATCGCTTCCTTGATTGCGTGCGGTTGCACGCTGGGCATGATACTGATGTTGTTGGTCACGCCCTTCACGCCCGCGAGATACGCGACAGCATCTTCAGCAGCGTCACGCTGAAAGCCCCAGTTGGCTTGTCCTTTGAGCGTGATCCAGCCATTCTCGATAGTGGGCTGAACGTCACGTGGCACCCAGACGTGATACTGAAGCGCGGCGACCGCGGTGTGCGCCAGATCTTCATCCGTACGTTGATGCACGACAGAGAGACTGACCTGAATCTCTTCAGCGATGGCTTTGATGCCCTCGACGCGCTGCACCGCGCGCTCAGCGGTCCACTTGTCCGCGTAATGCGGCACCGTGCCGGTCAAGGTGACGACGCCGCGATCAACATTGACGGCAATGCTGCTCGCGTTGAGCGACGGTTCCCACTTGAGTTCGTCGAGAATGGACTGCTTGAGGATGGTGTCGGACTTCATGACGTAGCCTTTCTGCGCCTGTGCGTCTGGATGTTCACGCGATGACGAGCGGGGTGTTGACGAGGTGTTCTGCGAGAAACCAACCCTGCAACTCGTCGGTTCGGATGATGCCGGACACGATCAGGTCGTTGGTTCCCAGGTCACCAAGCTCAGCGGCTCTCACAGCCGCATCGTGCGCATCGATCAGAATGAGTTCCGTGGCTTCCAGCAAACGGGAGATCATGGCGGGAACTTCTTCACAGCCATTCGGTGCTCGCGGAATGCGCGTGATCTCCGCAACGTGACGTGGATCACTGATGGCAATGCCGCCAAGCGTTTGCACGCGTTCAGCGATGGTGTCGATGAGCGCAAGTTGCTCGCCGGCGAGCTTGTCCAGAAGCAGGTGCAGCTGATAGAACGTCGGGCCGCGGACAAGCCAGTGATGCTTCTTGTAGAGCGAGAAGAGAATCTGCGTATCTGCCAGAATCTGGTTGAGGCGTTGACACGAGTACTGACGCGCATCACGCGAGAGTGCGATCGGGAACAGGCGGACTGTGCCGTACGCCTGGATCTCCAAACCTTCTTGATGCAGCCACGGTTGGCTGTGCATGATCTCGCGATCCTGCGTCGATGGCGGTGTGTGTGTCATTGTCATCATGGTCCTTCGTGTGAGTGATGCGGTTGTTGAAAGTCGGCCTATGCCGGAACGTCCTTGCAGGAAGCGGAAATCACGTTGAGCAGTAACTGCTTGATCCACCAGCTCGCATGCGTACTGAACGCCACGCCAGTGGCGGGGTCGTATGTGCTGACGGCGCGATGAAGACCAACGGTGCCGGCGTCGAGCAAATCAGGAAACCTGACGCCACGAGACGTGTAGTTGGACGCGATCGCAACCACCAGCCGTTGATGCGCACACGCGAGTTGTTCGCGGCTCGCCTGGCAGCCTTCGTTGATGATGTTCCAGCCCAACTGACACTCTTGCTCCCGGGTCAAGCTGGGCGCAGCGTGGACCGACGCGAGATACGCAGCGATCGTGTCCGGAGCATTCATAACGCGGCCGAAGGGCAATGGCGGTTGGATGACATCAAGATAGCTTTTGGATTGCACTGCCCCTCCTTTGGCGCGCGTGCGATGGTTGAACTAGTTGCGCTTGACCGACGCTATCGCCGCCTTCACAAGCGGCGTGAACAGCCGCGCAGCAATCGCGTAGCGCAGCACTTGTGTGGCCAGACGCGTAGTGGACGATGGCGATGACTTTTCCACCTTCGTCAGCACACGTGACGCGACGATGGTGCCCAATGCGGACATCATGCCGAGTATCGGCTTCGATGCGCGGTCTCGTGCCGCCTGGGCTTCAGCTTCGTCATCGATTCGCTGAGCCCAGGCAAGCAGTTTGACCTTTGCATCCTCGACCGATCGTGTCGCGTCCTGGCGACCAGACTTCGAGACTGATGTCATACATCCCGCCTGTTCACGATGGACTTGAAGATGAGCAGCCCCCCGCCCGCGAGCCCCAATACCAGCACACCGCAGATGAATGTCGCAAGCGGCTTGCCCGTATGCGGCTCAAGCCACCACAGCAGACTTGCAGCCAGCAGCCCCAAGCCCGCCACGCTGAGCACAGCAGCAACCAGCATCACTCCCACGCCCAGCACAAGACTGACAATCACTGCGTGAGCCCGGCCCGCCTCTTCGCGAACGGCGGAACGAAGCGAGTGCCCCTCGGCCTCGACGAGATCGAAAATGTGGACGACAAGTTGAGAAATCATCTTCACGGCAATCAGCCCTTGAAACTGTTGTAGTTGACAGTACCAAAACACGCGACTCAGCTGCGATTGCGGCTGACAACCAAGCCGATCAGAATGCCAACACCGGCGGCGACTGCAATGCTGGAGATGGGGTTGCGTGAGATGACACCCTTCAGCGCGTCAGAGGCATCGACCGCCGTTTCCTTCGCCTCGTCAAGCTTCTGATGCACAACTTCGCCCGCGTGAGCAAGCTTCTGCTTCGCCTGCCCCACCGCTTCTGACGCGTGCTGGCGAAGTTCGGCCCCGCCTGAACGAGCTGAATCAGCCGTGGCGTGAGCGATGCCCGCAATATCGCTCTTGAGAGCATCGACCCCGGCAGCGACGCGATGGGCATCGCTTTGAAATGTACTGGTTTCTGAGTTAGACGGATTGGCCATGAGAAAGGTCCTTAAGTGGGCATGCGAGATGCCTGTTGCGTTCTTGCGTGGCAACGTGCCGACACAAGGCCGAGCGAGTCACGGGCACTTGCTTTCACACAGTGCCCGGAAGCAGTATGGGTGTGCAATATGAAGCGAATTTCACACACGCCGTGTTTGGTGAGCTGCGGAAGATGCCCACGCCACGCGATGAACCAGCAAACGCTGCAAGATCACGCTCGAACGGAACCGCGTTCGGCATACTGAGCTGCACGTAACTCGCGGCGAACGTGGCCCACTTCGCGCGGCCGACACGTTCCTTTGGCCTGGTCCAAGCCGATCACGCGCACGACTCTGATGACGTGTCAACCCCAGGCGACGTTGTCTTTCGTGAAGTCACCTCTTCCTGGCGTCACGAGAACCCTCGAGGAATCACGCCGGACAGAATCAAGATCAGCAGCACGATGACCAACAGACTCAAGCCACCGGTCGGGTAGTACCCCCACTTGCGACTGTGTGGCCAAGCGGGGAAGACCCCGACAAGCAGAAGGATTAACACGATAAAGAGAATCAGTCCCATGAAAAGTCCTTTCAATGTCGCGGCGACGGCAGCGAACAGCAGACAGGGCACAACCTCGCGAACCAGGCGCCTCTCAGTCGGCGAGCGCGACACCGAGTTGGCGGCGAAAAACGCTACTTCGTCATCTTCGCAACCAGATCAACGAGTTCCTGGTACATCTTGTCAGCTGCAGCCCCACCGTTGTTCATCGCAGCCCGGTGACACACCAGCAAGTGCGCATTGAGCAGTGACCGCGCAACAACTTGCAGCGAAGCGCGAGCCGCGGTGATCTGAATGATGATGTCAGCACAATACCGGTCTTGTTCGATCATCCGCTTGATGCCGTCGATCTGTCCCTTCGCCCGTTGAAGTTGCAGCAGGTTGACCGACCTTGCTGCTAGAGTGACTCCAGCAGCAAGGCGGTGACCTTTCTCTGACCCGGCGGCAAGCAACTCAGTGGACGGCGTAACGCGAACAGACTTGCGAACCATGGACAGAGTCTCCAGGAACTGAGAACAGCGTGATCACATCGTGGGAATGACGGGCTTGGCCGACGGATTCACGACAGGACGTTCAGGGTCTTGATTGTCCTTCGCCGTTGCGTTCACTGACGACGCAGTCGTCGGCTGCCTTTCAGGCATGCCTGAAGGCCCTTCACTCTGCGGCGATTGCGTGCCAGGTCTGCTTTCCGCGACGGGCTTGCTGTTTGCCTCACGCTTGTCGTCCATCTCCGTCTTGCCGGACTTCGAGTTCGCGCCGGCCGCGCCCATGTCTTCTTTCGCTTTGAATCCTGCCTTCGTCACACCCGCACAAGCTGCGTCGCAGCCGCGTTGATCGCTGCCGATCACAGCTGAACCGACTTTGACGGAATCGACGCGAACGTTCGGAACAGCCTTGAGCGCTGACGTAACGCTCTTGACGCAGGTGTCGCCCGACATTCCATCAATGGCGAGTGTGCGGGTTGTGGGTGCTTTGGTGGTTGTGGTTTGCATGCTTTGTTTCCTTAGAGAGGGTGAATGGCGATGCGGCTAGATACCCCACACCGGTATAGTACTGTACCACCGTGGGGTATTCTTGCAAGCACAATCTCTCACTCAACGCGCGAGACAGTGCCTTCGAGGGAGACGAACCGGTCAGGGCGACTCAGTAAGGGCGTATCGCCTCATTGAATTCCTGCGACAGGAATCTGTTGAGACTCAACATGCCAGACAAATGGACGCGCTGTCGATGGTCTCGCCACAGATGGCCTACTTCGATCGCGCGAACACGAAACAGATCGCGTCACGATCAGCGACATGGACGCCGCTCCCGCGCAGTTCCGTCTCGTGACGAATGCTCGTCAGCGACCCTCATCATCATCGGCGACGCGTCATGACTGGCTGAGCGATCCGGAATCGACTTGTTTTCCACTGCAAAACTGTTATGTCATCCGTGCACGACTTTCGGAGGCTGATCTCCGTCAGTTCCCGCGGCATGTCGCGCCGAACGTAGCGGTCGTTCAGATCTCACAGCTGACTGGCCTCAACCGCTACACCGTGAACCGTCTGCTCGATCTTCTGCGTGAACGCATGGCTCAGGCGTATGAAACTTGAGCGCCCCGTATGCAGCCATATCGAGATCGACGAAAGCGACTTCGGTCCAAGCCGCCAAGTACCTCCTCGACGGCACACCCGACAACTTCGTCGTCATCGCCGCTCGCGCCTGCACCACGTTCTACACACTTTCCCGATCCGCCCACTCGCCCAGTCTCCTACACGGCAACACCCAGCCAGCGATCACATCGGCCTGCGGCGCGACATGTACGCCCCGCCCTGGGGCGACGCCCTCCTCGTCGTCATCAGACCCTTCTGTCGCTCCAGCGTCACAGTCGACAACGATGCAGGCGCCACTTTCCGCCGCGTAAGAGCACTTCGTCCAAACGCAAAGTCGCCCGCCGCTGTCCACCCCCGCTCACTCCACGCCAAGCTGCCAGAACAGCCACGCCATCACATCCACCTGCTGCTCGATCTGCGCGCTCAGCGGCGTACCCGCCCCGTGCCCCGTGTTGCCGCTCGTGCGCAGCAGCGCGGTCGCGCCCACTTCCTGCAGCCTCGCAGTCATCTTGCGGCTCTGCATCGGGTCCACGCGCGGATCATTCGCGCCTGTCAGAAACAGCACAGGCGGATACTTCACACCCGCCCGCACGTTGTGATAGGGTGAGTACGCCAGCAGCGCCTTGAACTGCGCCGGATCAGCCACCGTACCAAACTCCGTCACGTTGAACGCGCCATTGGGAGACAGCTCCACGCGCAGCATGTCATAGATGCCCACGTGGCTCACAACACACTTGTACAGCTCAGGCCGCTGCGTGAGCTGCGCGCCCATCAGCAGCCCGCCGTTGCTGCCGCCCTGAATCGCCAGCCGATTGCCGCTCGTATACTTCTTCGCGATCAGATACTCAGCGCACGCCGCGAAGTCATCAAACACATTCTGCTTGTTCAGCAGGTTGCCCTGCCGGTGCCAAGCTTCGCCATACTCACCCCCGCCGCGAATGTTCGCCAGCGCGAAGATCACGCCCTTCTCCAGCAATTGAATGTTCCGCAGACTGAACCGCGGCGACTCACTCACGCCGTACCCGCCATACCCCGTCAGCATCAGCGGCGAACTGCCATCCAGCTTGGTGCCGCGCTTCATCACGATGTTCACGGGCACCTTCGTGCCGTCCTTGCTCGTCGCGAACTCGCGCCGCACTTCATACTGCGACAGATCCAGATTCGGATAGCTCTGCCCGAAGCTCGTCAGCGACGTATGCCCCGTCCGCACATCAAACAGCTTCCACGTCAAAGGCTGCGTGAAACTCACATTGCTGAACAGCACACGCCCGTCGCTCAAAACCGTCGTGCCGCCCACCGCCGACACCGCAAACTGCTGCGGCCCCTGCAGCCGCGTGCCATCTTTCGTGAACACCCGCAGCTCGCTGGGCCCGCCGATCTGCATCGTCGCAAAGATGTGCTCCTTGCCGATCACAAACACGCTGGGATCAAAGAAGTCAATCTCAAACGCCGCATCCTTCGCTTCCGCCACGATCGTTTCCGTAAACCCGATCGTCGTCAGCCCCAGCTTGCGCCGCACAATCTGCCCGCGCTCCGCCCGGTTCGCACGCGACACGGCGTACACGTACCCATCATCACCCAGTGCAGCCTGTACCCACTTTGCCGGCACGTTCGCCACCTGCACCCACGACCCGCTCGACCCTTCCTGGTCAGGCGTGCGAATGAAGTGATCAAACTCGCCACCGTCTCCATACTGCATGCTCGCCAGCACCCACTGCTGCCCACGCGCATCCGTCTTTACATCCAGCATCCACTCTGCGATGCGCGGCGCACCTTCACCCAGCTCAAATCGATCTTCACTCGTGGGCTTGCCCAGCTCGTGAAAATAGACCTGCACGAAGAAGTTCATGTCCGCCTCGGGCTTCTCCCCGCCACGCGGATAGCGCGTGTAGAAGAACCCGCTGCCATCCAGCGCCCAAGCCAGGCTGCCTCCCGCCGTGCCGCCGTTCACGCGAGGAATCACCTCGCCCGTGGGCTTGCCGCTCGCCACATCAAAGATCGTCACATCACCCAGCTCGCTGCCATCTTTGCTCATGCACACCGCAAGCAGGCTTCCATCCGGACTCGGCACGCTCCAGTCAATCGTCGTGCCGCCCGTCGTATCGAGCTTCAGCGGATCCACCAGCACGCGCTCGCTGATCGCATCCGTGGGCCAGCTGCGCCACACGAGTTTGTCCTGCTGCGCCCCCGGCTCGCGCTTCATCGCGAAGAGCCGCCCGTTGGTCTCATGAAATCCGTAGTACGACACGCTCTGCATGCCCAGCAGTTGCGTCGCTCGCTCACGAATCGACGCCACGTTGGGCAAGCTGTCCAGAAACTCGCGCGTCTTCGCGTTTTGCGCCTCGCTCCACGCCTGCACCGCCGGATCATTCCAGTCTTCCAGCCACTGATACGTATCCGTCACGCGCACGCCGTGATACTCATTCACCACCGCCGGCTTCGCACTCGCCGCCATCACCGCAGCAGGCTCGCTCGCCGGCACAGGCTTGGCGAAGGGCGTCGTCGCCGCAACTTCCGGCTTCGCCTCCGTCACAACTTTCGCAGTGCTCGCGTCAGGCTTCACCGCCGGCGTATCCGCCTTTGCGATCGGTGTCGTCGCGCGTGCCGCAGGCTTCTCGCGAGCGCACCCCGCCAGCCCCGCCATCACCACCACCCCATACGCCGCCACTTGCAGTGCTTGACGCATACCACGCTCCTTTCCAGAAGCGTAGAACATGCCGCCGCATCAATACTTGGGCGAAAGCGACCCACCCACCCGCGGATCACCCGCCACCGGATCATTCACCGCGCCCCGCAAATCACCCATCGTCGGCACACTCGCATCGCGCGTCCCGTTCCCCGTCTGCGCAACGTTCCCATTGGTCGACCCACCCGTATTCGCCAACGCATCACCCTGCCCATCGCCCTCAACCTGCTCCGGTTGCTGCTGCGCCATCACATCACCCTGTTGGACCGTCGCGCTCTTCGGATTCGTGCGGATCGCCGCCCAAATCGCAACCGCGCCAAAGCCAATCAGCAGGCACGCCGCCATCGCCATCCCCCAGTAGCCCCACTTCGTCGCCCGCTCACCCGACGTTGCGCGCGATGCCGCCACCACAGCCGCAGGAGCCGGGCCCGCATCGCACATCATCGCCCGCCCCATCGCGTCCAGGCGTCGCGTCAAAATATCATCATCAACAGTGTTCATCTCGAGCCTCCCACGATACGCGACTGCGTTGCCCCCGTCTCACCTCGTGCATGCGCTTCGTTCTTCAACGTCGTTTTCCGATCCGCCTTCACTTCCGTCTGTCCGCCCTTGCGTTCCGCCTCCATGGCTTCCAGCTTTTCCCGCAGCAGTTCCTTCGCGCGGGCATACCTGCTCGACAGTGTCGACCTCGCTTCACCCAGCGCCTCCGCAAGCTCGTCAAAAGACAAACCCGCGCAGTGCCGCAGCACGATCAACTCCCGATGCTCATCGCTCAGCGACTCCAGTGCCGTCGCCAGATCGCCGTACGCATCCCAAGGCGTTTCCTCCTGTCGCTCCTCCATGTGCCCGCGCCGCGCCGCCGCACGAATCCGCATCACCTCGCGATTCTCGCCTCGCATCGCATTGAACGTCGCATGCCGAGTCGAAACCGCCAGAAACGCCCCCACATCGCGCACGCTTTCCACGCGAGACACATCCAATCGCAACGTGTCCAGCATCACCCGCTGCACAATGTCCGGCGCCATATGCGCCCGCTGCGGCCCAAGCAGCCCGCGAGCGACCGCGAGCATCCGCGGCGCAAACACACGCCACAGTTCCTCCGCAGCACCCACCACGCCCGCCCGAAAACCACGCAGCAACACCGCGTCGTTCTCCAGCGACAACGCTCGCTCACGAGAGAACGCGTGCCCGCCGCCTCCGTCGGCATGCGGATCACGCGTCTGCGGACATGACTCAAACCACTTCAGCGACTCGCTCCTTACTGACCTTCCCCACCGCTCCTGAACTCATCCGGCAGCTTCCCGTTATGTACAACGTAAGCCTCGAGCAGTTTCGTCGTTTCTTCAAACTGACGCTGCAACTTGTCGTCCGATGCCCATGGGTTACCCAGTACCGCCGCCAATCGCATCGCGATAGGCCCGTACGCATTGTCACGAACCGACGCCGCGAGCCTGGCGATTTGCTCCGGCGCGTCTGGCTGCAGCCAGATCTTCGCGTTGTCCGTGTAAAACTGTCGCATCTTCGTGACCGCCGAATCAAACTCTTCGCGCGACAGCTTCGAAATCACAGCATCAGGCGGTTGCAAGCCGTCACCTTGTATCGTGCCAATAAACTGCCCCAGCTTCTCCGGACCGTCCGCTCCCCCAAACTCACTCTTCAGCCATGTGTCGAAGATGTCCCCTTCCCCTTCCACGCTGTCTCGCATGCCGAACAGATCGTCGGTCTGCACCGCTCGCATCGTGCCCAGCACCACCTGCGCACTCTCCACACTGAGTGTTCCCGCACGAACTCGCTCATCCACCCACTGCCGACCCACATTCATGATCGCCGCCGACACCAACGAACTGATCAGCACGCGGTCTTCGCGAACATGCGTGCTCATGCGAATCACCGCTTGAATCCGGCGCATTGCCTCGCGTTCACGCGCCGTCCGCTGCTCCGCCGTTCCTTCGAGTTGCATGAGCCGCGTCGCATCCGCCGTGAGGGTGCGCGCCGAGCTCCGCATCAGCTTCAAATGCGGCAGCTGCGTGTCCAGCCCGCCACCGTAATTGAGTCCCCAGTCACACTTCGCCATCATCGCCGCGCCAATCAGCCGCTCCACGTAGGTTTGGTGTTCTGCCAGCGTCGAAGCATGTCGCTCATCAACTTCGTTGCCCGCAATCACCCGCGTATCCGAACTCACCGAGTCCCACGCCGCGATGTACGCATTTGCCGCATTCGCACCCTGCAGCAGTGGTGGTGTCGCCTTGCTCTCAACAAACTGTTCCGCAATCGTCTGCTGCTTCGCGGGCGTTTCGGGCTGCGCCACCGCCGCACAAGCCATCATCATCACCACACCTGCCGCCACCACGAGTCGTTGCACCTGCATGATCAATCTCCTAACCGACGTTCGCACGCCGTTCGAGTGCCGTTCGCCCGCTCGAACGCCCCGACGCTCTCTCGACACCGTCAAGACTCTCTCATCCGAAGTGTCCGATCGCCACGATGAGATTTCCCCCCGTCAGGTTGCCATCCGCCCCACTTTCCGTGTACATTCTTGCCATGATCCCGCCCATCGTCCTCGTCCCAGTTATTGCACTCACGCCCGACGCCCCCACCCTCGACCGCTCCCACCCCATCATCACCGAAGTCCTCTACGCCGTCCCGCCGCGCGAGCAAGGCGACGCCGACCAAGACGGCACGCGCCAAGCCACTGGTGACGAATTCATCGAGCTCTTCAACGCGAGCGACAAGCCCATCAACCTCGCCGGCTACCGCCTCATCGACGGCCTGCCCACTAAAGGCAAAGCCGCCGCCGACAACAAATCCCACATCGACTTCACACTCCCGCAAGCCACACTCGCCCCCGGCCAATGCGCCGTCATCTTCAACGGCTTCGGCGCCAGCCCCAAAGGCAACGTTGGCAATAAGTCCGCCGCCAAACCCGCCAACGACAACTTCCACGGCGCACTCGTCTTCACCATGCAATGCGAGAATCAGTATCAAGCCCTCTCCAACGCCAACGACATGATCGTCCTGCTCGCCCCCGACGGCACCGCCCTCCAATGCGTGCGCTGGGACAACCGCGAAGACAACAAAGCCCCCGACAACAACGCCAACGAGAACAAGACGAGCGACAACAAGACCAAGAAAAAATCAGATCGCAACACGGCGAAACGAACCGAACCCGCCGACAAAGCCGCCGCCGAGCCCGCCCGCGTCACTCAAGACGCTCCCAAGTCTTCCGGCAGCGTCACACTCCAATCCCTCGAAGGCGCCTTCATCCCTCACATCGACACCGACGCCACACTCTTCAGCCCAGGTCGCTACCAACCCAAGCAGTCCCAATCGCAGCCGTCCACCACCAAAGAAGCTCAGACAACAACTCCAGACAAACCACGCTGATCACACCCAACCCGCTACCATCACCAGTCGTCCTCGTAGCTCAGCCTGGATAGAGCATCGTGCTTCGAACGCGAGGGTCGTAGGTTCGAATCCTGCCGAGGACGCTTTTCTTCTCTTGCACAGCACCTGTCCACACATCGCTCAACGCGATGTGACGCTGTCGCACCACACGCATCACCCTCGCCCTTCACTCGATGCCTTGATGCCCAATGCCTTGATGCCTACGAGATTCTCCGCGCCTGCCGTTCTGCGTTCCCACGAATGCCGAATCACGAATGCCGAATGCCGCGACCGACCAATCGCCCAGAACACAGCGGTGATTCGATGTGCAAACCTCCCCCAACACGGCGCGTTGCGCGCGCACAACTCTCGAAATCTGCACGCGCGGACCACGCTTGTGCGCTCAATCCATGCCCTCGGCCCCGATTCTGCTTGCATCACACCAGACATTCTGCGAAAATGCGCACTGGTGGCCCGTCACGAGTCACCAAGTTCCTCTGTTCGCTTTAAGCGGCGGCAGTCAGCTAGCAGAGTCGAAGGCGACAAAGCGGCAGGCACGCCCGATGATCGAGCGAATACGGACTTGGTCCCAACCGAACCATCCACCAGCGGTCTTGGGGTAGTTGTGCACGCCCCAGCGTGCACAACTCTGGAGTAAGGGAGCCAACCACTCACTGACTCTTCGTGGACGAAGCCACGATGTCGAGCGCAAGCTCGACAAGCCCAAGCCCGCCAATTCCGGTGCGCAAGCCGCTTACCCACACCGCTCGTCAGAGCGATGTGCGGCCGATCATCCCACGCACGCGGAAACTGAAAGCTGGCTCCAATCCCACAAAGCACCGAAGCCGCAACAGCGGCCCCGGTCTTGCCTTGCCTTTCCTGCCTTGACCCTAGTGCCTAGTCCCCAGTGCCTAATGCCTAGTGCCTGCTGCCTCCTCCCCTACCCTCGCTTCATGCCGATTTCCGCTTCTCAGCGCACCCAGCATCTGGCGTGGCTTCGCGACATCACCAGCCTCCCCACCGCCGCCGGCCATGAGCAGCGTGTCGCCGACTTCATCATCGATTGGTGCGAGCAGCGTCCCGACCTCGACCTCACACGCGACAGCGCGGGCAACTTGCACGTCGCCTTCAAGCCCTCACCCACCGCCAAAGTCCGTGCGGGCCGTCCCGTCTACTTCACCGCTCACATGGACCACCCTGCGTTCGTGATCGAACGCATCATCTCCCCCACCACGCTGCAACTTTCCTTCCGTGGCGGCGTGATGGACGACTATTTCAAGCAAGCCAAGGTCATCGCCTACGACGCGAACAACAACACCTACACCGGCACACTGCAAGGCACCACCGAAGCACCCGGCCCCTTCAAGCACTATCTCTGCGAGCTCGATACCGCCTCCGACACGCTGGCACTAGGTGATGTCGTCACCTGGAATGTCGGCAAGGCTGAAGTCATCGACAACAAGATGCACACCCTGGCCTGCGACGATCTGGCCGCACTCGCCGCTGCTCTGAGCGCATACGACATGCTGCGTGAACTGCGTGCAGCGGGCGAAGAGCTGCACGACACGCGCCTGCTCTTCACCCGCGCCGAAGAGATCGGCTTCATCGGCGCCATCGCCGCCGTCAAGCTGGAAACCATGCCGATGAACGCCCGCGTCATCGCTCTCGAGAACTCGCGCAGCTTCGCTGAAAGCCCCATCCACGCCGGGCCCATCGTGCGTGTGGGCGACCGCGTCAGCGTCTTCAGTCCCACACTCACGGACGCCATCGCCAAGCGCGCCGAAGAAATCTCAGGCGGAGCCAGCACCGTCACCGCCGCACAGAAGCTCAAGGATCTGCCGCCGTGGAAGTGGCAGCGCAAACTCATGGCCGGCGGCGCGTGTGAAGCCAGCGTCTTCTACAACGCCGGCTACGAAGCCACGTGCGTCTGCCTGCCGCTGGGCAACTACCACAACATGGCTGACCTCGACAACGTGCAGGCCGGCACCAACACCACCGCCCCCACCATCGCGCGCGAGTTCATCGGCGTCGACGACTACCACGGCCTCGTCGACCTGCTCGTCGCCTGCGGCCAACGCCTGCCTGAGGGAACCAGCAAGGTCACCGCCATGGTCGACAAACTCTGGACCGAACGCAGCTTTGTCCTGACCTCGTGAAATCGCACAGTCCGCGAATCGCGGGCCCACGACCTCACGTCGCTATCTCGCGCGAATTCCGCGAATTCACCGTCACTTCATTGGTTTTTCACCACCGCGCAGGTATGTTGTTCGTACCGGAACACCATGTCGCAGAGATCCATATCGCAAACATCCGTGTTGCACAAACACATGTCGCCCAGACTCGTGAGTCCATTAGTCCTGGCAGTCGCGTGCGGCGGTTCGGCGTTCTCGCAGCCGCTTCCACTCTCACTCAACCTTGATACCGCGTACGCCGACACCAAAGCCGCGATGCTCGCAGGCGACGCCGACATCGTCTGCATTGGCGACAGTCTCACCTTTCGCCCAGGCGCGTATCTGCCTTACTTCTCGAATCGCCTTCGCGCCACATACGGCGATGGGGGCAACGGATTTCTCGGCATTTCGTTCTGGACCGGCGCGTCGTTCGATCCCGGCTGGATCTACGGCGTCATCAACACCGACGTGCCTCCCTATCGCTCGCTCGACAATCTCTGGGCTGGCATCGCGCCCAATTTCTGGAACCAGACGCTCTCCATCATCACTTCGTACGCAGGAACCGGGCGGCTCTACTACCAGACGCAGCCAGGCGGCGGCACATTCTCCATCGAGCGCCCGGGCCAGCCCCTGCTCTACGTCGGCACTAACGCCCCGCAACCGGGCCTGGGCATCATCGACATCCCCACCACGCTCTCATCACGCTTCGGCTACATCGTGCGGACATACGCCGGGCAATCGTCCCCGATGGAAGAACAACCAGGCGAAGGACTGCGACCCATCGAGCAAGGTCCCTTCATTCTCTATGGCATCAACTGGCGCTCCGATCGTCCGGGCGTGCGCGTGCATCGCGCCGCCAATGGCGGCTGGGGCGTCGACAACTTCCTGCAGCGCGATCAGAGCTTCACCGATATTCTGCGCGACATCAATCCGCAGATGTACATCATCAAGCTCGGCCAGAATGACGGCCGCATAGATCCGGCTCAGTACGTCTTGCGCATGAACGCGCTGGTTGATCGTCTTCTCGCGACGACGCCGGATGCGGAGATCGTGCTCGTTTCCACCTACGACTCGGGAGCGCCGGCGGTCTTCGCGCTGGGCAACTCCATGCACACCGTCGCGCAGCAGCGTGGGCTGGGTTTCATCAATCTTCGTGATGCCGGCGGCGAGTATCAGTCTTATCTCGACCGCGGATATCTCGACCCCGATCTCCTGCACTTCAGCCCGGATGGTGGACGTTTCGTCGCCAATTTGCTCTTTGATGCACTCGAGTCGGGTGGCGCATCGCTCACCGCTGCCTGCAGCGACATCGAATTCAACAACAACGGCGTCTATCCCGAAGAGCAGGACATCGTCGACTTCCTCACGGTGCTCGCAGGCGGCCCGTGCCCGACAGCCATCGCGTCGCAACCCGGCTGCGACAGCATCGACTTCAATCGCGACAACGTCTTTCCCGACGATCAGGACATCATCGACTTCTTCAACGTGCTTTCAGGCGGCACGTGCCAGTGAATGGCTGGATCATGTCACGGCGCCAAAGAACAGAATGGCGAATGCCATGATCGTCGCGTTGTGGAGGAAGTGCGCCACCATCGGAGCGATGAGCGAGCCGCGCCATTCGCGCATCATGGCGAAGCCGAACCCAAGCATTGTGACGGGCAGCAGCAGAATGAACGGATAGCCGTGCATCACGCCGAAGCAGATGGCGGAGATCACGCCCGCGCTGATCATGCCCAGCCGCGTGCGAAGGTGGCGGAACAACGCGCCGCGGAAGACTGTCTCTTCCACCAGCGGAGCCCAGATCGTCGCGAGACTGAACAGCAGCAGCAGCGTGAAGCCGCTTGTGCCGCTGATGAGATCAGCGATGGGGTTTGACGGCGCAGGCGCGTCGGTGGATCCCGAGGTGATGAACGACCACAGCGTGAGCATGAGAAATGCAACGATCACGCCAAGCAGAAAGACGGGGAAGAACGCGAGATAGCCGAAGATGCCTGCGCCGATCTCACGCATGACGCCCTTGCCGCTCGTCCAGCCGATGCGGCGGCGAAACTCGATGAAGCTGACGCCGCGCAGCAGCGGATAGAAGCACACAGCGACCAGCGACCACTGCGTCAGCAGCACCGCCGTGACGAGCGTTTCCGGATCTTTGATGACCGTGGCGTACAACCCCGCCGCGAGCTTCATCAGCAGAAAGCCGCCCGCCAGCAACGCGACAAGTTCAATGAACACGCTGCCGCCCGGCTGCGGGGCCATGAATGCAGGACGCCACGCGCCGCTGCCGAGTTTGATGCACGCCACGATGAAGCACGTGATGCCGCCCAGCAATGCCGAGAGAAACACGAGGCTGAAGATGACCAGCACCGTGATGATGCGTCCGCCGCTGCCCGCGACTTGCTCGCGTAGCGGATCGGTGATCGGCTTGCCGTAACTCAGCGCGAGCTCGGCGAAGTATCCGTGTCGCTCGATGAACGCGGCGCGTTCATCAGCCGTGAGTTGCTCGGCTTCACCTGCGTAAATGCGAGAAAGCGTCGCACGATCCGCAGCAAAGCCGGGGAAGGGTTCGCCGGTGCCGCCAGTCGATGCGGCGAGCGCATCGAGCTTCTTCTCCGCCGTGGTCAGGCCATCGATCTCGGCTGCCGCGATGGCCGCACGGAAGTTGTCAACGGGCGTGACGACCGTGGTTTCGATCTGACCCACGAACTGCGTCATGCTCGTCCGGACCTTCTGCCTCTCCTGTTCGTTGGGCGCGAGGCTGTCCATGAACTGGCGCATGCGCACCATCATCGACGTTGCCAGGCGCGTCTGGTTGCTCACATCGGGCGCGACGACCTTCTCCTTCTCACCGGTCATCGCGGCAGTCGTCGCGCTCTCGCCAAACTGCTGCAGCAGCATGACGATGCCAATCAGCGCAAACGCCACGATCGAGAAAATCAGCGACCGCTTGGGCGAACCGGGGTCGGGTGTGTCGCGCTTGCTCGAAGGCGGCACGACCGGTGGCGGTACACCCAAACCAGAACCGAAAACCGGCGACGGAGCGTCCGGAGTCTGGACCGAGGTGGGCCAGGGCGTGAACGAATTGGGTGACGAGCCGGGAGGAACCTGCGACATGCACACTGATAGTCGGTACTTGGCGGGGCGTTCCGCCGGAATTCGATGCATGTTTGGTTCATTTCAAGGGGTGGGCCACGCAAAGGCAATGACGACGGGGCATTGCGGCGGTTGCCTCGGGCGGGTGGCGGGCTATCATCTTCTCCCCGGCAGATTGTCGGGCAAATCTTGTGCTTGAAACTTTCCTGTCGTGCAAGTTCCGTTGCAAGGCAGGCCGACCCGCCCGGTAGGCGGCGTACCTCTGAGGCTTGCACGATGCAACCTCAAACAAGCGAACGGCTGCTTTCCGCAGCATGTTTCGAGTGTTTGATGTTCTGTCGGATGAGTTTCGCAACTGCACCACACGGGGTGCTCGGCATTGTCACCAATGCCAAGTGCCCAGTCCCTAGTGCCTTCTTTGGAGTTTTTCATGGCCGCTGAAGTCAACACCGTTTCCTCGCGTCGGCAGACCACGCTGACCACGGACCCGAGCAAGGTCTCGCGTCGGTGGATTCACGTTGATGCCGCGGGCGTGCCTTTGGGCCGCCTGGCTGCAGAAGTCGCTCAGGTTCTGATGGGCAAGCACCGCCCTGATTACACGCCGCACGTGGACACGGGCGAGTACGTGATCATCACGAACGCGAGCAAGGTCGAGATGACGGGGAACAAGGCGACGCTGAACAAGCGTCAGCACTACACCCGCTACCCGGGCGGTCTGCGCGAAGAGACGTACGGCGAACTGCGTCAGCGCGATCCGGAACTGCTGATCAGCGATGCCGTGCGTCGCATGATGCCCAAGAACCGCATCTCACGCGTGATGCTGCAGAAGCTCAACGTCTTCCCCGGCGCTGAACACACGTTCGCCGCCAAGAAGCCCGTGACGATGACCATCCTCTGAACCACACCGCACTGAAGAACAAAGGAATTACCATGAGCAGCATCTCTTCGACTGGCGGTCTGGGTCTCACGATCCCCGCTCCCGTCACCCCGATTGAAAACACCGGTCCGGTTCGCACTGCCAAGCCCGCTGACAAGAAGGGCTGGTGGTGGGGTACGGGTCGCCGTAAGACGGCCGTGTGCCGCGTGCGCATCAAGCCCGCGAGCGGCAAGGACGCGACCATCTCTCTCGAGTCGGTCAAGCTGGGCAAGAAGAAGGACGTTGAGACGTACTTCACCGAAGCCCGCGACCGCACCGACTGCGTCGCCGCGCTGACCAGCGCCGGCCTGATGGGCAAGTTCCAGGTCGTCGCCCGCATGCACGGCGGCGGCTGCATGGGCCAGGCCCAGGCCATGCGCCTGGCCATCGCCCGCGCCCTGGTTGACTGGGACCCCAACCTGTACCAGAACTTCCGCGACCAAGGCTTCCTGACGCGTGATGCGCGTGAAGTCGAACGTAAGAAGTACGGCCAGGCCGGTGCACGTCGTCGCTTCCAGTTCAGCAAGCGCTGATTGGATATCGAACGACAAGCAGTTTGCAGATACGAAGACACCCGCGAGAGATCGCGGGTGTTTTTTTTCGTCAGTCAGATCAATCCTGCCGTTTGTTCTTCATCCGACGAGTGGCCGCTTCATCAGTACGATCGCATCCTTGATCACGCCATCAGATCGAGTTGTGTCGATGACACCGCAAACCTCCCACCCTTGCCCGCCCGCTCGCGTCAATGCATCACGCAGTGCCTCGGGGTCAATCTGGCCACCGGGCGTGACCATTCGACTACCCGTGATGCCCAGCGTCGTGTACTCCCATTTCTGCATGAACAGCCTCCTTCCAGATCCGTCCGTCGATGGCACGATGATTCGTGCGTACGTTCGCTGTTACGAATGATGGTTCGAGAACGCGTCATCTTGCTTGCAGCGGCGGTCGCGACGATCATCGTCGGCTTACTTGTTCGCGGCGTGCTGGACGGGCCGCTCGCCAAGTATCTGGGCGTTGCGCTGTATGGCACCATGATGTTCTGGCTGGTTGCGCTCATGCAACCGCGTGCGGCGGCGTGGCGCATTGCTCTTGTTGCCGTAGCGATCTGCTGGGGTGTTGAGTTCTTTCAACTGACGCCGATACCGGCGGCGATCAATCAGCATGTGCCGCTGATGCGGCTGGTGCTGGGGGAGCATTTCAGTTGGTGGGATGTGCCAACGTACAGCATCGGCTGCGTGGCTGCCGGGTTGCTGTATGTTGTGATGCTGCGACTCAATCCCCCTGATCCAACACCGCCATGAAGGCTTCCTGCGGGATCGTCACGCTGCCCACGTTCTTCATGCGCTTCTTGCCTTCTTTCTGCTTTTCGAGCAGTTTGCGCTTACGGCTGATGTCGCCGCCGTAGCACTTGGCAAGCACGTCCTTGCGGAAGCTCTTGATGGTTTCGCGGGCGATGATCTTGCCGCCGATGGCAGCCTGGACGGGGATCTCGAACTGGTGGCGGGGAATCTGGTCTTTGAGCTTGCTGCACAACTGGCGGCCGCGTTGTTCGGCGCGGTCGCGGTGCACGATGGTCGCGAGGGCTTCGACCGGATCGCCGTTGATCAGGATGTCGAGCTTGACGAGCGTGTCGTTGCGGTAGGCGATGACTTCGTAATCCATCGTGCCGTAGCCGCTGGTGAGGCCCTTCATCTTGTCGAAGAAGTCGTAGATGATTTCGGCGAGGGGAATCTCGAACTGAATCGTTTCGCGTGAGGCTGAGACGAAACTCTGCGCCTGATACGTCGCACGACGATCGAGGCAAAGCTTCATGATGTCGCCGATGTACTCCTTGGGGAGCATGATTTCGAGCTTGCAGATGGGCTCGCGAATCTCGACAATGTTGCCTTGGTTGGGCAGGTCACCGGGGTTGTGCACTTCAAGCAGTTGGTGACCTTCGGGCACTTCGCGCCAGAAGGGGCTGCTGGGATCAACCGGCTTGAGGGCCTGACCGTTTGCGCCAGTCATCGTGTCGGTACCGCGAACGAGCACGTGGTATGACACGGTCGGGGCGGTCTGCACGATCTCGACATCGCCTTCGCGCTCGAGGCGTTCCTGGATGATGTCCATGTGGAGCAGACCGAGGAAGCCGCAGCGATAGCCGAAGCCCAGTGCTTCGCTGTGCACGGGCGCGAACGTGAATGACGAATCGTTGAGCGAGAGCTTCTCGACCGCGTCGCGCAGTTCTTCAAAGTCGCTGCCGCCGCCTTCTTCGCTGGTTGCGGGATAGAAGTCGCAGAAGACGACCTGACGCGGCGGCTGGTAGCCCGCGAGCGCTTCTTCGGCGGGGTGCATGTCGAGCGTGATGGTGTCGCCGATGCGTACGTCTTTGAGCGAGCGGATAGCTGCGACGATGTACGCCGTTTCACCCGGGCCGACTTCGCCGCCTTCGACGCGGACGGGCTTGGGCGTCATCTTGCCGATGTCGGTGACTTGGAAGGTGGTGCCGACGCCCATCATGCGGATCTTGTCGCCCACCTTGAGCTTGCCGTCAAAGACACGGGCGTAGACGATCACGCCGCGGTAGTCGTCGTAGACCGCGTCGAAGATGAGTGCGCGGAGCTTTTCAGTGACGGGCTTGCGCGGCGCGGGGAACTTCTCGCAGATGGCGGCGAGCAGATCGGGGATGCCGATGCCGCTCTTGGCGGAGACGAGCAGGCACTCTTCGGCCTTGAAGCCGAGGGTCTGCTCGATTTCCATGGCGACATCATCGGGCTTGGCGCCGGGGAGGTCGATCTTGTTGATGACGGGGATGATCGTGAGATTTTCGTTGACGGCGAGGTAGGCGTTGACGAGCGTTTGCGCCTGCACGCCCTGCGTGCTGTCGACGACGAGGATGGCGCCTTCACACGCTTTGAGAGCTCGCGAGACTTCGTAGTTGAAGTCGACGTGGCCCGGCGTGTCGATGAAGTTCATCATGTAGAGATCGCCGTGCGCCTCGGGCTTCTCGCCCTTTTTGGTCTTGTGCGTGCCGGCGTCGTCGACGGTTTCGTAGTCGTTCTCGAGTTCGTCCTTGTTCGCGCCGGCCTTGTGGCGGTGGAAGACGGTCACGGCGCTGGCCTTGATGGTGATGCCGCGTTCGCGCTCGATATCCATCGAATCGAGGATCTGCTCCTTGGCTTCGCGCGCACTGACGGCGTTGGTGGCTTGCAGCAGGCGGTCGGCCAGCGTGCTCTTGCCGTGGTCGATGTGGGCGATGATGCTGAAATTGCGGATGAACTTGGGATCAGGCTTGGCGGGCATTGCGATCCATCGTAGGTGAGTCGTCGCTGAACTTCGCTCAGACCGGCCAAAGGGACGTAAACGCCCAGGAAATCCCCGCGAAACCTCGCGACGAGGTCAGTACGTCGTGGGGACGAAGATCGCGGTGAGAACGATGTCGTCTGCGACGGGGGGCGCGAACGCCACCGGTGCGTTGTTGGTGGTGAATGCTCGAAGATAGAGCGTATTGGCACCCGCGCCGACCGAGAACGTCTTATGCAGGGTCACGAACTCCGGGAAGTCCCCCGCTTCTGACGTTCCGATGTCGTCCCCGCGAAGCTGGCACGGATAACCCGCCGAAGCGACTGCAGTCGCACTGGTCGCAATGATGGTTCGAACCTCCTGGTCGCGGAAGTCGGGATTGCGATAGGTCAGTGTCGCCATGACGACCACTCGCCCGGCGCGGGGCGTGTTGATCGTGATGGTGTCCACCGTCACGGTCGTCTGCAGAGCGAGTGTCACCGCTGCGGTGTTGGTCAGCGACGAAAGACCCGCCTCGTCCAGCATTTCACTCGCACTGACGGAGTCGTCAGGCAGTTGCACTGAAGCGTCCCCCGTTGCAGTCGCCGGCGTGACGATCAGAGCCCCGCTGTCGCGGTTGATCGTCATGTGCGCTGCACTCTCCACATCCGCCGCGCGGCCACGGAACTCGATGTTGTTGGTGGTGCCGTTGTAGCGCATCAACATGGCGTTACTGGCAGTCGTGTTCTCAGAGAGAACGAGCTGGCTTTGGGTATCGGTGACGTCGGGCGTGATGATGATGCCGCCCATGCTGCCGCCGCCGCGCACGTGGAGCGGAGCTTCGGGGGCGGTGGTGCCGATACCGATGTCGCCTGTGTCGAGGATGCGCATGGCAGTGGGTGCGCCAGGCGTGCTGAACTGCAGGCCATTGGCCGAACCTATGCCGGAACCGGAGACGCGCAGTGTGGGGACGTCGCTGGACCAGAGCACCTGCGCTGCGGCGAGGGCATTGGTGGGATTGGTGATGTTGACGAGGCTGCGGGCGTTGAGGGTGCCTTGAAAGGTGTTGCTGCCGGCAGAGAAGATGTTGGAGGCGTCGAGGCGCGGGATGTTGACCGAGAGGCGCGCGTCGGCAAGAAGTCCACTGTTCAGATTGGCGGCGTTCTGGTAGAACAGCGCGGACTGGCCGTTGAGCTGGGTTGCGTTGGTGGCGGTGGCTGCGTTGCCATTGAGCGCGCCGGTGAAGGTTGGGGCGGTGACGGTGCCTGTGAACGTCGTGGAGGCGGCGTTGAGACGCGGGACGTTGGTGCTGAGGCGTGCATCGGCGAGGGTGCCAGCGGCGATGTTGGTCGCGCTGGTATAGAACGAGGCGGGCTGGCCGTTCAACTGCGTGGCGTTGGTCGCGGTCGCAGCGGTTGTTGCTGTGGTCGCGCTGGCGGCTGCGCCGGCGGTGGGCGCGAAGGTCGCGTAGGGAGCTGCGGTGATCTCCTGCCGCGGCGTGAGGGCCACGTAGCCTGCCGGGTTGGCGCAGTCTCCGAGCGTCTGGGCCGGACGCACGCGGATCTCAAGGAAGCGGCGCTGTCCGGCGAACTGGGAGCCAAAGTCCAGCGAGGCAGTCAGGCCGCCGCGTGCATCGGTGGTGTACTCGTCCAGGCAGAGCGTGGAGCCAAGCTGGGTGTTGCCGGTCGCGGATGAGTAGAGCGCGAACTGCACGTCCACACCGGCGTTAACGGCGAGCTGCCCGTCGAGCTGCAGGGTGCCTTGATAGGTGAATGCAGTTGTCAGCGGCTGCGCGAGCGAGCATCCAGCGAACAGCGCGACGGCAGAGCAACAAAGAAAACGCATAGGTAATCCTCCTTTATGCAACTCATCAGGGCAGCGGAGTAGTGACCGTGTAATTGACGCGGACGCCGAACGCGAACAGATTGCCCGAGGCTTCGCGGGGAATGGTGAGTTCGATGTCGTAGAGATACGCGAGATTGTCGATGGTTGGCGAAGTGACGGTGCTGTCGGTTCGCGTCTGAACGCCGCCGGTGCCTGAACTGGTCACGGAGGCCATGGTGACCACGGTGTTGGGATTGACGTAGGGAAAACGACGCAGCTTCAGGGTTGCGTTGATGTCTGCTGTGTCTTCGACTAGAAACGCGATGCTGGTGACAACGGCGCCTTGCGGCAGGTTCACGTTGGCGATGGCGGTACAACTGCCGCCAAGAAGGTCCGTGTTCGCGACAGATGTGGCGAAGTTGCCCCAGATGTGATTGCCGTTGAAGAGAATCTGGAAGTCAGCCGCGCCGATCCACAGCGTGCGCTCGGCAGCAGGAATGGTGATGCCACCCGTGGCGCGGAGTTCGCCCGGCACTTCGACGATGCCGCTGTCGCGACCGATGGTGAGGTGGGGCGTTGATTCAACATCGGCGGCGCGGCCACGGAACTCGATGTTGTTCGTCGTGCCGTTGTAGCGCATCAACATGCCGTTGCTGGCGCTGGTGTTCTCGCAAAGGACGAGTTGGCTTTGGGTGTCCGTCACGTCGGGCGTGACGACGATGCCACCCATAGTGCCGCCGCCGCGGACGTGGAGCGGGGCTTCGGGGGCGGTGGTGCCGATACCGATGTCGCCTGTGTCGAGGATGCGCATGGCAGTGGGTGCGCCGGGCGTGCTGAATTGCAGGCCGTTGGCGGCACCGACGCCCGAACCGGAGATGCGGAGCGTGGGAACGTCAGCGGACCAGAGCAACTGCGCTGCGGCAAGTGCGTTGGTGGGGTTGGAGATGTTGATGAGGCTACGGGCGTTGAGGGTGCCTTGGAAGGTGTTGCTGCTGCCCGAGAAGATGTTGGAGGCGTCGAGGCGCGGGACGTTGGTAGAGAGGCGCGCGTCGGCGAGGAGGCCGCTTGTGAGATTGGCGGCGTTTTGGTAGAACAACGCGGATTGGCCGTTGAGCTGGGTTGCGTTGGTGGCGGTTGCTGCAGTCGTGGCGGTGGTCGCGTTGCCGTTGAGAGAGCCGTTGAACGTCGATGCAGCCACGGTGCCTGTGAATGTGGTGGATGCGGCGTTGAGGCGTGGCACGTTGGTGCTCAGGCGGGTATCGGCCAGCGTGCCGCTGGCGATGTTGGTCGCGCTGGAGTAGAAGGACGCGGGCTGGTTGTTGAGCAACGTGGCGTTGGTGGCAAGTACAGAGGTACTCGAAAACGTCGCGGCGGGGACGCTGGTGATCGTTTGCCGTGGCGCGAGGATGACGAAGCCGCCTGCGTTGCTGCAGTCGCCGGCTGCGCCGTTGCGCACTTCGAGCTCCAGAGCGCGACCGGGCGAGGAGAACTGGAAGCCGAAGTCGAGCGTGACAGCGAAGCGACCATCAACGACGGCGACATTGTCAACGCACAACTGTGAGCCCAGCTGCGTGGGGCTCGTCAGTCCGTCGAACAGGCGGAATCGCACGTCGTAGGAGCCGTTGGCGGGTAGGCCGCCGTCGCGCAATTCGCCCTGATAGGTGAAGGTGGTAGCTGACTGAGCGAACGCTGATGCGGCGAGGGCGAGGCTGATGAGGGAGACGAGTGAGCGGGTGAACATGCAAGGCTCCTTGAAACAGTGGAAAGCTGGAGTTGAGTAGTCGGATTGCGACGTGCGATGGACACGAACTCTCGATGTGATTCAACTCACGGCGTGACGGCCTCGATGGTGAACTCCTCATAAAGAGTGAGCCGGGTAGAGTCATCGACGCGGACGCTGTAAGCTGCGAGGCGAGCCTGCGAGATCGACGTGATGGTGACGAGCGCGCCGCTCGAGGCATTGCGACCTCTGATCTGGCCTGCACGAATGTCGTTGGCGGCCCACCAGTTGGCCATGAAGCCACCCTGGCCAGCGTTCTGACGGGACGTGAACCGCGTGAGCAACTGCGCACCGCTGCGAGTGAAATTGATTGTTCGGGGAATCCGAGAGAGATCGAGATCCGTCCCGGCGATGTTTGGGAATGTCGCGTCAAGGGTTATGTTGTTCGCGCCAAACAGGTCTTCGGTGGAAGGCGGCGCGGTGGGATTTACAACGAGCGGAGCAGGCGGGTTGAATGCGGTGACTTCGAATGTGATGCGCTCGAGGGGGCCACCGTCATCGCCGATGATCAACTGATACTCACGCACGCTGACGATGCTCATAGTCCAGCGCTGGACGACTGTGACGAAGGTGGCGTTGAGACTCTCGATCTCGAGTGTGGCCGGAACGGCCGTGCCTGCCGCCCACGACTGCCACGTGCTCGTGCTGCCAGTTCGTCGACGTTGGAACGTGGGGTACTGCGTCCAGGAGACAACACCGCTTGCAGAGCGCGTGAAAGAGAAGCCACCGAGCATCTGCGCAAGATTGTCTGTCACGCCATCGAAGCTAGCACGATGCCCGCCGAGGGATCCGTTGGCAAAGACGGGGGGCTGCGTGACAGTACCTGCGGAGCGTTGAATCGTGCCGTCGGCGAAGCGAAGTTCGCCACCTGTAACAAGATCGCCGCGAGATTTCACGTCGGAGAAGATCGCTGATCCGTTGACATCAAGCTTGGCGGCGGGCGTGGTGGTGCCGATGCCGACGTTGCCCGAGTCACGACCGATCGTCATATGTGGCGCCGAGTCAATCGACGACGTACGCCCAAGGAACTGAATCTGGTTCACCGTGCCTTCGTAACGGAGGGTGGCGCCGATGCTGGTGCTGGTGTTCTCGCTCAGGAAGAGCTCGCTGTTGCTGTTGGCGATGCCCGGGGCGATGATGAGGCGGCCCAGCGTTGCGCCAGCGGGAGCGCTGACGTGGAGCGGCGCGAGTGGGGTGGCGTTGTTGATGCCGACGCCGCCGGTTGCGCGGACAAGGAACTGGTTGGGGCCGGTAGAGATGAAGTCTGCGTCGGTGCTGTCGGCGAAGACGAAGGTGCCTTCATCACCATTGAGATCGCCCGCTCCGACTTGCGCGGGCGTGCGGATCTTGGCACGCCGGCCCGCCGCGAGTGAGAACTCACCGCCTGCGACATTGAGCTGGCCGCCCGGCACGGCTGCGAACGAAGCCAGGGACTCGTTGTTCTGTCCGCCCGAGACGACGCTGGCGGTGCCACGAGCCTGGTTGTTGCTGCCGCCCCCCACTGTGCTGAAGGGATTGGATGTTGCGTTGTTATTGCCGCCTGCGATGGTGTTGTGCTGGCTGCCGACGATGTTGGATTGGCCACCGCCGATAGCGCTGTGAGCGCCGCTGACGGTGTTGCTGCTGCCGCCTGCGATGGAGCCTGCGACGCCTGCGTTCACGGCGTTGTTGATGCCACCGGCGATGACGGCGTGGTTGGAGAGACCGGTGATGAGATTGCTGTTGGTGGCATTGCCGCCTGAGAGAATGGCGGCACCGATGGAGGCGGGATCGATGGTGTTGGTGGGACTGCCCGCGGCGATGTTGGGACTGAAGGTGGAACCGATCACGCCCGCGGGCGTGATGCGGAAGACGTTTTGATTCTGCGACATGACCGTCACGCCGGCGGTTGCGCTGCCGATGCGGGCATTGAGCTGGACATCACTCGCGAATGTGTTGGCGGCGGTGAAGACGTTGGCGGTGTTGCTGCGCGGGACGTTGGTGGAGAGACGTGCGTCGGGCAGTGTGCCGGCGGCGAGGTTGGTCGCGCTGGTGTAGAAACTCGAGGGCTGGCCGTTGAGCTGAGCGGCGTTGGTCGCGGTGAGAGCGGTTGTGGCGGTCACCGCGCTGCTGGCTGCTGACGCGAAGCTTGCGGCGGGCGCACCGGTGATGGGTTGGCGCGGCGCGAGCGTGCTGAAGCCAGCCGGCGAGGAGCAGGTATGGCCCGTGTCGGAACGGACGGCGATCTCGAGGTGGCGACCTGGCTGGGAGAACTGCGAGCCAAAATCGAGCGCGACGATGAACTTGCCGTCGACGATGGCAATGTCATCCACGCAGAGCGTGGGGCCGAGCTGCGTCGTGCCTGCAGCGCTATCGAAGAGACGGAAGCTGAGGTCGAAACTGCCAGTCTGCAGGGTGCCATCCTGACGCAGTTCACCCTGATACGTAAAGGTCGTTGCGGTTTGTGCGAAGGCGCATGAACCGATGGCAAGGCCGGCGAGAGCGACGAGTGAACGCGTGAACATATCGGGCTCCTTGAAAAGTCTGCAAGACGCCGGGAGTAGACCACATCAGTGAGTGGATGGACACGGCGCGAACGGAATGCTGTGAAATCCGCCCAAATCCGCACAAAGACCGACCGAGAACACGACCATGCTCTTGCAATTCACGCGTATCCGCTACATTCATGGGATGTCTGGCGACCAGCGCAAGCCCGACCGACAGCCTGTGCATGCGGCTGTGCACGCGGCTGTCACGCGCGCATCGCTTCTCTCGCGCGTGCGGAGCGGCGGCGATGGTGCGGCGTGGGCTGAGTTTGAGTCGCGCTATCGCGATCTGGTGTATCGCTTCTGCCTGAGCCGGGGATTGCAGCACGCGGATGCTGAGGACTGCGCACAAGCGGTGCTTGTCAACCTCTTTCGTGCTATGCCCAACTTCAAGTACGACCGCGAAAAGGGGAGATTCCGCGATTATGTGTACCGGTGCACGCGCGGAATTCTTTCGCGAATGTCGGACAAGTCGCGTCCAGCGGCGACGCGACATGTGCTAGACATAGATATGGCAGACGTGCTTGCTTGGGCTCCTCCTGCGGCAGGAGATGAACTGGCGAAGCAATGGGAGCAGGAGTGGATTGCGCACCACATGCGGCGCGCGATGGAAGTTGTGCGAGCGCATGTGGAACCTCAGACGATGCGCGTGTTCGAGGCGTGCCTGGCGGGACGATCAACCAGTGACGTGGCGCGGGAGCTGGGGAGCACCGAAGCCTCGGTGCAGAAGGCACGGCAGCGCGTGCGTGAGCGACTGGAGGCGCAGATCTCGCTGCAAGTGGCTGAGGAAGAAGAACTGCATGAGTGATGCATGAGTGAACAACGGGGCCAACACGACAACGACGGCACGCCGCGTGATGAACGATCACGGGATGTCGCGGCGTCGTTTGGCTTCGGGGATGAACGCTGGATGGATCTGCTGCGCGATGCGTGCAACGACGCGCGCAAGCCGCAACGCATGCTGGGGCCTTACGCGGTGCTGGAAACCGCGGGCCGGGGCGGGCAAGGGGCGGTGTACAAGGTTGTCCAGCCGGGCACGGGGCGCGTGATTGCACTGAAGCGGCTGAACCTGGGGTGCTTTGCACAGACGCGCGATCGGCTGCGCTTTCAGCGGGAAATGGAAGCGACGGCGGCGCTCGACCATCCGGGCATCGTGACGCTGCTCGGGCATGACACGGTGGATGAGCAGCCAGTGCTGCTGATGGAATGGGTTGCGGGGCAGGAAGTGGACTTGTGGGCGGGTCGCAAAGGTGTGACGCGCGATGCGGTGCTGGGCATGTTTGCGCAGATTGCGGATGCGATTGCACATGCGCACCGACGCGGGGTGCTGCATCGCGACTTGAAGCCCAGCAACGTGATGATCGTGCGGCGCGATGATGGCAGTGATGCTGCGAAGGTGCTGGACTTCGGGCTGTCTCGCATGCTGGGCGTCAGCCGCAACATGACGGCGACAGAGGGATTCGTGGGCACGCCCGCGTATGCGTCGCCCGAGCAGGCGAGTGCGCGGTGGCAGGAAGTGGATACGCGCAGCGACATCTTTTCGCTGGGTGTGATGCTGTATCAGGCGTTGACGGGATCTCTGCCGTTTGCGGCAGAGGACATGGCAACGCTGCTGAGCGAGATTTCGCATCGCGAACCGACGCGACCGTCGCGTGTGACCGGAGCACGGTTTGCGGTCGATGCTGAGATTGACGCGATTGTGCTGAAGGCGATGGCGAAGTCGCCGGCGGGGCGGTATGAGTCGATGGATGCGATGGCGGCGGACCTGCGGCGCAAGCTGACGGGGCAGGCGGTTCTGGCGCACCCGCCTCGGCTGTTGTATCAGACTCGTGCATTTGCGCGACAGCACCGGTCGGCGGTGTCAATCGCGGTGGTTGCACTGACGCTCGTGAGCGGACTGGCGATTGTGAGTACGACGCTGGCGGCGCGATTGCAGCAGCGCAGCAAGCAACTGGCGCAGGCGGCTGAGGCACAGGAGGAAGCGACGAGACTGGCGGAACGTAACGCAGCGATTGCACTAACGCGTGAGGCGGCGGCGAACGAGCAGGCGAAGCTGGCGCGCAACGCCGCGGATGGGCTGATTTCGATGCTGCGTGGACTTGTCACCGAATCTCGCAGTGTGGGCGTGATCGTGCCGGCGGAGATTCTGGCGACGACGGAAGCGAAGCTGCGGCGCGGGGAGTTCAAGGGCGAGCCCTCGCTGGAGATGGCGTTGTGGAACGTGCTGGCGGACTTCGCGATCGTCGGAGCGAACACCACGAGGGCGCGGGTGTTCCTGGATGAAGCGGCGAAGTTGCGCGGGGAAGTGGCGGCCGATCACGACGAGCAGGCGGTATGGCTGCGGCTGATGGGACGCATGTATGAAAACATGGGCATGTGGGACGATGCGCGGGTGTTCGCGTTTGAGTCGTACTGCATGCTGGAAGAGACGCGCGGACGGCTGAACGGGTTGACGTTCAGTGCGCTGAACAACTACGCGGTGATGGTGCGCGAGACTGGTGAACTGGAGATGGCGACCGGGTTGTTCTATGAACTGCTGCAACGACGCATCGAGGCGAAACACTCGGGGCTGGCGCTGGGCGGCACATGGGCGCACCTTGCGACGACGTATCGGCGCATGGGCAAGCATGAGGAGTCTCGCAATGCACTGGCGATGGCGACGCATTTGATTGACTTTGGAGCAACCGCAGGGCAGGAAACGACCGTGCGTGTGCAGCGAGAGATTGCGCGGCGGGCGCGTGATGACCAGGACTGGACGCTTGCGGAAGCGACGTATCAGATGCTCGCGGAGGGTGAGCGGCGCGGGCGCGGCGATGGGTCGTCGCGGCAGGTGCGTATGTCGCTGGAACTGGCGGAGGTATATCTGATGACCGAGCGCGTGGAGGCGGCGCGCGGGATCATTAATGAGTCACTGGCGTTTGCGATGCAGCACATGCAGCCGGGCGATCGCTCACGCGTGATGGCGATGGCGCTGCTTGGCGCGGCGATGGTGCAGGCGGGACAGGTCGATGATGGGCTGACCCAGTTGGAAGTCGCTCGGACCGAGGCTGAGCAGTTTGGTGATTCGGGCGGGCGCATCGCGAGCATGGTGGAAGCGATCGCTTCGAACGCATTGCAACGTTTGCAGGGCGAGTGACGGCGTTATGTCGTGCGCGTGGGCTGGCTGAGGCGATTCATCCAGCGACTCCAGATCGCGAAAACCAGCAAGAGATAAAGCCGCTGGGCGTGGTCGCGCTTGGCGGTCATGTGTTCGTCGGTCAGTTGCTTGACGTATTGACGGTTGATCGTGAGACCCAAGAGCTTCTCGGGAAAGGGATCACTCGCGTTGATGACGAGGTCGAGGTAGAGATCGCGCAGGCCGCCATAGTTGTCGCGGAACCAGTCGCCCAGCGGAATCGCGAAGCCTTGCTTGGGGCGATCGATGATGGACGCGGGGATGAACTTGCGAGCGACGGCACGAAGCAGGCCTTTGCGCTCGCCGCGAGGGAGCAGGACGTTGGGCGGCGTGTGCCACGCGGCGGCGGCGAGCTCGCGAGAGAGGAAGGGACAACGGACTTCGAGGGCGACGGCCATGGAGGCGGTGTCGGTTTTGCGGAGGAGGTCATCGGGCAGGTAGTTGAGGGTGTCGTGCTGCCAGGGATAGCTCTGCCGTGAGCGATCACGAGTTTCCTTCATCCATTTTTCGTCGATAGGCGTGTTGGTGAGCGTCGCAAACATTGACGCGGGAAAGATCGCGACGAGATCTTCGTAGCCGGCGTGTTTTGCAGCATCGACGAGGCGAGCGAGTCGGCTGGGGCTGCTCTTGGGGTTGTTGTCAGCGATGAGATCGGCGCTGGGTAAGGCACGCAACACGCGGCCGTACTTGTTCAAGAACAGTCCCGCCCAGTGGCGGTCGTAACCGGCGAAGAGTTCGTCGCCACCGTCGCCTGCGAGGGCGACCTTCACGTGTTGGCGGGCGGCTTTGCAGAGCCAGTACGTGGGCAGGAGCGAACTGTCGCCAAAGGGCAAGCCCAGTTGCTCGATGAGTTTGACGAGGTCGCTAGCGACGTTGGTTTCGCAGGTGAGCACGTGGTGCTCGGTCTGCAAGTGCTCGGCGACGGCCTGCGCGTAGGGCGATTCGTCATACGCGGCGTGGGGCATCTGCATGGTGAAGGTTTGAAGACGCTGGCCGCGGGCGCGGAGGTGGTCTTGCGCGAACGCGGCGATGAGGGAGGAGTCGACGCCACCGGAGAGGAAGCAGCCGAGGGGGACGTCGGTGATGAGGCGGGAGATGACGGATTGGCGGAGGAGGGATTCGGTGCGGGATTCGTCAAGAGAACCGACAGCCGTTGGCTGGCTGACATGTCGGAGGCGGTAACTGCAACGGCGTTCCAACCATCGAGCGTCGATGAAGTCGTCCTTGTGATTGCCGATATGCGGTATGGCTCGCGTCACCTCTTGTTCAACGCTTTCTCGACTGCGACGTGGGTTGGGGAGTTCGAATGCACCAGCGTCGATCTCGTGTCCGAGGGACCACTTGACACGCGCGGAACCGGTTCTGAGGAAGCGGTCGACACTCACGGGCGCTGTCAAGTTCGAGATGACTGCCTGCGATTGCAGTACGAAGGACAATGCTGTGCAGGCCGAAGCCGATGATGCGAACCACCGAACCCCGTGCTGCTCATGCATCGAGCATTCACGGCGCGAAGTACTTGACTCGATGTCAGTCACTTGAGTTGGAACGAAACTCATGCACTCGTAG
>Ga0315899_10000961_pt1 | contig 33610 bp, 42 predicted proteins | sample LakEriMetagenome_2_FD_203518 | JGI IMG/M metagenome (GOLD analysis project Ga0315899, IMG submission 203518) | Freshwater fungal communities from buoy surface, Lake Erie, Ohio, United States - Buoy 4 MA112 | ecosystem: Environmental > Aquatic > Freshwater > Lake | place: USA: Lake Erie, Ohio...
TTTTGAACGGATCCAGCCAGACCCTTGCTCGACGATGAGCACCAAGGCGAAGAGCATCAGGATGATCGTCAGCGCCTCATCATAGTTGAACAGATCAAAGGCCCGGAGGGAGCCAACCTGGCCGCTAACTCTCTCCCGTGTCAGAGGCAGCCATTACGGGCTTGAGCGAAACCCTGCGCGACATTTTTTCAGTTGATTGGGAGGGCTTCCTGACGCGGTTCAGCAGCCTGCGGGGTCGTGGTCGAGAGGATCAGCGGAAAAGGAAAGGCCCATTTGCGTGCCTAGCCCGCGTTTGACGTCGGCGATCCGCAGCCCTCGGCGCTTTTTGCCTTCCCTGAGAGGGGTGCCAAAATGTAAGCGAGCCCCATCACGTTGACATAGCGGCATTTTTTAAGCGCCGTGGTGGAGCACGGCAAGATGAATTCGACCATATCCCTCCTTCTGGTCTTCTTGAACCAGTTCTTCATGCCGCGGCACAACGCGCAACTGAGGCTGCTCAAGGCCCAGATCGCTATCTTGCGGGCACGCATCCCCACCGACAGGATCATCCTGTCGCCCGCCGAGAAAGCTGAACTGCTGCGCATTGGGGAAGAATGCGGGCATGAGGTCGACGGGCTCCTGGAAGTAGCCAAGCCCGCGACCTACAAGCGGTGGCTCGCCCAAATGCGTGGTGGACGCCCATTTCTGGCCGTAGGGCGGCCGCGCCTTACGCAGGAACTGCGCGATGTCGTCATCCGCATTGGGGCTGAAAATCTCCTCTGGGGCTACAAGCGGATTGCGGGGGAACTGAAAAAGCTCGGGCTCTACGCCGGCGCCAATTCGATCAAGCGCATCCTCAATGATGCGGGCATCCACCCGAGCCCTGAGAGGCGCAAGAAGAAGCCCGCCCTGCCCTGGACCACATTCATCCGGGCGCACATGGAAACCATGGTCGCGTGCGACTTCTTCTCAAAGACCGTGTTTACGCTGCGTGGGCCGAGGACGGCCTATGTGCTGATGTTCATCCATCTCGGCAGCCGCCGCGTCTTCTGCACCGCACCGACATATAACCCGGACTCGGCATGGGTGACCCAGCAGGCCCGCAACACGTTGATGTGGTGCGAAAAACAGGGGATCACGCCAGAGTTCCTGATCCGCGACGCCGACACCAAGTTCAGCGCCAGCTTCGATACTGTCTGGGCGTCAGAGGCCGCTCGGGTGATCCAGATCCCGCACAGGGCGCCCGATGCAAACGCCTTTGCGGAATCGTTCATCGGCACGATCAAACGCGAATGCCTCGATTTCTTCGTCTGCTTCAGCCGGTCCCAGCTCGATTACATCCTGCGGACCTGGGTGCGCCACTACAATGTCGAACGCCCACATCGTGGGAGGGATATCGGGAACAACGTGCTGCAAGTCGATTTCAGGCCTGTGCGGGACGGCCCGATCCGGCGCAAGCGCCAGCTCGGTGGCATTGTCACATCATACACCCGCGACGCGGCGTGAATTTCTGAGCCAACAGAATGAGTAACAGCTTCAGAACGATCTTGCCGAGCTTCGTCACGGACTATAAAAAATCATTCCAAGTCAGAGTGATGGCGCAACGTATACATTTTGGCACCCCTCTCAGATAGCGCCAAAGTCGCTCGGCACAGCAAGCGACCGAGACAGGCGCAACTCCCGAGCCAAAGTGATCAGTTTGAACCGCTTGATTGCGCCAACCTGACCAGCCGGACAGACGCACGATGCCCCCGTAGAGCATGAAGAGCGATCACCCTGGTGCCCCTGATTGCAGCAGCATTGCGGTGCGGTTGCGAGCATAAAAAGATGGTCGTCCGGTTGGCACCCTCCGAGGGTTATGCGCTGCACCTGGTGGGGCGCGATATGGAAAAGCTGGCCGATTTAGCGGCAGAACTCGGCGCTGGCATCAGCGAGGCCGATGTGACCGACGACACCGCCTTTGCGCGGGTCGCGGCCGAGGCGGGGGGGATGCTGTCAGGGCTTGTCTATGCGGTGGGCAGCATCAACCTGCGCCCGCTTGCGCGGTTGAGCGCCGATGGTTTTACCCGTGATTTTCGGCTGAATGCACAAGGCGCGGCTCTGGCGATTCAGGCGGCGCTGCCCGCGCTGAAGGCGGCACCGGGGGTCACATCGGTGGTGTTGTTTTCCTCTGTAGCGGTGGCACAGGGGTTTTCGGCCCATGCCTCGGTTTCGATGGCCAAAGGCGCCGTCGAGGGATTGACCCGCGCCTTGGCCGCCGAGCTTGCCCCGAAAATCCGCGTAAATGCGATTGCGCCTTCGCTGACTGAACCCCCCTTGGCGGCGGGGCTGACGGGAAATCCGCAGATGGCAGCCTCACTCGCGCAGATGCATCCGCTGGGGCGGCTGGGCAAACCACAAGATAGTGCCGCGTTGGCGGCCTTCTTGATTTCCGAGCAAGCGGATTGGATTTCTGGTCAGGTGATCGGCGTCGATGGCGGGCGGGCGCGGCTGCGTTCAAAGGGCTGAGAGAGCAAGAGGATGACCGATCTTCCGCTGACCCGTGCAGAGGCTTTGGAGCGTCTTGCGGCTTTTGTCCCTTTTGCCGGAGAAGATTACGCGCGCTTGCGCAACAAGGATCTGGGGGCCGGGCGACACAACCATGTGTCGCGCCTCTCGGCAGCTTTGCGGCGACGTTTGGTCAGCGAAGAAGAGACAATCGCCGCCGTTCTTGCCCGGCACCCCTATCGTGCAGCGGAAAAGTTCATCAGCGAGGTTTTTTGGCGCAGCTATTGGAAGGGCTGGCTTGAATCCCGCCCCACCCTTTGGCCTGCCTACCTGCATGCCGTCGCGCAGGCCAACGCACGGCTGGCGACGGACCAAAGCCTGCGCCAACGTCACGCCATGGCCTGCGCGGGGCAAACCGGCATCGACTGTTTCGACGCTTGGGTGCGCGAGTTGGAAGCAACCGGCTATCTGCACAACTGGGCACGGATGCAGTTTGCCTCGATCTGGGTGTTCACGCTGGACCTTCCGTGGGAACTCGGGGCGAGCTTTACGATGAAGCGGTTTGTCGATTCCGATCCAGCCAGCAACACGCTGTCTTGGCGCTGGGTCGCGGGGCTGCACACCGCGGGCAAGGCGTATCTGAGCGACGCGGCGTTGATTGCGGCCATGACACAAGGTCGCTTTGCGCCCCAAGGTCTGTCGACGCTGGCGGTGATTGGGCCCGATACGCTGTCGGTGCCCCGGCCCCTGCCACCACGCCAACCCACCAAACCGGACCCCTCAATGCCCAGCTTACTGGTGCTGAGCATCGAGGACCTGTCACCCGAGACAGTACCTCAATTGCATGGCCTGCCGATCCATTCGATTGCCTTTCTGCCGGGCGCAACTGCAGCAGATCAGGTCGTGCTGAAAGATGCGTTGGCGCGGGCGCAAGACCGCTGGCCAAAGGCAAAATGCCACGGCGCGCTGTCCCCCGCCAATCTAGCCGAAGCAGCGAAAGACTGTGCCCAGATCGTGACAGCCTTCGTCCCGGTTGGTCTGGTGGCCGACGGGTTCGGCCCGCTGCGGCAAGCGGCATTGGCACTAGGTTTGCCGCTCAGGGAATACTTGCGTGATTGGGACGCGCAGGTTTGGCCGCACTGCCAAAAGGGCTTTTTCGCTCTGAAGGAAAACATTCCAGCCCTTGTCGCGCAGCGAGGTTTGGCATGAGAGCGTCTTTGACAGTCTGGTTCGACAGCGCCTGCCCCCTTTGCGACAATTGTTCAGAACGATCACATTAAACTTTCCGCATCTGGGCTACCTACAGAAGACGCCGCAAAGCTGAAGGCATTTGAACTTTTCGAGGAGGGCCAGACAATCCTCAAGCGTAGGCCATAGCGCTAGGCGTCAGCACCTAGTGATTCGTCGATCCCCTGCTGAACGGAACGATGATGAGCTCGAAATGGTCGATATTGACTGCGCAGATTTTCGCGGCGCTTCGAACAGGTCGAGGATGTCCGCAAATTATTGAAAAGCTTGTTTTTTCCAGATTTCGCGATACCTTCTGGGCATCATCCCAATCGCGAAAAGTCGCCATGTCACACGAACCGGAAACCCCGATTTCGGGGCCCAATCCCCTATGCCCTGAGCGCATGTCATCCGAGGCGCGCCTTGCCGAGATCGGCCGGATCCTGGCTGCTGGGGTCATCCGGCTGAACGCTGCACAGTCCAGCGGTTTATCTGCCGAGAACGGAGACAGTTTCGTGGACTTCTCGCCACGAAAGAGCGGTGGTCGTCGTGCAAAACGCATCCGCATCGGAGGAATTCATGAAGCATCACAATAGGATAACCCCTGCACAGCCGGGGCATGATCCAAACCTGGACCAGACGGTGCTGTCGCGCCTGGCCGCCCTGAAGGCAATGTCAGTCAAGGAGTTGAAAGCCGAATGGGAAATGCTCCTCGGCACCTCAGCGCCGAACAACAGCAGAGCGTTCCTTGAGCTGCGGATCGCGTATCGGTTTCAGGAACTGACCTACGGCGGCCCCGACCGGGACACGCGGCGTATGCTGGACTTGCTGGCCGACGAGGTCGAAGGCCACGCCCGGCGCAAAAATCAGATCGCCGATCCCCGCAATCCGGTGGCGGGCACGAAGCTGCTGCGCGAATGGGACGGCGTCGAGCACACCGTGACCGTGCTGAAGGACGGCTTCGACTGGCAGGGTCGCAAGTTCAGATCGCTCTCCGCCGTGGCACGTGAAATCACTGGCACACGCTGGAATGGCTATCGCTTCTTTGGCATGCGTGAACGCAAGCGGGAGGCGGCCTGATGGACAATACCAACCGCCCCGCCCGTCGCCTGCGTTGCGCCATCTATACCCGAAAGTCGAGCGAGGAAGGGCTCGACATGGAGTTCAACAGCCTCGACGCCCAACGCGAGGCCTGTGAGGCCTACATTGCCAGCCAGAAATCTGAGGGCTGGGTCGCCACGCGCGAACGCTATGACGACGGCGGGTTTTCTGGCGGCACTCTTGACCGACCCGGCCTGAAGCAAATGCTGGCCGACATCGACGACGGGCTGATCGACGTGGTGGTCGTTTACAAGATCGACCGCCTGTCGCGCTCGCTGATGGATTTCTCCAAGCTGGTCGAGGTGTTCGACCGCAATGGCGTGACCTTCGTCTCGGTGACGCAATCCTTCAATACGACCACCTCGATGGGGCGGCTGACACTGAACATCCTGTTGTCCTTTGCCCAATTTGAGCGCGAGGTCATCGGCGAACGAATCCGCGACAAGGTGGCAGCCTCGCGCAAGCGTGGCATCTGGATGGGGGGCTATGTGCCCCTCGGCTATGACGTGCTGGATCGCAAGCTGGTGGTGAACGATGCCGAAGCCGCCAACGTGCGGCGAATCTTTCAGCGGTTCATTGATCTGGGCTCCGCCACCATGCTGGCGCGCGAACTGCGTACCGAAGGCTTCCACAGCAAGCAGGGCAGTCTGATCGACAAGGGCTACCTTTACCGGCTTCTGAACAACCGCGTGTATCGTGGTGAGGCCCTGCACAAGGGCAAGGCCTATCCCGGTGAACATGACGCCATCATCGACGCGGACCTCTGGGATCGCGTGCATGCCATCCTGCAGGAAAGCCCCCGCAAGCGGGCTAACAACAGCCGCGCACAGACGCCAGCGCTCTTGAAGGGGATGATCTTCAGCGAAAATGGCACTGCAATGACGCCGACCAGCACGAAAAAGGGGGCCAAGCTTTACCGCTACTATGTGTCAATGGACGTGATCCGGAACCGCGAAACCGGTGAGGAGACTGCGCCGATGCGGCTCGCCGCCGGAATGGTCGAGGACGCGGTCGTGACCGAAGTTCGGCGCATTCTGCAAACTCCGGAGGTCGTGACACAGATGTTGGCCGCACTGAAACGCGACGGCGGCGGAGCATCTGAGGCGGATGCCATCGCTGCCCTGCACGAGTTCAATGCGCTCTGGTCGCAACTCTTCCCGGCCGAACAGGCCCGCATCATCCAGTTGCTGGTGCGGCGCGTTACGGTCACCACGGCCGGGCTCGAGGTTGACATTCGCCGCGAAGGCATTGCGGGCGTCGTCCGCGAGATGGTCGCGCCCCGCAGGATGGAGGCTGCTGAATGACCAAGCCGGACGATACGATCCGCGTGCTGATCCCTCTGAAAGTGCGCAAGAAGAACGGGCGGCCGAAGATCCTGCCGCCCGCCGACTACCGCCCCAGCGAGGATCAGGCCCAAGATCCGCACATCCTGCGAGCCATCGGTCGGGCATGGGGATGGCGGCGGCGGATGGAGGCGGGGGAGTTCGCCACGATCCAGGAACTGGCCGAGGCGGTCGGGTTGGCCGAGCGGCATGTCAGTCGCCAGCTACGCTTGGCCTATCTGGCACCGGAGGTGCTGAAACGACTGACCTGCGAGCGGGAGGCCTCGACGGTCAGTCTTTACGATCTGTGTTTTCTGGCAGGGGAGACTTGGGGAGAGCAGTTGGGGCGGGCCGTTGGCGAACGAGGAGTGAGATAGGCGTGAACGGCCCTAAGCCGAACTTCATCACGCTCGGTCTCGTGCGCCCGAGACCGGCCATTCGTTCATCCCGCAGTATCCCGCAGCTCACTGTGTGATGGGAGCCTCAAGCTAAGAGCCTAGCTTCCGCTTCTCCATATGGAGCCTCGGATGGTCGCAGGCCAAGTCTGTCCGAGGAGGGGTGGGGTTCGACCCTCGGCCAATCTGGACGACGGCAGCCCCTACGTCCTCGGTGCTAACAGGATGGTGGCAGCACCGGCAACACAGAGCAGGGCCCCGGCCAAGTCCCAGGTATCCGGCCTCTGTTTCTCGACCGCCCATAGCCATACAAGCGAGGCGGCGATGTAGACGCCACCGTAGGCCGCATAAGCGCGCCCTGCGAAATCCGATGGGGCCAGGGTCAGGAGCCAAGCGAAAACGGCGAGGCTGAGGAGGCCGGGGACCAGCCAGAGCGGGCTCGCCCCTTGCCGCATCCAGGCCCAGACCGCAAAGCAGCCCGCAATCTCGGCCAAAGCGGCACCGATGTAGATGGCGAGGGTGCCGGGTAAGTTCACGATGCCCCCTCGCTCTCCGGATGCCGGTGATCGGTTGCGCATAGCGAATGGTCGCCCAGAACTTCAATGACCCGGCAGTCGGCGATCCGACCGCCTGCGCATTGCACGACCATGCGCTCAAGTTCGGCTTTCAGCGCCGTCAACCGGGCAAGGCGACTTTCGACCTCGGCAAGTTGCGCCTTGGCGATGGCATCGGCGGCAGCGCAGGATTGGTCAGGTCTGTCCGACAGGCTGAGGAGATCGCGGATCGCCTCCAGCGTGAAACCCAGATCGCGGGCGTGGCGGATGAATGCCAGCCGTTCCTGCGCCTTGCGACCGTAGAGCCGCTGGTTGCCCGCGCTGCGCTCGGCTTCGGGCAAGAGGCCGATCTGCTCGTAGTAGCGGATCGTCGGAACCTTCACCCCCGCGGCCTCGCCCAGTTTTCCGATGGTCAGCATCAGATTCCCCTTGAAGCTATAGTTGCTAGAGACATTAGGTTCCTGATTCGATGAAAGCAACTGCCCGCACTGCGGCAGGAGGAATGACAATGTCGGAAGCTGCACGCGAAACGTCCTGTGACTGGACCGTGACGGGCATGGACTGCGGGTCCTGCGCGACCAAGATCAAGGATGCGGTGGCGCGTCTTCCGGGGGTGAGCGGCGTCGAGGTCGGGATCATGACAGAACGCCTGCGGCTGACGCTGGATGAGGCGCAGACCGGGCGGGACAAGATCGAGAAGACCGTCCGGGCGCTTGGCTATCAGATTGCGCCGCGCGCTGCCGGTGCGAAGAAGGATTTTGTGCTGCCCGGCGCCCATGACGGGCACGGCCATGACGATGCGGCACATGAGGGCCACGATCACGCCGGGCACGACCACGGCCCGAAGGCGGCCGCCGCAAAGCGCGATGACAGCGGCCACGGTAGCCCCGGCCATGTCCATGACGACCCCGCCGACTGGGGCAAGCGCTGGTATCAGACGGCCAAGAGCAAGCTGGTCATCTTCACCGCGCTGTTGCTCGGTGCCGCCTGGATCATCGAATATCTTGCGCCCGAGATTGGCAAATGGACCTTTGTCGCCGCCTGTCTGATCGGCGTGGCCCCGGTGGCACAGCGCGCCTTTGCGGCGCTACGGATGGGGCAACCATTTACCATCGAAAGCCTGATGACCATCGCCGCCATCGGCGCGCTGTTCATCAATGCGGCGGAAGAGGCGGCGCTGGTCGTCTTCCTGTTCGCCGTGGGCGAAGTGCTGGAAGGCGTGGCCGCAGGCAAGGCGCGCGACGGCATCCGGGCCTTGGCGAACCTTGTCCCGAAAACGGCGCAACTGGTCACCGGCGACACCACGCGCGAGGTTCCAGCCGCAAGCCTGTCTGTGGGCCAGACAGTCCTTGTCCGCCCCGGTGACCGAATTCCGGCCGATGGCGAGATCGTGGACGGCACCTCGGGTGTGGATGAAAGCCCGGTCACCGGCGAAAGCGTGCCCAAGACGCGCGGGCCGGGAGATGCGGTCTTTGCAGGCGCAATCAACACCGAGGCGGCGCTGCGGGTAAAGGTCACCAAGGGCGCAGAAGACAATACCATCGCGCGCATAATCCGCCTGGTCGAAGAGGCCGAGGAGGCCCGCGCGCCGACCGAGCGCTTCATCGACCGCTTCAGCCGCTGGTACATGCCCGCCATTGTCGCGGTTGCCGCGCTGGTGATCGTGGTACCGCCGCTGGCATTTGGTCAGCCTTGGGACACGTGGATTTACCGGGGGCTTGCGCTTCTCTTGATCGGTTGCCCCTGCGCGCTGGTCATCTCGGTGCCTGCCTCCATCGCGTCGGCCATGTCCACCGGGGCGCGCCGCGGGCTCCTGATGAAGGGCGGCGCCGTGATCGAAGCCGCAGCGAAGGTGGATGTCGTGACCTTCGACAAGACCGGAACGCTGACGCATGGCCGCCCGCAGGTGACGGATGTGGTGCCGTTCGGGGCAACGACCGAGGCCGAGCTTCTTGCCGTTGCTGCGGGCGTCGAAACAGGGTCGAGCCACCCGCTGGCGATTGCGATCCTGAACAAGGCCAAGGACGCGGGCATTTCCGCGCTGCCTTCGCAGGATGCCAAGGCCCTGATGGGCAAGGGCGTTGTTGCAACCGTGGGCGGCGCTGTGGCCTATGTGTCCTCACCCCGTTACGCGATGGAAAACGGCGGGCTCGATGGCATCGGTCTTCGGCAGGCCACCATCTTTGAAGAGGACGGCAAGACCGCCGTCGCCGTGTTCCGCGAAAAGACGCCACTCGGTCTGATTGCCATGCGGGACGAGCCGCGGGCGGATGCCAAAGAGGCGGTGCGCCAGTTGACGGCGATGGGAGTGACTTCGGTGATCCTGACCGGCGACAACCCGCGCACGGCCGCCGCCATCGCCGGAAGCCTCGGGCTGAAGTTCGAAGCCGACATGATGCCCGAGGACAAGCTCGATTACATCCGCGAGATCGGCACCCAAGGCGGCGTCATGATGATCGGCGACGGTATCAACGACGCCCCCGCACTGAAACAGGCGAGTGTCGGCGTGGCGATGGGATCGGGCACCGATGTAGCTTTGGAAACCGCCGATGCGGCAATCCTGCGCGACCGGGTGACGGACATTCCCGCAACGATCAGTCTGTCGCGCGCGGCGATGGCCAATATCCGCCAGAACGTCACCATCGCGCTTGGCCTGAAAGCAGTCTTCCTCGTGACCTCGGTCTTTGGCCTGACCGGCCTCTGGATCGCGATCCTGGCCGACACGGGCGCGACTGTGCTGGTGACGCTGAACGCCCTGCGCCTGCTGCGGTTCAATCCTGAACGGGAGGCGTAAGCGATGATCTCCGGTTTAGGCTGGGCCGCACTGGCCCTTCTCTTCGGCTATCTGGCGCTGTTCTTCTGGGGCAGCGCGCTGGCCGCACAAGCGGCGGGGCGTCCAGTCTGGCTGTTCGCCCGTGCGACCGGACGCGACCGTCTGGCCGCCATCGGGTTCCGCGTGGCCTTTGCCCTGGCGTTCTTTGGGCCGCTTCTTTGGCTCGCCATGCCTATCCTGCACAAGATCGATCCGCTTTGGAGCGAGGGGCGCGCCGTGCTTCTTGGCTTGGTCGGGGTCTTTGTCGCAGGACTCGGCGCGATGGTGGCCTTTGCCGCGCAGATGTCGATGGGATCATCCTGGCGCGTCGGCGTGGTCGGCGGCGAAACCGGCGATCTGGTCTCCGGCGGCCTCTACCGCTTTAGCCGCAACCCGACCTTTGTGGGGCAAGCGGCGCTACTGGCGGGTGTTACCCTGGCAGTGCCCTCTGTCCCGACGGTCCTGGCCCCACTCCTGTTTCTCTGGTCCGCCACCACGCAGGTCCGGTCCGAAGAGGCCGCCCTGCGCATGGCAATCGGGCCGGACTATGACCGCTACACCGCATCGGTCCCGCGCTGGATCGGCATGAAGGGCAAGACTGTTCAATGACCAAGGCGATGCTGATTTCCCTGATCGCTGCCGCAGTGGTGGCAGACCAGTTGACCAAGGCAGCGGCACTATCGCTGCTGTCGCAAGGGACGGCTGTCCCTGTCTTTCCGAGTTTCAACCTCTCCCTCGGGTTCAACACAGGCGCGAGCTTCGGCATGATGGGCGGGATAATGGCGGGTAAGCCCCTTCTGATGGCCGCGCTGACGGGCGCACTGACCCTTGCTTTCGCCGTCATGTCATTCCGTGCGCAACACGCATGGGAACGGGCAGGCTTTGCACTGGTCGTGGGCGGGGCGCTTGGCAACATCATCGACCGGCTGCGGCAGGGTGCCGTGACCGATTTCCTTGATTTTTACTGGCGCGACTGGCACTGGCCCACGTTCAACGTTGCCGATATTGCGATCACGTTGGGCGCGGTCCTGATCCTCGCCGCCTCACTTCCCCTTCGCCGCCGCAAGGAGCCGGTTCTTGACAAAAGCTGACCCCGAAACCCTGTCGCGCGACGACCTTGCCCTGACTGCCGCCTTCCTGATTGCGCTGGCGGCCACACTTGGCGCGCTCTTCATCGGTGAAGTGTTGGGCCAGATGCCCTGCACGCTCTGCTGGTATCAGCGCATCGCCATGTTCCCTTTGGTGCCGATCCTCGGCATGTCGCTCTGGTGGGGCGACGGTATGGCGCGCACCTATGCCCTGCCGCTGTCCCTCGCCGGGTTGGCGCTGGCGGCGTGGCATTCGGGCCTTTACGCAGGGTTTTTGCCCGCGCCAATCGTGCCCTGCACTGAGAATGGCCCTTCCTGCACCGGTGAGGCGCAGATGATCCTTGGCCTGCCGATCCCCTATCTTTCCGCGGTCGCCTTTGCGGCGATCCTTGCCTGTCTCATCTTTCCGAAAGGACACCGCCCATGAACCGCCGCACCCTTCTGATCGGAACCTCCGCACTCGGGCTCGCTGCCTTCGCGAGTGGTGCCTACGTGCTGAACCAGCGCCGCGACGCCGAGGCAGAAGCGGCGGCCGCAGCTGCGCCAACGGCCGACCAGACGCTACTGGTCCGGGAGTATTCCCCCAGCTTTGGCCCCGCCGATGCGCCTGTCACACTGGTCGAGTTCTTCGATCCGTCCTGCGAGGCCTGCCGCGCTTATCACCCCGTGGTGCAAGAGATCCGGCGGCAGTTCCCCACGCAGGTCCGCGTCGTGCTGCGCTATACCGTCTTCCACGAAGGATCGGACGAGGCCGTGCGCATCCTCGAGGCCGCGCGGATGCAGGACAAGTTCGAGCCGGTGCTGGACGCGCTGCTGGAACAGCAACCGGGCTGGGCAGTGCATGGTGCGCCGCAGTTGGACGTGGCCTGGGAAATCGCCGGGGCTGCGGGGCTTGATCTGGAAAAGGCGCGAGGCGACAGGCTGTTTCCGGGGATCACCGGCATCCTCAACCAGGACGCAGACGACGTCGAAGCCTTGGCCATTCGACAGACGCCGACCTTCTTTCTGAACGGCAGGCGGTTGGAGAACTTCAGCGCAGACAGCCTGATCGCCGATGTACGGTTTGCCGTCGAGAACAGCTGACGGCGCTCAGGACCGGTTGGCGAAGGCCGAAAACAGGGCCAGCGTTCGTTCGCTGACATGGTGCTCGATGCCTTCGGCGTCACGCTCTGCCGTCTCGGGATCAAGGCCAAGGCTGATCAGAAAGCGCAGGACGATCTCGTGCCGCCGCCGGCATTCTTTGGCCAGCGAGCGGCCCGCGTCCGTGAGAAACACCGACCGATACTTTGCGCGGGTGATCAGCCCCTCGCGCGCCAGCCGGTCGAGGGTCTTGCTCACGGTCGGCACCTTCACGCCAAGCCGGGCGGCAATGTCTACAGGGCGCGCCTCGCCCTGCTCGTGGATCAGTTCGGCGATCAGTTCGACATAGTCCTCGGCCAGTTCATTCCGCCGTGCCTCGCGCACACCCTGAAACGCCTCGGTGCGGGGGTCTGCGGGGCCGTCGTGCGGTGAGGTGCGGGTGTCAGGGTCGAGCTCGGTCATCCGCAGAGTGTCGCATGGGATGGATTGACAAGTAAAGTCGCGGGGCAGATTGTTAGCACTGGCTAACTTTATGCGCCGCGTCTGGTCAGGATTGTGGCGAAGCCGGGAGCGCCAAGAACCATGTCCACCCAAGCTTGGCGGCAAGACCGCGAGACGCCCTCGCTGTCCGAGGTCTTCCGCACCATCGCGGTGGGCAACGGCGGCACCAGCCGGTTCCGAAGGTTCCTCGCCTTCATTGGCCCCGGCTATCTGGTGGCCGTGGGCTACATGGACCCCGGCAACTGGGCGACCTCGCTCGCCGGTGGGGCGGCCTTCGGCTATACGCTACTGTTCGTTGCCCTTTTGTCGAACATCATGGCGATCCTGCTGCAGTCGCTGTGCGCCCGGCTGGCTGTCGCCTCGGGCCGCGATCTGGCGCAGGCCTGCCGCGATGCCTTCCCGAAATGGATGTCGGTCCCGCTTTGGATCTTCGCCGAGCTGGCCATCATCGCCACCGACCTGGCCGAGGTGATCGGCACCGCCATCGCCCTGAACCTGCTGTTCGGCATCCCGCTGGAGATCGGCATCTTCATCACCGCTGCCGACGTGTTCCTGATCCTGTGGCTGCAGTACAAGGGCTTTCGCTGGATTGAGGCGCTGATCATCTCGCTGATGGCGCTGATTGCCGCGTGTTTCGTCGTGCTGATCGCGCAGGCCGACCCGGTCTGGGGCGAGGTGATCGCAGGCTTCGCGCCCAGCAGCGAGATCGTCAGTAACCCGACGATGCTCTACTTGGCACTTGGCATCATCGGGGCCACGGTCATGCCGCATAACCTCTATCTGCATTCGGGCATCGTGCAGACCCGCGCCTTTGGCATGGACCTGCCCGCCAAGCGCGAGGCGCTGCGGTTGGCGACCTGGGACAGCACCATTGCGCTGATGTTCGCGCTGACGATCAATGCCTCGATCCTGATCCTTGCGGCCGCCGCCTTCTACACCGTGGGCGAAACCGACGTGGCCGAGATCGACAAGGCGCATCTGTTGCTTGAACCCCTGCTGGGCTCGTCACTGGCGCCCATTCTGTTCGGGGTGGCGCTTTTGTGCGCAGGGCTCAACTCCACCGTCACCGCCACGATGGCCGGACAGATCGTGATGGAAGGGTTCATTCGGCTGCGCATCGCGCCTTGGGCGCGGCGACTGATCACGCGCGGCCTTGCCATCATCCCGGCGGTCTTCGTGATCTTGCTCTACGGCAGTGAGGGCGTGGGTGAGCTGCTGATCCTGAGCCAGGTGGTGCTGTCCTTCCAACTACCCTTCGCCATCGTCCCGCTGGTCATGTTCACCGCCAGCCGCGCCAAGATGGGCGAACTGGTCGCCCCCCGCTGGTTGACCGGGCTCTGCTGGCTGATCGCCGCTGTCATCATCGTGCTGAACGTGAACCTCTTGTCGACCGTGCTTTTGGGCTGACCCTTCACCCTTCGGTGACAACACGAATTCGGGCTTGAACCTCAAGCGGCTAGAGGGTTTAGACAGAGCATTATTAGAGGCAGGAATGGATGCAGTTGACAAGGTTACAGAAAATCCTCTGGGCGGCGGCGGGACTGGCCACGCTGGCCTATGGGCTGCTCGTGTTGCTGCCAAACCGCACGCCGGAGGTTGTCACGCAAGCCGACTTCCGGCCGACCTTCTCGCTTCCCGATGCTGAGGGGCGTATGCGCACCCCTTCCGAGTTTGCGGGCCAGCATCTTCTGGTCTTCTTCGGCTTCACCAACTGCCCGGACGTCTGCCCGACAACGCTTTCCGAAGTGGCGCAGGTGATGGACGATCTGGGCGACGATGCTGCCCTTGTGCAGCCCCTGTTCATCTCCATCGACCCCGAACGGGATCGCAGGCTGGGGCTGGCCGAGTTCACCGAGGCGTTCCACCCGTCGATCATCGGGCTTGCCGGGGATGAGGCACAGACCCGTGCCGCGGCAGACAGCTTCCGCATCTTCTACGCGCGCGAGGGTGATGCCGCGGCCCCGGACGGCTACACCATGTCGCACAGCCCGGCGCTCTACCTCATCGGGCCTACCGGCGACTGGTTGCGTCAGTTCACCTACGGCACGCCCGCCGCCGATATCCTTGCCGACCTTCAATCCAGATTGTGACGCCCATGAAATCCCTGATCCTCTCGACCCTCCTCACCTTGTCCGCCACCCCCGTGCTCGCCTGTGAAACCTTCACCTTGGGCGATCTGACCATCGACCACGCTTGGTCCCGCGCCACCATCGGCGCCAACCGGCCGGGGGTGTTCTATGTCGAGATCACCAACAACGGCAGCACAGATGATGCGCTGATCGGCATCGCGACACCTGCTGCCGGGATGCCGATGCTGCACGAAACCGTGGTGACCGACGGCGTCGCCTCGATGCCGCATGCCATGTCGATCCCGGTTCCGGCTGGCCAAACCGTCGAACTGGCGCCCGGTGGCTATCACGGAATGCTGATGGGCCTGACCGCAACACTGGCCGAAGGCGACAGCTTCCCCGTGACGCTGACTTTCCAGAATGCAGGGGAAATCGTCGTCAATGTCGACGTTCTGTCCCTACGGGCGGAGGGGCCGGATTGCGCACACGCCGGGCAGTAGCACTTGGCCTTGGTGGGACGGCCGCAGCACTGGCCTTCACGCTCGGCCTCGGCTGGTGGCAAAGCCGCGGCCGCGCGCAGCCGCCCGCCGCGCTTCTGCCACATCCCATCGGCGAGATGGGCTTTGCCCTGACCAACCATCGCGGTGAACCGGTGCGCCCGGCAGACTGGATCGGCCGCCCGACCATGGCCTTCTTCGGCTTCACCTGGTGCCCCGATGTCTGCCCGACCACCCTCAGCGACATCTCGGGCTGGCTGGAAGAGCTCGGGCCCGACGCCGACCGGCTGAACACCGTCTTCATCACCGTCGATCCCGAACGGGATACACAGCAGGTTTTGGCAGACTACCTGGCGAACTTCGATCCGCGGATCACCGGCCTGACCGGCCCGCTGGCCGAGGTCGAACGCGCCGTCGCAGGCTTCCGCGCCCGGTTCGAAAAGGTGCCCCGCGACGGGGATTACACCATGAACCACACCGCCGGCGTGTTCCTGTTCCGCGCCGACGGTCGCTTTGCCAGCATCATCGACTACCACGAGGACCGCCGCTTCGCCCTGCCAAAGATCCGCAGGGTTCTGACCTGACAGCCATCCCTGTTCTTTCGGAGAGCCACATGACCAACACACCCTTTCTGACCCGCCGCACAATGCTGCTGTCCGGCCTCGCCGTCGCAGCTTTCGCGGCCAGTCCGGTGCGCAGCGCCGCCCCGTCGATCCATGTCGTCAAGGGAACCGGTTGCGAATGCTGCAACGCCTGGGTGGCCTATCTTCGGGACGAGGGTTTCACCGTGACGGACGAGGAGCGCTACGGCACGCTCCTGATGACCTACAAGGCCGAAGTGGGGGTGCCTCAAAGAATGATCTCCTGCCACACAGGGATGATCGAGGGCTATGTGCTCGAAGGCCATGTCCCTGCGGCCGATATCAGGCGCCTGCTTGAGGAGCGGCCGGACGCGGTCGGGCTTGCCGTTCCAGGGATGCCCTATGGATCGCCCGGGATGGGACCGGAAAGTCAGCGTGAGGCCTACGACGTCCTGCTGATCCGCCGCGATGGCTCAACCGAGGTCTTCACCCGCTATCTGGCCGCCTGACAATTGTGTCGGCCGTGCTTCATGCCGCCTTCGGCCAACGGCGATGCAGGTTGTCGATGAAGACGGCATGGGTGTGGTGGGGCCCGTGTTCTGACAGGTGGAGATAATCGGCGGGCAGGTCAGGAAGGTCGTGCCGCAAGATCGTCTGATCGTTCGCGGGCCAGAGGCGCAGCACCGCAACGAGGCCAGCCGCGCCGATGAGCGCCGTGACGCAAAGATCGGGCACCGGCGCCGATCCAGCCGGCCAGCGGGTATATGACCAGCCAACAGGCGCGCGAGAGGGCGAAGCTGCCATTCATGATGAGCTTAGTGACTGACCGCTGTCCGCCCGTTGCGACCGCAGGCCTCCTGACCAGCGGCCCGCTGACATGCGCGCGCTTACGCACAACCACGCCGCCTTCGGGTGTCTCGGTTCGGGCCGAGGGCAAACGAACGTGCCTCAACCGCGGCGTAGACTGATTTCGCCAAAGCACTGAAAAAGCGTCACTTTTTGAATCCGTCTCAATTTGGGTGAAGGGCGGATGGAAAGAGACGCGGGGCGTTCAGAGACCGATTTCGGCGGAAACGCCAATCTCTGAAAGTCGCATGGCCTCGCTAAACCCCTTTGAAACAAAAAGAAAAAAGGCCCCGTCAGGGACCTCATCTCGGGTTTGCAATGTGCAAGTGGCGGATCGCCTTGATCCGGGCCAGCAACTCTCGCGGGTTGAAGGGTTTGGGCAGATAGTCGTCCGCCCCGACCTCCAACCCCACGATACGGTCAGTTTCATCACCCAGGGCTGTAAGCATCAAGATCGGGATTGTGCCCTGTGCGCGCAACCGTCGGCAGACCGAGAGGCCATCTTCGCCCGGCATCATCACATCCAGCACGATCAGATCGAATTGACCCACCTTCATCGCCGCATCCATTGCGACGGCATTGGCGGCAGAAGTTGCGCGCATGCCGTTCTTTTCCAGATATTTCACTAGGGCATCGCGGATATCGCGGTTGTCATCGACGATCAGAATATGCGGCGGCTGGGTCATTAGCTTGTCTCCTGACGTCGACCCTAGCTGAACGCGGTGCTGCTGCGGACAGAAGATTGTCGCAAATCTCTCTCAGCACCTTGGCTTGCGACAGTTTGATACAAAACAGGCGTCGCCCTGACAAACCTGTGGGACACCTCGCTCCCAGATTGGATCCATCGCAATCTGATCCAGGAGAGACAGAATGAAACGTTCGACAAAATTCGCCCTCGCAGCCGTTGCAGCCCTTGGTGTGGCCGCTGTTGCTGTCCCGGTGGTCGCCCAGCAGGGCCAGATGCAGCATGATGGTATGATGGACGGAGGCCTGGGAATGATGGGCCAGCATGGCGGTATGATGGGTGGCGCGATGGGAATGATGGCCGGCGGCCAGAGCTATGCCATGGCCACGTTCGATACCAACAAGGACGGCACGCTCAGCCCCGAGGAAATGACAGCCGGGATTCAGGCTGAACTCAAGACCTACGACACCGACGCCAACGGTACTTTGTCGCTGGAGGAATTCGCGGTGATGCACGCGGCCCACACCCGACCGATGACCGTGCGAGCCTTCCAGATGCACGACGCCGATGGAGATGCGCAGGTGACGGAGGCTGAAATGGCAGCCATGGCAGAAATGATGCAAAGCCACATGGGCGGGCAGCAGGGCAACATTCCGGGCATGGGTCATGGGATGATGGACAACGACTGACGCGCTTTATTCTCCCGCTAACTGGGCAAATCTCCGGTTAGCGGGAGGAATCCCAACACAGATCAGGAGGCCATGAAGATGAACGGCTACGGTATGGGATTTGGAATGGGCTTCGGCTGGCTCTGGATGATCGTCACCCTTGTGCTGGTCGGTCTCGCGATTGCGGCGCTGGTCAAATACTTGCGCAAATAGCGGAAGGGAAACCCGATGGACTATACGATCAACCGGCTGATCACTGGCGCGGACTTTGACAAAGTCGACACCCGGACCCGTGCCGCGCTTGCTGAAAACGGATTTGGCGTGCTGACAGAGATCGACGTCAAGGCAACGATGAAGAAGAAGCTGGTCGTGGATATCCCAGCCTACCTCATTCTTGGGGCCTGTAACCCGAAGATGGCGATGGAAGCCATAGAGATGGAGCCGCGCGTCGGTGCGATGCTGCCCTGCAACGTTATCCTGCGCGAGGTCGAAGGCGGCGTTGAGGTAAGTTCGATTGATCCGGTGGCGTCGATGCAGGCCATCAACAATCCCGCCTTGCATGCTGTCGCTGGTCAGGTGCGAAACCTACTGGCCAAAGTTGTTGCGGCAATTTGATTGCACCAGAAGCTGCAATCTTCGCTTGACCTTCCAAGGATGGGAAGGCGCATCGTGAGTCGGTAGGCCTTTGCATCTGCCTTCGCGCGGCACTGACCGCGATAGGAGAACGCTATGAAACCCATCGATCTGCACAGCAGCCACGCCCATCCAGACCCGGATATGCCGAAGGGCCAAGCCGTTCAAGAAAGTGGCACCGGGCTAACGTCCATCGACCCAGTCTGCGGCATGACCGTCACGCTGAAACCTGACACGCGGACCGAGGCGTTTGGCGGCAAGGACTTCCATTTCTGCTCCAGCAAGTGCCAAACGAAGTTCCAGGCCGATCCGTGGTTCTACGCCTCCGGCCGCGCGGCGGGTCGCAAGAAAGCTGCCCCAGCCAATGTGCAGTATACCTGCCCGATGCACCCCGAGATTATCCGTGATGCGCCCGGCTCGTGTCCGATCTGCGGCATGGCGCTGGAGCCGATGCTGCCCTCAGACGAGCCCAGCCATGAGTTGACCGATTTCACCCGCCGCATGTGGGTTTCAGCAGCTGCGGCGGTGCCGCTGATCGTGTTGACCATGGGAGAGTTCGTTGCCTTGCCTGTGCGCGACTGGATCGGACACCAGGTGGCCAGTTACCTGGAGTTCGCGCTGGCAACCCCGATCATCCTTTGGGCGGCCCTTCCCTTCTTCAAGCGAGGCTGGGATTCGATGGTCAACCGCTCGCCTAACATGTGGTCGCTGATCAGCCTCGGTGTGGCGGCGGCTTACCTTTATTCGCTGGTCGCGACATTCCTGCCTGGCGTCTTCCCTGAAGTCTATCGGATGGGTCATGGCGTTGGCACCTACTATGAAGCGGCGGTGGTGATTGTGGCTCTGGTCTTTGTAGGTCAGGTCTTGGAACTGCGCGCACGCGAACGCACCGGCGATGCAATCCGCGCGCTTCTCGACCTCGCGCCAAAGACGGCGCGGCGCATTTTGCCAGATGGCACCGAATACGATGCGCCTCTGGAAAACATCATGGAGGGCGACCGTCTGCGCGTGCGCCCTGGCGACGCTGTGCCAGTCGACGGCGTGGTGATCGAAGGTCATTCATCCTTGGACGAAAGCATGCTGACCGGCGAGTCGATGCCGGTCGAAAAAGGGCCGGGAGTTGCGGTGACCGGGGCCACCATCAACAAGAACGGAAGTCTTGTTATCGAGGCTGGCAAGGTTGGCGCCGACACCGTTTTGGCGCAGATCGTGGCCATGGTGTCGAACGCGCGTCGGTCGCGTGCACCAATCCAAGGGCTGGCGGATCGGGTGTCCGCAATCTTCGTTCCGACCGTAGTTGGGATCGCATTACTGGCCTTTGCGGCCTGGATGATCTTTGGCCCCGAGCCAGCCCTGGTCTTTGCCATCGCGTCGGCGGTGTCGGTGCTGATCATTGCCTGCCCCTGCGCGTTGGGTCTTGCCACGCCAATCTCGATTACGACGGCGGCTGGACGCGGCGCTCAGGCGGGTGTGCTGATCAAAGACGCTGAGGCGCTGGAGCGGATGGCAGGGGTTGATACGCTGATCGTCGACAAGACGGGCACACTAACGATGGGAAAGCCCAAACTGACCGATACGGTGATGCTTGGGGACGTGGCCGTCACAGACCTTTTGTCACTGGCGGCGGCTCTGGAACGTGGGTCGGAACACCCCCTCGCCGAAGCAATTGTCGAGGGTGCCGACTCGCAGGGCGCGTCCCGGCAAGAGGCCACGGGATTCGAGGCGGTCACCGGCAAGGGTGTGCGTGGCAAGGTCAAAGGCCGCGCGGTTGCGCTTGGCAACGCGGCCATGATGCAGGAGATGGGACTGGACACTGCGCGCGCGGAGACGCAGGCGGACACTTTGCGCGCCGAAGGCAAGACCGCGATGTTCATTGCTGTCGACGGTGTGCTCGCAGGCATCGTCGCTGTCGCAGATCCGATCAAGGCGTCGACCGCACAGGCGATCAAGGAACTGCATGCCCAAGGGCTGCGCGTCATCATGGCGACCGGCGACAACGAACGCACCGCACAAGCTGTAGCGGGCAAGCTCGGCATAGATGAAGTGCGCGCGGGAGTGTTGCCCGAGGCCAAGAAAGATCTGATCGACCAGTTGCGCCGTGAAGGTCACAAGATCGCCATGGCCGGCGACGGCGTGAATGACGCGCCTGCGCTGGCGGCAGCGGATGTCGGCATCGCCATGGGTACCGGGGCTGACGTCGCGATGGAAAGCGCGGGCATCACGCTTTTGGGTGGCGACCTGATGGGCATTGTCCGAGCGCGCAAGTTGGCACGCGCAACCTTGCGCAATATTAAGCAGAACCTGTTCTTTGCCTTTGCCTACAACGCACTTGGCGTACCGATCGCAGCCGGGCTCCTTTATCCGATAACCGGCCTTCTTCTGTCGCCGATGATCGCGGCGGCGGCGATGAGCCTGTCCTCGGTCTCAGTCATCACCAACGCATTGCGTCTGCGCAGGGTTGATCTCTGAGGGGCAAGTCTTAGCTGGAAAACCGTACACTTGGGAAAGGTCTGCGAGACCGAGCGTCAAGCCGAGCCGGACAGGGTTTCGAAAAGAACCTGATGCCCGGAACCGCACTGACGGCCTTTGATTGCGCCAGTATCCCAGTTAAGAGAACCTGCCCTTTGGGAACTATCCGTGACGATCAGACGACCGAAAGCGTCACGAACGCAAGAGCAGCGTAGCGACTGAACTTCGCAAGTGTGACGATCAGTATAAACCGCCAGAGCGGTTCCCGCATCATGCCTGCGGCAAGCGTCAGAGGGTCACCGATGATCGGCAGCCACGACCCGAACAGGCTTACCCACCCCCAACGGCCATACCAGCCCTGGGCCTGAACAATTTGCCTTGCCGAAAACGGGAAACGTCGATGGTCGGAGAAGCGCATCAGAAACCGTCCGATGGTCCAGTTGACCGCCGCACCAAGGACGTTGCCCGCCGTTGCGACCAATAGAAGCAACCAAACGGGCTGTGTCCCGGCGAGAAGCAGTGCAACAAGCACGGCCTCGGACTGTGCCGGGATCAACGTGGCGGCGATAAACGCTGCGAAGAAAAGACCCGTCAGAGCAAGCATCAGTTCAGGTCGCCGTTGGCCGGCAGCGTTGCGGGCGGCCCGGCTGAGGACGTTGTTCGCACAAAGGTCACGTTCTTCCCGGGCGATCAAGGTCAGGTCTCGCTGTGTCGGCATGCCGACCGGGCAAATTCTCGCGAACCGCTGACAAACCAGACATCCGGGCCAAAGTCATGCCGAGCACGATCCAGCCAACAAGATTGGTACCGATTACGCGGGCGGAAAACAGCGCCGAAAGTTCTGGTGGCACGACTGCGGCAAGGTTCTCGTCAATAGTTGGTGCTCCTACGACATGAGGCAACAGTCCGATGACCAAAGCGGCAAGAAGCGCTGGCGGCTTGTGCCACAGAACGATCAAGCCCGCGCCTGCGCACGTGGCGATGGCAGTCGAAATCCACCAGACCTGACGTGCTTCAAGGTCAGCCGCCGGCATGCCGGGAAGTTCCGGAGGTAGGCCAAGTGCAGGTGCAAGGCAAAAGGCCGCAAACCCGATCAGCGCAATGCCAGGCCATGATACGTGCTGCGTCCGGCCGACGGCCGGGAGGGCTGCAACTGCGGCAGAGGCCAGAAGGCCAAAGCCGCCCCATGTGAGGACCAAGAACAGCATGGTCTGAAAATTGCGCGACACGTCTAGGCTATTGCCTGCAACCATGTCTGGATGCGCGTTGCCGACAGTAGCAGGTTCTTCAGCAGCGATAACTGTCGTTTTTGATGGTGCTGCGTCAGTCACCTGCAGAACAAGCTCACCGGTCTCGTATCGTTCGGCCTGAACGATCAGGGGCTGGATCAGCCAGAACTGCAACAAGGCCATCACGAGGCCCGCGACTGCACCAGCAATCAGCCCGCTGGAAAGCAGGGTCTTGGTCATTGTCAATCTCCTGTCAGATCAGTGGCAGGGAAAGCCGGTGGCGTGCCGGGTGTCATGCGTCGAGGCGTGCAGGGTATCCGGTGACGAGAACCCGGCGACAAACAACAAAAATGTCCCCAGAAAGGCCGTGGTCAGGATCGGGCGCAGCATGCCCGCAGTTTGCGTGATCGCTTGAGTGGTCGTGGTCATGGCTATCTCCGCCCGTCACACCCGACGGGATGTTGTTACAGTGGCGTCCGGCCGGTCTCCTGGCTCGCGGGGTCACACGGCCCTTCGCCTTCCCGGGCTATCTGGCCCAGTGGCAGAATGAAGGGACGCTACCGCATACAGTCGCGGGGGCGGCTGGGGCTTCGGGTGCCGCAATTGGGTCCACCCTTCCCCATTCCCGATTGAGTTCGGGGGTTCTACACCCCATGAACACCGAGCCCGCCGACCGTCATGCTTATGCAGCGCAATGTCAATCCACGGGTTGATGTTGGCGCTGGTGTGCAATGACCGGTCTTCCTAAACTGTGCGGACCGGTCTTCTTTGCAGTGCCAATCTTGTTGACGGGGCTGGGGCCATTCCCGAGGTCGGTTAGAATTGGGCAGTCCGGCCGATGATCCCCGCAGCATGCTTCGGCAAGATGTTGCAACGTTTCCATCATGGCTTGCATCTCGGTGATCTTTCGTTCTAGCCCGCTGATTTGTTCCAGTGCCAGACGCTTTACATCACCACTCTGGCGGGACCGGTCGCGCCAGAGGGCCAGCAGTTCCTCGATTTTTTCGACCGGAAAGCCAAGGTCGCGCGAGCGCCGGATGAAGCGCAGGATCTGCACTTCGGTCTCGGAATAGACGCGGTAGCCCGAACCGGTGCGCCCTGCCGCAGGGATTAGTCCTGTAGACTCGTAGTAGCGGATCATCTTGGCAGATACGCCCGAGGCTTTCGCTGCTTCACCAATGTTCATGATCTGGCTCCTTCAGACTTGAGTGGGGGCAAAGCGGCGCAGACGCAGCGCGTTGCCAAGAACGAAGACCGACGACAGCGCCATCGCCCCGGCGGCAAAGATCGGCGACAGAAGAATTCCGTAAGCCGGCCAAAGCGCCCCGGCGGCGACGGGGATCAGGGCGGCATTGTAGGCAAAGGCCCAGAACAGGTTCTGCCGGATGTTGCGCATCGTGGCCTTCGACAGCGCAATGGCGTCGGGCACTGCGGTAAGACGCCCCGACATCAACACCACATCGGCAGCCTCGATGGCGATATCGGTGCCTGTGCCAACCGCAAGCCCCACGTCCGCCTCAGCCAGAGCCGGAGCATCGTTGATCCCGTCGCCGACATAGGCCAATGTGCCAAGGGCCTTCAGCCGCTTGACGGCGGCGACCTTTCCGTCGGGCAGGACCTCTGCCACCACCTCGTCGATGCCCAACTGCCGTGCGATGGCCTGCGCCGTGCGGGCATTGTCGCCCGTGATCATCGCAACCCTCAGGCCAAGCGCGTGCAGGGCCTTGATCGCCTGGGGTGTCGTTGGCTTGACCGGGTCGGCAACGGCAAGGATCGCCGCCAATTTGCCCTCAATCGCGGCATAAAGCGGCGATTTGCCCTCATCCGCCAGCCGGGCCGCGATTTCGGCAAAGACCGCCACCTTCAGACCCAGCTTTTCCATGTAGCGGTCGGCACCGATGTCGACCCTTTGGTCGCCGGCCCGGGCCGTAACGCCATAGCCGGTGACCGAGGCAAAACCGGTCACCTCGGGCAGGGCAAGGCTCGCCTCCGCCGCCGCAGCCACGATGGCGCGGGCAATCGGGTGTTCTGATTTTCCCTCCACCGCCGCGACGGAGGCCAGCACCGGGTCCCGGTCAAAGCCGGAGGCAAGGTGAAGATCCGTCAGGCTGGGTTTGCCCATTGTCAGGGTGCCGGTCTTGTCAAAGGCCACTACCTTGACGTCCTGCAAGGCCTGCAACGCCTCACCCTTGCGGAACAGGATGCCGAGTTCCGCGCCGCGTCCGGTTCCGACCATGATCGATGTCGGCGTGGCCAGCCCCATGGCACAGGGGCAGGCGATGATCAGAACCGCCACGGCGTTGACCAAGCCAAAGGTCAGGGCAGGTTCCGGGCCAAAGACCATCCAGACCACAAAGGTCAGCGCGGCCAGGCCCATGACGGCGGGCACGAACCACATGGTCACGCGGTCCACCAACGCCTGGATCGGCAGCTTTCCTCCCTGTGCCGCCTCGACCATGCGGATAATCTGGGCCAGCATCGTCGCCTCGCCCACCGCGACGGCGCGGAAGGTAAAGGCACCGGTCTGGTTGATCGTGCCGCCCGTCACCGGGCTGCCAATCGTCTTTTCCACCGGCAACGGCTCGCCCGAGATCATGCTTTCGTCGATCCAACTGGCCCCTTCGGTCACTTCACCGTCGACCGGCACCCTTTCACCGGGGCGCACCTCGACCAGATCGGAGGGGCGAACCTCGGCAATCGGCACCTCGACAACAGCCCCGTTTGTAAAGACCCGCGCCGTCTTGGCCTGCAAGCCGACCAGCCGCTTGATTGCCTCGGAGGTTCGCCCCTTGGCCCGCGCTTCGAGCGTGCGGCCAAGCAGGATCAGCGTCACGATGACGGCCGCCGCCTCGTAGTAGACGTTCACCGTGCCTGGTGGCAGCAAAGTGGGGACGAAGGTTGCGATCAGCGAATAGCCATAGGCGGCTGAGGTGCCGACAGCGACAAGACTGTTCATGTCCGGGGCAAACCGCGCCAGCGCGGGCAGCCCCTTGGCAAAAAAACGCAAACCCGGGCCAAAGAGAACCGCCGTCGTCAGGGCGAACTGCAGATACCAGCTGTTCTGCATGCCGATCGTGTTCATCACCGCCATATGCACCCATGTGAACAGGTGCGATCCCATCTCCAGCAGGAACACCGGCAGGCTCAGCGCGGCGGCGATCCGCAGATCCCGCCTCAGGGCGCTTTCCTCGGCGGCCTTGCGCAAGGTTACCTCCTCCGACAGATCGGCGGCGGAGACGGCCAGACGCGCATCATATCCCGCATCTTCGATGGCACGGATCAGGGCGGCCGGATCGGCCTGTCCAATCACATGTGCCCGCTCGGTTGCCAGATTGACCGAGGCATAGGTTACCCCGGACACGGTTTTCAGCGCACGCTCCACCCGGGCGACGCACGATGCGCATGTCATTCCCTCGATCTGCAGATCGACAGGAAGAGAGGTAACGTCATAGCCCGCATCCTCGACAGCCTTGACGAGCAATGCACGGTCAACGGCTGCGCCGGTCACCTCTGCCCTTTCGGTGGCGAGGTTGACCGACGCCGATTGAACGCCGGGCACCGCTTTCAGAGCGCGCTCGACACGGCCGACGCAAGAGGCGCAGGTCATGCCCTCGACGTCGAGAACGAATTTCTCTGCCTCAGCAATTGGCAATGTAGTCGCCTGCATGTTCACAGCGGAACTCCTTCGGCATATGTTTCCGCTATTCGAGATAGGGCTTCCCATGATGGTAAGGTCAAGGGCTGTTTTTTGTTTTTTCACTCACGGGTTTGTGCTCTTGACCTTACAACGATGGGAAGCCCCATATGCTGTTGCATGAGACGGAACCCTGAAGGAGGTACTCATGCAGTTCCATATTGAGAACATGACCTGCGGCGGCTGCGCACGCAGCGTGACCAAGGCAATCCAGTCGGTTGATCCGACCGCCGAAGTCAATGCCGATCCCGGTGCACGCAAAGTCGATGTCAAATCCTCGGCTCCGCGCGACCAACTGGTCAACGCCTTGACCGAAGTTGGCTATGCACCTGCCTGATCGCGCTAGCTGGGCCATGTAGATAGAGTTTAGAAAGTAAAAGGAAGAAAACGATATGAAGAAGATTGCAACCGCTGCCGTGTTGGCCGCAGGAAGCTATGTCTATGCCCAGACCGACAATATGGCAGGGATGGACCATTCAGGCATGAACATGGGAACCGATGGCATGACCATGATGAGCCACGCTGCCATGATCCCGCCGGAACTGGCCGACAACGCAGCCGTCAAAGGCTATGCCGCCGCGATGGACGCCATGATGACCAACATGGCCCCCTATACCGGCGATGCCGACGTCGATTTCGTCAAAGGCATGATCCCGCACCATCAGGCCGCCATCGACATGGCGAAAGTGCAGCTTGAATTTGGTACGGATCCCGAGATGCGCAAGTTGGCCGAAGAAGTAATCGCGGCCCAGGAAGCCGAGATTGCCGACATGAACGCGTGGCTTGCCGCGAAAGGCATGTGATCAGGCTTGCCGTGCGGGCATCGTGGCCACCGGCCACCTTGCCCGCAGCATTCTTGCCCGTCACCCCATGCCGTGCAGTCCATGGAAGCCACCGGTGAGGATGACAGGCACCACGATCAGGGCTGCGGGCGCAAGGATCAGCGCCCGTTGCCATGCCCTTTGGAACCGCCAACACAAGAATAGAGAGAGAAAGACAACCAACCCGACCTCGAAGACCGCGAAAACGTCGCCGTAGAAGCGCTGGTCCCAGTAGCTGACCGGGCTTCGGAAGATCCAGTCAGACAGCGGCCAGAACTGGCGTCGAGCGTCGTCGTGATGGGTTACGAAATCCGCTACAGCGTGAAGCAGACCAGACCCCGCGAAAGCACGAAGCAGGACGCGGCCGCTCCAATGGGCAGCGAGGAAAAGCGGGGCCCAGATCAGGAAGCCGTGATCCACCGCGAAAATCGCTTGCCACGGGGCCGAAAAGTATAGCCGTCCAAAGACATCATGCTCCGGCAAACCGAGCACGCGGGTGGACCACAGGACCATAGCGAACATCGGCAAGTCCGGGACAAAGCTACCGACCATCGCCGCAACAAGTGTTGCCGATGCCAGCGGCCGCGCAAAAAAAGCCGCTCCGATCAACATGTGCGACGGCGTGTTCATAGCGTCAGCATACAGATGTCTGTCTGGATTTCTCGTCTTCCGCGATGCGCCGGAGGAGTGTGTAGGGAATTGCGCCGTTGAGGACGGTTCGCCCGATCACGAGCCCCGGCGTGCCGATAAACCCAAAAATATCTGCGAGTGCTCGGGTCCGATCAAGCTCTGCCTGGACTTCCGGCGAGGCCATGTCGCGGGTAAGCTGATCGACGTCGAGTCCGATGTCGGTGGCTACGCGCAAGACGGATGCCGGTTCTGCGACCAGTGGCGTCCGCATGAAGCGTCGACGTAGCTCCTGCTGCTTGCCTTGCCGTGCGGCCGCAACCGACGCGCGTGCGGCGAGTTCGGACGCAGGCCCGAAAATCGGAAGTTCATGCTGGATGAGGCGGAAGGATGCGGGATCCTCTGCCAAAAGCGTGTCCAGATCCCGCTCAAGTGCCCGACAGTAAGGGCAGCGGAATTCACTGAAGTATGCGATTGGAACGATTTCCGTCGGCAATGCAGGGCCGAACAGAGCAGGGCAAAGGTCGGCTCGCAAAGCGTCTGCACGCGCGCGTCTCTGGTTGGCATCGGCGGTCGGTGTGTCGAGCCCTATGAGTGCGACCGTTGCTCCAGAAGTCTGACCCTGCTCCTCAAGCCGGCGAAATGGCGGCAAGTCTGGCAAGTCGACATAACGTGGGCCGCGCCCGGGAAGACGGTCCCACGGCAGCGCACGCAAACCGTAGATCAGGGCGACGGTCCCGCCAAGAACGAGCAGGCCACGGCGTGACCCTGTCACAGTACGGTAACCGGCGTGCCGACGGGCACTTGATCATAGAGCTGCTTTACATGATCGTTCAGCATGCGGATGCAGCCGTTCGATACGGATTGCCCTATGGAGGCCGGATCTGTCGTGCCGTGGATGCGGAAATAGGTGTCGCGGCCGTCTTTGTAGAGATAAAGCGCCCTGGCCCCGAGAGGATTGCCGGGCCCGCCCGGCACGCCGTCCGCGAATTGCGCATAGCGGTCGGGGTCACGCCGTATCATGTCATTCGTCGGCCGCCACGAGGGCCACTCGGCCTTGCGCTCGATGATCGCCGTTCCCTTGAATTCGAGACCAGCCTTGCCAACACCGACGCCGTAGCGAATTGCGCGTTCGCTGTCGAAGACGTGGTAGAGGTAGTAAAGACGCGGGAATACAAGGATCTGACCCGGAGCGTGCTGCTCGCGGACGCGCACCTCTCGCGGCTGAAATTCTTCGGCCAGAACGAAAGGTTCTTCAGTGTGGGCTAGGAGGATAGAAGGTTTGGCAAAAGCAGCAGCCGCGGCACCGCTTAAAAGGGAACGTCGAGAAATCATGATATCTCCTGAGATGAAACGATTGGACTTGGGTTCGTTCAGGAGACGTATCGCGGAGGAGGGGGTTGTGGCGAAGAGATGCGGCTGCTTGCCTGCACAGGCAGGATTTCGAACTGCAATGAGGCAAAAGCGATCTTCAACATCGGAGTCGCGACCTGACTGGCCAATAAGACTTGGCAGGCCACGTGCCCGGAACCGCCGCCGCAATGGGATTCCTGGGCCATTGGCACGGCATACGTTTCGAGGAAGGGGCTTTCATGAACCGAATGATCTGAACGCGCCTCCCCAAAAAGGGACACGAGCACAATAGCGCTGCAAAGAATGGCGAGTAACATTCGCATTCCCATACATAGAGACACAAGTGCCCTGAAGTGATGTTCGCATCCCAGTGACCTCTGCTATTTTCGCGCGGCGCGGCGAAATCGCCACGTTATCACCAGTTTGTGACCATTTGATCTGACAAACCGGTTTGACCTTCCCACGTTGGAAGGCTGCATCACGATAAAAAACCGAGGAGCAGTCCATGCAAGTCAGTCGACGTTACTTCGCTGTTGGAGCACTGGCAGCGCCCTTTTTGGTGGGCCGTGCCGCCTATGCCTCCGAAGACACCGAAGGCCCGGTTCGCAATAACATCTCCGCGTTTCGGGTCCACGAGTGGCAAGACCATTTCGATGCCTTGGGTCTTGGGATCATCATATCTGACACGACCGCGAGGGTTCTTCAGCACTGGACCAGTGACGGTCAGATGTACCTGTATCCGAGTTCTGTCCCTCTTTCCGATGACCTAACCCGGAGGGGCTACACCGAAGTCGTTGAAAAGCGCGTCAACCCAAGTTGGGCACCGACGCCGTCGATGCGGGAGCGCAATCCGGAGTGGCCCGCTTTGGTACCAGGTGGCGACCCCACCAACCCGCTTGGAACGCGGGCCCTCTACTTGTCCTGGCAATATTACCGCATCCACGGCACCCACGATACGCGGAAAATCGGGCGCCGATCTTCGAACGGTTGCATCGGACTCTATAACGAGCATATTGAGGAAGTGTTCGACCGAGTGTCGGTCGGGACGCAAGTCAAGTTGATCTAACCTTATGTTGAAGACGCCCACCAAACGGACCGCATTGAACTTCCTGCTTCCGGGCGGGATGGTGCGTCTTCTATGGGCATGGTCTTTCACGATCGTGCTGCTCTGCGGTTTGACTGTTGGCCAATCTGCATCGGCGTTCGCCCCGGTTGATCATCACTCCCCGACCTCGGTAGAGATGTCAGACGGCAGTGCCGGATCTACAAACATATCGCTGTCTTGCCATCCGGCGCTGGCATGTGCTGCATTCGTGTTGCCAATCGGCGCAGTGACTGCGTTCATCCCTAGCCATGCAGTGTTGTCGCGACCGCGTTTGGCCCAGACCCAGCTTCGCTTCGGGGGCCCCTCTGTCAGTCTGCCCCCTCCACGCCTGCTGATCTGAAGGTCAGCCTGGGCGAGAGCCATGGTTCGATGGTGCCGTTTCAGGCCCAGTCGAGTGCTCTGTCGTTTTAGTCCTGACCCAAAACATGTGCGCAGTTCGCGAACCGCCTGAAGTGCGGTGCGCGGTGGTCAATCAAAAACAACAAACCGAGAGCAGTCAGGCAGATGGCAAAACAATGGACAGGCGCTATGGCGCTTGCCGCTTCCGCAGTCGCGGCAGTGGCGATGGCACACAACGGGGCGACCGGCGTCGTCCTTGAGAGGATGAACGGCATGACGGCGATGCGGGATACCGTGGCGGAACTGGCGCCAATGATGCAGGGCGCTGTACCCTACGATGCCTTCATTGTCTCGGAAGGCGCCGCCGTGATCGCGGGCCACGCCGGCGAAACCATGCTGTCGCTCTTCCCCGAAGGCAGCCTTGAAGGCGTAACCTATGCCAAGCCGGAGATCTGGTCCAACTGGCAGGATTTTGCAGCTCTGGCAGAAGAGATGAGGGTTTACGCAGATGCCCTGTCCGAGGCTGCGCCGAACGGGCTTGAACCGGCTTCCGCACTGCCGGCAGACATGGCGGGGATGGATCATACTGGAATGGCCATGCCTCCTGCCGAAGAGACCAATCTCGGTTTTTCGGTGGCAGAGTTGATGGGCTATGGCGAAAAGACCGCAGACAGCCCGGTTTCGCCAGGACTGGCAGACCCGGCCTCCCTTGCGCTGACCCTGTCTAGCCTTGCAGCCGATGATTTGTTCACTCGGATCAGCGGAACCTGCTCCTCTTGTCATTCGCAGTTTCGCGCGGGAAAGAACTGACCATGCGGGGCTTGATCCGGCTTCTTGCCATTTTTCCGACTGTGGTAGGCAGCCTTGGCGCCGGGGTGCTGGCGCTTTGGCCCATCGGAGATGCGGAGCCTGCCGCATTTCCGATCGGCGACGCTGAACGTGGGGCGTATCTGGCCCGTTCAGGCGGTTGCGTGTCGTGCCACACCAACGCGGCAGCGAAGGGCCCCGCACTTGCTGGCGGTGCACCGCTCGATACGCCGTTCGGAACTTTCGTGCCGCCGAACATCACGCCTCATCCTGTGGCGGGAATCGGGCGGTGGACCATTCAGGATTTCGCGCGTGCCGTGCGTCAGGGCGTTTCCCCGGAAGGGGACCCGTATTATCCGGTCTTCACTTATTCCTTCTACGCCGGGTTTACAGACCAGGACATCGCCGACTTGTGGGAGGCTTTCCGGACTGTCCCACCCGTCGCCGAAGTGGCTCCTGTCCATGATGTGGGCTTCCCCTTCAGTTTTCGGTCCGGGCTGAAGCTGTGGCGGGCCAACTATCTTGATGCGCCGGTGACGGATGCGTTGATGGGCACATCGTCGCCGTGGAACCGCGGACGTGTTCTGGTTGAAGGGGCGGCGCATTGCGCGGCCTGTCACACGGGACGAAACCTTGCCGGTGGCCTGAAAGAAAGCGCGCGTTTTGCGGGAAACGACGATCTGCCCGGCGGCAGCAAGGCGCCGTCGATCCTCGTGGCCGACCTCGTAGGGCGGGGCTTTACGGTGGGCAACCTCAGCTATGCCCTCAAATCCGGGCTCCTTCCGAACGGAGATGCCTTTGGCGGCAGCATGGCTGAGGTCGTAGCGCAGGGCACTTCTTATTTCACGGACGCCGACCGCGAAGCGATTGCAACCTACCTTCTTGATCCCGATGGCACTGGATTAGTGCCCGCGCCCGGACCGCTGCCCACAGACACACCCATGGCGGGGATGGATCATTCAAACATGGACATGAGCAATGAAAACTAGAGTTCTGGCCATCCTCGTTGCCCTTGGAATCCTCGCATTTGTGGGCGCCTTTGTCTGGGCAGCGATGCGGCCCCCGCCGTCAGTGCCGATAACATCCGATGGCGTCGCACCGACTGCATCGGTTTCTGAAATGCTGTCGGACGGACGAATCGACGTGCAAGTCTACGCCACGGGGAACCGAGATGTCCGTATGGACATCCAGTTCATGCCAGACGCGGATGCTGTAGAGATGGTCGGCATGCGACCGGACGTCAACTTTGCCATGGTCGAGATGCACATGGACGGTCTCACACCGCCCCTTGAATTGGTCGAGGCAGGTGTTTGGCGGGTCAACCTCAAGCTGCCAATGGCTGGCCTATGGATCGTCAACGTCGGTTTTGGTGAGGAATTTGCGGAGATTCAGTTCGATGCTCCCTGAAAATATCGCGTCTGAGAAATTGCGCGCAGATGCCCTCCAAAGGCTTATTCGCGGAACTCTTGCCGGGCTGGCCGTGTTCGCCACCTTGGGTACAGTCACCGCTGTCTGGATCAATCCCTTCTTTGTGCGAATGACCCCGGTTGGACCCTGGGAGCTTGGGGCGACGACCTTAACTGCGATATTGGCTGGCGTGATCATCGGCCTCTGGGTTCCGCAGTGCCGTTTGCGAACGTCCGGGGCGGGTGGCGTTGCAAGCTTTCTCGGCATCGCTTGCCCGACCTGCAACAAAGTACTGATGCTGATCTTCGGTGGCCCAGCCCTGTTGGCCTGGTTCGACCCGGTTCGGCCCTATCTGGCGGTGGCAGGCGTGATCATCATGTCATTCGCCGCGATGCGGGCGTTGCGGGCATACCGTGATTTCAGAATGTCGGCGGGCGGAACAGTAAACGCCAGTTCAACGTCGTTTGGGAGCAACAAATGAGGGTCGCCGAAATATCAGGCCACGCTGTAAGGCCGCGTCGTCTGGCACAACGGACGCTGGTTCGCCATGCGGCTGTGGCATTTTTGGCCACCGGACTGGTTCTTGGCTTTGCCGCCGTACACTTCGATTTCAGCCCGATGCACCGCTGGAACCGAGCATTCGGGGATGCCTCTATGGTACTTGTCGCTCTGTCCGTCGGGTTAGGGCCATTGGCTCGGTTCCTCCGGAGTATCGTGCGTGTTCTTCCTTTCCGGCGTGAGCTTGGCATCTACGCATGCCTTCTTGCCATCGTTCATGCCGCTGTGATCTTGATTGGTTGGGTCCAATGGGACCTGATGCGGCTTTTTGGCTTCGATTGGCATCCTGAACTTCTGACCTATGTGATGCTTCAGCATGGCTTCGGACTTGCCAATGCCATTGCGGTTGCCGCCCTTCTGCTTGCGATCCTGTTGGGTGCGACTTCGAGCGACTTCGCCATGCGTCGCCTTGGTGTTTCGGGCTGGAAATTTCTTCAAATGGGCGTCCTGCCGCTCTGGTGGCTGACCGTCGCGCATGTAGCCTACTTTCTGTTCATGCATTTCCTCAGTTTTCACCGCGCGACCCCGCCGCCGAATACGCTCCAGCCTTGGTTCCTGGGGCTGGTCGCCGCAGTTTTTGCTCTGAGAGGGGCCGCTTATGTGCTGACCGTTCGCGCGAAGGGGAAATCTCGGCCGGAAGAAATGGGAGGAGACCGTGCGACGATCTCAACGTGAC
>Ga0315899_10000962_pt1 | contig 33602 bp, 13 predicted proteins | sample LakEriMetagenome_2_FD_203518 | JGI IMG/M metagenome (GOLD analysis project Ga0315899, IMG submission 203518) | Freshwater fungal communities from buoy surface, Lake Erie, Ohio, United States - Buoy 4 MA112 | ecosystem: Environmental > Aquatic > Freshwater > Lake | place: USA: Lake Erie, Ohio...
GCATCCCCTGGTGGAGAATGAGACACTGGATGACCGAGCTCTTGAAGGCGTGTGGCTGGGTAACGACCTCAGCACCCCCATGTTCTGGATGTACTCGTTCAAGCTGCGAAAAGTGGTACGTCTCAGCTATCCCCGTCATTTCGACCACATTTTACCTTTCCTATGTCCGGAGGATATCCCTCACCGTATTGACCTCTCTGCTGATGACATCTGCACGATGCACGAGGAGGATGGCGACACAGTGCAACGCATGTCACTCCGTAAGAGCAAACGCTTTCGCAGAGAGAGTGTGTTGTTTATTGGTACTCAATTTAGTATCCTCTACACTTCCATTACAGCTTCTGGGGAGCCAGTTCTTGTCACTCCTGACTCTGGTTCGCTAGATGCTGATTCGGGGGAGAATTCAGGGGAGCTCGATACGGGGGAGGCAGATGCGGCGGACACGCCTTTCGATGCAGAGCTTCAATATCTGAAACCGCAACTGCTAGCACAAGCTCTCGTACATCATAAATTCGTAATGGACCTGCCTGACTGTATCTGGATCGACGAGAAAACAGGAAAGACAGCAGCAAGTCGTTAATTAAGTTGTCACTGTAGATGTACATAGTAGAGGTCTAAGCGAGGTGGACAGGTGGAGGGGATGGGCTTACACGGTGGAGGGGTTGCAGGTGAAGTGGCGGAGGAGATGGGGAGGTGAAAGGGCTCCTATTGCAAGTTGGGGAGGCATGAGGCGAAGTGAGGAAGCCAGAGTGTCAGAGGAGGCAGTAAGGAGGAAGGGTGGAGGAGGAGGTCCCAGGAATGGAGGATTGGCTAAGGATGGACAGGCGGAGGAGCCCGTGTGAGTCGCGGGAGAGTCTGCGGCAGGTAGGAAGGGCACAAGGCGAAGTGAGAAAGCCAAAGTGTCAGAGGAGGCATTATTAACCAGGAGTTCAAAGGCTAAGAAACCTATGAACGCCTGAGTGCATACCTACACTAAATCACTAAGTCCTAAGTCCTACAAACACCAAGCACACGGAGACTCGGCCCCGGCTGGCGAATACATGGAAGTGTATAGGATACTAAATTGAGTACCAATAAACAACACTCTCTCTCATGTCGCGTCATGGCCGTGAAAGCATACAGTCGCACACAGGCTAAATTTTGGTATGTTGACTTTACTATCTGTCTGAGCTCAGCCAAGCTCAGGTCGACAGATAGCGTAAACCCTCGGGCAGTGCTCTCACGAGTACGTCCCCGCTATAGGCCTTTACTCTGTGTGACTTCGAGTTTGTCATGAACGTCACGGTCACTGTGTCTTGTATTAGTACGGCCGACCGTTACTTGTAGATTAGTACTTAGTGTGTGTTGTTTATTGGTACTCAATTTAGTATCCTCTACACTTTCATGTATTCGCCAGCCTAGGCCGCGACTCCGCGTGCTTGATGTCTGTGGTTTCGTGTAAGTATGCACCCAGGCGTTCACAGGTTTTAAGCCTATGAGCGCCTGGCCAATTAACCTTCCGTCCTCTGGCACTTTGGCTTTCTCACTTCGCCTTGCGCCCTATTGTAGATCATGCCCGTGTGACCGTCCTCGGGACACATTTATGACGAACAGACGCAGCTCTTGGAGCAAGAGCAAGGAACGAGAAGGACAAGCGATCGGCGCCAAGCCTTCGCACCTAAACGTCGTCTTGAGTAAAGCTGCCCTTAGCGGCCCGTTTGTGTGTCTGCGAGCGAGAGACCCCTGCCCACTTAGCGTATCTAGTCCCGGAGCGGATCGCGCGAGAGCGCACAGCTCTCGCGTTCCCTGCTGGAGCAGATCATCAGATCGCGCTCAGAGAGCACTGCTCTGCGCTCCTCCCCCCGGATCGTGTGGTCGTGCAGCAAGGCTGCAGGCTTGCGTTCCGGTGGCTCCTTTGGACTTTGTGGAGTGTGTAGTTCGCAGTAACGTTGGCACCTTGGGTCAAGACACTATCATAGTACATGCCGGTCGTTGCGATTTGCAATTGCCTGTGCGAAGGGGTACGGTGAAAAGCGTGAATCATGCGATGAATCTGCAAGACCTCTTTAGGCAGCTCTTTAACCACCCTCGCACCCTAGAGGATCTGGGAATAACAGAGGAGCTCAGCAAACAAATCATGAGTGCGACAATAGATGATTGGAGAGAATCCCTACAGAATCCTTGCGCGCTTGCATGCGTACTCTCAGCGCAGATAATCTATAAACGCCACTGATGCACGACGCAAAGAACAGGAGCAACAAGCAGCCAGTACACGCTGGCGGAGGTCGAAAGGAAAGCTCTTGAAAATGCAAATGCGCGAGGGCCCCCTGCTGGTCATTTTAAACAAATAATCGAAACGTTTGAGCTGCTAGAGAGAGAACTGTTTAAAGAGTTTAAGAAGTTTACAATTCGCGCTGTAAATACTTCAAAAAAAATAAAAAATAAAAAATTTACTTCATATAAGGGCTCCGCCCTTACTCCCCCCTTTTAAACTCCTTGAATATTAATATATGAAAAATCGGTAAAATTTCCCAAAATGTACCCAAAAATATTATAAAGTTTTTCATATATTCCATACCTGTTATAAAAACGGGTTTTTAAAAATAAATTTATTATATAACATCATAAGAAAATATATAAAAATATCTAAATTATAAAAAGTTAATAATTATTAACCTCTTATAAAAACGCTAAGAAAAATATATATAAAATCATTTCAACACTTTAAACGACTTAAAAAAAATATCTATTATATATATTATATATATAAAATTGGCAGATGAATTTGACTTTTTTAGTAATGATTGTAATGATTGGAATTATAAGCCATTTATAAACACCCCCAACGCCGACCCGTACAATTTAAAAAGGACTATTAATATTTCTAGTAATAATAGTTATAATTTAATGAAATATAACGCCGTTATTATGTTAATAGAAATTTTAAAACATACGAGACAATATTTAAACGATGATATTAAAGAATGGATTTATAAAAAAGCCCTTCAAGGTTCTAAAAACGATTACTGGGACATATTGAACATTATGCCGAATTTATTTTATTATTATTTATTTAGAACAGATGAAACAATGAATTATAAAAAATGTAGGTTCCGCCAAAATCCCCTATATATAAAATCAAATGACGAAACTATTAAAATTTTTATTTTGCCTTCAAATCCTTTTAAAAATTGTTTATATAAAGAATATTTAAGCAATTTGACATATAAAAAATTATATGAAAAAGTGCGAGAAATTTTATATCAGAGAAAGAGTGTTCTTTATTGGTACTCAATTTAGTATCCTCTTCCACAATCTTCGATGAGATAGACTTGCTGGCGGAGGATCCTCCACATCGAGGCGTTGCCATGCGAAACTCGCGCTTCCGTCCGTATTGGATACAGGCGGAGGAAAAAGAATGTCAAGGCCTGTGGGACAAGGGCGTCTTTAAGAAATGGAGCCGCAAAGACTTGCTAAGCAACGATAGAGTCTTTACCAGCAGATATGTTTGCAAGCTCAAACGGTCTGCAGTAACAGGCGAGGTCTACTGCTTTAAAGCCAGGCTGATCGTGCGGGGCTTCCAAATGGTGAAGGGCGTTGACTTTGAAGACTCATTCTCTCCAACGCCGGGCCTCGCAGTTGGCAGGTTCATGCTCTCGCTAGCAGTCGCAAACGATTATGAGCTACATGCATGCGATATTGAGCAAGCTTTCTTGCAAGCCGACAAGCTACCAGAAGGCGTGAACGGCAGGTACTTCATCCAGCCACCCCCCGATAGCCCCGACGCAAATAACCGAAATGTTGTGTACGAGGTTTGCCGTACTTTTTGAATGTGGGATTGCAATCCTGTGCTCACTCCTATGGACCCAAATGTACGTTTGACGAAGCGGGATTCGCCAGAAGTCGTCGACCCTCGTCTGCATCGCCGGATGAGGAGCATTGTGGGATGTCTCTGATATCTGGTGAACATGACGCGACTGGATCTGGCATTTACATATTCTCAACTCAGCAAGTTCGTTCAATCACCCGGTCCAGTACATTTAACGGCTGCAGAGCGAGCTCTTGTGTATCTTCGAAGGACCTATAACGAAGGCATCACATATTGTGACCCTGGAGAAGATCGTCGTAACAAGCTGACGGGGTGGGTAGACAGTGATTTTGCTGCAGACCCCGACACTCGTGCGTAAATCGATGACAGGGTATCTCTTTAGCCTGAATGGTGGAGCAGTTTCGTGGCGTAATTCTCGACAAGCCGGGCAGTGTCACTCTCAGCAGCGTTGAAGCCGAGTTTGTGGCAGCGTCACAGGCGGGTCAAGAAGCCATCTATCTACGAGCACTACTGCGGGGTTTCAATTTCCGACAAGTCGGAGCCACTGAAATATGGGAGGATAATGCCTCTTGTGTCATGATGAGCAAAAATCCCGCTAATAGGGAGAGCACGCGGCATGCCACGGTTGACACTCGAGTGCATTATTTGCGGGAGCTCGTACGCGATGGCCACGTAAGTTGTTGAAATACGCAGGTCCGCAGAATGTGTCCGATGCGCTGACCAAAAGCCTTCCGCGTTCAGCCCTTTCCAAACATAGGCAATACATATGGGGCACACGTATTCCTTTTTCAGCCTTTTATCTCTCTCTCAAGACTGGACGGCCCCCGACGGCGTCCTACAATATCATCACACCATGCGGATACCAAGTCGCATGCGCCGCCTGAGAAATATATCCTCGGTGTGTGCACTTGTGTGTATATGTGTGTTGTGTGTCGATATGACCCGTGATGCCATGATCGACACAGGGGGAGAGCGAAATAGGGTGTGATTCACTAGGGTGTGGGGTCACGAATACGTGATCACATGCCTCTTAGAAAATGCCGTTTCGTGGAAAATAAACGAGGGCGGCCGCCGATCGGAGGCTTACCCTCAACCTACCCTCATCCACGGCCACACGCCATGTCTGTCTGGGAGGCGCCTTAACTCGGCCGTGCACCATTTCGGTACATCTGCTCTGCAACTAGCAAAATTTTGAGTGCATTGTGTTCATCTGATTATTCCTCGTCGAATGGACCCTCCTTTGGGGGTGGTTGCTGATGTCCGTCACTCTGAAAAGAAGCGGTCAAGAATGACCCCCCCCGGTTCTCGGACCCATTAAATTCCGACGCTGGGTGCGCTCCGGTTCTCTGCTGCGGCAGTGCTATGCTGCCACAGCACACGGGGGGAGGTTGTGCGATACACGGGCTGGCCTGGAGAGCAATAATATGCTGGTTCGGAGGGCAGTCGACCCCACTCATAATTCTTCTCTGAAAGATCTGATCAAACCTTGTCCATTCCCCTCCCACGTGAAAAATCAGGTCCACACTCATCCCGAGCAAAAAGGAGTAAAAGGATTTTTGGGGTTGTGTGGGGTTCTCTGTGTGGACCTGATTTACTCGTGTCCATGCTGTAAACACCGCACTTTAATATCACGATTACCCTCATGATGCATTCGCTCAAATCAAAACGGGAAAGAATTTGTTCGAATTTTCGCGTGTGAGCCTCGATCTCGTCTGACCGCATTTTCAGACTTGTGGGGTCCTAATCCGGGCTTCAGGACATGTTTCTCTTGGAATGATCTTACAACTAAATCTCTGCTTTGGATCTCCTTGACTGCACGCAGTCTCTCGCTCCCTCCCTCCTCCAAGGGCTCGACGCAATACACTTGCCTCAGTAGATCCCGGAGACATAGAAAAAATCTTTACCGCTTCATATAGAAAGTTCTAGCATTGAAATGGGCCAGCTGCTGCCAGTATGTGGTCAGAAAGTGTGCATACTTGCACTTTTGCTCGAGTTCAGTAATTAGGCATCTTCAATGAAGAAGCGATCTGGCTGGATTATGGCAATTCCCATATTTCCCAGAAAATAAGCTGGTTGGTGGTATTTCACAGGGAAAAAGCTGGTTGGTGGGTGCCAAAGTGATTTCTCTTTCCCGGAGATCACACGTATGCGTCTAGAGATAGATGCTCAGCATTCAAACGCTATAGCATTTTGAACACTGAGCATCATTTCCTGCCCCCTCCGTCATCAACGCCCACCCTGGGTGCTCGATGAGTGCATGCTCAGGTTGTTCATATCCTGCAGCAAACCGCCCGCAATCACCAAACAGATCAGGAACTAGCTATGCGGCAGGCAGCACGCTACAAGTAGCAGTATCTCCGTTGAACAGGTAGGCGTGGTGAAACGCGCTCCTTACCTGGGTCACCGCGTTCAGATTCAAACCTTGGCTTGTCGGTGGCGACACCCAGTTCCCAGGATTGTACTGGCCCTGCTGTCCGTACCGGAGATTTAGATCTGGTGCCATGATAACTCGTCTATCTCACGCAGACTATTGTTCTCTGCTCAACAGAGCGTGCTGGATTACGCGTTCACAAGGGAATTGTCCTTTGGGGCGCCTACCGGTGCAACAGAACGCTGGGGGCTTGGGGGGGCGCGCTTGTATAGGCTGATGTCTCCGGTTGGCCTGTTCTCCGCGTTGTACGCGGCATGGTCGAGATGAGACCTCTGGTGCTCCGGAGTCATCGCAGATCCACGGCGGGTTTCCGTTGAAATGACCTGACCCTGACCAAGCACGCGCGTCTCTTGTCGCATGCCAACCTCGACCGGGACCTGCACCTCCCTGTAAATAATTGTTTCTACCGGGACAGGCACTTCGCGCACCACCTCCACGGGGACCTGGACCTCCTTCGTAACCACCCTCTCCTCGCCGGAATGCACAGGCACAGGGACGTCGCGGTAGACGATGCGCTCGACGGGCACCTCGACATGCACAACACGCTCATAAGGCACCGGCACCTCCACCGTCCTCGTCACTTCGACAGGCTTGTCAACGTATTTCTTGTTCTTCTTGTAGACAATCTTCTCAACCTCTACAGTCCTGGTCACTTCGACAGGCACCTCCACCTCTACATACTTCTTTACCTCTACGGGTACCTCGACAACCTTATCCACGTAAACAATCTCAGGCTCTTGCACCGGTACCGGTATCGGCGACGGTGCCCGTATGGGTTCCCAAGTAACAGGAACCTGCTGGACAGGCTGCGGAATCGGGACCATCTGAACAGGCATCGGCGAAAGCCTGACTTCCCTCGGCATGGGCTGCATTACCACCTGCTGGACAGGCTGCGGAATCTGGACCATCTGAACCTGCCGCATCGGCTCCATGCGCACCTGCTGCATCTGCACGGGCTGCATGCGAACCTGCTGCATCTGCACGGGCTGCGTCTGCACCACAGTCTGGGCGGGCACAGTTCCGCGCACATAGCTCTGCGGCGAGCCCGCGTAGGTCATGGGCTGCATCCCTACGCTCATGGGCTGCATCACGGGCTGCGGCGATCCCATGGACTGGTAGCCCGAGTTGGCGTACGCCGTATAGCCAGAGCTGCGAGAGCACCACAGTAGTCATGGCATTCGCAGGCAGCGCCGGCGCGCAGATGACACGTGGGGCGAGCAAGGCAGGCCAGCCACCACGAGCAGGGGATGCAGTTAAGCAGTGGAGACAGCAGCACGCTGCAGGTGAGGGTGAGGGAGGCGTACCCCGGCGACGAGGGCCCGATCTGCATTATCCGTCGGGAAGAGAGGATTTTGGCTGAAGAGCAGTACAATTTGTTTTAAGAGACGAAGTCAGTACTGAGTAATTTGTCCAAGTACAAACTTGAAAACACCCATGGCGACCGTTTTAAGGGAATCCAATCAGGTTCGTGGCTCATCACTGGCGCCGCTTCACCCACAGCGTTGGGCGGTGTCGCCCACAGGGCGGTCGCCGCGCTCAGCCGCTGCGTAGAGCCCGACGCGGAGCCATGGGCAGGCGAAGGACATGCGCACGGTGTGCCGCGGTCGCCCTGCTATCGCTGCTGCACCTAGAACTTGTTGGCTCGGGGCCCTTGAAATGGGCGAGCTCCGTGGTTTCCAGACTGCTCCCGACTGCAAAACTGAGAAGTAGCGCGATGGACACGGGGCCGCCTGGGGCGGAGAGGAGGGTTGCAAATGATGCGGTGAGAGACTTGACAGCGCGCACCGGGCGCACTTTCCAACACTCGCGGCGCCTGCAGCAGCTCGGGGCGGAGGCGTCGCCGCCGTCGGGGGATGTCAAGGTGACGCACATGATGCCCACGTCCGGGCCGGTATTTGGTTCGACCAAGGTTTCGATTTTTGGCTCCGACTTCTCCCAGCAAGGGAATTATGAGCTCATGTTTTCAAGCGCCCACTTTGCAAAAACAACGAAGAACTTCGAGTGTGCAAGCTCGTCGAGCGTCGCTGGGCCGCCTGCGCAGGCAGGGCCGTGCGAAGTCCTCGTCTTTGCAGTGCCCATCTGGGGCGCATCGTTCGATTTGCTGTACGCAGCTGTGGAAACAGAGGTCGTTTTGTATTCTAATCTCGCGCCGGTCTACATCAAAAACACAACCACAAATGAGACCTCGCTATTGAGTTTCTTCTACGAGCCCGCCTGGGAGCCAGGCAGCCTGGGCCCTGCAACGGCTGGCCCCGTGATAGGTGGTACTGGTAAGACATCCTTGTGCATGTGTGGGCGTGCGTAAATGCATATGTTGACGTGTATGCCGAGGAAGGGACGTGCCCGCGTGGGTGCGTATGTGCGCGCGAGGGTCAAGCGAAGGTTTCCAGGGCAGTGGCGGGCGGGAGGGGTGGGGTGCAGAACGATGGGATGACGCATCAAAATGCACGTGCATATGCAGGTGTTACTTTTCAGGGGTTCGGCTTGAACCCACACGACGTTTTCTTCTGCCACTTCTTTTATGCCGAGGCCTTGGAAGTGAGGCACGCGGCACAGGCTCGCGCGTTTCCGGTGTATGGCACCACCACACCGCTTGCCTCCACGTCCACAGCACCCGTCACAAGTACTACCACCACGCCTGCGCCCACAACCACCACGTCCACCCCTCGGCCAGCCACATCCACCACTACTCAACTCCAATCCAGCACGCCAGTCCCAACCATTGACACCACCACCGCGCCGTATCCTACCACCACCACACCACACGTCACTACCACGCCCATGCCCTCCTGGGATGGGCTACCCGTCAGCCTTTTCTCATGTGTCACCCCGAGGTGGGATTTTGAAGCGCGAGTCGCGGCGGTGAGTCTTATGCGCGTGCCAAGTTATGGGCGCCAAACATTGTGGAGCAGTAAGACCTATACGCCCTCGGAGCTAGTGGAAGCCATCAACAACGGCAGCATATCCGACACCCGGTCGCTGCAGGTAGTGGTAGGCCCGGCGGACGTGACGAATTTCTTTGAGTATCGGGAGGTCTGGACCTCAATCGCGCCGTTGTCAGGGGCTGCGGGCGGTGGGTACGCCGTTTCTATTCACGGGCTGGGCTTTGATTCCGCAGCGACACTGGACGAGATTAGCTTTGCGCACTCTCCACGACAGACTATTGAACGGGAGTACCGGGTGAAGCTTAGCTCGAATGCCAGCGCTGAACAGCAGCTGCTCTCGGCGCCGTGCCAAGTGCTGAGCAGATTGGAGCTGCGGTGTCCGGTGGGGACGTGGACATGGAAGGCTGGTGCCGTGCGCGTGAGCGTGCAGCGGCGGTTTCTGCGACTAGAGGGGGTGTTGCAACGGCGCATCACCCGTGATTTGGTCGCCTATAACTCTGATCAGAACGATACTGTGTCAGGGGATATTTTTTATGACTGGAAGAGCCAGATCACGTCAGCAGAGCCCACGGTTGGCGATAAGCTGGGGGGCACCGTCGTGACAATACTGGGGCATGGCTTCCAGGATGGAACAAGCTACGCCTGCCGCTTCCACAGTCGCCAGGGGGCAGACGGGCTCAATGTATCAGCGCGGGTGGTATCGTCGAGGATGGTGGTCTGTGGGGCAACGGATGTGTGGTCGTATGCAACCTGGAGTCGAAATTTCAACGAAACCGTTGACATCCTCCTTCTTGAGGGCGGGAAGCCCGTGGGCAGCAACAGCTCGGCTGTGCAGCTGGAGTTTCGATTTGTCTACATCAACAAAGCACCAACATTCGCAGGACGGAACCTCGTCGTTCTCTCGCACGTTCGAAATTTCTCGGGCGCTTGGCTGGTGGGCGATGCGCAGCCGGGCTTGTGGAACGGCACTACAGCTCCGGACGAAGACACCCAGTCTCTGACCTTTGTGGTTGACGCAGCGCCGACATCATTCTTTCTCACGTTGCCGCACGTGGAGGGTGGCAATCTGACCTTTCAACTTTCTGACCAAGCCAAGGGGGTGGCGTCAGTGACGGTATATGTCAAGGACAATGGCGGAAATGCGTTTGGCGGTTCTAACGTGTCAAAAACACAGACGTATACGATAAATATTATTCCGGCTGCCAGCAGCCCAGACTTTATTATTCTTCCGCACGTTGCTGTCGATGAAAACTCGGGTTTCACGGAGGTGCTGGGGTTCATTGGCAGCATTTCTGCCCCCTACAACTTGCTCGTGGTGCCCATGCTATCGACCAGCATAGTCATAGGCGACAACATTTTCGACGTGCAGCCTTCCATCTTTATCAATGGATCCTTGTCTTTTGCCCCCTCCAGATTCGCGCACGGCAATATCACAGTGCAGGTTTCTCTCCGAACGTCGCAAGATCCAGCAGCGGAGCGTGTGCGCAGCCACAATTTCACCATTGAAGTGCGGCCGATCAACCAGCCGCCGACATGTTTGATGAAGACGCGGATGCTCACGTTCAATGAGAGCGCGGGTTTGACTGCAAACAATGGGAGCGCAGGCGGCGCAACGAAGCAAGCAGTGCTCGCCTACAATGTGACAAGGGGCTCCGTTTTAGACTCAATCTTAGGTCAAGATCAGTTCGAAAAGGATCAGGAGCTGACGTTTTCTGTTGTGCTGACGCACGGCAATCCTGCAATCTTCGCCTCGATCCCAAACGGCGGAGGGCCGCACGTGAATGCCTCCGGTAATGCGTCCGTGGCAGCCTCGAGCCCGAAAGTGAGTGTGGTGTACCGTAGCGCAGAGCGGCAAGCGGACATTATTTTGGAATTGGCGCCGTTTATGTGGGGGGCAGCATCTTTTAATCTGACATTGAGAGACAGTGGAGGTCGCGAGCGGGGTGGATGGGACACGGCAAGAACAGAGGCGTTTGCTGTTGAGGTGCTGTCTGTAAATTCTGCGCCGTCTTTTGAATTGTCGAACCAGACGATCGAGCTTCTTGAAACTTCTCAGATTGGAAAATTCTCCATCACTGGGCTGGCAAATAACATTTTAAGAGGCCCAGCAGGGTACCATGATGAGGACGCACAGCTGCTTAGCTTCGAGGTGGTTACTGTCGACGAATCGTCGTGCTCCGTAGCTGGTCTTCCATGTTCTAAGTCGCTCTTGTACCGCACGTGGCCAGCATGGCTTGGGGGGCTCGGAGCCGGCGATAATGACGTCGTTGTCAACCTTACAGCCGCGCGAAGCGCCGTGAAGGCCGAGGCCGCGATCAGTGCTGATGGCATGCTGTCATTCCACGTGCGCCCCTACGAGTATGGAAGCCGCAACTTCACCGTCACGCTGCACGATAGCGGAGGAAGGGAGAGGGGTGGTGTAGACAGGTCAATAAGTCGGTCTTTCCGTATCACCGTGCTCCCAGTGAACAACCAGCCCTCGTTCACCCTGCGGCCAGGGCTCAGCTCCTGCCAGGATAAGGCAGGATTCGTAGACAGCTCCGGGGCGGGGTGCGATGGCTATGTCGCTAACCAACTATCGTGGTGCCCTCAGGCAGAGACCTTCAAGAATGCCGACGGTGTGCACGCTGGCATTGCATGCTGCGTATGTGGCGGCGGGTATGCAGCCTCGCCGACACGGACTTTGCTCGAGAGCTCGGGCAACTTCACCGAGGCGGGGTTTGCTTTCTCGATCTTCCGTGGATCTCCCACAGGTAACGAGGATTTTCAAGACGTTACGTTCTTAGTGGAAGTACTGCAGGGGAGTGCAGCCCTATTTCAGCCGCGAACTTGGGGCTGCAACCAGAGCTCGCTTGTTGCCATTTGCGCCGACGGCACGCTAAACCTTCAGTTGGCGCAATCCATGCACGGCTCTGCGGACTTGAGCGTGAGGCTGCGGGACTCTGGTGGTACAGCCAACGGCGGCGTAGATACCTCGATCGTGCACACGTTCACAATCACTGTCCTCCCTGTCAACAATGGGCCCTCGTTCACTGCTCGCAATTGGACAGTGTGGGAGAACTTTGACAATGCGTCGGGTGCCCACTCGATTCGCGAGTTCGCAACGAATATCTCTATGGGCTCGATGCTCGAAGCTGGCCAGCATGCGACTTTTACAGTGGACGTACCCAGGCGCTACCACTGCTTGTTTGCGCGCAGGGGCGATACCGCGGAGCATGGTGGACTGCCAGCGATGAGCTCCAACGGAACCCTCACGTTTGAACTCGCCGCCCTCATTCACGGCTCCTTCGAGATGTCAGTGACTCTGCGCGACGACGGGGGGCGGGAAAGGGGCGGCGTTGATACATCTGACACAAAAGTCTTCTTGGTCACGATTCTGCCCGTCAACAATCAGCCTGCGTTGAGCCTGGACAAAGAGGAGATCGTAGTACACGAGGGCGACGGCAATGTCTCGGTGAGCGGCGTGGTGTCGGCCATGTCAGCAGGTCCATCACGCGGCGGTGAAAACGCCCAGAGGCTGCATTTGGCTGTTGAGCTGGCGTCAGGGAACGAGAGCACGTTTTTGCTGAGGCACTGGCGCTGCCCTCTGCACCCGACTCCGCCGCTGCCCATGACGCCAACGCCGCGGCCCGGTTTGTCCAACAACAGCAACACGACATTCTGCCCCGATGACGAGCTGCTGCCGCTGGCCTCGTTGTTTAACGACGAAAACTATGCTGACTTGGCGCGCTGGCGTTTGTGCTCAAACGGCGACTTTCTCTTTGAGCTCGTGCCTTATGCCCATGGGGAAGCGTCCTTCAAAATCACGCTGAGTGACAGCGGTGGCACCGACCGTGGCGGCGTGAATGTGTCCGTACCGCATGTGTTGCGTGTGATTGTTTTGCCTGTGAATTCAAGGCCCTCGTTCACCGCGCCAGCGCAAGTCAAGGTGTTGGAAGACAGCGGCAATTATTCACAATCTTTTATCAACAGCATCTTTCGCGGCTCCCCTACTGGCGATGAGGACCCGCAGACTGTGACATTTTCGGCCGTGTTTGTCAACGGAAGCACGGCGCTCTTTGTGCCACGCCGCTGGACATGTTTGGGCTCGGGGTTCGCGCAGGATGGAATAGACGATCCGGTTTTGGTGAGAATCTGTCCGGACAGACGGCTCATGTTCGAGGTCGCCAAGGACGCCAACGGAGATGCCTTCTTCACTGTTACGATGCAAGATTCTGGTGGACGGGAGCGCGGTGGCATCGACATGTCGGAAAGCCATGCACTGCGCATCATCGTGTCGCCTGTCAATGACGAGCCGAAATTCCAGCTCTTGCCCGTCATTCAAGTCTGGGAGAGGAAAAATGCGGCCCAGTACGACATCCCTGATGTTGCGTATGATGTCTCTGCGGGCCCGGCCAATGAGCTGCATCAGGCCGTGAGCTTTTCGGTTGTGCTAGCCCCCGGCTCCACTTTTTCGCTCTTTCCGCAGAATTGTGACCCGGCGTGCTTGTCAGAATGCAACACGAGCTCGTGCATTGCGGATTGTGTTCTACTATATGGCACTGAGGGGCTGAAATTCCAACGGTGCAAAATGGAGCGGTGTCATCAGCTGTCTGTGCATGCCAACGGCACGCTGTCGTTCAAGGTTGCGCCGTTTGTTTTCGGCGTTGCTGACGTTCACGTCACGCTGCATGACAACGAGGGAACTGGTGATGGGGGAGTGAATACATCTGCAGTGCATGTGATGCGCATCATCGTCAACTCTACTAACAACGTGCCGTCGTTCAAAGTTACGAATGTCAGCTTGCTGGAGGACCAGAACGATGTCTCGGTAAATAACTTTGCGCACACGATCCTCAAAAACGGCGATCCATGCGCGCCGGTGAATGATGAAGCTGCTCAGCGCATGAGCTTCGCTGTGTTTGTACAGAGAGGAATGCAATTGTTTGATCGCGTTGGTGGGTTCAATGCCTCTTGGCTTCTCGGGTGGAACTGGACCAGCTTGGGCGAATTAGGTCTGCTGTCTGTGACCAGCGACGGAGTTCTGTCCTTGAAGCTGGCTGCCGATCAGGTCGGCGAGGCGCTGGTGGCTGTTGTGGCGCATGACGATGGTGGCACGCAGGGGGGCTTGGGCACAGATACTTCTTTGGTCCGCTACGCATCTGTGAGTGTCAAGGCAGTGAATGATGCACCTTCCTTTGAGCTCTTCCAAGGCGATTGCTTCAGCTCGATGCCGTGGTGCTCTAATGAGGTCCCGACTGTGATGATGCCGTTGAACAGGTTCGTGGACGGGAATAGCTACTTCAAGTCTTACTTTGCTCGTAATGTATCTACAGGCCCGCCAGATGAGATGAGCCAGACTTACACCTTTAATGTTCGGAAAGTGTCAGGGCAAGATATTTTCGTCGGAGTCCCGACTCTGCACAGAAGCGGAGTTTTGAACGCAACACAGAAGGAGGGCGTGAGTGGTATAGCCCTTTATAACATCAGTGTCACTGACTCCGGCGGAAACTGGTCGAGCGGCGTCGATACCTCAAGGGAACGTACAGTGCGCTTCATGACGGTTGGCGGATCGGTGGAGGCCAACTTGACGTTGAATGTGTCGGCTGCGAGCCTCACACCCGAGTTCAACAACGAGCTGGTGAGGCTGGTCGCGGCCACTATCGGCTATCCATATGACCAGATTGGGTTGTCAATTCCTGAGGCGCCGGGCAACAGCAGACGCCTGCTGGCAGTTTCTGTCAATGTCAGAGTCACCATATATGCTACCACGAGTGATCCGGTGCAACTAGCAACCATCGCAAGAAGCCTTCCGTCTTTGAGCGCCATCAGCGGTGTGGTAGCCGTGGGAAGCGGGGCCGTGTCGCTTGTTGATGAGGCCCCGATCTACGCTTTCGTGTTAAAACAATCGGAGCTTACGGTGAGTGAGGACTCCGGCGAACATGTGCAAGTCTTCTTTGCGACAAATGTCACGGCCAGCGATGCCGTGGACGTTGATGAGAATGGCACGCGAGTTGTCAACTTTGATGTGGCGTTGGTGCGCAGCACTGAAGTCACCACCGGCTCCGAACTCGTCTCTGCCCTATTTGCATCGCCTCCCGTTATTGAATCAATTCCATGCAAGGTTTTGGAGCCGTGCGGAGGTACTCTTAAATTCACTGTGCGCCCCCAAACGTTCGGGGAAGCACTATTCATCGTATCCATGCGTAAGACGGACCGTACACGCTCTTTTTCGATTCGCGTGCAGGGCGTGAATGATGTGCCAACCTTTGTCATCGCTAAGCCCTTGATTGTGCTCAACGCTAGTCATGGCGCGAACCCTCGCCGCATTCGCGTGCCTGGCGTCTTGACCAACATCTCGGCTGGTGCCGCAGAAGACAGTTTTCAAACGGTGAGTGTCAATGTGACTGTCGTGTCGAAGAGTGGGCCGCTTCACTGGCCTAAGTCTGAGACGTGGCCCTCGTCTCCGTCTCCGAACAGCATTTACGCCACTCGTCGCCGAAACCTCCTGTCCTTCTCGGCTGCGCCGGGAGCGCCGGTCGTTGACGACAACTTGCGTCTTTTCTTCGAGTCCTTGTCGTTCAACGTCAGCGACGGAACTCTGGTCGTGGCCCTCAAACCCGCGGTGTTCGGCAACATTACCCTGGGGGTGCAATTACACGATAGCGACGGTGGCGTTTCAACCACCCACAATCTCATCCTCGAGATAGAGCATGTCAACCATGCGCCGCTCTTCAGTGTAGCTAGCGCTGTCGTCTCGATCCTCGAGGACTGCGCCGGAACCAGTGCCGGCCGCTGTGAAAACGGTACGCTCTCGTTTGTCTATGAGAATTTTGTGACCAACATGTCTGCTGGCCCCGCCAACGAAGGGGCGCAGGAGGTAACAATACAGGATCTCGTTGTCGTCGGTTGCCAGGTTCCCTTTCGCGCGGGCGGGACTTGGCAGACTAATACCTCGAACCAGGCGCTTGTGAGCGCTGGGTGCCCAAGGGACATGTCGTTTCCTGGCGTGCAGGCAGGCTTTGAGAGTCTCGTCAGCAGCCCTTTCGTGATTACACCCAATGGCAGCTTGTCGGTGACTCTCATGGCGGACCGCCACGGTGCCGTGCGGATTGCCGTATCTGTCTCAGATAACGGTGGAACAGCACGAGGTGGGATCAATACGACTACATTGGAGGTGTTGGTTCATGTCGTGAGCGTCAATGATGCGCCATCTGTGCGCTTCAGTCCGGGTTTGCTAAATCTTACCCTGAACGAGGGTTGCCGCGAACACGTGCCAGAACGGCCGTACCCCACTGGGTGGACATGGACGCAAGATGCGCAGGCGTGTCGATCGTGGAGGGGCATTGTATTTCGAGGATGCTGGGTGCCCCTCTATGTTTGCAGTTATTCTCCTGTCTGGGACGAAGCACCACGCGTCGAGGGCAACGCCTCGTTGCTTGACTGTCCGGCGAGCTGCAGTGCCAGAGTCGAGGGAGAAGTGGTGCTCGCGGATTCAAACATGCAGGTCGTGATCATGAATCAGGATGCGTTCAAACTTTCTGTGATAGAAGCTTTGAAGCCCATTTCAGTGGTAGCGGGTGGCGTGAACTTGACGTCGATTTCTAATTTCACGCTGCCGTACCAGCAGCCCGCCATGCGTGGGCTCCTTGCTCACTCGGAAGGCGTTCGTGTGACGTTTTCGATAGCGAATGTTGACAGCAAAAAAAGCAATGTCGCAACAGATTCCCAGAGCCAGTGTGCACAACAGTGCCTAAACAGTACAAACAGCACGTGCGAGTGCCTGCTGCCGTCCTGTCTTCAGCAGTGCGTCGCATCCTCCTTGAAAGAGCTTCTCGAGTCTGCGTACAATGCCTCTATCTTCCCAACAGCGGCTGTGACGCGCCTCCGAGTACGCCCGTCGGACGATCACCAAAAAGGATCCCCCGTTGCGTGTGTGAACCCACCGCCGCCGCCGCGCGTGCAATGTCAGGATGGCAGGTTTGTGGTGCATGGACACATTTTCAACATTTCGCCCGGGGCATGGGGCGAACAGAACCAGCAGGTCTGGTTCACCGTGCAGCAGCGTTCCGGGCCTAATGTCGGGAAGCTGCAAATCGTGTTGCCTCTCCACAATGTAACGGATCAGGCTGTGCTATTCTTCGAGCCGAGCGCGGAGCGGTACGGTCTCATCAACTTCTACGTCACCATACATGACTCAGGGGGGACAACGAACGGAGGGGTCGCTTCAACCACCTACTACAGTGACGCGCACCCGATTGAGATCCAAGTAAGGGGCTTCAATCGGCGCCCTTCCTTTGAGATAGAAGATCGCCTGTATGTGCTCCAAGACTCGGCCTGCGTGCAGGCAGGCGACGGCTTGCCGTGTGATGCTTCATGCCAAGAGGGGCAATCTCTTTGTGCCGGGGGTGCATTGCCTGGTTCCCAGTGTGGTGGCCAGAGTTCGTGTGCCGGCAACTGCAGCTCGGGCCAACTCATCCCGGTGAGTCTTTCGTGCACTGGGACGTGCTCATGTGACGACTTTGGCAACGGCGTCTGCAGCTCGCCAGGCATGTGCAGGTGCGATGCGCCAAATTTCGGAAGTGTCTGCTACAGCAACGCAGATTGCACTGGGGGCGGATCATGCCGAAACCAAGGCACCTGCATCTATCCCACCGACACGGGAGCTCCCTGCACGCTGAGCCCACAGTGCAGCAACAGGGGTAAGTGCGTCGTGCGCATGACCTCCTATCGGCGTCATCAACGCTATGATCTAGCGCATAACATCAGTGCCGGTGCGCCTTTCGAGTACTGGCAAGGTCTTTCCTTCACAGTGACCCCCGACAACGACACCCTGGCTGCTCAGCTCTTTGCTCGACAGCCCTCGGGCGCGCTCGTCTCCATGGCGGCTGATGGAATGCTTGCCTTCAATCTCACGAAAGGCGCCTTTGGGTCTCATGCGTTCACGCTGCAGCTCAGCGACGACAGTGGCGACGACCGTACCCGTTTGTCTGAAACTCGGCGGTTGACAATTTTTGTAAATCCAACAAACTCCCCGCCGGACTTCAAAATCCCGGAGAACATCACGGTGTTCGAAGACAGTGGGGCGTATGACAAGGTGGTTGTGCTCGACGTTTTCTCGCCCAACGCCCTGGGATCGAGTATGGCGGTGTCTTTTCAGCTTGACACGCTGCAGCCACAGCTCTTTCTTCCACACGGGCCACCGCGCATAGCATCTACCTGGAGCGTCACCACGCGGCGGTTGACTTTCCAGGTGGCTCCTGACATGTTTGGCGCGTCCAAGGTCGTGATCACAATGACAGACCTCTCGCGACAAGAAGCGGGGGTCATGAAAGTGACCAAGGAGATGCTCATCATCGTGCAGCCTGTCAACGATGCACCAAAATTTGACCTGTTGCGAGTGTTCGTCTCCGGCCCCGTCAACACTCCCAGACAGCGGATCCAGGTGGTGACCAACATCACTCTGGGCCCCGCAAACGAGCTGTGCAAACAGGCGGGATCCTGGGGTTGCCAGTACCAGAAGGCGTCCTTCGTCGTCGAGGACATAAGCCACCCGTTCCTCTTCGCCGATTTTCCGAGCATCGATGAGCGCAGCGGCGATCTCGTCTTTCGCGTTGCCGCCGATACGTCGGGGGTTTCTACTGTGAGCATCCGATTGATGGACGACGGGCCCCTGAACGACGATGCGGCGCTTGCGACATGCGCCGATTTTCCCGAAACCGCATTCTTCACAGACCTAACTCCAGTCGCACCTGAATACCGGGGCAACGGCGCCAATGTGCAGTGCCTGCGGGACTCAGGAGTACACCGGGGCTGGAATACTTCAAAGCTCGTCAGCATAGTCATCCAGGTCGTACACGGCCCGCCAATCGAGGAGGTGCGGTTGCTATACAATGTCAACATGACGTCTACACCCAGCCTGCAAGCACTTACCTGCCCGCCACTCACGTTGCCGTATCCTGCGTTGCTTGACGACGCGGTGCTCATCAACGACTTGGGCCTCGAAGTGGAGGCGGATCTAAGTCATGGGGGTCTTCTTTGCTCCGTGCTGCCTGGCGCCAAGTACGACCTAGGGCCTGGTGTCGAAAGGCCGAATGCTCTTTTGCTGCTGGCGCTTGGCCAGCGCGTGGCGCAGATCTCGTCGTTTGCGGTCATTGTACGCGAAGGCACCTACATTCCGGCATCTGTCGCTGCCTTTCGCCGCCATCTCAACCAAAACCATGATGTCGACTCGCCTCAGGGGTCAGCATCGGCGGCGTCTATCGAATTCCTGGACCGCAGACAGTCGCCGCAACGGATCACAAGGGGCCTTGAGTATGCCACTGCCCTGATCCAATCGCCGGATCGTCTCCACATGTATGCGATCGAGCCCGAGATCGATTCTATATCGGTCTGGAACGTGCACCAAAAGGAGCCCTGGGAGTCGGATGGACCTGTGGGAGTGAAACGGACGGTCTGCAAGCGCGGGCATGAGTGCAAAGGCGCATCGAGTTGGACTGGATTCAACGACACGGGGATGTCGCGCGAGGAGTTTGTCAACATAAATCGGACTAACGCGACGCTCGGAATGCAGGGATGGCCGGACGAGCGCAGTGTCTCTTTTGTCGAAAGGCGTGCACACAAGGAAGATCGCATCCGCTTTCGTGGCATGGGCTCGAAGGAACCTTTGAAGTTTGATCGGGCGCCGCAGGCTGTGTACACGCCAGACATGATCTGCCACGTCGAGCCCTTTGACAATATGCCTCATGGTGAAGGGAACGAGACGCTGCAGCTGCTTGGCATGGCCGGCGGCTGCCAGGACACGATCCTGGACCACGTGCTTGAGGCCAACGAGACCCACAACTACGTTACGCCGACGTCACAGTTTCAAGTGCTCGGCCGTTGGGACTTTTCGTCGGCAAGTCTCTATGGCGATCACTATGTCGATCCCGAGGCACTTGATCCCTTTGGGTCGCTACAGTGGGCTCAGTATTATAGCCGAGATTCTCTGCCGGCGCAGTGGCGATGTGCCGCGCCGGGCCTGCCGTGCCAAGCGGCCTTCGAGGCCACCGGAAATGTCTCGTGTTCTCCGAAACGCGGCTGCAGCTACTCAAGGGGCAGCGTGCAGGTGCCAGATTGCAAGGAGCCAGCCACAGACCTGCACATATATCCGGCAACGATTGCTAACAGTGGTGGAGGAACACTCGGCGCGCTGATTTTCACAGGACCCAAGTGTCGTTCGCATGCGACGGTGCATGACTGGCTTTTGGCGCCTAAGCCTTACAACATCATCAACTTCTTGGTCAATGACGGAAAGCACGAAGCAATGCAGTTTGACGGTTACATGAACTCAGGCCTCTTCCTCACGAACGATTTGCGACGCTTCGTAAACAAGGACCCATCCAAGTCCAAACTGCCCAGCCATGAAATGGCGATTGAGGCCTGGGTGACGGTAGATGGCCAAGAAGCCATGACCGGCGGCATCATGTCCGCCGCCGTCAGTTCCGTCGGCTGTTCGAAGGGATGGCGGTTGTTCTACGAGCTCGCCAAAGGTGAAAGCGAAGCTATGGATCTCAAGTTCAAATTCGAGATTTCGCTCGAGGGTAATGACGAGGAGGGCACTGGCAACATGAAGCTGATCGAGAGCAATGTTGCTGTGGGTGAAAATTTTCGCTCCTCGTGTGGCGAAGAAATGGGATTGAGGCAAACCGGACGGGCGTCCTACAACTGTTTTTCTGGCTACTGGTTCCACGTCATGGCTACATACGATGGCGCAGGGCTCTACATGCAAGTTTCGCACCAAGTGGACACGGACCAGCTTGTTACGCAGCGAAAGGTGCAAAAGGCATGCCAAAGTCCGCCCTGCGGAGCAATTATCTACCCCACGGACTACCACCCTCTGGACGGCGATCCGACCAGGACTTGCACCACCTTCGGCCCAGTACCTGTGGTAGTAGGCAACTACACAGGCCGTGAGGAGCAGTCAAAGCCCAAGGAATCATTCTCCCACGTTGGCTTGATCAAATTGGTCGCGCTCTACAAGGGCTACATGGCACCAGAGGAAGCAGACCAGCACGTGCTCGTGCACCGAAGTCTCCTCAAGTCGCGCGCACACTGGCAACGCTACTGGGGCAAGGCTAACGGCATTTCGCCCTCGATCAACATGATCAACGTGGAGGATGCGGGCAAGGTGTATGCGCCGAACGTGACGCTGCACGGACTTTTCCTCACGAAGCGCTACTATCGCTGCCGTTGGACGAGTCGCACGCCCCTCCAAGGCGTGTCGTATCTGAGCCCACCCCAGAATCTGCCTACCGTGGAGACCGTGGGAACGCCAATCCCGTTCAAATGTAAGTATGCGAGGACGCAAAGCCCTCTGGTGCAACCATCTGACTGCACGGGCGCACCAAGTCAGTGCCATATGGCCACGTGCCTTGACGTGCCCGATCAAGGCACGTCTTTGCTTACGCCAGATAGCATTTCACTCACGTGTCCTACGCCCGAGTGGGCGCACGGCATGCAGAGCGTGGTGCTGACCGTGGCAGAGGGCTACCGAGTGGCAGAGAGCGAGAATAACCCAATAATATGGTCAACGCTATGGCAGAAAGCCTGCTTCTCCGCTAGCTGCGGGTACAAATTCTATCGCACACGACTGCTCCGGGGATCATCACACTCATGGATGTATCTATCTCTGGACGACCTCACGAAACCTGCCTCAGGCGTGCCATGTGCTTCAGTAGGTGGCACTACGCCGTGTGGGACCGGTGCCATGGTAGTCTCGCCAGCCATCCATGGCACTGTAACCCACTTCTACATGACCGCCGCCTCCACCTTGTGGACATTCGACCTCAAAGGCTCCCAGTGGAGGGGAGAGGCTGCATGTTCGGTGAAACTCGTTTCCAGAGGCGTCAATTATCTCAACTCGTCGCTTCTCATGAGCAGTAGGGCAAGGCCGGTCGACAAGCACGCTTTTGAATCCACCAGCATGCTGATAAACTTTGACGTGAGCTCGGAAGACGGAGGCATCGGGAGTTTACACCTCGTTCGCAACGGCCTTGGGCTGCTCCCAGGCCGGCGCTTTCCTGCCTTTCCTGAAGCACCAGCACTGACTGTGTACCCCGTCTTCCCTCCAGGGTGTGCTGAGAGTGAAAGCGACATGGGCACGCCTCCCGAGATGTGGTGCACTCGCACGGTTCAAGAGGGTGCTGTGACTGGAATCACGTACATTGCGGGCGCCAATGTGACCAATTGCACGCAGGACGGGGTTTTGACAGCGGTTTTAGCTTCAGGCGGTGAGGTGCGCGCCAAGTATCGCGTCCAGGGTGTCGGAGAGGACTCGTGGATCCTGCCGGAATTTTCTTTCGCAACGCCAGATGACCGCGGTTTTAATCTGACATTAGGCGCCGATTTCGTCATGAAGACTTCCAACGAGTATTGCATATGCACACCACCTGGCAATTCAAATTCGACTTCCGACATGTCGAAATGCTTCCACCTCCACATTGCCTCGGGGGCAGTCTTTGATGTGACGCCGGATGCGGGGATGCAGAAAGCATGGCGCCTCGCTCCCTCCCGCTGGGGCACGCTGGGCTTTCTCGATTGTACCAAGGTTGTGGGCTGCCGTCAGGACGACATGGTTGCCGGATATTTCGGCGCCTCTTCCATGCGTGCTCTTGTGCATCAGCCGAGCGGGGGCTCGATGCTGTTCGTGAGCAACTATCACGACGGGCGCGTGCGGGAGGTGAACTCGACCGTGTGGTACACCCAAGCAGACACAGGTAGGCCGACCATGGTCCAGGAGATTCCAACAGCCGGCGCCACGGATGTCGAGCTCTTCCCTGCACTCCCTGTCAACACCAATTGCACGGACGGCAGCGAGTGCCCAGTGCATGCAGAAAGCTCCGAGCCGGCCGCACCGGAGTTGGTGGCGTTTGCCAATTACCACGGACCCAGTGCGATATACCGATGGACCGGCGGGCTGCCTGTTGTTGCAGCTCGTATTGACACTGCTGGCATCAAGTATCCCGACTCCGGCCGCATCGTCGCAATTGGACTTGACTTGCAGCGAGTGTGCATTGGTAGCTTTGAAGCGGAAATGGGTGACATCGTCAAGGTGTCCATTTCATCCAACACGAACTTCCTGCCTGGAGTGCGGCTGCAGGCGGAATACGACGCCGACCGCCCCTGCCCCTCCGGAGACAGCGCCTGCGACCCGGCGCCGATAAGCGGAAGCGTGGTCAAGGTCTCCATTCGTCCCAACACCTTCTTTTCCTGCAGCCATAGCAAGACTACCGGTATCCTCACCGCGGCGGGCGGGCTGCGAGTGCGGGTTGAGAAGCAGGGCACCGCGGAGCGCTCGGGCTGGCAAGTACAAATCGACAGTGCCACCAGTCACGGATCTGGATACACGCGTGTTGAAGACATAGTAATGGAGCCCAGCAACTGCTCCTGCAACTTGAACTCGAGCGCAGTACTGTACACAAACCTGAGCGCTCATCTCTGCCTCGAATTCACGTTGGCATACCATGGGGCAGTGCTGACGCCATTGCCCCACGGGGACGGTGCACCTGGTATCACTGGCATCCACGTAGCAGCACCAGGCCAAGGGTATGGTCGCGGGACGGTGCGCGTGGTCGGTGATGCCGGTGGGCGCGGTTCGGGTTTCCGTGCTGTTGTGCACGCCTTTGCTGCATTTGGCGGTGCTCCTGAAGGGGGTGGCTACTACACAGGAGGCATCACGGGCGGACATGTGCACGCCAGTGGCCATGGGTACCTGCCCGACGCAAGACTTGACATTGTTTACGGGCCGCGCTGTGCGCTTAACGACGCAGGCTGCTCTGACGTGCGGATGACGGGGTCGGTCACTGCTGTGCAGCAGCAGTGGGGTCCCGAGGCGGGTGTGATGAGCTGCACCGGTGGTGGGACCATCACCGCAAAGCCGCATGCGCAAGGGGGTCAGGGATTCATTGCGCAATTCAACAAGCTTCCCTCAGGTGGAATTGCGGTTTGGTTTAACAACAGCCAAGATCATGGCGCAGGCTATCCAGGCGGTTTTGGCCTCTTGCACCCGGTCATCGGCGATGAGTCTGGCTGCGTGTGCGATCGAATGGAGTACGACCCCGCGGTGCAAAATATGACGCGCGTGGTCAACGGCGACGTCCGCGCGTGTCTTCAGCTTGTCGTGGCGCACGGGGCCCGCATCGAGCCAGTGCCCCAGCGCCTGATTCGTCCTGCCTATTGTTATGATTCCGGGACAGGGCACACTGTGGAAGTTTCGCCGGACACGTGCCGTGATGTCACAAACAGAAAGGTGCGGCACCCAAGGCATCCATTGCAAGCTGCAACGCAATTGATGGGCGTCGATTTGACGAGACCATGGTGGTTGCCAACGGAGCACGCTGTGGCTCTTGCTCCGCTGAAGCTCTGGGGCGAGTCGTTCCTGGTGGTGGCGTGCTATGCGCCGGGACAGGTGAGCAAGTCCAAGGTATTCCGCTTTGCCTACGGTCGCGGAAATACCAAGACTCCCGTGGGTGAATCGTATGCGTCAATGGACGTGGAGGAGGTGCAGACAATCCACACTCGCGACGCCCGAGAGGTCGAAGTCTTTTATGACCCCTGGACGGGCGATGCTCTGGTGCTTTTTGCCATCCGCGGCACGCGAGGTTCGGAGCTCTACCGCTGGCGCGTCAAATCCAGACACTCGTTCCACTTCGCCGAGCTGCCGAGGCTGGAGGTGGTGCAGACTGTGGCCACCCGAGAGCCGAATCGCATGTTCAGTATCTTCAAGGCTGGCACTGTGTATGTCACCGTTGCCCAGCAAGGTCCCGAGAATTCGTCATTGGTGCTGCGGTGGAATGGCACACAACTGTTGGGCCTTGTTGACACGAGCACGTTGCCAAAAGATGCGGCTGGAGGATCAGTTCTGCCTTCTTCTGACGGCCGCGTGCTGGTCATGTGGGAGGACAAGGGTGACAGCTTTCTATTTGCCGCCAATAGTTTCAACACGTCTGCGCTTCGTCCTACGACGTCTGGTCAATGTGACATCAAGCTCTATGATGGGCCTGAACCCTGTGGATTCACCGCCTTTGGTACAGTCATTCCGTGCTACGGCGGCGGTGTTGGTGAATGCAAAGGCGTTCCAGCTGCCGCGTCGCTGCATCGCAGCCACGTGTTTTCCAGCCTGTACCGTGTGTCGAACATGGAGGCCAAGAGGCCTCTGGACATGAAGCGGCCTTGCGCGCTCGTGGTGAGCCCAGACGGCCGCTTTGTCTACGTCGCTGCATCTTTGTCTCAGTCCATCAATGGCTTCCGGCGTGAGCTGCCGTTCGGTGAACTCGAATGGCGTCCAGAGGCCTGCTACTCCATCAATGCTGCTGATCCGACACATGATGCCGAGTTCGAGTCACATTGGCCAGAGAACGATTCCTTACGCAGGCCGCTTGAAGGCTTGTCGGGACTGGCAATCTCCGAAGACGGCACTAGGCTCATGGCAACCGCGGCGTTCGAGAGTGCTCTCTATGTGTTTCATCGCAATGTGACTGGTGGAGAGCTGCGTCTTGAGCAGGTGATTCGTGACCAGGCTCGGCTGGCAGACGGACGCGTAGTAGACGGACTTGGTGGCGCGGGTGCGGTTGCAGTGGCCCAGGGGAGGTTGTACGTAACCTCGTTCAAAGACCATTCTGTATCGCTTTTTCGGACAAATCCACCTACGGCATCGAATTCGTTAAATGCATCGGCGTCAAATTCGTCAAATGCATCCTTGCCTCTCACGAAAACATTCGCTCCCTTCCAGCCGTTTGTTACTTACGTAGATCGATTGAAAGAGCGGGAGCGCCTGGTTGATCAATTCCCGACCCGCGCGCGCATCAACATCAGCAACGAAAGCTGGAGCCAGTCTTCCGAGCCGCGGCGATTGGGTACACAGCTGCCCTGGGCCAATCGCTCTCTCTCTTCTGTATCATTCCGAGTTGAGGGACATTTATACTTGGCGGTCGCTGCGACGAACGGCGATGCCGACGGCACCGGAACGCTGGGGATTTTCAAGTGGAACGAACTGGCCATGGCATTTGAGCTTTATCAGACACTTGCTCGCGAGCACAACCCGTCCGACGTCGAGTACATCGAGCAGCGTGCGCTCCGTGGTGACGAAACATCGCCGAGCAAACATCTTCTGGTGATATCCAACTTTGCCCAGAAGGGAAGTACAGAAGCGCCCGCGGCGGCGGTCCCTATCAATGTTTACCTGTTTCACAGAAACACTGGGAAATTTCTGTTGTATCAGGGCCTGACACTGGCATTGCCGGACGGGAGCCTTGTGCCTCCCTTGTGGACTCGATCGCCCTCGCTCCAGCGCTGTCCTTTGGGACCGCTGCGTCAGCCCCGTGCGTTTTCACTGATGCATGAGGCTCGCGGCAAACTCGACTACTGCGTCCCAAATGCCGCCACGGGCACTAGCGCAAACAGCACACTCAACGACACCTCCAATAGTACCTCCAACAGTACCTCCAACATTACGTCCGTTTCTACGTCGAACGCCACCAATGCTACTAGCACGCCGCCGCCGCCACCACCACCACCACCACCGCCGCCGCCGCCTCCAGTGAACTACGTTTTCATCAGCGAGTTCCTCAGCGTGCCGGAATACTGGTGCGTTCCTGCGCCGCTGGTGCAGTCGCTAAAGATTTGGAACCAGGGCGATACTACATATTTGGTCGCCGCCTTGGTGTGGGATCAGCCTGCCGAAGTGCAATACAAGTGGTACTCCGTGGTGTGGAGGTGGAATCGAGATGGCTTTGCGCATCTGGAGAATGGTGAGCGGGTGGAGGGCTATGGGTTCCAGACGTTCCAAATGGTGCCCACAAGCGCTGCTACTGACGTTGAGATCCTGAGCATGCCCGCCGCGTCACCAAGCGCCACTGACACGGTGCTCGTCATCTTTTCGAATCTGCTCCACAGCACCAATAAGAATGATTATCGCGCCAAGTCGGTGGTCTATCGCTTTTTTGAGGGCGCGTGGAACCCGGTGGTCCGTGGCTCAGCCGGCTACTTGCTTCTGGTGCAGACGTTGGACACAGTGGGCGCCGTAGCGCTGAAAGGCATGGTTGTCTCCGACAAGTTTGCGGTCCAAAAAGATGGCCAAGTGTTGGAGGACGACATGTACTTGCTGGGCGTTGCAAGCATGCAGGCTAGTCCCAACGACCAGCCCTCGCTGCCGTCTCAGATATATCGATGGGACCCGGAGCTCGAGAAACTGGTGCTGCACCAGGTGCTGACGCTCACGAACAGCATATCCGGCATGGAGCTAGTGCAAGAGGGCCGCGAACGACACCTCATCCTCACTTCTTTCACGCACGTTCCATGCGCCAGCGTCACCGCCGCTGCCACTGCAATTAACGTCACTTCAAGCAGCGCCACTGCAATTAACGCCACTGCAAGCAACGCCACTGCAAGCAACGCCACTGCAAGCAACGCCACTGCAAGCAACGCCACTGCCTCAAGCAACGGCACTGCCAATGGCAACATCATTGCCAATGTTACCAGCTCCGCGGTCTATTCCACAGGACAAACTGTGACCGTGCTGCAATGGGATCGGGTGACAAAAAAGTTTGATCGGCTCATGGCTCTCACTGATACTGACAGCATTGCTACCACTGGCAGTCCTGTGCCTGCTGAGGAGCGCCGAATCCACGATGCCGCGTTGATCCTGCAGGTCGAAGACACTGTGCACGCTCACGTGGTTACCGTTTCTCCGGATCTGATGCTGCTGGCTATTTCGTCGGTGAGCACGGGGTTGATGATGTTTGATTGGCGATTTGCCAGAGTCAGTGGCCTTGCGGGGGCATCGTCGCTTGTCCTTGATGCCGACGGAACGCGGGCCTTTGTCGCCGGTGCAGGCAGCCGCTCAGTTGCACTTGTAGCAGCAGAGTCGATCACTGACTCTGCCGGGCGCAAGGTGCGGGAGCTGACTTGGCACGAGACATGGAGCGAGGAGAAGATCCGCGTCGATCGCCTGCGGAACACTCATCACGAGCGAATCGAGGGTCTGGCCGGCGTGGTCAAACTAGAATTGCATCCACGCAATTGCTCTTTCTCGCCGCCCTCATCGCCATCCCCACTTGCGAGCAGCAGCAATGAAACAAACTCCACCAACTTTACCAATTCTACCCCTTCGTGGTACACTCCGTGCCTCACACTCGTAGCCCATGCTCAGCCGCCGCGCTACAACTTGCCGTGCGGTCCAATTCCGCCGGTGCCTGTCACTGATCTCGCTCTGCCAAGCGGAGGGATTCCCGAGTGGTTCGTGCCAGCACGCTGCTTGGAAACATCCATCTCGTCGACGACTGCTGCTCTGTCTACCTATGGCATGACGCCCGAGCTCTCGGAAAACCCGTCGATCTTCAATCACCCTCCGCACCTGTCGTCCAAGGGCGTGCTAGACTTAGAGATGGCACAAGATGCCTACGGTGATGCAGCCTTCGCCCTGGTGCTGCCGAATGCGTCGGGCCTTTCTCAGGCTTCGGGTATTGCGGCGGCTGGTCCACCACAACGGACGACGCTTTCTCTGCTGGTGGCGGCACAGCCTCGGCCCCCGGCAGTGCATGTAGCTGTGTTGCCTGTGCGCCTCAACCCGAGCTTCGAGCCCGTCGATGTCAGAGTCAACGAGGACGTGGGTGGGCAGGTGCTGAAGTTTGCGATCAACGTTGATGCGGGCGATCCCTTCACCGGGCAGCAGGCGCTGCTGGACTACAAGTGGATTGTTGGGAACGTCGCCTGCGCGCCCTTCCCTGCAAGCAGGCTCTTCACTCGCCCGCCCTCAGCCGAAGGCATGGCAACCTACCTGATGAACGACGAGCGCGCTTTTGGCGCTGTTCGCTTCGAGGTCGCGCCGCATGAACACGGCGTATGCAATGTCACAGTCAAAATCTACGACTCCAAGGCGCCGAAGTGGGAATCTGTTGCCAAGACCTTTCGAATCGTCGTTCGCCCCGTCAACGATCCGCCTCATGTCGATCTGATCGACATGAGGCTCGATCAGATTCACAGAGATGTGGACCAAGGCATCGGGCTCACCGTGTTGCCGCGAATGATCAAGTGCCTGAGCTGGGCGCCTGATACGAGGCCGCATGAATGCGATACTCCCATCCACGTCAACGGTGCAGAACAGGGCATGTGCGTAACGGCTCCGGGTTTAGCTCCTGCGACTGCCTTTGGGCCTGAATGCCACGGGCTTGAAACGCTTGGTGCTGTCGACAAAGGCCCTCCTGTCGCCACGCGAGGGCCCTATTGCAAGCCTGTGGCGCTGGTGGAGAATGGGAAGGTAGTGCGATATGAACAGCAGGGGCCATGCTGGTTCTCCATGTCAGTGCTCAAGGTGGAAAAGGTACAACAGCGGGGGCCACCTTGGCCAGTGGAAGCTGAGCGGCAGCTCCTTGAGGCGCCGTCGGCGCTGCTCTACGCAGCTCTCGACATGGACTCCTTGAAGGTCGAAATGGACCCGCAGCAATTCGGGCTGTTCTGCATCACGCTTGCCTTCTCGGACACGGGCGGTACAGAGGGAGGCGGCCACGACACGACTGTCCGCAAGCTGTGGCTTCAAGTTGTTCAGATTGTGCGGCCTCCCGAAATTTCCATTCCCGGTGCGGGTGCAGGTGGGGGTGGGGGTGACAATTCTACAACGAACGCCGCAGCCGAGTTGGAATTCGAAGGTCTTAAGTTGGACGAGCTCAGCCCGCTCAAACTAATGGTGATCGAGATGAAGCACTCATTGTTGCAGCATTACCCTGATTTCTTGCAGGATATCACCAACGGTCCTCCTGACCAGCAAAGCGTCAACAAGCTCACGACCAGCATCGTCCAGCTCTCGTCGTCGCACCTCTTCCTCGGGGGGGTACCAGTCTTGGCTGGCGCCTTCCCCGGCGAGTTCAATAGCAACTTTAGCAATCACAGTGTCCCGGCTGTCTGTGATGGCTGTCCTGTCATGGGCACGGACGGACGTCCGGGCTCCTTGTCATTCACGCTGGCGCCCTACCGCTATGGCGTGGCCTCGATGTTCGTCAAACTCGAGTCCGTGTCGCCGCTTGTTGGTGGTAACTCCCGCACAGCGGTGGCCTCATACCGGTTTGACCTCGTGGTGTTGCCCGTGAACGACCCGCCGTCGGCAGCGGTGACTTCGTTCCTGGGCCTGGCGCAGGGCGTTGAAACGGTGGAGATCCCCTTCTTCGTGACCAACATTACGGTGGGTCCTCTGAATGAGGTGTGGCAGGATGCGGTGTTCCATGTTTACTCGCAGGCCGACACGCCAAACTTGCTCTCGCGCATGCCCAAGATCGACAGCAAAGGCACCCTCTCCCTCGCTCTCTGGCCCCAAGTCCACGGGCGTATCCTACTGCGCATCGTCTTGTCCGACACCGGAGGCAGCGAAAATGGAGGGCGCAATGTGTCGGCTGACTTCCCGGTCGAAGCTGAGATCAAGGTGTATCCGAACCCCGTGATTGTGTCTGTGTCCCCATGCCTGGGTACGGCGCGTGGCGGGTGGCGGATCACTATCCGCGGGAACTACTTCGGCTCGGCCTACTCCACCGACGGCGAGGGGCACACGGTGTCCCCCGCGAAGCTGGGGGCGGATGTTGTAGTGCTTGTTGGGGGGCAGGCATGCCATAACGCCGCCTTCATTTCAGACACCATGCTCGAGTGTGATGTGCCTGCAGGGGGCATGCGCCGCAGCGTGACGGTGACGGTGGGTGGTGGTCAGAGCTCAAATAAGCAGGGGCGCTTGCTATCCGACTGGAGTGGGCGGCAAGCCACTTACGCCGACGGAGTGGTCCACGCGCACATCTACATCGGTGGTTCCGCCGGTCCTTCCCGCACCTCGACGGGCTCTGGGTACCGTTGGGCTCGGGATTCGCCCTTGGATCCGCGGCCATGGGAATCGCCCTTGAATCCGCGCGAGGACGCGGGTGCTCACAACTGCTCCGGAAACTCCACCAACTCCACGGTGAACTGCACCAAACTCTCACGACCGCCCGGTACCAGGCGGCTCCTTGCGGAAGACATGCACGGCAACACGAGCGATATGGGCGACACGAGCGATCCCGCTGAACCAAATGTCACGGCCACGCCATGGTGGCGGGCACCGGGAGGCGCTTGGCTGGATGGCGGCGGGCAGGGCGGCTTCATGGCCGTCAGCCCTGCCGTGGACTGCCCACGGTCACCCAACTTGACGTCGTCCCTGGCCTCCGCCACCTACGAGTGCCCGGAGGCTGTCTGGGACGGCACAGAGCTGTCTGTCCCGGCAACTCTGTCGCACATGGCGTGCTTGTCCGCACACGTGCTGTCTCGCTCGGTGCGCGCCATGCAGGTCTTGGGCTCCTATCTGTTCTTGGGCGGATCCTTCCTGGGCCACAACACCAACGCGTACAGCTACATCGTGCAGTGGGACGGAGCCAAAGTGCAGCCCTTGGGCGGCGGCCTGGACGGCACAGTCTACGCGCTCGACGTCTTCAGTGGCCAGCTTGTCGTTGGTGGCTCTTTCTCGCAGCTTTTCCAGGTCAGTTTCTCCCGCATGCATGCCCCTCACTTCTTGACGAGACGAGGCAATGGCGTCAACACACGCACGCACACACATACACGAAAGAGAAAGAGAGAAATAGACAGACAGACAGAAAGACAGCGATCAGTGAGAGAGAGAGAGATACAGAGACAGAGAGAGAGAGACTTGCCCCTTCCGTGCACTGGCGGCTGTCGCGTGAAAGCCAGCTCTCGTTAACATACGCGCTGCGACTAACATGTGCCGCATGCCGGTGATCAGGAGAGAAGCACCGGGGGCCAGAGCCTCGCAAGCGGTGGGCTGGGCCTGTGGGACGGCGAGAGGTGGAGCCTGGTGGGCGGCGCCGTAGTGCAAGGGACCGTGACGTGCGTTGCTGTCGCTGGGCAAGGCGAGCATGGGGGCGATTCAACTGCTCACCATCTTGTGTACGTAGCCGGGCGCTTTGGCATGGTTGGTGACGTGCAGGCTTCCAACATTGCCGTCTACAACCACACTTCGCGGCGCTGGAAGGCGCTGGGGCCCGGTCTCAAGGCCCGCGACATTTTTGCTCTGGCTGTGTGGCCGGGGGTGGGCAACTCCCGGCATTCGCTGTTTGCAGTGGGTTCTATCTCCCACGCCGGCGATCTGCTTCTGGGGAATGTGGGGCGTTGGCGGGCTGAGACGGAAACTTGGCACCCGATGCGCAACGTCAACGGCATTATACGCGCGGCTGCGGTGATGCACTCTCGCCTCTACATCGGCGGAGATTTTACGGTGGCAGGTGGGCAGCCGGCGGCGGCCATTGCGTACACTAATTTGACGGAGCAAGAGGTCGACAGGGGCGCTGCTGTGAAGTGGCGCGAGGTCGGCGCTGGCGTCCAGGGCAACGTTCATGCTCTCCGCCCCGTCGCAGGCTGCCTCTACGTGGGAGGCCGCATCGACAGCGTCGGCGATCATGAGGGCATCAAACCCGCCAATAATGTCGCGCGCTGGTGTGTCCTGAAAGAGAACATTGCCTATCCCGGAAGAAAATCGCTGCGCCAGGAAGTTTGGGAGCCGGTAGACGGGCTCGACCATTCTGGCGGCACCGTGCTGGCGATTGCTGGCGCTGATCCCCTGATGGGGACTGACCTCTTATGGTCAGAAGTAGGGGGGTTTGGAAGTAGAGTGGTTTAACGAGTATCCGGCCCACGCGAAGTTTTGTGGAGAGGCTGGCACTTTTGGTGGGGTCGGCACACGAATTTTGCGAGCTAACTGGAGTTCAGGGGTCTGTGTTTTGTAGACATTCTCTCTCTCCTCAAAAGAGGACTTTTACTTGCAAGACAGTAAAAGTCCTTCTTTTTCGGCGACTTGTGAGCAGACATGGAGGAGGAGAGGGGGAGAGGAGAAAGAGGGAGGGGAGAGAGGGAGAGGGAGGGGAGAGAGGGAGAGCGGGAGAGAGGGAGAGGGAGAAGGAGAGAGAGGGAGAAAAAGAGGGGGGGGGGGAAGGAGGGGGAAGAGAGAGAAAGGTAGAGAGGAGGGAGAGTGTATATACACTCTGCTGTTTTTAACAAAAAACAAAAACTCGGCGGATGGCCTTTGGCCCTTTCCAGGCACGCGCGTGCTAGCAACGAAGTCTTGCGGTCTGCCGCGCTGCGTCTGCAACGCCGGCGGCGCACACACAAAGACACACTCACACACACTCCGACTTCGCAGGCAATTTGTGCCTCTCCCTTTGTGCCTCTGAATATTGAGGTGGTAAAGGGAGCAAAGTTTCTCCACGAGGTGTACTGAATCTGCCCGCTGCCCGGTTCCTGCAAACTAAGCGCTTTGACCCGCTTCCCTTTCCCCGGCAGGAGAGTCCGACCACAAAAGACTCGCCGTAGAAACGGGAGAGGGGAAAGAAGGAAAAAGGGAGAAAAAGGAGAGGGGGGAGGAGAGAAAGAGAGAGGAAAGAGAGGGGGAGGGAGAGGGAGGGGAGGGGAGGGGGAAAGAGAGGAGGAAGAGGGAACAGGG
>Ga0315899_10000963_pt1 | contig 33601 bp, 35 predicted proteins | sample LakEriMetagenome_2_FD_203518 | JGI IMG/M metagenome (GOLD analysis project Ga0315899, IMG submission 203518) | Freshwater fungal communities from buoy surface, Lake Erie, Ohio, United States - Buoy 4 MA112 | ecosystem: Environmental > Aquatic > Freshwater > Lake | place: USA: Lake Erie, Ohio...
TGAGACTTTTGCGCACCTCGAGCATCTTCGTCTTGCCGGCGAGTTCGCATGCCAGGAACGCAACGGATTCCTCGAGTACGAGCGCGTTGCCTGACGGGTCTGCTCAGTACTGAAGCTGAGTGACCGCGGCCAGACGACCGCGCACTTCGTGCCAGATCATCACCAGGTTCGGGTGTTCTTCGACAACCGTCATCACTTCGTCGCCGGGCTGAACGGGCTCGAGGTGTTCGATCACCACACTGAACGGTGCCCGAATGTCACGACGCGCGGCAAGCCATTCTTCGACTGCCTCCCAGTAGGCCGCGTTGTTCATGTGGCCGAGCGCATCCATGTCGGAGAAACGCACGGGCCACACGTGGCGCGCCGTTGCGGGATCGGGTTTTGACTTCAGGATCGAGCGAGCAGAGACCTTGCGCCCCAGGCTCGCCTCGCCCGCTGTCGAGACAAAATCTTCTGCCAACGTGGCAGGACGCAGCGATTTCAGATCAACGTGCACCCACACCGCAGCGGCTTCAATCAGACCACCCCGGTCACCCACCAGTTGGGTGGCCCGTTCGGCCCAATGCGAACCAAGGCCGCTGCACCAGGTTTCCAGGCGGAGTTTTTCTTGGAAGACGGGGAACTTCTCCACCCGCAGGGCCGTGCGGCGCACCACCCATCCGTCCTTGTCGGCGTAGTCGGCTTCGCGGGTGTCGTCGTGGGAGACATCCTGGAGATAGCGCACGACTCCGTCGAGGCGCAATCGGCCACGGGGCGTGACGTCCCCCAACCGCACACGGCGTTCGGCCCGAAAAATCCGCCCCTCCGGGGGCACGGGAACGAACTCGAGTGCCGCTTGTTCTGCCCGAGCCATGGCGCAAACCCTAATGCTTCAAGGGTTCTGACAAATTAGTTGACGTTGTCGAAAAACGATGCTTTCCTAGGGGCGTCATGTCATACATTGTCAACGCTCGCACCCATGCCCAGACAGCAGCCACCGCTGCTGCCTATTGGCATGCGGCGGTGCCGGCGTTTGCGGCAATGTTTGCCAGTAAGCGACCCACCCAGCGCCCCGACAGGAGCCCGACGTAACAGAAACAACGTCGGAAAGTCGAAGCCGCTGGGTTGCACAACCCGGCGGCTTTTTTGTTTTTCCGACGTGCTTTTCGCACACGAACAGGAAATCATCATGCTTGCACCCAACACCCTCTTCACCCCACTCGTTGCCGCTTCGTCCATGGCTTCGCCGGACACACCGTTGGTGCTGTCCGCACGGCGTTGCGCCGACGGCAATGGCACTCTGACCTACCTGTTCTTCTCCGAAGAGTTCGTCGACATCTCCCGAGCCAAGGCGATCTGCGCCAAGTGCTCGTCACGTGACACCTGCCTCACCGATGCCCTCGGGCGAGAAGAACCCTGGGGCGTCTGGGGCGGCGAACTGCTCGAAAATGGGCGAATCGTCGCCAACAAGCGGCCTCGCGGACGTCCACCTGTTCACGGCCGGAACGTGGCGCCAATCGACGAGGTTCCGATTCCTCGGCATTTGGTGGCGTCGGTAGCCTGAAAACGTGGCTCGGCACCGTCGACGATTTCTCGTATCGCTGGTTGTTGTCGTTGCTGTGAGCATCGGCGGAGGTTGGTTGTTGAGTCGCGGTGGCGACACCGACACCACCAACGACGGAGTCATCTCGTTGGTTCCCGGATCGACCGCAGAAGACCCCACCATCGGCACAAATGCACCGGTCACCGGAACACTGTTCCCCGAGGTGACCCTGACGGATCTCGATGGAGAACCTGTTGCGCTCAGCGATCGTGGGGGAAGGCCGGCAGTGATCAACTTCTGGTTCTCCACCTGTGAACCGTGCAAGAGAGAGTTTCCCGCACTGGTTGCCGCCTTCGCCGCACATGGTTCCAACATCGACTTCATCGGCATCAACCCCAACGATTCCCCGGAAGTCGCCCGTGACTTTGCCGCCGACTACGGAGTGGAATACACCCTGTTGCGCGACCCCGACGGTGTGGCAGTGGCAGAACTCGGAGTGGGAACGTTTCCCATGACTTTGTTCGTCGATGCGGGAGGTGTGATTGTTCGCCAACATGCGGGTGAAATCACTCAGACACAACTCACCGAGTATCTCGACACATATCTCGGGGCATCATGATCGCAATCGAGGGCAACTTCGCTTTCAGTTTCATTCTCGGTGTTCTGGCCGCAGTGAATCCGTGTGGCTTCGTTCTGTTGCCCACTTATCTCATGTTCTTCCTCGGCCTCGAAGGCTCACGCCCCGACGCCGATCAACGCGCCACGTTGAGGCGTTCACTGTTCGTCGGCACCGCCACATCGAGTGGATTCATTGCCGTGTTTCTGATCGTCGGTCTCATCTCGCGACTCTTCACGAGCCAGATCGAACGCAACGCGAAATACGCTTCGTTGGTCATCGGTGTTGCCCTAGTTGCCATGGGCATCGGCATGTTGCTGGGCTGGAAACCCCGCATCGCCACACCCGCAATGACGGGAGGAAAGGACCGGACCGTACGGTCGATGTTTTTGTTCGGAATCGCCTACGCCGTTGCATCGATCGGGTGCACCATAGGTTTTCTCACCACAGTCATCTTCGGGTCGGTGAACCGCCACGGTTTCGTCTCCGGAGTCCTCAGCACCGTTCTCTACGGACTCGGCATGGGTGCCATCGTCACTGCTCTCACCGTGACCCTCGCATTCGCAAAAGGCGGTCTGTTGCGTGTCCTGCGTAACGGCATGCAGTACCTCGATCGCGTGTCAGCGGTGTTCGTGGTGTTCACGGGTGTCTATCTCACGTGGTACTGGTACGCCGCAATTTCGGAGTCACGCCCCGGATCGTTGGTGAGTCGAGTCGAAAACTGGCAGGGCGACATCGCCACTTTTCTGCAACGTCAAGGTGCCTGGAAACTAGCGACCGTGTTCGGCGGCATCATCGTTGCTGCGATGATCGTTGTGCGAGTCGGCTCACGACGTGAGGCCTCCAACGATGTTTGATCAGTTGCTGGCACACGAGGGCGTGGAAGAAGTTCTCGAGCTTCGCGGTACGTTCGGCTTCATGGCGTACCACGGTGGTGGACTGGAAGAGATGACCGACGTCATCGCCCGTGCCGCGGCCGAACAGGCGGGGGCGTCGTACTACGGCGTCCACCAGCCGGTGGGAATGGAATGGCACATCCCCTCGCATCAGGTGTCCCCCGAACATTCCGCCCCTCTCACCGAGTTTCTCGATCACGTGGACATCGTTGTCACCGTGCATGGCTTTGGCCGCATGGGAATGTGGGCCACGCTTCTGTTGGGCGGGGGAAATCGCCATCTCGCCGAACACGTGGGCGATCACATTCGCAGCGCATTGCCCGCCTACGACGTGCGCACCGACATGGAGACGATCCCGAAAGAACTCCGCGGTTTGCACCCGGCCAACCCTGTGAACCTGCCGCGTCTGGGTGGAGCCCAACTCGAACTTCCACCCCGTGTTCGCGGCACGAGCCCGATGTTCTGGGACTGGGAAGGACCGGGCCTCAACCCGCACTCCCAACGCTTGGTCGATGCCTTGGCCAATGCGGCACTCACCTATTCATGGTGATTCACGGACACAGCGACTCACGAACACAGTGATGCACATCGTGTTCACGGCGCGAGCCTGGTGATGACCCACTCGTCTTTGTGCCGCGCATAGCGAAAACGGTCGTGCAACCGACTGGGCCGCCCTTGCCAAAACTCGAATGTCTCCGGGACGATGCGGTAGCCACCCCAATGTGGTGGTCGAGGAACCTCTGTTCCTTCGAATCGAGCGGTGACTTCGTCAACCAGCGCGGCAAGTGATTCTCGGTCGTTGATCTCTTGTGACTGCGGCGATGCCCACGCGCCAAGTTGCGACTCGCGGGGTCTGCTGGCGAAGTAACTGTCACTCTCTGCGATGCTGACACGTTCGACGGATCCGCGCACCCGCACCTGGCGATGCAGGTCGAGCCAGGCGAACGTTGCCGCAACCTGCGGATGTCCCTCGACTTGGAGGCCTTTCACGCTCTGGTAGTTCGTGAAGAAAACGATTCCTTCCTCGTCGAAATGACGGGCCAGAACCACACGCGCATCGGGCACACCATCACTGTCGACGGTGGAAACTGTCATGGCATTGGGCTCTGCCACTTCTGCATCGGCAGCCTGGGAGTACCAGAGTTGCCATTGAGCGAAGGGAGAGCGATCGAGATCTGCCAGGTCGAGACCCGCTGTCTCGTACTGCACCCGTCGATCGCGCAGGCTCATGAAATGACCGTGGCTCCGCGCATGTACGGGCGCAGAACTTCGGGAATCACCACCGAACCGTCTGCTTGGCGGTAGTTCTCGAGTATTGCCGCCCACACACGCGGCACAGCGAGAGCAGAACCATTGAGGGTATGGGCGATTTCTGTGCCCTTTTGTGTTCCGCGTTTGAAACGAATGTCGGCGCGCCGGCCTTGATAGTCCGAGAACCAACTCACCGAACTGACCTCGAGCCACTGATCACAACCCGGGGCGTAGACCTCGATGTCGAAACTGCGGTGATGACTCTGACCCATGTCACCAGTGCAGATCTCGATGATGCGGTACGGAAGACCCAGGGAAGAAATCAACTTCTCCGCTCGGGCAACGATTTCTTTCAGAATTTCTGGTGCCTGCTCTGGGGTGGCAATGGCAAGAATTTCCACCTTGTCGAACTCGTGCGCCCGCAACATCCCCCGCGTGTCTCGTCCGGCCGATCCCGCCTCGCGGCGATAGCACGGTGTGTACGCCATGACTCGTGCAGGCAGTTGATCGTCGGGGAGAACTTCTCCTGCATACAAAGAGGTCAGTGGAACTTCGGCGGTGGGGATGCACCACAAACCATCTCGTTCGATGGCAAATGCGTCGTCGGCGAATTTCGGAAGGTGGCCCGTTGCAGTGAGTGTGGCCGTGGTGACGAGAGTGGGAGGACGCACTTCTTCGAATGCATCGGCATTGGAGTCGAGTGCGAACTGGCACAACGCGCGTGCCAAGGTGGCTCCGAGGCCCCGCTGCATCGTGAACATGGTGCCAGCAATCTTGACGGCACGTTCGTTGTCGAGGATCCCCAGAGAACGCCCTGTTTCCCAATGTGCCACTCGCTGATGGTCCGCAAAGGAAGCGGGCATGTTGTGCGGACCCGAAACCACCGGATTGTCGTGATCACCGGTGCCATTGGGAGCATCGGGATGGGGCAAGTTGGGGATGCGCATCAGCAGTTCGCGCAATTCGGTGTCGAGGGCATCGGATTCGGCGGCGAGGGCCGACTCCTTTGCACCGAGATCACGGCTGGTGGCCATCAGTTGCTCGGCGCCGGCGGTGTCCCCGGCCTTGCGCAACCCACCCACCTCTTTGGAGATCTCGTTCACCTGTCGCCGCAGATTGTCGCGTTCGAGCACGATGTCTCGCAGGCGTCCATCGAGTCGGATGGCGTGTTCGACCTGATCGATCAACTCGGGCTTGGAACGGCGAGCCAAGGCCTCGCGAATGGCATCTGGGGCGTTGCGGAGAAGACGAACATCGATCACAGAACAGCAAGGCTAGCCATGCTCGCCCCCGTGCTCACCGGTTCACATGGCCCTGCTGTTCTCCTTTCTCCCGGCCACTGCCTACGCTTGGGAAATGACCGCTGTGCAAGTGGACGATCTCCGAGTCCGCTACCAAGACCTCACCGCGGTGGACGGCGTGTCGTTCACGGCCGACTTCGGCGAGGTGACCGCCATCCTCGGACCGAACGGGGCCGGCAAGACCTCCACCATCGAAACGTGCGAAGGATTTCGGCAACCCACTTCCGGATCTGTTCGGGTGCTCGGTCTCGATCCTTTCCGTGAACGCACCACTCTGCACAGCGAAGTGGGTGTGATGTTGCAAGAAGGCGGCGTATATCCCAGCGCACGAGTCGCCGAGACCATTGCTCAGTACTGCGAAATCTACGGCCGTGGGGCAAACGCCAACGACCTGCTGGATCAAGTGGGGCTCAGGGATCGCGCCACGTCCACCTGGCGGCGCCTCTCGGGGGGCGAGAAACAGCGGCTGCTTCTCGCGCTCGCTCTGGCGGCACGGCCCCGCATCGCCTTTCTGGACGAGCCGACATCGGGAGTCGACGTGAATGGCCGCGACGACATCCGCGCCATCATCACGCGTTTGGCATCCGAGGGAACCGCGGTCATTCTTGCAACACACGAACTCGACGAAGCCGAACGTCTGGCCAACCGTGTCGTGATGTTCCACAAGGGTCGCATCGTTGCCAACGGCTCGCTCGCCACCCTGCGGTCGGGGCGCAGCAGCGTTCGATTCCGTTCTGCACCGACGCTCGATACCGTGGCCTTGTCCAAGCATCTTGGTCTCGATGTCGTGGGCTCCGTGGCGGGCGAACACGGCGAATACACCATCGCCTTTGCATCCGACGATGCCGCAATGTCGGGAGAGGTGGTGGCACGGGTGTCCACGTGGCTCGGGAGCGAAGGCCTCCCCCTGTACGACCTGGCCGTTGGGGCCCAGCGACTCGAAGACCTGTTTCGCGACCTCACGCGCGACTCTTCGCCCGGACGGAGCGGATCATGACTGCATTCACTGCTCAACTTCGTGCCGAGGTCACTGTCGTGCGCCGAAATGGCGAACAACTCCTGGTCACCCTCGGGATACCCCTGCTATTGCTGGGGTTCTTCAGCGTCGTCGATGTGCTGCCGAGCGACACCCCCGAGGCCGTCGACTTTCTCGTACCGGGAATTCTGGCCCTGGCCATCATGAGCACATCGATGGTCAGTCTCGGTATCGCCACCGGCTTCGAGCGCAGCTACCTGGTGCTCAAGAGGCTGGCCGCCACACCACTGGGTACACCACGGCTCATCGCCGCCAAAACCTTGTCGGTGGCCATCATCGAAGTGGTCCAAATGGTTCTCCTCATCGGGCTCGGCGTGGCACTCGGATGGAAGGCCGTGCAGCCCAACTGGCTGTTGGCCTGTATCGGGGTGTTGCTGGGAACCCTCGCATTCGCCGGCATCGGTCTCACACTTGCCGGAACCTTGCGCGGCGAGGTCAACCTCGCCGCAGTCAATGGTCTGTACTTGGTGTTCCTGCTCTTGGGCGGTGTGTTGTTTCCTCAAGATCGGCTGCCTGGAGCGCTTCAGGCTGTCGGAGATCTCTTGCCGACGGCCGCTCTGTCCGAGGTACTTCGCGACACCCTGATGTCCACCGGCAACAGCACGAACTCATGGGTCGTACTGGCGGTGTGGGCAGTGGCAGCACCTGCCGCAGCGGCGAAGTTCTTCCGCTGGAGCTAGTGCTTTTCCGGCTCTGAGGCCGGTGGAACCCGCTGGAATGCGGCTTCGACATCAGAGAACATGAGCGGCACGTCGTCATGTCCCACGACTTCGGCTGTGGGAATCGCGCCCTCACGCACGTACGACTGGTCGTTGTTGAAGTTGCCGATGAAGCGTTTGAAGAACAAGAAGATCACGATGCTCCACAGGAAGATCGACCCGCCGAGCTTCATGATGGCCCCGGCCAACTGCTGGTCCGTCTCGACGGAGATTCCCCAGACGCGGATACCGATGTCGTAGTGCTTGTAAACAGAGCCCTCGGCAAACGTGAGCCATGCGGCCGGCACGGTGGGCACCACCGACATGAGGAACATGTAGATCATCTTTGCCCCCGGGCCGATGTGCAGCTCGCGGGCCGGCCCACAAATGGGCATCCACACCAACAAAGCACTGGTGACCAGGATGACGTGCAAGAAGTAGTGCAGCGGACTGCTCTCGGCGCTGCGGTTCACCAGGCCCGGAATGTGGGTCAGCATCACCACCAAGTTGAACAACAGCGCTGCGATGACGGCACGCGAGAACCACTTCACCGTGCGATATGCCTTTCCATCCCCCACGATTGCGCGGAACAGCCAGTCGGGAGTGGCAAGGAGCAAAAGTGGCGGAACGAAATACGACAGCACCATGTGTTGGAACATGTGCATGGAGTACAGATACTCCTCGGCCATGTCGTGAATCGGCCAGTCGGTGGACAGCCAGAGGAGAGTCACCCCTGAGATGAATGCAACGATGTTCCGCCTGGAAACAACCTCGCCCGCCGGCACTGCGCGTGGTCCGATGACCTTGACTGCGTAAATGTAGGCACTCACCAAGAAACCAACCAGCAGCCAAATCTCAGGGTGCGCCTGAAATCTCCAAGGATCGAGAAGTGGATTTGCAGCTTCGGCAATCATTTGGCCTCCGCTTGGAGTGGGGAAAGGGGATGAAGTGTCAGGCCGTGAAGAACTTGAAGGTCGACAAGGTGATCACGTACACCCCTACAGCCAACACCATTCCTGCGTAGAACGCAAAGCTGAACAGCTTGCTGTCGAACTTCAAGTGCATGAAGTACGACACAACGATGAAGAACTTCACCGCCATCAAGATCAGCAGGGTGGGCAGGAAGAGCGCGCCGAAATCCACGTAGTACGTGGCCACTTCGATTGCGGTGAGAAAGGCCAACAAGAGGGCGATCTTGATGTACCCGGCATTGGTCATGCCGTGCTCTGCGTGTTCGTGATGCTCTGTTTCGGTTGCCGTGGCGTTCATGATGCTGACCTGCTCTCGTTGATCACGCGGGGATGAGGTAGACGAGGGTGAAGATGATGATCCAGACCACGTCGACGAAGTGCCAATACAGACCGACCAACTCGACCACTTCGGCCTTGTCACCGGGAATACGGCTTCGCTTGATGATTCCCACGAGCGACATCAACATGATGATGCCAACGGTCACGTGGACGCCGTGGAAACCGGTGAGGGTGTAGAAGCTCGAGCCGAAGAGACTGGTGGTAAAGCCAAGGCCCTCGTTGTACATGGCGGTGAACTCGTATACCTGACCGCCAACGAACGTTGCTCCGAGTACTGCCGTGACGGTGAGCCACAGTGTGGTTCCGCGGTCATCGCGCTTCTGTGCCGACGACACGGCCAGCACCATGGTGAGGGAGCTCATCAACAGAACGAAGCTGCTGACCGAAGTGAACGGGATGTCGTAGATGTTGCCCGGGCGCGGGCCGTCGGAAACACGACCGCGATAGAGCATGTAGGTGCTGATCAAACCGCCGAAGAGGAGGCACTCAGAACCGAGGAAGAGCCACATGGCCAACTTGTTGTTGGACAAGCCGGTGGTGGTGGCGTGACCGTGCCCACCATGATCGCCATGGTCGGCGTGGTCTGTGGGGTGAACCGCTACATCAGCCAAGGGGAGCCAACTCCTTCGTGCCTTCTCCCGATGCGGGAGGTTCGAAATCGGAATCCGGCGCCGTGGAGGGCTCGAGGGCCCAACCGAACATTGCGAGCAGTGTCACCACTCCACCAACGATCGACAACGGAATCGAATAGATGAGACCGAGCGTGATGATCGGCAGCGAGAACGCCAGGATGATCGGCCAGTACGACGGCGACGGCATGTGGATGTGCTTGTCGGCGTTGGCCTCTTGCTCGGCAATGATTTCTTCGGCTGTGGCCACTTGCTTCATCTCGTGGGTCACCGGATCTTGCGCATACTTGCGGTGGAAGAACTCGTCGAGGTGATGCACCGTGGGGATCACGTCGAAGTTGTGCTCCTTCGGCGGGCTGGTGGTCATCCACTCGAGAGTACGAGCATCCCACGGATCGAGCGGTGCGAGCACTTTGCTGCGAGCCGTCTTCCACACGTTGATCAGGAAGAGAAGCACGCCGACGGAGAGGATGATGGATCCGAGCGAGGCGATTTGGTTCCAGAAAGCGAGGTTGAAGAAGCCCTCGCCGGCACGTGCCTCGGTCCAGACGTACATGCGTCGTGGCTGACCCTGGAGACCGAGGATGTGCATCGGCCCGAAGGTCATGTTCATGCCGATGACCATGAGCCAGAAGTTGGCCTTGCCGAGACGTTCGTTCAACTGCTTGCCGAAAATCTTCGGCCACCAGTAGTAGAAGCCGGCGAACAAGCCGAACACTGCGCCGCCGAACAGCACGTAGTGGAAGTGCGCCACGATGTAGTAGGTGTCGGTCTGCTGGGTGTCGGACGGCGCCACGGAGTGGGTGACGCCGGAGAGACCACCGATGGTGAACAGAACGATCAGACCCACCGCGAAGTGCATGGCGGCGGTGAAATTCAACTTGCCGCCCCAGATGGTCATGGTCCAGTTCACGATCTTGACGCCGGTGGGCACTGCGATGGCCATGGTGGCCAACGAGAACACCGCAACCGAGACCGGGCCGAGACCCGAAGCAAACATGTGGTGAGCCCACACGCCCCAGCCAACGAAACCAATTGCCGCACCGGAGAAGACCACGAAGGGGTAGCCGAACAGTGGCTTCTTCGAGAAGACCGGCAAGACCTCGGAGATGATGCCGAAACTGGGCAGAACCAAGATGTACACCTCTGGGTGTCCGAAGATCCAGAAGAGGTGCTGCCACAACAATGGGTCAGCGCCGGCCGACACGTCGAAGAACGTTGCGCCGAAGTTTCGTTGGAAACTGAGCAGGAAGAGCGCCACGGTGATGACCGGTACCGCGAACAGCAACAAGAACTGCACTACGAGGGTCAGCCAGGTGAAGATCGGCATCTTCATGAGGCTCATACCCGGGGCGCGCATGTTGAGAACGGTGACGATCATGTTGATGGCACCCGTCAGCGATGCGATACCCGCGATCTGAAGACCGAGTGCCCAGAAGTCCACGCCGTGCGACGGGGAGAACACCGGACCGGAGTTGGGTGCGTACATGAACCAACCGCCATCGGCTGCACCGCCGAGGAACCACGACAGGTTGATGAAGAGGCCGCCGGCCAAGATGCACCAGAAACCGAACGCATTGATGCGCGGGAAGGCAACGTCGCGCGCACCAATCTGCAGGGGCACGAAGTAGTTGGCGAATGCCGCAGCCATGGGCATCACGAAAAGGAACACCATGGTGGTGGCGTGCATCGTGAACATCTGGTTGTAGACATCGGCGCTCAGCACCTTGCCGTCCGGCGCAGCCAGCTGCAGTCGGATCAGCACTGCTTCGATGCCGCCGACGATGAAGAAGAACATCGCCAAGGCGCCGTACATGATGCCGAGTTTCTTGTGGTCGACGGTGAAGACCCACGACTTCCATCCGGTGGTGGCCACTGGTCGCTTGAGGGATCCGTACGCACGAGATGGCGTCGCCGGCGGCGCCAGCTCGGGTGCTCCTGTGGGTGCTGGTTGTTCGATGATTGCCATGTCAGATCGCTCCGATCACTTCAGTGTCACGAGATAGGCAACAAGCTTGTCGATGTCGTCCTCGGTGAGGCCGAGATTCGGCATACCGCGGTACAAGCCATTGGATGGTTCGAGTTTTGCGGGGTCGGCGTACATCGGCTTCATTGCCGGCGCATTGCGCAACCATCGACGCAAGTCGATTTGGTTCAGACACTCCTCCGAGACTCCGGCGAGATACTTCTTGCCGAACTCTTGGCTGGAAGCGCCCCAGACGTCCTTGCGGCATTCTTTGTTGAGCAGATCCCACGTGGCGCCGGCAAAAGTGTTGCGCGACATCAAGTGAGTGAGATTGGGAGCCGCTCCGGAGTACACGTTTTCATCGGGTGCCGCAATGGCCGGGGTTCCGTCAGCCTTCAGCAATCCGTTGACTTGATGGCACCGAACACACTGGTTGAGGAACACGGCTTCGCCTTCCTTGGCGAGCGTTCCTTCGGCCGGGCTTTGCGCAACAGCCAGTTGGTTCTTCACCCACACGGCGAAGTCCTCTTTGCTCAGCGCAACGGCTTCCATCCGCATGTTGGCGTGAGAAAGTCCGCAGAACTCGGTGCACTGACCGGCGTAGATACCGGGCTCGTCGGCGTCGAGTCGAAGGGTGTGGACACGTCCGGGAACTGCGTCGCGCTTGCCGTTGAGCGCCGGGATCCAATACGAGTGAATGACGTCACGGCTGGTTTCGCGCAAGAGCACCTTGGTTCCAACGGGCATCACCAACTGTCCCGAGCTGATGATCGGCTCTGTGATGCCGTATTCCTCTTGCACCGGATAGTCGTACTCCCACCACCACTGCTGGCCGGTGACGTTGATGATCATCTCGGTGTCGCTGGTCTTGGCAAGATCGAAAATTGTGCGGAAAGTGAAGATGCCCACGCCGGTGAGGATGAGCGCCGGAAGAATCGTCATGCCGATTTCGAGTGCGGGCTTGCCGTGCGTCTGCTCGGGCATCGCCTGTCCACGGTCACGGAATCGGAACACGCAGTAGCCCACCGCGGCCATCACGATGACGCCGACAATGCCGGCAATTGCAAAGACGGGCTTCTGCAGATCGTCGATCTTCTGGGCGTTGGAACCCTTCGGCTGCCACGTGTCCTGCGGGGCGTTCGTGGCACATCCGGCGAGAAACGCCGCCGTACCGAGACCCACTGCGGCAGCAATGAACTTGCGCACTGACTTGGTCATACGTACTCCGTGTTGTGGATGGGTGGAACGGCTCATGGGACGATCGCCTCGATACTTTGACCTTCGAGACCCGGCACCGTGAAGGTGAAGGGCTTTTCTTGTCCGTAAGAAGACTTGTTCAACTTGAACGTAAGCGCCTGTTCACTGTCGGAGCCAATCATCTGGGTACAAGTCAAGATGTCTTCGGTCACACCTTCTTGGACTTGTTCGGTTCCCATGAACAGAACAAGGCGGTGCTTGGCTTCCGACTTGTTGCGGAAAATGACAGTGACGTCATTGGCGCGCGGAACGGTGATTCTCTGAGAGTAACCCTCGACACCGAGTTCACGGGCCTGCAACTTGCCATCGACGAGTTCGATGGTTGCGATGGGGTTGGATCTCATCGACACGGTTTTTTCGGCCTCGTCGTCGAAGTACTTGCTCTTCTCCTCACCACATTCCTTGTGGGTGAAGTGGCCCTCTTCTTTTGCTTCGACCAACTCGGCGCGATTGCCGTTGCTGGCTGCTGCAATTCCACCCGCAACGATTCCCACGGCACCAATCGTGCAGAAGCCGGCGACGAGTGTCTTTTTCATGTTCGGCTTGAGAGCGAAAACCGACCCGGCGAACAACACGCCCGAGGCCACCAGGATGAACACGATCGCACCTGCGTCCCGTGAAAGGGCCAGCATGATGCGCGAGAACGACACGATGATGACGCCCAGACCAACGGTGGCGAGCACGGGAAACTCGAGCGGGTGCAACAGACGAGCGCGTGCCCCGGTGTTGAACTCGGCATCGCTGGATGCCGACTCGCTCCAACTCTGGATGACCCACTCGACGAACGCTGCACTCAGGGCAACGAGGCCGAGAAGGAACACGATTTCGTGTGTCAGCAGACCCACGGCGAGGAGAACCACGCCCAATGTGGCGACGAGAGGCCACAGGCTGGCTCCGACCGGCGCGGCATTGGCGGCTGCACTGGTGTCGCCCACGCGTACTTCGCCATCGCGGTTGAACAAGCCAAGACCCGCCAAGAGCCCGAGTGCCGCGGCGATGGAGACAAGTGCGACCGCACCCCCGATCGATTGATCGGTGACGATGATGTACGCGACCATGAAGGCAGCGGAGAACCCCGCCAGGCCGAGAAAGTATTTGGAGCCGGGAGTAAACATCTGGACCTACTTCTGGACGTACACCACGAACCACACTGCTGTGTACGCAGCAGCGAGGAAGTACCAATACAAAGCATGGGCGCTCATCAGATCGGTGTTGGCCGCGCGGCCACCGATGCTCTTGAAGAGAGCTGCCAACGTGTAACCCATTCCACCGGCAACCAAGGCGATCAGGGTTCCGGTGATTGCGTAGAACATCGACTGATAGGCGCCATCGGCAACGCCGATTTCCATCTGCGTGAACGTGCTGACCAACGCATTGACAGCGGCAACGCCGAACAGCAGGGTGAGACCGAGTGCAGCACTGGTGTGCTTCGAGTCGCGACGGCGCGACGAGTAGACCGCCCACTGAGCCATGACGCAAATGACGGCGAAGGTGCCGAGGTTCACGTTGGTGACAACTTCGGGAATCTTGATGTCCTCCGGCAGCCAGTCCTTGATCTGGTACAGACCATCGGATGATTCGCGCAACGGTGCATTTGCGCGGAAGCGCAGCCACACCGACAACATGCCTCCGATGAGAAGCGACGCGGCCGCGGCAACCAAACCGGTGCCGATGAACACTTGTCGACGTGGTGCGGGCTGTGGGCCAGCGGGCAGTGCGTGGGTCATTTGTCGCTCCCTGCAGGTTTGATGTCGAGGAGTGGCTCGGCGCTCGACACTGCGGGCATCGAGACGAAGTTGTCAGCCGGGGCAGGCGACGACACCGACCACTCCAGAGTTTGGCCATCCCACGGATCGTCGCCGCTCTGTTCGCCGGCAGTGAAGGCGCGCAAGGCGGTGAGCAGGAACAACACCACTGTCAGCGCCACAAGAGCGTGTCCGGCGGCCGAGGCCGTGTTCCACAGTTCTTGTGGCCCACCGTAGGAAAAGCCGTTCACTCTTCCGGCGGGCTGATCGCCAAAACCAGCGATGTACATGGGGAAAGCGGCAAGCACGGTGCCGATGAAACCAAGTGCGCCGAGCCCGAGAACGGCGCTCTGCGGCAACGAACGACCCCACAACTTCGGCCCCCAGTACGCAACAGCGCCGAGCCCGATGAGAACCGTTCCGTAGACCACATAGATGAACTCGCCCTCTTCGAAGACCGTACCGGCAAGACCCGCCGGCCCGAAGAGCGACACGAGATGACCCAGCATTCCGACCAGCACCATCACGAGACCGAGTAGTGCAGGAACCAACGGAGCCACCAAACGTGGCTTGCCCTTGGCGAGACCCAAAGCACTCAGACCAAGAACAACCAACACACCCAAGATCGGCAATCCGTTGAAGACGAGGTAGGGAACGAGTTCTTTGATCTTGTCGGCCGAGGTGGTGTTGGTCCACGTGAGACCGTGCTGCACCTGCGTGGCACCTCCGAGAGCAGCAACCGAAATGAGGCCTGTTCCCACCAGAAGACCAGCGCGCAACGGGTGGCGACGTCCGCTTGCCACAACAGCGATTTCCGCAACGATGCCAGCTCCGATGGCGGCATAAACGTACGTTTGAGGTTGCGTCACGGCCCAACCGATCCACGCCGAAACACCTTTGTTTCCGCCAAAAGCGGCTCGCCCATAATGGTGGTCGACGTAGAGGTAGATGACCGTTCCGAAGAGAACCGGCAATGTCACGAGCAGAGCAATTCCCCCGGTCAGGGCGCCCCACGATGTGATTGGTGCACGGTCGAGCGACATACCGGGCGCACGGTTCACAAGAACTGTGGTGACAAGTGAAATCACGGCCGACAGAGCACCGAGAACTGCGATACCAATGCCAAGAATGAACAGATCGACCATGTCGGAGTTGCCTCCGCCCGGACCACCATTGGCGGCAATGGCAACAACCGCAACAACAAAACCGGCGAGCCACATCCAAAAGCCGAACATGGCCAAGCGAGCGAAAGCGAGTGATTTTGCGCCCAACTGAAGGGGCACAATCGCGATGGCGGCACCCAACATGAGCGGGATCGCAACGCCGAAGGCAAGTGCCACGCGATACAGCGAGAACATTTGATCAATCATGTTGTCGTCGAGAATCGAGTAGCCCGAGGCACTGATGCGCTCGATCCCCAACACGGCACCAACAACAGCGCCGGCCGCAGCAACAACGAGGGCGACACCCATGAACAGGCGCCCGATGCGCTTGTGGTCAGACGTGGTGGCCCATGCGGCAACGCCGGACAAGAACGCCCCAATGGCGCTCGAGCCGGACGCAGATGTCACATGCGATCCGGATGCATGCGTATCGAAGGTGGTCATGGAGGGCTAGCTCTTTCTCGAAATGACGTAACGAGACTATCCACCGACCCATGCCCGAACGTAAATCATCCGTGTTTGTGGGCTTGTGATTCGGGGCGTCTGATTATTGGGTCAGGACACGCCGTGCCGCACGAGGACATCGGTGGTGATGGCCGCAAAGAGCAGGGTGATGTACGAAATCGAAAAGGAAAAGAGCCGCATGGAGACCGCCTCTGTGGGCCGACGGCGCAGCATTTCGACCCCCGCCAGAAATCCGGCCCCGAAAATGACCGCGGAGACCCAATAAATGGGCCCCAAATCGCCCACGGGCACCAAAATCAGGCTGGTGGCGACCAATGCAACGGTATAGGCGTACATGTTGCGGATGGTTTCGGCCATGGGAACCACCGTGGGCAGCATCGGGACATTGGCCGCCCGGTAGTCATCGGCATGGCGAATGGCCAGGGCCCAGAAGTGGGGCGGGGTCCACAGGAAAATCAACAAAAAGAGGACAACTGCGCTCCATGACACCGAGTTGGTGACCGCCGACCAGCCCACGAGGACCGGAACGGCCCCCGCGGCACCCCCAATCACGATGTTTTGGCGGCTTGTGCGCTTGAGCCACAGGGAATAGACGACCACGTAGAAGAGGGTGGCGCTGAAGGTGAGGATCGCCGACAGGAGGTTGGCCCCCACCCACAACACCGCAAAAGCCGCGATTTCCAGGCTCCAGGCAAAGATTTTGGCCGCCCTGGGGGTGATGAGGCCCGTGACAAGCGGGCGACCCTGGGTTCGGGTCATCAACTGGTCGATATCTCGGTCGATGACCATGTTGAGAGCATTGGCCCCGCCAGCCGCCAGCGAGCCGCCAACCAATGTGACCACGACCAACCACGTGGCGGGCCACCCCTGTTGCGCCATGACCATGGTGGGAACTGTCGTCACGAGGAGCAGTTCGATGATCCGTGGCTTTGTCAGTGCGATGTACCCGCCAAGGACCGTAGTGGGTGTGCGCAACGACCCGCCGTGGGAAAAACCTCGTCGGGTGATGCGAGAAGGGACAATCGGGCGGACTCCAGCCATGCGATTGCTCATCGTATGGGCAGAATGTCTCCGTGGCATCAACGAAAGAGCAAGTGAAGGTCGACGAGGATGTCGACGCCAGCACCGACGTTGAAAAACCATGGGTGGTGATCGTGTGGAACGATCCCATCAACTTGATGTCGTATGTGACCTTCGTGCTCCAAAAGCTCTTTGGCTACAGCAAGGAAAAGGCCACCCAACTCATGCTCGACGTGCACCACAAAGGCCGTGCCGTGGTGTCGAACGGCACACGTGAACGTGCCGAACTCGATGTCTACCGCCTTCATGAACACGGACTCTGGGCAACGATGCAGCGAGACGACACGTGATGCGCCGTCGCAACTCCGGTCCGTTCCTGCGCACCCGTGAAGGCACCTACGTGCTCAACATGGCGCCGGATGTCCGACAACTTCTCCTTCACATGTTCGGCGAACTGCGTGACGTGTTGACACAGGGCGAAAGTGACGACCCTTTGCTGCGACGCCTCTTTCCCGCCGCCTACCACCAGGACCCGGAGCTGGACGAGGAATACCAGGGTCTGATGCGCGGAGAACTGGTGGCATCGCGTCTTGCCGCCATCTCCCGCGCAGTGGAGATGATCGAGACCGAGACCCCCATGTCCGACAACGACATGATTCTTTTCATGCAGACCTTGAATTCGATCCGCCTGCTTCTCGGCACCCTTCTCGATGTGAGCGAAGACGACACGGAGTGGGACACCAAAGCCGACACCGAGAGCGACGAAGCCCAACATCATCTGTACGCCTACCTGGGTTGGCTCCTCGAGGGTGCGGTCAGTGCCTTCCAACTCCCCGAGGCGCCCCGAAAATGAGCTCCGTGGATGCCAAGGGGGAAGACAAGGGGGAAAACAGGCGGAACCCTGATAGTTTTTCCACGCTCTCACGTGGAGTCGAATCAAGCCCCCATCGTCTAGTGGCCTAGGACACCACCCTTTCAAGGTGGCGGCACGGGTTCGAATCCCGTTGGGGGTGCGGACTTCTTTCGAAGTCAGTACCGAATGAAGATTTACATAGCCGAAAATGCAATGTGACCAGTTTCTGGTCCCGTGGTGAAGTTGGAGTTCACGCCGGCCTGTCAAGCCGGAGGTCGCGGGTTCGAGTCCCGTCGGGACCGCGTTTGGGGTGGCAACACCCCACTCGGTCGAGTAGCTCAGTCGGCAGAGCGTCCGCCTGAAAAGCGGAAGGTCACCGGATCGACGCCGGTCTCGACCACAACCATCGTGCGAAGAACAACGTTTGTATCATCGCCACCATGCGCAGTGAACCCAAAAACCTGCGCAGCGACATCGAGGGCCTGAGAGCCCTGGCCGTAGGTGCAGTCGTCCTCTACCACGCCCACTTCTTGGCCATGCAGGGCGGATTCATCGGTGTCGACGTTTTCTTTGTCGTATCGGGCTTCTTGATCACGAATCTTCTGATCACCGAGCACGCTCGCAATGGTCGCATCTCGTTCGCCAACTTCTACGCGCGTCGCGTGCGGCGCCTGTTGCCCGCATCGGCGGTTGTCATCGTCGGCACGGTGATTGCAGGGCGCTACTGGCTCGAGCCCCTTCGTCTGCGTGACCTCGGCACCGATGCAATCGCCGGGTCGATGTTTGTTGCCAACTTCGTCTTCGCCGATCGCGGCACCGACTATCTGCAGTCGGCGCTTCCCCCGTCGGCGCTCCAGCACTACTGGTCGCTTGCGGTGGAAGAGCAGTTCTACATGGTGTGGCCCGCATTGTTGGCAGTGTTGTTGTGGCGCACACGCACCCCGATTCGACGCGCCACCATCGGCATCTCTCTACTTGTGGTCGTTTCTTTTGCCGTGTGCATCTGGCAGACGTCCGCTGCGCAACCGTGGGCATTCTTCGGCTCTCATGCCCGCGCATGGGAACTCGGTGTCGGTGCGTTGTTGGCACTGTCGTGGAAGCGAATCGCTGCTGTGCGTCAGGACATCCGAACCACCGTCGCGTGGCTCGGACTCGCAATGATCATCGTCGGCGTCTTCGTTCTCCACGAACAAATGCGCTTTCCCGGCTACATCGCACTCCTTCCGGTGATCGGCACGGCATTCGTGCTGATGGGTGGTGACACAGCAACACGTGGGCCGGTTCTGATTCTTCGCCACCCACTTCTTCAGTACGTGGGTGCGCGCTCGTACTCGCTCTATCTGTGGCACTGGCCCGTGCTGATCATCGGCGAAGCGGCGTTGGATCACTCCCCGAACGCGCTCGAGCGAATCGGGTTGATTGCCATTTCCGTGGTGGGAGCAGAACTGTCGTATCGCTTCGTCGAAAACCCCATTCGCCACTCGCGACAACTCTCCGGCAAACGAACTCTGTCGCTGTCGCTCGGCGCACTGCTGGTGGTCGCCGGTGTCTCGGCTGGTGTGTTGCTCCGCAACAACGATGTGGCGCTGTCCTCCGGCGAAGCCGCCGAGCGCCCGGTGATCGACTCGACGACACTGCCCCCCACAACGTCGCCATCACCCAGCACGACCGCCACAGCAACTCCCGAAGCAACAACCACACTTCCCACCGAGACAACCGTGCCGGGTCCGCCACCCCCAGTGGCGAGCCCGACAGAGACTCCCGCCGCCATTCTCGAAAGCATTGCAACGGAAAAGGTTCCGTCGAATCTCGAACCATCACTCGGTCGTGCCCTCATCGACAGACCGAAGTTGTACGACAACGGATGTCACCTCAGCGCTGATGCAGTGACCCCGCGCGAGTGTGTGTCGGGCGACGTCACTTCCGATTTCACGGTTGCACTCTTCGGCGATTCCCATGCCGCCCAATGGTTCCCGGCGCTCGACAATGTTGCGCGTTCACGCGGATGGAAGTTGCTCACCTTCACCAAATCCGGTTGCGCACCGATCGAGGTGATCACCTACAACTCGATGGTCGGGGCCACTTATCCGCAATGCGCTCCGTGGAGAGAAGCCGTGAAGGCCGAGATGACAAAGGCGAAAGTCTCTCTGGTCGTGATGTCGTATTCGAATCGACTGCTCGACGTGAACACCCGACAGCCGTTTCCCGACAATGTATGGAGCGAGGGTTTTGCCACTCTGATACCGGAACTGCGCGCACTTGGTGCCGAGTCGTTGCTGATCACCGACACTCCGTACCCGGGCAAAGACATTCCCATTTGTCTGTCCGACAACATCTCCCGTGTCGCGAACTGTGTTTTCTCGCGATCGGAAGGAATCCGCGCAACCCGTCACGACACCAACGTCGCTGCCGCAGTCGACAACGGTGCACAGTTCTTGGACGTCAGCAACTGGGTGTGTGGACCCGAAACGTGCCCCGTCATCGTGGGCAACATCTTGGTGTACCGCGACTCGAACCACATCACCACCACATACGCCCAGTGGTTGGCACCACTTGTCGATGCGGCGATCAGCCCCTACGTCGACGCATTGCGCCAACGAACCAAGGTTTCCTGAGCCGCCGTCAGTTGCGCGCCATCGAAGACCGACGGCCGGGATCGATCATGCAGACAGTGCGGGAATGCTGAACAGCACTGCGATGCCAAAGACTGACAAAACGACAGAAAATATGGCCATCGCGCTGATCAGAGATTTCCTCTGGATGAACGATGCGATGCCCAACATGAAGAGAGCCACAGCAAACAGCGCCGTGAGCATCTGCAGTCGATCGCTGTGTTTTCCTGATTCTTCCCACTCGCGCAGGAATGCCTCGCCTTTTGCTTCGATCTCTGAGATCGGGTTGTACACCGAATCCATGTACGGCCTGCAGTCGGGAAGCTGACTCGTCCGGTCGGCAATGAGGCAAGCTACTGCGGATACGTAGAACTCGTAAGAGCCGTTCGACGTTTGCAGATCGCTGTAGATGTCGTCATCGCTGACCTTGTCGATGATGAGACGCACTCGCTTGTCTTTCCACACCGTGAGGTCGTCGCGATATTTCACTTCAGCGGTGATCCACATGTTGTTTGCATCAGCAACCGACAGTGTGTATTCGGTGTAGGCATCGTCTGCCACCCCACCGTGCAGAGACGACTGGACGCCGCTCCACGCCGTGGCCGTGGAGACGATTCCCAGGAGCACGACGATGAAAACGTCGTTTGACAGCATTGTGAAGAACTTCTTCATCTGGAATCTTGCTCGTTTCCCATTGGCCGACCGAGCGAGTGTAACTCGCTCTTGTTGGCGAGACGTTCGGGCCCTAGGCCGACGCATTGCGCCAACGAACCAAGGTTTCCTGGGCCACTGTTGCCACGTGGGTACCGTCGGCGCTGAACACATACCCGAAGGACAGGCCTCGTCCGCCCACGAATGCCGTGCACGACATTTCATAGAGATGCCACTGGTCGGCCTGATGGGGACGATGAAACCAAATCGTGTGATCGAGGCTGGCGCTGAAGGCGCGCCCCGTATCGGCAGCCGCGCGCGCATCGGGTGTCGCCGAGAAAACAGCATCGGTTGGGAGATCATCGGAGATGAACGCCAAGGCACACTGGTGCGCGAGAGGGTTGTCGCCCACGGCGCCGGTGGTGCGCATCCACGCGGCGACGCGACCCACTCCGTCGCGGTCCGACGCGGGCACCTGCTCCGCAGGAATCCACCTTCTGTCGAACAAGTCGCTCCATGTCGAAGATTCGATGGTGTCCGGCGAGGCCACACCTGAAGGAAATCGAACTGCGCTCACGTGTGGGGCCTCTTCGGGTTTCTGGAACGACGCCTCGAGATTCAGGATCGCGCCCACCGCCTGACGGGCCACTACTCGTCGCGTGGCGAAACTGCGTCCGTTGCGGATGCGATCCACTTCGTAACGCACGGTCTGGGAGTTGTCTCCGCGCTGGATGAAGTAGGCCCGAAGCGAGTGCACGGCGAACTCAGGTTCCACCGTGGATGCCGCCGCACTCAGTGCTTGGGCGACGATGTGGCCGCCGAACAAGCCGCCCCAGGGGTACGAGTGGCCCACGCCCACATAGGTGTCGGGGCCGTGCGGCTCGAGTTCGACCAAATCCTGAAGGTTCACGACACCTTCACTACCACCAAAACCTCGCCGGTGACGTGGCTCTCCAGTTCGAACTCGCCGATCTCCGTTGCGGTGAAGGAGAACGTCTTGGATTCGCCCTTCTTCGTGACACCCCCACCAAGGTCGTACCCGTGCAGGTGGAACTCGTCGTCGGCGTCGGGATTGGTGATCGTCAACTCCACCTGCTGATCCAGCTCGACTTCTTCGATCCTGCCCGGATCCGAGTCGACGCCCACTGTCACGGAAATACGTGCCACGGGATCTTGGACCGTGGTTGTAGTGCTGTCAGGCTGAGTTTGGCCGGGTGCGGTTTCATCGGAGATGGTTGACGCTGTCTCGCTTTCCTGGGTGGTGTCAGGGGCAACAGCAGACTCGACCGTGGTGGTCGCATTCGACCCACAGGCGGCAAAAACCGAAACGCTCAGCGACAACGACAAGAGGGCTGCGAACTTCTTCATGATTCTTCTCTAACACGGACGCGGGTGGGATTCCTCGTCCGATGGACGTGCTCCCCTTGTGAATGCAGAAAGGTGAATGCAGAAAGGTGAATGCAGAAACCGCTCAGCTGCCGTAGGCAAACCCGAGGTCGAGCGCGGTGAGCATGGGTTCGTAGCGAATGCCGGCCTCTTCGGCCATGGCCGCACAGGTCCCCCCACGGTCCACGATCACGGTGATGAGAACCGGCTCGGCACCGAAGGCGCGAACCGCCTCGACGGCTTCGAAGAGAGACGTACCCCGGGTAACGGTGTCCTCGGTGATCACCACTTTGTCTCCCGGCTGCAGCGCGCCCGCGATGCGCCCGGTAACCCCGTGGTCTTTCGCCTCTTTCCGCACGCTGAAACTGCGCAGGTTCATGCCGCGTGTAGCGCCGACCGCGGCGATACCAAAGGCCACCGGATCTGCGCCCATGGTGAGACCGCCAATCGCCGTTGCGTCAGGCGGGATCAGACTCAATGCAACGTCGGCGACACGCAAAATGCCATCGGGGCGACAAGCGGTTTGCTTGGTGTCGAGAAACCACGTGCTCTTTTTGCCCGACTTCAACGTGAAGTCGCCGTGTTTGACCGCATGCATCAGCACATGTTCACGAAGAGCCGCCCTCGCTGGGTTCAAATGAGGAAGGACATTTTGTGGAGAATGAGGTGCAGAGGTCACGTCTGCCACCGTATTCCATCCGGTATATTTCGTAACGTGAATGCAACAAAAGCCGGCGGCAGCCGGAAGCCGGCCAAGAAGGCCGCCCCCACCAAAAAGTCGGCTGCGAGCAAATCCGCCGTGAGTAAGTCCCCGATGAGCAAAGCCCACAAGGCTGCGTTGGCTCAGGGGCGCGTCGAGGGTCGTGTCATCCGCACCTATCTCGATGTCGTCGAGGCAAACCGCCCCAAGCGCGGCCGCAAGCGCACCGTCGAATCCATCACCAAGCGCCTCAACGTGATCAAGAAAGAGTTGATCACGGTGGACTCGGTCTCGAAGCTTCGTCTCACCCAAGAGCGCATGGATCTCGAGCGCGAACTGAAGGTGAAAAAGTCGTCGGCCGACATCTCCAAGCTCGAGGGTCAGTTCGTGAAGGTCGCCAAGGCCTACTCGGATCGCAATGGCATCACATACACGGCGTGGCGCGAAATCGGTGTTCAGCCTGTGGTGCTGAAGCGCGCCGGCATCACACCGAACGACTGACTCACGACCGGAGTTCGCCCAAGGCGTCGACAGCTCGGCTGGCGTTGGACAGCACGCGGGATTCGTCGAAGATTGCCCGAATGGCGTCTTTCGACAAGTTCACATCGAGGCTTCCGGTCAACACGTCCTTGAAGTGAGTTTTCGTCTCCAGGGCTCTGCGCGACAGCTCTTGAACCACCCTGTACGCATCGTCTCGCGACATGCCTGCTTCGACCAATGCAAGAAGCGCCGACTGGGAATAGATCACGCCCTGCAAGAGGTCGAGATTCCCCCGCATTCGGGCATCGTCGACTTCGAGATTTGCCAGAAGAGAAGTGAGGCGCTTGGTGACGTAGTACGCAAGCATCGCGGAGTCCGGCAACACGATGCGCTCGGCTGAGGAGTGCGAAATGTCGCGTTCGTGCCACAACGGCACGTCTTGAAGACCCACCTGCAGATTGCCTCGCAATACCCGCGACAAACCGGTGAGCGTCTCTGCGGAAATCGGGTTGCGCTTGTGCGGCATTGCACTGCTTCCCTTTTGACCCTTGGCGAAACCTTCGCGCACCTCGTTCACTTCGGTGCGCTGCAAGTGGCGGAGTTCGACTGCGATGCTCTCGATGGTTGTGCCCAACGACGCACAGGCCCACAAGAATTCGGCGTGCCGATCGCGCGCAATCACCTGCGTTGCAGGCACCGCCACGAGGCCCAGCGACTCCCCCACGAACTCTTCGACGGACGGATCGATGTTGGAGTACGTACCTACAGCACCCGACAACTTGCACACTGCGATGGCGTCTCGTGCCGACAACCATCGTTGATGATCGCGCTGCAACTGCAGCACCCACAGTGCAACTTTTGCGCCGAACGTGGTGGGCTCTGCATGAATGCCGTGCGTCCGACCGATCATCAACGTGTGGCGATGGCGCTGTGCGAGTTCGGTGGCCACTGTGATCAACGAGCGCAATGCATCGATGATCAAGTTCGACGCATCACGCAATGCCCAGCACCACGCAGTGTCCACCACGTCGGTGCTCGTGAGACCGTGATGAATGTACGCACCGGCGGGCAGGCCGATGCGTTGTTGCAGAACGTCGACGAACGCCGCAACGTCGTGGTTGGTGATTCGCTCGCGCTCGGCAACCGCATCGACGAACGCTTGGTCGACCACTGGCGCCTTGTCGCGACACAGTGCACCAGTTCCCGCCGGTACGACGCCCAGCTTTTCTTGGGCTTCGGTGGCGAGCAGCTCGATGTCCACCCATCGCTGCATGCGCGCGGCATCGGCAAAGAGATTCGCGATCTCGGGCGACGCGTAGCGCTCGATCATGGCTTCAACACGCAATCATCACGCTCGGGTCCGGTTCCCACCATTGTCACGGGAACACCCACCACGCGTTCAACGAGTTCGACGAGTTTCTTGGCGTTCGGCGCCAAGTCGCCGTACGTGGAGGTTCCGCGCAACGAACTCTTCCAACCGGTAATGGTTTCGTACACCGGCTCGACCTGCGCCAGAATCTGCACTCGGTCGGGATACCCACGCAACGACACTCCGTCGACTTTGTAGTCGACGCACACCTTCACTTCGTCGAACGTGTCGAGGACATCGAGTTTGGTGAGTGCGATCTCGGTGAGCGAGTTCAAACGCACCGCATGACGCAGCATCACGAGGTCGAGCCATCCGGTTCGACGGCGACGTCCCGTGACCGTGCCGAACTCGTGGCCGATGTCGATGAGTGCTTGTCCGAGTGCGTCGGGTTCGCCCGTTGCATCGGCCAGTTCCGTGGGGAAAGGCCCCGAACCAACACGGGTGGTGTATGCCTTGGCGATTCCCACCACGCGTGAAATGTCGCGGGGCCCGAGGCCGGTGCCAGCACAAGCGCCACTGGCAATGGGGTTCGACGACGTGACGAATGGGTACGTACCGTGATCGATGTCGAGAAATGTTGCCTGAGCGCCCTCGAGCAGAAGCGGCTGGCCCTCGGCGCGCGCGTCGTGAAGTTCGTTCACGGTGTCTGCGATGTACGGCGCAAGTCGCGCACCAAGGGTGGCGAACTGGGCCACCGTTGCATCGACATCGACGGTTGCACCACCGAGAGCAGCGAGAATGGCGTTTTCTGCTTCGGCCCGCTCGCGGACCTGTGCAGGAAACGTCGCCGCGTCGAGCACGGCGCCGGCTCGAATACCCACCCGTCGAGCTTTGTCGGCATACGCCGGGCCGATGCCCTTCAGAGTGGTGCCGATTTTGGCATCGCCACGTTGGCCCTCGGCCAGCGCATCGTGGGCCTGGTGCCACGGAAAAATCAGGTGGGCCTGACTGGAAACGCGAAGCTTGGCGCAGGAGACGCCACGGGATTCCAACTTGTCGATTTCGTTGAACAGAGTGATCATGTCGACCACCACGCCATTGCCGATGACCGGCGTGACATGCGGGTACAACACCCCGCTCGGAATCAACTGCAGTGCGTACTTTTCGGTACCGACAACCACGGTGTGACCCGCGTTGTGGCCACCCTGGTAACGCACTACGTGAGAATGGTCTTTGGCGAGGAGATCGATGATCTTGGCCTTGCCCTCGTCACCCCATTGGGTACCTACGACAACCGTGACGGGCATTCGACGCTCCTGACCGCGTGATTTGGGGAACGTGAAGAAAGGCTAGCGGTTGGTGGGCTGACGACGGGTAGGTTTTGCCCGTGACCGTGATGCGCACACTGATCTGGGACTCCATGAACGAGGCGGATCGAGCTCGTTTGTGCGCCCGCGGCCTCGACGAGATCTTCGATCCGGCTCTGCGCGAGTCCATCCAGGCTCTCATCGACGACGTGCGCACCAACGGCAACGAAGCCGTCTGCCGGGCACTCGCCAACTTCGACGGTGTCACCCTGACTCCCGAACAACTCACCATCCACCCCGACACAATCGCTGCGGCACGCGTCGATCCGGCGCTCGAATCGGCTCTGAAAGACGCCATCGCCAACCTCCGGGCCTTCAACGACCACATCATGGAGCGTTCCGCTGCCTGGAGCATCGAGATCGAACCGGGTCTCTTTGCAGGCGAGAAGATCAGCCCCATCTCCTCGACCGGCCTGTTCGTGCCCAGTGGCAAGGCTTCGTATCCGTCGGTGGCCTACCAACTGGGTGTTCCGGCTGTTGTTGCCGGCGTTCCGGACATCGCCCTCATCGTGCCGCCCAAACCGGGGGCCAACGGCCAAGTCGACCCCGCCATCTTGGTGGTGTGCCGACTCCTCGGGATCCACCGCGTTTATCGGGCCAACGGCCCGGCCGGCATTGCGGCTCTGGGCTTCGGAACACAAACCATTTCTCCGGTGCGCAAGATCGTGGGCCCCGGCAGCCCCGCAGTGACCTGCGCGCAGGTGGAAATGCAACGCCACGGCGTGGCCACCATGATGCTGCTCGGCCCCACCGAAAGCCTTGTCATCGCCGACCACACGGCAGACCCTGTGCGGCTCGCTGCCGACCTTTTGATCGAAGCCGAACACGGAACCGACTCTTCGGTGGTGCTGGTCACCACATCTGCGGAGTTGGCAGGCAGAGTCGATACCGAACTCACCCGCCAGATGTCGATCCTGCCCGATGTCCGCGCCACCGCTGCTCGCGCATCGCTGGGAGTCAACGGCGGAGCAGTCATCGTGTCGTCACTCACGCAAGCAGCAGAGGTCGCCAACCGTTACGCACCCGAGCACCTGCAGGTCGCCGTCTCCGACTCTGCTGTCGACGGTCTTGTCGACTTGTTGGTGAACGCCGGAGAGATCCTGATCGGCCAGCACACTCCATTCAGTGCCGGCAACTTTTTGATCGGCTGTCCTGCGTCTCTTCCCACCAGCGGCTTTGCCCACGTGTCATCGGGCATCACCGCCGACACGTTCCTGAAGCGAACCGCCACGGCGCGTGCGAATCAACAGGCACTGCAACGCATGGCGCCGTCCATTGTCACCTTGGCGAATCACGAAGGCTTTCCTGCCCACGCCAATGCCATCACTCATCGTTTCTCCTAGAAAGAAAAATCATGTCGCTGAAAGACACGCTGAAGTCGGATCTCACCACGGCAATGAAGGCTCGCGACGAAGTCACCGTCTCCACGCTGCGGATGGTTCTCTCCGCTATCACCAACGCCGAAGTTGCTGGTGACGAGGCAGTCACGCTCGACGATGCACAGGTGACAGCCGTCCTGCAGGCAGAAGCCAAGAAGCGTGCCGAAGCCGCACAGATCTATGCAGACGCCGGGCGCGCCGAAGCGGCGGCCAAGGAACGTGGCGAGTCGGCGATCATCGAGAAGTATCTCCCCGCAGCCATGAGCGATGACGACCTCAACGCGATCGTGGGTGAGGAAGTGGCCAAGGCCGCCTCGAGTGGCGCAACGGGAGGCAAGGCAATGGGTCTCGTGGTGAAAGCCGTTCGCGAGCGCGCCGGCTCCTCCGCCGACGGTGGGCGCATCGCAGCCGCCGTGAAGGCTGCGCTCGGATAAAGCAGCCGCCGTGAAGGCTGCGCTGGGATAAAGCAGCCGCCGTGAAGGCTGCGTTCAGATAAAGCGCTAGACGTCGACTGCGAGTTCGCCGTCTTCGACGGTGACATGAACGGTGGAGTCCTCCGTTGCTTTTCCTTCCAAGATGAGTACCGCTGCTTTGTCGGCGATCTCACGTTGAATGAGCCGCTTCAACGGGCGTGCGCCAAAAACCGGGTCGTACCCTTTGTCGGCCATCAGCAACTTGGCGTCGGCGGAAACATCGAGCGTGATCCGACGCTCGGCCATCCGTTCCACCAAATGACGCAGCTGGATGTCCACGATGGAACCGAGATCTTCTCGCGTGAGAGTGCGGAAACGGACGATCTCGTCGACACGATTCACGAACTCGGGCCGGAAGAACTCCAGTGGGTCACCAGGCAGATTGCTCGTCATGATCAAGACGACGTTCGTGAAATCAACTGTGCGTCCTTGACCGTCGGTGAGACGACCATCGTCGAGCACCTGCAGCAACACATTGAACACCTCGGGGTGCGCCTTTTCGATTTCGTCCAGCAACACCACGCTGTACGGCCGGCGACGTACCGCTTCGGTCAACTGCCCGCCTTCGTCGTAGCCCACATAGCCGGGAGGAGCACCGATCAGCCGACTGACCGAGAACTTCTCCATGTACTCGGCCATGTCGATACGCACCATGGCTCGCTCGTCGTCGAAAAGAAACTCAGCAAGTGCCCGCGCAAGTTCGGTCTTGCCCACGCCGGTCGGGCCGAGGAACATGAATGAACCAATGGGTCGGTTCGGATCCGACAGGCCGGCACGACTGCGCCTCACGGCATTGGCTACCGCCACCACCGCACCCTCTTGGCCAATGACACGCTGATGAAGCAGATCCTCCAGATGCACCAACTTGTGCATCTCGCCTTCCATGAGGCGACTCACCGGCACGCCCGTCCACTTCGACACCACTTCCGCGATGTCTTCGGCGTCGACTTCCTCTTTCAGCATCCGATTGCCGGTCTGCAGTGTGTCGAGGTGCTGTGTGGCATCGGTGATCCGACGCTCGAGCTCGGGAATGCGCCCGTAGCGAATCTCTGCGGCCTTCTCCAGATCAGTCTCCCGCTCGGCATGTATGCGCAGGGATTCCAACTCTTCTTTCAGCGTGCGAATGGCGGCGATCGCCTCGCGCTCGGCCTCCCAATGCTTCTTCATCTCGGCGGTCTGCTCTTGCAGCGAAACCAGTTCGTCGCTGAGGGAGTCCAAACGCTCCCGCGAGGCCACGTCGGTTTCTTTCTCCAGGGCCACCTTCTCGATCTCCAACTGAAGGATGCGGCGGTCGACGATGTCTATTTCGGTGGGTAGCGAGTCGATTTCGATGCGCAACTTGCTGGCGGCCTCGTCGACCAAGTCGATGGCCTTGTCGGGCAGGAAGCGATTCGTCAGATAGCGGTTCGACAAGACCGCCGCACTGACCAACGCACTGTCCTGGATACGCACACCGTGGTGAACTTCGTAGCGCTCTTTCAGCCCACGGAGAATCGCAATGGTGTCCTGCACCGTGGGTTCACCCACGTACACCTGCTGGAAGCGGCGCTCGAGAGCCGCGTCCTTTTCAACGTACTTGCGATACTCGTCGAGGGTTGTGGCTCCGATCATCCGCAATTCACCGCGCGCCAACATCGGTTTGATCATGTTGCCGGCATCCATTGCACCTTCTGCGCCACCGGCTCCGACCAATGTGTGCATTTCGTCGACGAAGCTGATGACCTCGCCTTGCGCGTCGTTGATCTCCTTCAGCACCGCCTTGAGACGCTCTTCGAACTCGCCGCGATACTTCGCTCCGGCCAGCATCGATCCGATGTCCAACGAAACGAGACGCTTGTTCTTCAAGCCTTCGGGTACGTCGCCGTCGGCGATTCGGCGGGCCAGTCCTTCGACGATTGCCGTCTTGCCCACGCCGGGCTCGCCGATCAACACCGGATTGTTCTTCGTGCGACGCGAGAGCACCTGAATCACACGGCGAATCTCTTCGTCGCGGCCGATCACCGGGTCGATCTTTCCTTCGCGTGCACGTGCGGTGAGATCCTGGCCGTACTTTTCCAGCGCCTGAAACTGCTCTTCCGGATTCGGTGACGTCACACGATGCGATCCGCGCACCTCGCGCAGTGCGCTCAGCAGTTCTTCGCTGCCGATGCCCACGCGTTGATTCATCGCCAACAACAAGTGCTCGACCGAGAGATAATCGTCGCGGAGATCTCCTCGCGCCTTGTCTGCGTTGTCGAAGACGTTGTTGAGTTCGCGGTTCATCCGCGGTTCTTCGCCGCCGTAGGCATGCGGCAACTTCCCGATGGCTTCGTCGGCCTTGTTCCGCAGCATCAATGGGGCCACGCCCAACTTCTGCAGCACTGCCGGAACGATGGTTCCCTCTTGACGCAACATCGCCGCCAGAACGTGGTCGGGTGTGACCTCGGGGTTGCTGCGACCACGTGCGTCGTCGAGCGAGGCGGCCACTGCCTCTTGTGTTTTTTGGGTCCACTTCTTCGGGTTGATCGCCATGGTGTCGGCTCTCTTTCGGGGAGTGTCGGGGGGTGTCAGTAACGGTCGCGGTCGAAGATGCTCGGTCGTTGACCGAAAACAACCACTGCCTGTCGCAGCGGAACAATTTCGTTGTGACGGGCCTGCGATTCACCCGCAACCTGTGCGCGCAAATCTGCGAGTTCCTCGCGCAGCGCCGCAACTTCGTCTTCGAGTTGCATCACGTGGCGGATGCCCTCGAGGTTCATTCCCTGAGCGGCGAGTTGCGCGATGCGTCGCAGACGTTGAATGTCGGCGTCGGTGTAACGCCGATTGCCGCCGGTTGTGCGACCCGGGTTGACCAAACCGCGTCGTTCGTAGATACGCAGGGTTTGGGGATGCATACCGGCGAGTTCGGCGGCAACCGAAATCACGTACACGGTCTCGTGGGCGGTACGACGAGTTGCCATCAGGGCACTCTCACACTGCCCGATACTTCGGCCAGTCGCACAACGGCCTCTCGTTCTTCATTGGTGAGCTTGGTGGGAATCACCACATCGATCGTGACGATGAGGTCGCCGGTCTTGGTTCCCGTGGCGATGCCGCGGCCCTTCACCCGGTGTTTGGTCCCGGACTGCGTCCCTTCCTTGATCTTCAACGTGATCCGGTTGCCTTCGAGAGTGGGCACCTCGACCTCGGATCCAAGTACAGCCTCGTGATACGCAACTGGGACACGTACCAAGAGATTGAGGTCGTCCCGTGAGAAGGTGGGATGCGGCGTGACCTTGCACTCCACGAACAAATCTCCCGCTGGTCCACCGTTGCGGCCCGGGCCTCCGCGGCCCTTCAGACGAATGCGCTGGCCGTTGTCGACACCGGCGGGAATACGCACCTTCACTTCACGAGCGCGATGTTCGATGCCCGAGCCCCGGCACGACACACACGGAGCCTCGATGATCACACCACGGCCCTGACACCGTTGGCACGGCGACGAGAACGAAAAGAACCCTTGGTTGCTGGCCACCGCACCGCGGCCGCCACACTGCGAACATGCTTTGGGGGTTGTTCCCGGGCGGGCACCGCTGCCGGCACAACCGACACACGATGCTTCGGACGTGAGGTGCAACGTGGTGGTGATGCCGTGCACGGCATCGTTGAAATCCAGTGTGAGTGTTGCTTCGATGTCGGCGCCACGCTGGGGTCCTGCGCCTTGGCCTCCCCGGTTGCCGCGACCGAACATCTGACCCAAGAGATCACCGATGCCATCGCCTGCATCGAAGCGAAAACCACCGGGGCCGCCCTCGCCGCCGAAACCCATGGGGCCCATGGTGCGGACTTGGTCGTACTCCTTGCGCTTCGCTTCGTCGCCGAGAACGTCGTACGCCGCAGACACTTCTTTGAAGCGCTCTTCTGCCGCCGCATTTCCCGGGTTGGCATCGGGATGAAGCTCACGGGCGAGTTTGCGATACGCCTTGGTGATTTCTTTCGGGGTTGCACTCTGCGACACGCCGAGAACGGCGTAGTAGTCCTTCTCGAACCACTCGCGGTGCGCAGCCATCCGACTTAGCCCTTCACCTTGACCATGGCGGCACGCAGGACTCGGCCCTTCCAGCGGTAACCCGTCCGCAGAACTTCGGTCACCATGGTTTCACCGTTGCCCGTTCCGTCGTCGGGCTCGTGCATCACGGCTTCGGCAAGAGCCGGGTCGAACACCTGACCCTGAAGATCCAGGGCTTCGAGTCCCTGCTTTTGCAGCACACCGATGAGTGCTGACCAAACGGGCTCGACTCCTTCGACACCATGCGAGAACGCCGCCTCGCAGGCATCCAACACCGGCAGCAGCGCCTCGGCGAGTTTGCCGGTGGCACGGTCGACATCGTCGGACAACTGCGTGGCTGCCCGCTTGCGATAATTCTCGAAGTCGGCTTGAAGGCGCAAAGCAATGTCTTTGTATTCGTTTCGCTCCGCGATGTATTCGTTTCGCTCCGCGATGTATTCGTTTCGCTCCGCGAGCAGTGCCTCGATGTCGTGCTCGACAACCTCTGCGGTTGCCTCTGCAGCGTCTTGATCCGGGGCGACCGTAGAGGACTGTTGGTCCTCTGCGGCGCCTTCGAACACTTCGTCGCCCATCGCGATTACTTCTCGTCGACGATTTCGGCGTCGACGATGTCGTCGTCGCTCGGGCCCGTGCTTTGACCACTGGCGGATGTTCCAGCGGCATTGGTGTCGCGTGCGGCGGCTTCGTACAGCTTCTGGCTGAAAGCTTGGCTTGCGGTCATCAACTTCTCCGTTGCCGTCTTGATGGCATCGATGTCGTTGCCGGCAAGGGTTGTCTTCAACTCGGCAAGAGGTCCTTCGACTGCGGACTTCTCGTCGCTCGACACCTTGTCGCCCTGATCACGCAGAACCTTTTCGGTCTGATACACGAGCGAGTCGGCGTTGTTGCGCACTTCTGCTTCGGCGCGGCGCTGGCGGTCTTCCTCGGCATGCGCCTCGGCATCCTTGACCATCTGATTGATGGCGTCTTTGTCGAGCGACGACTGACCGGTGATGGTCATCGACTGTTCCTTGTTGGTGGCGCGATCCTTGGCCGACACGTGAACGATGCCGTTGGCATCGATGTCGAAAGTGACCTCGATCTGCGGAACGCCACGCGGTGCCGGTGGCAACTCGACGAGCTGGAACTTGCCCAACGTCTTGTTGTACGCGGCCATTTCGCGCTCGCCCTGCAACACGTGGATCTCCACCGACGGCTGCATGTCTTCAGCTGTGGTGAACACCTCGGTACGACGAGTGGGAATGGTGGTGTTGCGCTCGATCAGTTTGGTCATGACGCCACCCTTGGTTTCGATTCCCAAGGACAGGGGCGTGACGTCGAGAAGAAGTACGTCCTTCACGTCGCCCTTCAGCACGCCGGCCTGCACGGCAGCCCCAACTGCAACAACTTCGTCGGGGTTGACCGACTTGTTCGGCTCTTTGCCGGTGAGCGATTGCACGAGATCCTGCACCGCGGGCATGCGGGTGGATCCACCCACAAGAATCACGTG
>Ga0315899_10000966_pt1 | contig 33577 bp, 29 predicted proteins | sample LakEriMetagenome_2_FD_203518 | JGI IMG/M metagenome (GOLD analysis project Ga0315899, IMG submission 203518) | Freshwater fungal communities from buoy surface, Lake Erie, Ohio, United States - Buoy 4 MA112 | ecosystem: Environmental > Aquatic > Freshwater > Lake | place: USA: Lake Erie, Ohio...
GAGCCTTGAGGGGGCGTTCTTCAGACTTGAGACTCTTGAGCCACCGCTGGCCTTGTGCCAGCGGGGCTATGACTGAGCGGCTACCAAGGCGAGCCCCCCAAATATTTTCTTCTCTTCGGCTGGCCTGCGGCCAGCCGAAGAGGGAGGGGGTAGAGGGCCGGGCGGTGGTAGCTGTGCAGTCACGCTTCCATCGGCACAAGGCCGAAGGTGAGCTAAGAAAAAAGGGGGAGCGGGGTCTTTACGTAGTAGCTGCTCAGTCGTGCTTCCATCGGCACAAGGCCGAAGGTGAGCGAAGAAAAAAGGGGGGAAGGAGATCTTGGCTCGGTAGCTGCTCAGTCACGCTTCCATCGGCACAAGGCCGAAGGTGAGCTAAGAAAAAAGGGGGAGCGGGGTCTTTACGTAGTAGCTGCTCAGTCATGCTTCCATCGGCACAAGGCCGAAGGTGAGCTGAAGAAAAAAGGGGGGCGGGGTCTTTGCCTTGTAGCCGCTCAGTCATGCATCCATCGAGGCAAGCTCGAAGGTGAGCAAGGAATCGCGTGCAGCGAAGAGGCAAGCTCGAAGGGTGCGAAGAGTAAAGATTGCAATCGTGTAAATGAGATAGTCAGCCCGCAAAAAACCGATCCGCTCTTGAAGCCACCCCTGGCCTTGTGCCAGGGGAGCTGTGACTGAGCGGCTACCGGAGCATGCCCCCCTAAATATTCCTCTTGGCACATCCGCAGTCAGGTAATTCAGAATTCTCTAGCGAGCTCGGCGTTGAAATCGCAAACAAACCTGATAATCTGACGTGGGGGTTGGTGCTTGGATCTTAAGGTCCCCGCAACTGTCGGGGCCTCGAGTACCGATGGGGCCGCAAGCATTGAGTTATCGCTGCCCCCATCCAAATACCTCTATGTTTGACTTGAGTTCATACGCGTTATCCAAGGAGCGTAAACAATAGCTTTATGACTGACTCAACTTCAAACCCCGGCACGATTACCAACCTATTACAGCAGCTTCATAGCAACGACGAAAAAGTCGTCCAGGAAGTTTTTCAGTTTTACTTTTATAACTTGGCTCAACGGGCAAAAAAATTGCTTCGCGAGATGGGGGGAGTCAGGCTGTCCGACGAAGAAGATCTGGCCATGTTAGTAATGACGGCGTTCTTAAAGGATGCGGCAGCGGGGGAGTTGAGTGACTTGAGAAGCCGGCATGATGTTTGGCGGATGCTCTCTAAACGGATTCGACTTCGAGCCATAAATATGGTTCGTGATGAAAAGCGAAAGAAGAGTCTCGAGGTAGGAGAATCTGTCTTCGAAAACAATCACGAGGGACAAGAACAGCGCGGCATTCAGCAGCAGCCAGGTCGTAACATCGAAGACCTGTCGTCGTATCACAATGAGCTAATCGAGACCTTGGAGGATCCTTTCGAACGGCAACTCGTATCTCATCTCCTCGAGGGAAAGGAGATCGCTGAGATCGCTTATATTCTTGGCAAATCTCCTGCTACGGTGTATCGCAAGTTAAAGTGCATCAAAGAGTCTTGGGATAAAGCAACGCATTTGGCAATCAGTCCTTAAATGACGGTAGCTTTCCCGATGCAAAATCGGGAAAGCTACATTCTGGGGGGCTTACACTATGCACGCTGGCAAGCCTAACGTTGACGTCAGTCGACGGTCGTAACCTCGACGGCATTGGCTGTCCATCCGGCCTCGTCTTGCTGTACCATCGTCACAAAGGACTTGATCTTGGCGATGGTCGACGGCAGAACTTTTTCGACCCCAGTCAGAAACTCCAAAAACATCTTTTTGTCTTTCTCCTGCTTGAGGTTGAGCGGTCTCGTGGTTGCAAAGCAAACAATCAGTTCTTTACCCACCGGTTGTGAGGCTTGAAACTGAACCTTGGGCTGCTGGTCCGTGGCGGGAAGAGTGATTTTCTGCTTCTCTTTCACGAAGCTCGATTCCCCCTCCTTTAAAGGCCACAGTACGGAGAATTCTCCATTCGGGTTGATATTGATGATATGCACATAACAATCGCGAGGCACCTCGACGGTAATCTCCAGGTCCTCACCGACCTTGTAGACACCGTTAGGGTGATTGATCTGCATATCAAGTTTCCAGCTGCATCGGGGGTTCTCAATCTGGTGCTGTTTGGCAGCGTTGTCGGTTTCGGTAGCGAAACAGGCCAAAGGAGCCATGACGAGTTGAGCTGTAAGTAAGCCCTGGAGCAATGCGAGTTTTTTCATGATTAAGCTTTCGTTAGATAAAGTTTTTTTCGAAGAACGGTTTGTTGATAAAAGGGGGGGGACGGAACGGTTGAATTGCACTTACTTGCGTTCGTTAACGATTTCGCGAAGTGCGGTCGTGAGTTGCGAGACGGTAGGGATTTCTCCGGCGGGTACTCGAGGGATCTCGGGTAGTGACTGAGCGAGAAATCGTGCTGCGGACGGAATCTCATGGGGAGGAACTCCAGCCATCCGCGAATCTTCCGAGACGTATCGGCTAGGTTCTTTCTCGAGGAATTTGTTATTGGTATCCAGGCAGGAAACCAACGATGTTCGGACGACATCCGATTTACCTGCGTGGGCCCCAGCAGTGGCGAGCGCGGAGTAGACCGGCATATTGTCGATATGTCGTTTCGTCTCCATGATTCTCGCATTCAACTGAGCGATCGCTTGTTGAACCTGTTTAAGAGATTGATTGTCTTCTCCTTTGAGCTCTGCTTTGCGGGTAAGGAGCCGCTGTACCATCTCCTCAATCTGCTCTTTGGTGTAGCTCTGAGTAAACACGACTCGCGGGAATCCGCTCGTCTTACCTTGGCAATAGGCATCCTTAAAACAAACCAGAAGATGATCGACTTGGACATATTGTTCACGTCGGAGGCTGTCCTTTTGGGAGACCAGAGATTCCTGCTCCCGCAGCTCCCTAAGGGATTCTTCGAGTTTGGATAGATTCTGCTCTAAGCCAGCTTTGTAGGTTTGAAGTTCCAATGCCAGGCCATCACTTGGTACGGCCTCCTTGAGAAGCTCGTTAACCGAAGGGAGTTCGGTATTGGAGGTTCGTTCATCGGAGGTTCCCATCACACTCCGGGCCACCGCTAGTGCTCCGGCGGAGCCGCTAGCTAGGGCAATCGCGAGGATCTTTGCCTTGTTGTCCATTTTTCTGTTCCTTTGCTTACTGGGATCGCAACTGTGCACATGCCAGCTGTCTCTTCACTTTACGAATCACCAGCGGAGCGGCGAGATTCTCATTGGCTCTCAAGAATTTTTGAAAAACGGGAAAAGTCGCAATTTCGCATTCCTGTCGGCTTTAGTGAAAAAACGACGCGATATGTGGTGATTGATGATGTAGAGGTTATGGGAGACCGCTCCCAATAAAGTCCGTTAATTTGAAAGACCCAACCACTATCGAGGGGACAAAATGAATCGAGTTACTTATTTGCTATCTGCCGCTATGTCATTCGTGACGTGCGTATTATGGACCAACGAAACCGCAGTATGGTCGAAGGAATCAGGGGAGCTGTGGTTGGCGACGATTTCGGTAAGTCGCTATCCCAACTTGCCTCCCAAGGATCAGTTGGAATACTGCGACAACGATGCACGGGCGATCGTGGAACGATTTATTGAGAGCAAAACGGTTTCTTCGGAGCGTTTGTGCCAAATGCGTGCGGGAGAAAGTCCCAATCGACTTCCGACGAAAAAAAACATCGAGCGAGAGTTGCCACTGTTTCTGGCCAAGCCATCGGCTTCGGACACCGTTGTGCTGTTCTTTTCGATGCACGGACTTCAGTTGGAACAATCACATCCTAGCGGCGACCCAGCTACATTCTTGATGCCCGCCGACACAGAAATTACCCCGAATCGATTGCTCGAAACCGTTATTCCCATGGAGTGGCTGAGGAATCAATTGCATCAAACAAAAGCGCAACGTGTGATCCTGTTCTTGGACGCATGTCACGCGGGGGGAATAAAAAATTCGGAGGGTTTGAAAACGATGTCTCCGCTGACGTCCAAGAGCTTTGAAACGGTGTTTCGTGATGCGCATCCGACAAACGATAAGCAGAAGATTTACGTTCTAGCCAGTTGCCGGGATAGGCAGTCTAGTATTGAATCGGCTATGCTCAAACACGGTATCTTTACCCATTGGGTAACATGCGGTTTCGATGGAGCAGCCGACTCGAACGCAGATGGTCAGATCTCTATGGATGAGCTCTTTGCATTCGTGGAAATCCAAGTTCCTAAGTCCCTCCGATATTTGACACGAGTTGCACGAGGCATGCGTCAAAAGAGTGAAGAAGCTTCTTCCGATGGCGTCGAGCAAAATCCCGTCCGATTCTTTTTCGGAAATGATCAAGGGGATATTGTCGTCATGCCTGTCGCCCCGAAGCCCATCACGACGGCCTTAAAGCGAACCGGGGAGATGCTTGACGTTTTCTTGAGAAGTCATCTTTATCGAGAAGATAATACAGAGCCAGCCAGGATTGGTATTGTTGAGTTTGGATTGCAATCAACCGATGGCATGCAAGATTTGCGAGGCAGGCTGGGGTCATTCGGTGCTATTTCTCGCGACCTATTGGATAAAGAACTAAATCGATTGATCGATTCCGGTCAGGTCTTTCACAATGCCCCAGTCTATCGTATGGCAGCCGGGAACGAATTGAAAAAGAATCTCAAAGGTTTTAACGTGAATGCTGTAGAATCGATGGATGTTCCTGCTGAATCGTTGAAAATAAATGGTCAGTCACTCGATGCGTTGCTGTTCGGTAGGTATCTACGACGCGGCAATTCGAAGTGGGACTCTGGTCCAGATCGTATGGAACTCGATTTGACACTCATCGATACTAAAACCAAAACCAAGATCGCCAGGATCCAAACGGTGATTCTGGTGAATTCTGAATTGTTGGCCATGCTGGGCGGTTCGATCGATAAACGACAAAATCCGGAAACATCTCCTGTTTTTGTTGATTACACAGCCCCAAGTCCGCCATTAAATCTCCATGAACCCGATATTCCCAGGCCACAACCGCGGAGCGAAGACAGGGATGAAAATCACGACACTAAAGTTCCGGAAGAACACATTGAGGAGCTACCAAAACCAGATCCGGTTCATCCGCAATTTATTCCACAAAACGCGACCATGGCCATACGGGTCAAGCAGTCGCGAGACGGTCGGCCCTGGGAGCACTCCCGTTGGTTGCCACCAGATCCCGCCTCACCTAATGATTTGATTTTCGAAACCCGCGAGGGCAATGAGGTCGCGTTAGAACTCACGAATAATACGGACGAGAACTTGGCTTTTGTAGTACAGATCGACGGCATCAATCAAATTGGAGGTGACGTAGCGACTCCCGATCGATCCCCCTATTGGCATATCAAGCCACGGGCCTCTACGGTTATCGATCAATGGCTGGATCCCCTTAGCGATAAACAAGTACAAAGTGATTTGCGAAGCATTGGCGGAAGTAAGCTAGTGATCGGATCCGCGGCAGAATCCGTGGCCGTTCAATCGAATCTGTCAGAGAATCTCGGTGAAATTCGGATCGTGGTGTATGGTACGAGAAAGGCAGGTACGAAAAACGCTAGGGTAGGAGAGCTTGGTATGACGAGAGGACCCAATACCAGCAACCAGTATCCCGTCATTCGCGACTTGGTCATCAACACCTCGGACAAGCGAGCTGTGTACGTTCTTCGGTACCAAGCCGAACGACCATAAGCAGTCTGATCAACAAACGGTCTCACAAGAACCCTCGAAAGCCAGGCCGAACGATAGCGGCCTGGCTTTTTCTATTGTGCTAATTTTTATTGATCCATGAGAAACTGCGGTCGGTTTCGGTGATGTGTTGGTATAGGACAATCGCCTCGAACACAAGTGTTGTCTGAGCTAGTTTGCTCGGGCACGGTGTTCTTAGGTTGAGACCTCCTCAGAGTATTCCAAAACACGGGCAAAATCGAATCGCAGGAGATCGGAAAATGAAGTGCAAAACACAAGTTAGAAAATGGTTCTCACGACTGGTCATGGCATCGATGCTATCGGCACTGCCAATGAGTCTTTTCGCACAAGAACGTTATGCCATCCTCATGGGGGTCAATGACTACTCCCCAGCTTCCGAATTGCAGCCTCTCCGTTATGCTGCATCGGACGTGGAGCGATTGAAAAGTGTCTTGATTCAGCGTGGATACGAAGAAGAGAACGTCATCGTGATGAGCTCAGATAAATCGGACGCTCTAAAACCGACGTGTGAAAACATTCGACGAGTCATGTCGGAGTTTGCAAACTCCAACAATCTTTCCTCGGCGGACTCTGTCATGATAGTTTTCTCAGGACATGGATTCAATTTGAGCGGTGATAGTTATCTGTGCCCTTATGATTACAACGCTCAGAGTCCAACGACATCCGCCCTCCACGTTTCGGAGTTAGCCTCCACATTGGCTAACTTGCCGGTTGGAGCAAAGCTCCTGGTGCTCGATGCGTGCAAGGAGAATTTGAACCAGGTGAATGAGAAAGAGTTTAACCTGAGTTCCAGTATGAAATCCATGAAGCTTAACGATCAATCGTCCCCTCAAGGAATCGTGTTCTTGTCGTCCTGCCTCGCTGGGCAATTTTCCTACGAAGATCCAGAGTTGAAAGGTGGGGTCTTTATGAACTACTTCACCGATGGACTCGATGGAGCGGCTGATTTCGCAGGGAACCATGACAAGCATGTTTCTGCGGACGAGCTATGCTCGTATGCGTCCAGAATGGTTTACGATCACGTAAGTATCAACATGGGAGCTAATCAACGCCCCTGGAAAGATAGCCATTCCACATCCGATTTGATCGTCAGTACTGTTCCCGATCATGTGTATGGTGAAAAGGTAGAAACATGGGGGACAATCACTCGTCTTTCCCCGAACGAGATCCAAGCGCGTGAGCAATCGACCGAGTTGGTCTTCCAGGCATTGCTTCGGATGGTAGGCGGCAAGATGGAGGAAACCATGTCGATGCTTTCCAATGCGATCGATATGGATGAGAGGTTCTATATAGCGCGCAAGTTTCGTGCTCTGCTATACATGGTCCAAGGAAACAACATCACAACCGAGCAGATCGATTCCAACAGTCAGTTGACAAAGGTTGCGAACAAGTATGAGCTCGCACTCAAGGATATGCAAAGCGTTGGGAGCGACCTCAGAATTCCTGTTCCTTCCCACTTGACTCAGGTGGAATTGCGGAGAGGTAGCGATCTCGTCGCGGTTGCAAAGAAAGGGGATTTTCTACTAGTGCGCAACATTCGGGAGCACAACGGTCAATATTGGATGGATATCGCAGCCATCCAAAGAGATCCGAAAAGCGAAGATATGCAAACTTCTAAGGAAAAGTTTGATGGATCGTCGAAGGCATTCGTGCAGTTGGCGATGATCGCGAATGAGAAATTTAACGAAGACTTGATCCGCACGTACACGTCGGGAGCCGCATCGGAGCTTCCCAGGAACTTTGCAGGATCGCAATCAACAGCCATGGCAAGACCTATTGGGGATGGAAGTCGGCTTGAGAAAATCGATAAAGCCATTGGTGTGTACGGTGAGGTTCAACGAGTATTAACGGCCGCTGGTGTCGAGGGAGTTCCAAGCATCCCCAGGCCGTCCAGTTTCATCCCAGGAGGAGTGCGTCAGTTTTTACCCTTTTAACAATCGGCTGACGTATTAAGGATAGGACGAAATAGAGAAACACCTGGCGATGGCCAGGTGTTTTCGTTGATACAGAATCGAAAACGATCGATCGACATCATTGTCGGTTCGGGAAGTTTCTCGGAGAGGGCAGCACGGGACCGGACGATGGTGGATTCGTTTGAGTTGGGCCGAGCGGAACGATTCCGGCTCGCTGCATGTTGTTGGGGAGTTGGCCCTCGAAACTGCCCAGGGTCGACTCGAAGTTGCCGGTTTTGAGTTGAATGGCAAAGGTACCAACCTTCAACTCGGATGGGATGTTTGGATTGTTAGCATTGGGGAGCAAAATCGTAGCGTTACGCGGAGCACCGCTGATTCGTAGAACGTCACTTCCCGAGTCGTATTTGAGCTCATCGCCCGAAGCAGCAAAGAGGCCTTTGTCTGTTTGAGACCGTACCGTCACCCGCTGCATCGCTTTCACTTCCCAGGAGGTCGATTGTTTGCGTTGAGGATTGTTTCGATTCCAGCTCAAATCTGAGCTATCAAACAGATCAACTCGATCGGCGATCAAGTGTGTTTGATTTTTGCCTAGAGAGTCTGCGTATTGAACATTGACCTCTTGTTCCCAGGATGCGATTGGTCCCAACAGAGCTTCGACACGATCCGAGAAGCTTATCGTCTTTGTTCGATAATCCCCCTCTAGGCCGCGCATAAAGCTTAGGTGCATGCACTGAAGACTTCCCTCCGAAGCGGATGGGCTGGGAGACTGGGACGGTGTGATATTGGCAAGAGGATTCATACCGCCAAATCGTCGTGTCCATAGCTCTCCAGGCCCGTACCCCTTCATAGTTTGACCTGGTACATACACATCGAGCCTCGGTAGCTTTATATGTTCTCGTGAGATTCGGTTCAAATCACGGTCTGTTTGAAATGCATTGATATCAACATTGTTTTCGAATCGGATCGTTGCAATTTCTGCTTTGGGTAATCCCGTCGTCTGTTTGGAATCGAGAGGGATGGGATTGACCATATCGATACCCATGGTGCCCGCGTGGAGTGCGATATGCCATTGGATATTAGGAGAGGATTCCATTTTGCAGTGCATCGAGATATTGCCACCGAACATTGCTTTTTTACCATCAAAAACCATTCGTTCTCCCCATTTGAGTCGGGGGGCTTCCAGCCATTTGGTCGTTGCGGTCGGTGCAAGTGTTGGCAGGGATGGGAAACCGCTTGGCATTCGGGCTGCGTCCAGGCCTGACGTGCTGACCAGAGAATGAGTGGGCCCTTCGAATCCGCTGAGAGGTACTGCTTCTTGGGGTAGTAGCAATTCTCCGGGATGGTCGATCCAGAACGCATGTTCCGTTTGAGAAAAGGAAAATTCGGGAGCGACGATCCAACCACTTCCTAGAGCTATACTGGCCGGTGCTCCCACCAGGTGCACATTGGCAAGGTCCGATGGTGATCTCTGGAGCCGAAACTGTTCGCCTCGTGCTTCGAATAGCCACGGTGCCGAATCAGACAGTTGTTGTTTCTGCACTTTAAAGTCACCTTGGACCGTTAGCGCGTGGATCGCAGATTCACCGCCGGTGTTGCGAATCACAGCTTCCAGGGTTTTCGAAAGAACTATAAAGGGGGAATGTGTTTTGTTGGTTGCACCGAAGTAGGAGGGCGTGTTACTTGCTAAGGATTGGGGTGGTTGTCTAAGAGGTTGAGAGTTGCCACTGTTCAGAGTTGGGGCTGCAAATGCAACGCCGGGAGAATTAGGCTCTTTGCCAAGTTGATTGCTTGGCCAGCTCGTATTGGTGTCGGTTGTCTGAAAATCTGCTGGTGCAACGGTTTGTTCTGGAGGTTTCGATTCTGGTGTGGGATAGATAAACGCCACCTGCATATTCTCCACTTTGGCTTGTAAGGTTGGAGATTGAATGACCACATTTCGATTGGCGACCATTCGATCGGCGAGCCAATGAGGCACTTTGCCGTTTTCATAAAAAGGTTCCAGTTGCTTGCGTAGAGACGCGTCGACAGGATGAAGCCAGAAATCGAGGTGGTCGGCCGAAAAGTGTCCTTCGACCCGGTTGCTGATGTTTGCGCTACCGTCGAGTGTGACAACATCTTTGTCGCCGTCAGGGCGAACGAGTAGTTTGGTTCCCCACGAGATTGTCCACGGCTCATTGCGAGTTTCTAATTGTGCCGTACCTGGCCCACGTGCGGCTACGGCACCGAGACGATTCGGGCCTTTTGGTGAATTGTCGATTGCCTGCCGTACTTGAACGATTTGTGGATTGTTGTATTGGACCTCGGGGCACCAGATTTGCAAACCTTCACGTCGCAGGTAGACGCGCGAAGAGTCTTTAGGCATAGTTAATGGCAGGGTGTTGCTCAAAGCAACTTGCCCGTTCAAGAAATCCATAAAGAGCGTGAGTCCCATCGCTTGTGCTTGCATGCCAGGAGCGTTTAGTTTCAGCCAGCGCGAGTAGTCTGTGTGATCTCGTCCTACGGCCCCGTATGCGGTGAGTTCCTCGATAGTCCACGGGGCTCCTTTATTTAGGTTTGGGTCTACAGAATTGTTTGCAGGAGTATTAGGTTGCGATTGGAGGCCAACACGTAGATGAAGTTCTTCGCAGTCAAAGGTGTCGATCGGAAGACCTTGGACGACATGTTCCATCCGAACGCCGCCGTACAACACGGCTTCACGTTGATGAAATTTGAATTCGAATCGTCCCCCGCATTTTAGGATCGCGTGTGCCGGGCGCAGTTCTTGGTGCTGTGATTCTTTTGTGGGCCACAGTCCACCGGGCTTGAGTCCCACGTGGACTTGATCCACGTAGAAGAGTTCCATGCTTTCCAGGCCCTCGAAGGGGCGTTTCTCTTTTGGTCCGGTATCTTGACTTAAGAGTTTTTGTGCTAGAAGAATCGTGAGGTGTCGCCCATCGATCACCGAATCTCCCATGCGCATGGAGATCGGTTTGTCGGTCCAAATCTTGCGATTTTCAATTCGAATTTCGCTGGTTTCAATTTTAAGTCCGTCACCAGAATTAGTTGATTCCGGGGGGGCGTAGATAAGGGTTTTACCAAGCAGTAGACCGGTTTCCAAAGGGGGATGGGGTGCGTTCCATTCGGGACGTGATTGGAATTGGATTTCGGCCCCTTCTGGGTTTTCGATGAAAACGGCACGTCGGGATTTTCCGTTTTCATCGTTTCCTTGAGGAATCAAGATAGTGAGCGGTTTGATTTTCCATCGCCGCTCGGAGATTTCGATGCGATCTTTGTAGAGAAGGATGCCTGATTCCGTTTCGAGCGACTGTGGACCGTTTCGCTGCCAGGAGTCTTCTTTGAAGAATGGTTCCCACCATGTTGCAGTGACTTTGAGGGGAGGAGTTTCCCACCGCTTGGCGAGATTCTTAGGCGCAGAATCGACCCACCTCGAAAATGTGAGGCTATAGATGGCGAACAGTATTGCCAGAGGGACGAAGGCTCTAAGATATTCGCTGCGGAATGTCATGACATTCGATTAGGAACAAAGTCGTCCCATCGCCCCTTTGCTTTCAGCAATCGTTCGATCAATTCTCGAACGGCCCCCCGTCCACCGGGTGCGGTCATGATCCAATCGGCTGCTTGTCGAACTTCGTTTGCGCCATCGGCAGTCGTTGCTGCTAAGCCTACGGCGTACATCACGGGGAGATCGGGCAAATCATCACCGATGTAACAAACCTCGGAAAGATCGAGACCAGATGGTTCAATCATCTCTTTTGCAGCCGGAAGTTTTTCCGAAAAGCCTTGTCGGACTAATGTGATTCCCAGTTCTGCAGCACGAATTTTGACGATTTGCGAATTACGAGCGGTCAATAGTCCGAATTGAAACCCCGCTTTGCACCAGAGGCGAATCGCATGACCGTCTCTAACGTTAAAGGTTTTGCTTTCGATGCCAGCGTTGTCGATGGTGATCGATCCGTCGGTGAGCACACCGTCCACATCGGAGAGGATCATCTTTATTGGTTTGGCGACATCGAGGTCTTTATTGGCCATGGTAACTGTTTAGCTATGATTTTCGTTGGTAAAGTCAGATTCTCCGAACAATCGGAGCGTGATAGGAGTTGTCGATTGATCGAGACTGTCGCGGTTGGGAGTTTTTTCCGATTCATCGTGCTGAAGCCCCAAGACATCGGTAACATCAATCAAGCCGAGGGGACGGTCATCTTCATCCACGACCGGGAGCTCGCTAATCTTTCGGTGGGCCATAATGGCCATGGCATCGGCTAGGTTGGCGCGAGAGTGAACGGCTGTAAAAGCGGTCGTCATCAAGTCACGAATAGGCAAATCGAGATCCCCATCGCGCCTTTGTTCCATAAGACGGGCGAGGTCGCTATCGGTAAAGATTCCTTCTAGTCGTCCAGTGTTGTCGACAAGCATAACAGCTCCGGTGCGACGACCTGTTTTGGCCACTTGAACAAAGATCTCTCGAACAGAGCTTTGACTTTGAGCAAGGCGGCATTCACTCATAGGACGCATCACGTCGTCCACAACGGATAGGGAACGGCCGAGTGCGCCACCTGGATGGAACTCGGCAAAGGACTCTTTCGAAAATCCTTTGGATTCACTCACTACTAACGCGAGTGCATCCCCGAGAGCCAGCATGGAAGTCGTGCTGGTGGATGGAGCGAGGTTATGGACGCATGCTTCTCGAAACGGTGGCAACAATAGAGTCAAATCCGCCGCGCGAGCCAGGGGCGAGTTGCACTTGCTGGTCATTGCGATAATGCCGGCAGATCGTCTTGAAAAATGAGGCAGTAGTCGAACGATTTCTTCAGTGGTTCCGCTATTGGATAGAACGAGAATCATATCGTTTGGGCCGATGCATCCCAGGTCTCCATGGACGGCTTCGGCTGGATGCAAAAAGTGGGAACGTGTCCCAGTGGAAGCAAAGGTGGCCGACAGCTTTCGTCCTACCAAGCCTGCTTTGCCGATACCTGTAACAATGAGGCAACCTTTAAGAGAACGGATCTTATCTACAGCTAGCAAGAAGTCTTCGTCGAGCGTATCGGACAAATGTTGTAGAGCGGTGATGGAGAGTCGGAGAATCTCTACTCCTCTTTCCAATCGTTTTTGTCTTGCAGAGGGGCTAGAATCCCCTCTCCGTATCGGTAAACCCATATCGCCTTCCTTGGCAACGGAGTATTCGTTTTGTCATCATCTGATTGTGAACCAAATAATCTAGCAGATTTGGGGCAAGCACGACAACACCGAACGAGTGAGTGCTAGCAATAGAACAATAGACATTGAAACGAGGTTCGTTTATTGATTCCGACGAAAAGTAGGCCGGGACAATGTTCCCGATTTCAGGACGCCTTGAGGACGGATTTGTTTTCGAGAGACTCTTGCATATCTTGAAGTGCGGGAAATTTAATGCTGAACGAGGTCCCTTTACCGACGGTGCTCTCGACGCGAATCCGACCTTTGTGATTTTCAACGATTTCTTTACAAGCGGTAAGTCCCAATCCTGTTCCCCCTTTACCGGAGGCATCGGGACCGTTCTTAGTTGTGAAGAAAGGTTTAAAGATACGAGGTAGAACATCTTTCTCGATACCGCATCCCGAGTCTCGGATCGCAAGCACTACTGATTTCGAAGTGGCTTCGTAGGCAATCTTGATTTTGATCGAACCATTTTCGCCGATCGCTTGCCGAGCATTGGTAAGGAGGTTAAGGAGCAAGCGTTGAATTTGATCAGGGGAGGCCAGGATTTTTGGAGCAGTCTTCCAGTTCTTTTCCACCAGAATGCGGTACTTTTGGAGTTCACGTTCCATGAGTACCAAGGCATCTTCGACGAGAGCGATCAAGTCGGTGGGTTCCATTTCGCCGGATCGGTTTCGGGCTAACCCCAGAACCATGCTGGTTATCTTTGCACCTCGGTTGGCCGCATCCAAGATACGCGAAAACGCCTTTTCACGCGCCGCATCATCTTTGTTGTTCAATCCCATGCGTGCGTAATTGATAACCGTCATGAGTAGGTTGTTGAACTCATGGGTTGTGGTGCTCGTCAGTTCACCTACAGAGGCCAATCGTTCTAGATGCAGCAATCGATTTTGCAATTCTTCGATCCAAGCATCGCGAGAGTCGCCATTTTGCGCTGGTTGGTCCGAGTCTAGGTTCGATCGCGTCATAATTCAAAGGGTCATTTCGAAAAGTGTGTTAGGCAGGGTTGGTTTGGGCTGAAACCTGCTAAATGTTGGTAGGAATCTACAGTCTAAATTTTCTAAAGCTCGGAATGAAAAGCCTGTCGCTGGGTAGCGCGTCCTGAGGGACAGTGATCTGGAGTTATGACGAGCCAAAAAGTAGACTCCGCGTCAGGACGAAAACCTGCCAACGACAGTTCGTTCATAATGGAAAATCCAACTCAGAATCAATAGAAGTCCGAGTGATCTAGACCGCAAAGGAAGGGAAACATAATGCTCGCCACTTTGGATAGACTCGAAAGATTGCTGGAAATTGTGGAAACGGAGGGGATTCAAGTTCGGCGGGACTGGTTGAGAGGAGTGCGGGGCGGATTGGTTCGAATTGGCCGGCAACCGGTACTTTTCCTGGATGAGTCCCTCACGATTCCCGAACAATTTGCGCAGGTAAGCGAGGCATTGTTACAACTGGATTGGACGGAAACGGAGTATTGCGCAGAGATGGCCCGGTTGCTGGATCACAAGACAATTGTTGACATTCAGGCTGGCCGAGCCGCCTAAGTTCCGACGATTAGCTAGCGTTAGATTTCCAGAATCTAGGCTGCTTGGGCTAGCCAATTTCGGACAAAAACGTTATCTAAATGCATCAAATGGGCGTTTCGGGCGAATATTCCGTAAGAAATTGCTCTGAATACGGCGATGAACGGAGCGACCGTTCAGTCGTAGGGTGGGCGATTAATCGGAGGCTCGTTAGTGGCGAACCGATGTTGGTTGATCCCGCTTTGTCCTTGTGTAAGTCTCCAAAGCTAAGGTTTGAGGAATCATTGAAATGCCAGTGAGTGAAGAAATCTTTTCCAAAGTCCAGGAAGCATTGACGGATGCGTTGGGAGTTGATGACTCAGACGTTACCGAAGACGCCACCATGGTGGGAGACCTGGGGGCTGAGTCCATCGATTTCTTGGATATAGTATTCAAGCTCGAAAAGGCCTTCGGTATCAAGATCGCCACCGAGGATCTCTTTCCTAAGGATATTTTGACCGACGGTAACTTTGTAAAAGACGGGAAAGTTACGGAGACTGGATTGTCTGAACTCAAGAAGCGAATGCCTTGGGCCAACTTGAGCAAGTTCGAGCAGAACCCACGCGTTCAGGACTTTGGTGACTTGCTGACCGTTAGCGACCTTTGCCGCTACGTTGAATCCAAGCTTGCGGCCTAGTTAGAAACGGGCAGTAGGACAAAAGCCATGCGTTGGTTTTGGATCGATCGATTTACGGAGTTTGTCCGCGATTCGCGGGCAACGGCCATCAAAAATATTTGTTTTGGCGAGGAGCCGATCGACGATTATTTGCCAGGGCATCCCCATTATCCTCATTCGCTAATGATTGAGGGCATGGCTCAGACCGGCGGTTTGTTGGTATCGGAACCCAACGGATTCCGAACGAAAACTGTTTTGGCTAAGGTTTCCAAGGCGGTCTTCCATCGATTGGCGGAACCGGGTGACCAGATGGTCTTAACGGCCGTCATTCAGGACAAGCAACCGACCGGCGCGGTGATTTCCGGAGTAATCACGATTGGCGACCAAATGGTTGCGGAACTGGAACTCTGGTTTGCCTTTCTGGATGAGCGATTTGGAGAGACAGCTTTGTTTCCGCCGGAAGATTTACTGCGAACTCTTCGCATATTGAAATTGTTCGACGTTGCTGTCGACCAGAACGGCAATAGAATAGAGCCTCCTCCACATATGATTGAGGCCGAAAAGCAAGCAGCGCGGACTTTCGCGAACCGTGGCTAGTAGGTTCGCATTACGGCACTGTTTCGCTTTTTGTATCGGTCCGTTTTTTGATAGACAGGAATGGTTGTGATGCGTCGACGAGTTGTCGTTACTGGTTTTGGGATGATCAATCCACTTGGTCACGACGTTGAGACCGTTTGGAGCGCTCTCAAAGAAAGCAAGAGTGGGGTCGGTCCTATTTCTATTTTCGATGCCGCTGGATATCCAACGACCATCGCCGCCGAAGTTAAAAATTGGGATGTTAGCCGATGTGGCGAAAACCCCGAAGAGTGGAAGCATCGCGGTCGGCACACTCGATTTGCGATCGGCGCGGCTCATCAGGCGATGAAGCAGTCGGGAATTCTCGACTCCGGTTTGGATCCACGCCGGTTCGGCGTTTACATGGGAGCGGGTGAGGGCAACCAAGACTTCGTAAACTTCACTTCGATGATGGCTGCTGCGGTTCGCGAGGGAGATTTTGATTTGGCGGCTTTCTTGCGAAAAGGACGGGAAGTTCTCGACGTTAACGCAGAACTCGAGCAGGAGCCCAACATGCCGTCAGCACACCTGGCCGCTCTATTCAATGCACAAGGCCCCAACTCGAATTGTTTGACGGCATGTGCCGCGAGCAGTCAGGCGGTTGGCGAAGCGACTGAGTTGATTCGCGCTGGCGATGCAGATGCCATGATTGCTGGGGGAGCACACAGCATGATTCACCCTTTTGGCCTGACGGGCTTCAGTTTGTTGACAACTTTATCGCAAAGAAACGATGATCCAACCAGAGCCTCCCGACCATTCGACAAAGATCGGGATGGGTTCGTTCTTGGGGAGGGGGCAGGGATTGTAATTCTCGAAGAGTATGAGCATGCCCGAAGACGCGGCGCTGCTATTTTGGCAGAGGTGCTTGGTTATGGTAGTACGGCCGATGCGTATCGAATAACCGATATACATCCAGAGGGTCGCGGAGCAATCGGTTGCATGCGACAAGCCATTGCCGATGCCAAGCTGAACGTTGAGGAAATTGGCTATGTCAACGCGCACGGGACCTCGACCTCGGTCAACGATCGAACCGAAACTCTCGCGTGCAAAGGGGTTTTTGGGGACCTGGCGAAATCGATTCCAGTATCCAGTACCAAGAGTATGATGGGACATTTGATCGCTGCCGCCGGGGTAACCGAGATGATCGTTTGCATGCTTGCCATTCGAGATGGTGTTCTTCCTCCAACGATTAATCAAGAAACGCCCGATCCAGATTGCGATCTGGATTACATCCCCAATGTCGCACGACCATCCAAGATAAAAGTCGCCCTTAATAACAGTTTCGGGTTCGGAGGCCAGAACGTAACGTTGGCTGTTGGCCAACTTCGTAACTAAAGGTTTTCCACTACATGCATACAATCAGTGACGCGACGCTCTTGGCGTATATAGAAGAGTCTTTGCCTCTAGAGCAAATGACCAATCTAGAAGTGATGCTTCGCCAAAACGGAGACATGCAATCACGACTCAGAGAGTTGATCGCCAAACGTGAAAGCGGAGTCCACTCCATCGGCGATATTTGGCGTCGCCATCGAATTAGCTGTCCCACCCGCGAGGAGCTTGGGAGTTATTTGCTCGGTGCGATGACCGACGACAAGAGAGACTTTATCAAGTTTCACATCGAAGAGATTGGCTGTAGATATTGCCAGTCCAATTTAGCCGATCTCTCGGAAAGCCAACATAAAGAAGCGGTCTCCGCTCGAAGAAAGAAATATTTTCAAAGCAGTGTCGGTCGACTGAAGACCGAAGGGTAAGGCAACAAGATGCGAGTTGGAGTTATCATTAAGATCATTACCGAAAAGAAGTTCGGCTTCATTCGAACCGACCATTTTCGAGACGATGTCTTTTTTCATCAGTCTGCCCTCAAGGGGCTCCAGTTTCGCTATTTGGAGGAAGGCACGCCGGTTGAGTTCGAGATCAACGAAATCTTAAGGATGGATGAACAGAAACTCGAAGCGACCCTCGTTCAACCCACAACTCGCCCCCTGTCAAAATCGCTCGATGAAAATCCCCAGAGAGAAATTCTGGCTGCGCACCATCCGCGTGCACGACAGCGGAAGCCGACTTGGCGAGAGAAAGATAACCAGACGCTCGAACAAAAACCGGAGATTCCTGAATGATACGCGTAGGGTTAGTCGGTGTTGGGTTCATGGGCTGGATTCATCATCTTGCCTATCAACGCAGTAACAAGGCTAAGATGGTGGCGTTCTGCTCGCGAGATGCTGCTAAACGGTCCGGCGATTGGAGCTCTATCAAGGGCAATTTTGGTCCACCAGGCGAGCAGATTTTGCTCGATGATATTGTTGTCTTCGATACCTACGACGAAATGTTAAAGTCGGCAAGTATCGATGTTGTCGACATCTGTTTGCCACCGCATCTTCATACCGATTCGGCTATCAAAGCAATCGAACACGGCAAAGATGTTTTCATTGAAAAGCCGATGGCACTTACAGGAGATGATTGTCGCAAGGTATTGGATGCTGCTAAGGCAAATGGACGGCTTGTAATGGTCGCACATGTCTTACCCTACATGGGGGCTTTTTCTTACGCCACCAAGCTGGTTCAACAAGGCGTCTATGGCAAGCCGATTGGTGGTTATTTCAAACGAGTGATTTCCAATCCAACATGGATATCCGATTTTTTTGAACCTGATCGAGTCGGTGGACCATTAGTCGATCTTCATGTACATGATTTGCATTGGATTCAGTTGCTTTTCGGATCCCCTTCGAGTGTTGATGTGGTTGGCCGTATGAGAGGCCAGGTGGCAGAGTATGTTCATGTGTTGCATCGCTTTGCCGATCCCGGTGTTTGCGTCTCCAGTAGCTCTGGGGTTCTCGACGCGCCTGGACGTCCTTTTACTCATGGATTTGAGCTGCACCTCGAACACGCGATTCTGCAGCATGAGTTTGCAGCATACTCAGACGGCTCGGAGTCTATGAACCTCCGCATCGCAACGCAAGCTGGCGAAGTGCTAACGCCAGAGTTGCCAAAAGCCGATGAGGTCGACGCTTTTCGAGAAGAGATAGACGATATGGCGGACAGCGTTCAGTCACGACAAATCGCACCTCGATTGAATGGCGAACTGGCGTGTCAAGCCGTCGAGTTGGCGCTTACGATTCAATCGAAACTGGTGTCATGATGAACCAAACGAAGCAAACGCGATGGTCGTACGGTGTCGCGATATTGGGCTTCGTGTTCGTATCAGTGCTTCCCAAAATCGACTGCTTGGCTCAATCCCTTGCGGAACAAGGTTTTCAGCAGATTCGATCGGAACACATGACTTTGGTCACCGATCTAGAAATCGACAATGAGCTTCGTAGTTGGCCAGTTTATCTCGATCAGGCCCTGGAACAATGGAAGCAGATTTTTCAACCTGACTCTTCTAAGCTGCTGCGGCTGCATGCGACAGTCTATCTGGTCGGGGATCGAAACAAATGGGAAAACGCAGGGCTATTGCGAGAGGTTCCGTTTCTTAAGGATGGCTATCAGCTCGGTAACAAGCTTTTTGTTGTCGAGCAGCCCTCGGAGTTCTATCGCCGAATGTTGTTTCTCCACGAGGCGACTCACTGGATCATGTACGAATGGTTAGGTGGTGCTGGCTCCCCGTGGCTTATGGAGGGTATGGCGGATTACTTAAGTACACACCAGATCCAAAACGATAGAGTTTCCTTAGGTTACTTTCCCGTGTCCGCCGAAGAAGTGCCATCGTGGGGGCGAATACTCTTGGTGCAAAAGACAATGGAGCAGAAAGATGCGCCGAAGTTATCAGAGGTACTCGCTTTTCCCGATATGAGACAAAGGCGAATGGATCGATACTGCTGGAGCTGGGCAGCAGTTTATTTCTTTGATCACCATCCCGAGCATGGCCAAGATTTTCGTTCGTTGTATCGAGGTGAGCTAGACTACTCATTGGCGGCATCCAAACAATTGAAAGATATACTTGAAGAGGATTGGATGAGAATTTCCATTCAATGGCGTTGCTATTTGGATGACCTGGAATTCGGATATTCTCCTCGACTTATGCTGCAATGGGGCGATACAGAATTGGTGCCCATAAAGACCGGCGAATCTCGCAAAGTATCGATTCAGGCAGATCGCGGCTGGCAGTCGACAGGTGTTGTGTTGGAAGCTGGCGAAACGATTTCCGTCACGGCGACTGGCTCAGTCGAGGTCAAGCGTCTTGCTGACGGTCAGGCTTGGCATTCCCCCCCCAGAGGTATCTCAGTTGAGTATAACCGAGGTAACAGGTTGGGAGCATTGGTTGGTGTGCTGGCACCTCTCGACGTTGAGCAGCCGAGCGAGATATGGAGTCGAGTTTTTGTGGGATCGCAGTCGGTATTGCAAGCGACGGAGCGAAGTTGTTTGTTGTTGCGAGTGAACGATTCGGCTACTGGCGTTAACGACAACTCGGGAGCATTCTCTGTGGAAATAGCACCTGCTCAATAGATTTTCAGGAAAAGGATCGCATTCAGAGTGAAAAAGCGCAATGGCGGCGAAATTGCCGTTGGGATTATCCGGACTCGTAATTAAAATTTTCCGGCATCGGGCAACCGCCAATCAGACCGCAGACCGCTCCACAGATTTTCTTGACAAGAATTTTGTATAAGGCACGACGACATCGTCGCATACGACATGGCTAGTAAGGACTTTGATATAGAACAACTCGCAGACTACCTTCACTTGACCGTGGGGCAAGTAACCAAGATGGCGACGCGTGGAAAGATTCCTTCGCGGCGAGTTAACGGTGAGCTTAAGTTTTCAGAAGCGGAAATTCACCATTGGTTAGAGGAGCAGATCGGAGTAAGCGACGCCGATGAGTTAGAACGCATGGAACGAGTTCTTCAGAAGAACGTAGACGTCAATTCGGATGATCGCGCCATGTTGGTCGATTTTATGTCCCCCTACGCCGTGTCCATTCCACTCAATGTGCGAACACGAAACTCGGTTATTCGCGAGATGTGTGTTTTGGCCGCGAACACGGGTTTGCTATGGGATGCGGCAGCCATGAGTGAAGCGGTGTTAGCTCGCGAGGATTTGCACCCTACCGCTCTCGAAAATGGGGTCGCTTTGTTGCACCCACGTCGGCCGCAGTCGTCAATTTTATCGGAACCCCTGGTTGCATTGGGGGTTTCGCCTCAACCGATTCCGTTTGGGAATACGTCAGGGCATTTGACCGACGTATTTTTTTTGATCTGTTCTACTGATGATCGCGTTCATTTGAGGATTCTGGCTCGGTTGGCTAGGCTCGTAACTGATGAGGTCTTTTTGACGATGTTGCGTTCTTCGACGTCGAGCCAGGATGCGCTGGATTTGATTCGGACCACGGAAATGGAACTTACTCACGCCGCCAGATAGAGGGACATACTGATGCCTGCTATCGAGCGACGTATCGGTTGGGTTGGTCCGCAAAACAGTTACTGGTCGTGGATCTTGGATCACTTGCCCGAAGTGGAGCGACTAAGTTCTTGTAAAGACTGGCAGCCTGAATCTTTTCAAGATCTGTTGATCGTGGGCTTGGATAATCGAGCGTCGCCCCATTGGGATGAAGTCGCTGAAGCTTTGAAAGCAAAAGGGAATAGCGACGCTGTTCCTAACAGTCCCGAGAAAAAAAGTCGAAAGAAGAGCGGCTCCCAAACTACGTTCCTTGATTCCAACATATCTCTGATATTGGGCGAAACGTGGGTCGGGCATCGTCGAACCCTGCCCATACCGGAGTCGCTTAATACGTTCTATTGGTATGAGCTTTTCGACCGACTGTTGCCGAGTTTGGATCTTCAGATTGGGGCCACGGATTTTTATTCACCTGCCCGAGGCCAGAGGATTGTTCGTTGGCAGTCCATCTCGGAGCATCTGGCTCAAATGGACGTTTCGAGCAAACGGGTGCTTGTTGTTGCAGACTCTGCCTCAAATCATGGAATGTGGCATGCGAGTCTAGAGGGCCGCTTCGCATCCATCCTCGGAGTTGATTCGGAACAGTTGGATCGTTTTCGGTTTCATCCAGATTTGGTTCTCATCGATTATGACCCTGGTCCCTCAACCGAGGAATACGAAGCCAGCGATGTGCACTGTCAGCGTGTGCTCGATACGCTTCGAATCCTCCGAAATCGATTTCCTAGAGCGATGACGGTTGTTGCGAGTGGCTTTCCTCGCTGGATAGATTGGGAGCGATGGGCTAATGGTGGAGCAGATGTCTTGATCCCAAAGCCTGGATGTCTGCTCGGTCTATCTTGGGGCATCAAGCGGTGGGAGCAGCCGCAATTAGCTGAATAGTTCGCTGATGACCTCTCCGTCGCGAACCAGTGTGATGGGGCGTCCCGTTTCGGTTTGGAATTCTTGCTTAGGATCGATTCCTAGGTTGTGGTAGAACGACGCGGCAACATCATCTGGTTTGAAACCATCGTTTAATGGGCCCGCACCTGTCGAGTCACTTTCCCCCAGAACCTTTCCGCCGCCAATTTTGCCTCCCGCCATAAGCATAAACATACAGCGAGGATAATGATCTCGGCCCCCTAATGTCGCGCGCGTGTTTATTTTAGGAGTTCGTCCAAATTCGCCGGTAACCAGCACAGCCGTTGAAGACAGCAGACCCTTTTGTTCTAGCCCAATAAGCAAAGAGGAAAGGCCACCATCAAGCTTGGGAAGTTGTTTAGTTGAAAGAGCATTGAAGATATCCGTATGGTTATCCCAGCCACCCAAGGATAGGGAAACAAACCGGACACCCGATTCAATTAATCGAACGGCCAACAAACAGCTTTGTTCAAAAGGATCGTTTCCGAATTGTTGTGCAAACGCTGGCGACTCTTTGGAGATATCAAAAGCCAGTCTAGCTCGTTCGCTAGTAATCATAGAAAACGCTTTCTCTGAGAAACGGTCTAGGCCAGCCAGAAGCTGATCTTTACCGTTCAGCGAATTAAATGTTTTATCGAGTTGAGTTAGGAGATTTTGGCGACGATCAATTTGATCAACGGTAATGCCAGCCCCCAACGAGATGCCTCTCACATTAAAAGGTCGACTGGGCTGAGGTTGGGCCGCGGTATTCATTGGAGCATATTGAATGCCAAGAAACCCAGCGCGTTGTCCACCGTTCGGAATGGCGACGAAGGGTGGGATGTCATGATCGACGGGCCGTTCCTTAGAAACCACCGCGCCGTATCCGGGGTATTCAAGTGAGGATATGGGACGGCTTCCTGTGTTAACGTATTCGCTTCCAAGCCTGTGAGCAGCCAAGGTATGGGATACACCTCGAATCAGCGTATATTTATCAAAACAGGATGCCAACTTTGGAAGCTTATCAGAGATGCGAACCCCTGCCACATTGGTCGCAATCGTCCCGAATTCGCCACGAATTTCCGGTGCGGCATCTGGTTTAGGATCAAAAGTATCGATGTGAGACGGACCACCGTTTAGATCGATAAAGATACCTGAGGTAGCCCCGCCATCCTTAATCACCCCGGCACTGGCCATATTCAAATAGCTTGCCAGGCTCAAACCGCCGGTGGCCAAACCTCCGACACGAATAAAATCCCTTCGGCTTGTTCCATCGCAGTTTTTATAAGTGCTCATGACCGCTCCTATCGTCTTATTACGTTAGCTTGAGAGTGGATTAGTTAAGGAAGATTAGTGATTGAGAATGAACTCTTTAGAATTGATCAGTGCCCAGAGAACATCACTTAGCCCACTGATCGGACTGGGGGCTTCTGCGATCGCCTTGAGCGACAATTCGGCCTCGTCATGGGAAGGGAATCGAGATAAAGTTCTGAGAAATGCTTCTTCTACAAGAAGACGAAGAATCGTTTCCTCACTTTTCGTTTTAGGTTTTCGACTGGCTGTTGGATTATTCGAACCGTCCACATTTGTAGAGTCGATTTCATTCGTTTCGTCCAGGTTCGAAGCTGATTGCTTCTTTTGTTCGTCTAGTTTTTTCTCGGTTCTTGCCAATCGCGTTTTTAGGTTCTGAATTCGTTCCGGCGGAACATCTTTACCTGTTAGCCGTTCTAACTGCAGTCTAAGGCTTCGCGCTTCACGATCGAGTTTTTCAGTTGCCGCTTCCGTTACCGATGATTGACCCATCATAGCGGCTGACGATTCTACCTTGGCGTTGTTGGGATTGCGATTCCCGCGTAGTGTATCGAGGGGCCAATTGTTTTTCTTTGCCACTTGGGCGAGCCAGCTTCTACTCGGATCGACCATGGCTTGAAGGATATCATTGTCATTTCGGATGAAAACGGTTTGAAGCAAGCTCGGGTCGCTGGTTCGATCGCAGTCACAATTGCTTTCTCGCGTGGAGCGACCGAAAACGGAAAGGGCATAATTGCTCCCACGATTTCGGGATTGCGCACTGGAGCCGGGCATCGTGATCGCTCGATCCTCCTCAAGATTGCAGATAGCCGATGCTCGTTCATCGCTGGATAAAGCGATACGAATCGCGTCGTAGGCCGTTTCTGCAGGCAACCTGCGCAAGAGGGCGTGAGAGAAATTTCTACGATCTAGTTCGTTAGAAGAGTTTGTCCGCCAGCTTCGTTGATAAGTATCCGAATTCAGGATGGTTCGGTGCACCCATTTGATATCATAATTGTTTTGTATGAAACCATTTGCAAGATAGTCCAGTAGAGCGGCGTTGCTTGGGGCATTGGCTAAATTGAGATCATCCGCAGGATTAACGATTCCAGCTTGAAAGTAGTGTGCCCACACTCGATTCACAAAGGCCTTGGCAAAATATGGATTATTGGGCTCTCTTAACCATTTCATCAGATTGACTCGAGGGTCTGGCGTTTGGGATAAGTCAATACGTTCTCCCCCTAGGAGTTTTGCGTAAACAGGTTTGGGAGGTGTTGGCTCCTTGTTCTTTTTATTTTTGTTTTTACCTTTTTCGTCGTCACCGACTCGTTTGGGCTGATTGATCACTTCGGGGAAGGGAATGGTTTTGTCGTATTCACCATTTTTGTATTTATCTCTTAATTCGCGGGAAAGTTGATTTCCCTTGACAGTTTTGGCAATTCCTAATTGCTCGACGATTCCATCAAATTCTTTTTTCCCTTCGGGTGACAGTGTGCCTTGCCGGCCCACGACATTGCCAAAGAGCAATTCGAATTGGTCAAAGTCCTTTTTGGACCACTGATCAAACGGATGTTTGTGGCATTGCGCGCACTGAATTCGAACTCCGCAGAATGCGTACGCAAAGCTAATAGCTCGCTCCTCAGCCGTTTGTTGGTTATTGCGAGCCCAAAAATAAGGCATCTGTGATCTGGAGGCGAACAATTTGCCCGTTTTGTCATTCGCAATTTTGGTCATGTTTTCGCAATATGCTACGTACGTTTCATCAGGTTCGCGAGAAACGGCGGTTACGATCCCCTCAACAATTTGGTCATACGGGACATTCCGTTCGATGCGATCATAGACCCATTGGTACCAATAGAGCGAAGGTGAGGTTGGAAGATAGGTTGCATTGCGAAGTTGATCCTCGTTGTTTCCTGTGATATCGCACAGAAAGGTGGTCCAAATCGCTGCATAACCAGGAGAGGTTAAAAGTTGTTCGATGACCTTTTCTCGCTTATTGAGCGAAGTGTCTGCGAGAAAGTCACGCACTTCTTGTGAAGTGGGTAAAGTACCCGATACATCTAAACAAACGCGTCTAAAGAACTCTTCGTCAGGTGCGATATCGGAAGGTTGGATTCCGAGCTGATCAAGTTTCTTTAGTACCAATCGATCAATCTCGGATTGAGAAGAGGCAATTGCGGGGCTCAATGTGCCGTTCTGTCCAAAGGGACGCATTATGGGAATGGGTACAACAGCCGCATCGTAGGAGACCACGACGTGGGTGTCACCGGTTTGGCCGGCGGTAACTCGACCAGTTTCATCGATTTCAGCGACAGATGTGTCGTTACTAAAGAATCGGCTCAAAGAAGTCACGTCTTCGCGTGTTCCATCATTCCATACCGCGACAACATTTAAGCTTTCCGATTGTCCTTTGGTGCCAAAGACGAGTTCACGCGGTTCAACAATCAATTGTTCTAGCTTGAGGGGCTGCGTTTTCGATGTCGATTTCGAGACTTTCGCAGCACCTTGCTCAATCCAACGTTTGAGGACTTGGTATTCCCATCCACCTTTTTCGAAGCGTTTGCCACCTTCGTGATGTTCATCGCTTGTAGGTTTAAATAGGATTAAACTCTCATCAGGTTTGTCGACATTGACTCGGTCCTCGCCTTTTTCGAGCAAGGCCTTATGATCGACATCAAAATCGTAGCCAAACAAGGAAAGCATAAATCCGCCTTGTCCTTGGAATGAGCCGTGGCACGCGCGTCCGTTGCATCCTAATCGACCGAGAAGCGGGGAAACGTGTTTCTGAAAATCAGGCGTCTCATCCGTGGTGGTTACACCGTTGTTATCTGGAGTAAAGCGGAGGTGGATTGACTTTTGAATCGGACCGCTTTCTGCGATGACTGGTCCGTGGTACCAGAGCCCAAATACGCAGAATATGCTTATGTAGTGTAAGAGTTTCATGGTGGCTACATCGACGATCGATAGGTTGTGAGATGACGGGAACGTTAATCTGATGGTCGTTTTATGGTTCCTGATCTCGGACTTTAATCTTGTCCCCTTTTAGTCGTTTGAGCATATTCGCATATTGCTTTTCGACTTGTGTTTGGCGAGTTGAATTCAGCTTGTTCATGGATTCGACAAGACTTGCTCGGCGCTGGTCGATTAGTTCGATCTCGCGATTGGTACGTTGCATTTGGTTGTCGATTCGATTTTCCAGTAGCTGCTTTAGATTGTGCTCATTGAAGCTTTTATCTTTAGCCATTCCTTTGGCCAGTAGTAACTCGATCTTAGATTGAATCTTCCAAGATTCGATTTCTAATTCGTAGATCTTTTGGTCACGTTTCCGAGCTGCTTCGACTCGTTTAATTACTTTGGAAACGTCTTGGATGGCTGCTTCGTATTTGGCTAAGTCGGTTGTCCGAAGCACTCCGAGAAGCATGGCGAGCTCTGGATGATGGCTCTTAATAAAATCCATCGTTTGAAGTTCGTTGGATTGTGACTCGTTAATCTCAGAAGGGGGCTTTCCCGGTATTTCCGATTCCTGTGAGTGGCACGTGGTTACATGGTGTGCGATCTGGAGGATAACGGCGGTAAAAACGATTTTCGAGAATCTCATGGCGTAGCTCCAGCATTGGAAGTTTGGTCGGATGTCGCGGCAAGAAGCCAGTCTGGCAAATCTAGATCCGAATCATCGGAAATTGATAGATCAACGTCGCTGTATTCCTCCGTAAGATCTATCGATGAATCAATCTGTTCTATCGTTGGAGAGGGCATAGGCTGGTTGTGGAGTTCTGACCATGTTTGAGCTAGCAACGACAAAGGAAGAGCCGTTCTGGCGTCGGAATTCCACTGAGTTGGTATGACTAATACCATTACCGCGACGGCGATCGAAAGAGCCCATGCTGCATTCACCAAATATCTGGTTATACGATGCGACTCCGACGTTGGGGCAACGAGGATCGGATTTTTAACGGAAGAAATCGGTAATAACGCAGCCTGTATCTCTAGGTATTCACTGACGGCTTCCGCAACGAGATCCGCTAAATGGGGTTCGTTCTGTAATCGTTCTTCAAACTGGAGACGATCGAGAACTGGATCATTCCAAGCGTAAAGTCTCGCTCGCTCCAGATCGTCGGCAAGAGGTTCTGTTTCATGGCTCATTATTCTGTTTCCTCAGTTTTTCTAAGGCTAGTCTCATTCGGGAAAGTGCCGTTCCTAAAGGGATATTTAAGATTTTGGCAATTTCAGAAAAGGAGCGATCGTCAATGAATCGCATGCGCAAAATGGTTTGCTGGTCTGGGGGGAGTTTCGAGATTTGGTTACGAACTTGCTCCACCTGCTCTCGTTTGATTAGGTTGGTAAGAGGGGTGGTTTCATATTGGGAGGCGGGTTCTGCTACTAGGTCCGTGGTGGGGTGCATTCTTTGCGATTCCCTGAGCCTCAATGCTTCACGATGCACAACCTTGAACAACCAGCTTTTCATTGCATCTGTAGCTACATCTCCACCGAATCTCGAAAGCGAGACAAATCCATTTTGAGTGGCATCTTTGGCTAACGACCAGTCTCGGACGATCGCCCAGGCGTACCGCTCCAGGATCGCTTGATACTGGTTAACGCAGTTCTCAACGATTTCAGGTGGTAAGGGTCGATCGCGAGTCGAAGCCTCGCTATTCATTTCGATCTCGGTATCGAGAAAGTGGAGTGCTGACGAGTCAAAACGGAAAGTAATAGGTGAATTTTCAGTGGTTGTCGCAGGCGATTACGAGTAAGAGGCGGAATCCCCACGGATTATTCACGATCGTGGTAGAGATTGTTCGAGATTTCGGATCTGCTCGCCAGTTTCAGGCCTTGTTGCAGGCGTTTTCGAGTGATAGCGGGGGCCTGAGGTCGATTAGCATCGAATCCAATCGCTCGGAAAGAGATCGGAATCCTTGATTTTCTCTTCGTTAAACCAGCGAGCTGGGGCGATTGTCAGGCCCTTGGTCGGTCCTGCTAACCAGGCTCCCCACCAGCTAAAGGTCGAGTTGGCGATAACGTGATGATGCCCCAGGCTCATCAGTTTCAGGTCTTCGATTCCCGACCGTGGCTTGCCATCTCCGATAAAGACTGCAGCTTTTTCGAGTTTCAAGTTTTGTTTTGCCCAGGGGATATCATCAGAAAACACAAACACGCTGGAATCCGGGGGTAAATGATCAAGTGCCCTGTGGTAGTAGTCGATCCCACATTGTGCGTAGATTTTTTGCGCTTTAGGGTTGGCGATGTAGTCACCTCGCCTTACGTGCAGGATAACAGAATTCACAGACGATATCGCAACGGCGAGGCTGTGATTATAAGCCCCCTTTAATTCGGGAGGGGTTAATTCTTTACGGATGTAGTTTTCGCAGGAGGTAAAGTACTTGAACGACTGAAAGTATCCATCGATCATCACGGGTGCAACAAGGTGTTCAAATTCTTGCGAGTAGTGAAAGGATTTTTCCCGATACGTAGTTTGCGAAACAAGTGCACGTGACCAGTGAGAGAATATCGCTTGGATTTTATTCTTCGGTGCAGGTTGTATGATGGCTTCGATCGGGAAATGACTAAGCTCAAAGCTACGATGTCTTCCGCTGTGATAGAAACTTAGGTCTAGATTCAAATCTGCATCGCACCGGAGAGCTAACGATCGAGCTGCAGCATATTGAAACAATTGATTTCCGAGTCCACCTGAAACACGGATGGTAACACTTCGCTTCTTGTTCATCGATGAGTCACTCGAGATTCAGATCGCGTCCGAGGGGGAGCTAGGACTTCGCATTCGAAACGAATTCGTTTACGCGGCCACGGTTGATGGGCGCGTTGCTTGCTCCTGCGTTGCTCGCTCCAGAGAAGACATTTGCACGACTGCTTGGAAATTTTCTGGTTGCTTTGCTAGTCGTTTTGCTAAAGCCTTTTGTTGGAGTTTTTTGACCAACCGGCGTAGATCGATTAGCATTCCATGACGGAATAATCGACGGCGGGTGCTTTTTCGCTCGATCGTCGAGGCGAATGTTTCTGTTTGACCTCGATGCAGAAGTTCTTTCTGGATGCAAATAGCCGGCTTGCACTGAAGAATATTCAGAGATGATGAAATTTTGGACAACGGATTAAACATAGCCTGATCGATTTGATCCGAAATCAAATTCGTAGCTTTGGACAATTTCCTGGCCCCTTCGAGCGATACCACGTATCCAGCGGTTCCGCCGTGCCAGGATCGAAGTTTGTGAAGCGACTCTCCGGACGCCAAACTGACGCTCGATTTTGCCAGTACGACACTTCGGAGGGTCGTTTCAAGCTTGATCAAGTCGAAGGAAACCTGTGCGTTTTCAATAGATCGAAACGTATCGGCAATTTGCGGTGCGAGAATCGCGTCATCCTCGAAGATCGCGGCCATGGCAATTCGATCTCGGACCATCCCCTCCCAAATCGCTTTGTGACTTAGAAAACATGCGACCTCGTATACACTAATGGGCTGAAACTCAAAGCGCTCGTCGACAATCGATCTCCACGTAGTTTCAGGCAGCGAACGCCCGTCGATAGCTGGTATCCGTTCAAAGGAGATGCCAACTGTTTGCGCCTGGTTGCGAAAAAACTCAAACCGATCGGGAGAACGATCGAGATTGATGAGATAGGTTTTCATGCCTTATCCACGTTGCGAATGGGACCTAAGAGTTTCATAGAAAAGATTTAGCATTTGAGGTGACACTGTGTTCCGTAACGCATCATCGCAAGTGTCAAACGGAAAGGTTTCGCCTATAGCCTGATCTCGCTTGCAGAGAAGCGATTGTTTCTCGGAAAAAAGAGACTTCAAGCCAGATAACGTAGGGCGTCTTTTTTTGTTTGCCAGTTCACGCAATTGAATCGTAGGAAATTCGTCAGCAAGCAGTCGATACTTGCGTTGTGCGTAACGACTGCTCTGGTAGTTTTGAAGTTCATAGTTGGCAAATCCCATTTCAGGCTTCAGGTACTTGAGGTGCCAGTACAAATAGCCCGCGAAGTGGCGTGGGATCCCACCTCGATGGAATTTTTCGAATCGACGATCGCGTGTGAAGTAGGTTTCATCCGTCACGCGAAAGAATCCAATATCTCCTCCGCCGGAGATGGGGTCACGACGGCAAAGAGAAAGTTCATTGGGGGTCGGAAACAAATTCAAACCAGAGAAGCATAGCATTCTTTGACGCCGTGTCGTTGGGTTACGAATTTCATCAGTCACCCTTTGAAGCACACTCGGAATCGCTAGATGATCATCATCGAGTTTCGTTGCATGTGTGAATCGAGTAGCGGCAAGAGCGAAATTGTAGTAGTTCACCAAACTGCTCGGCGAGTCTGCTGGTGTTCTTGAGTGGTCATCGCTACCAGGCGGGAAAACCCGATCAACGTAATGAAAGATTCTCAGTTTTTCTGCGCCAAATTCTGATTGCAACCGCATCAGTATTTCAGCGGTCGAGTCCGTGCACTGGTTATGGACCGCAACAATCTCATCGAAATACTCGATGTGACTGCGAATCGTCAGTTCCAGAAAATCCTCGCCATTTCTGATACGCATAAAGGCGCTAATACCAGGCTGGCGATCTCCAATCCTCAGATCAGATCTCTTGAACCGATAGCCAGCGACTTCCATGTGTTGATTTTCGAGACAGCTGGTTGAGAACACAGTATGGGATGTGGTGGAACAGTGTAAAGTGCGCGGAGCGGATTCCTAGAGTGAGTTGCCAGATTATCCATCTCTGTCAATTAACCCACCTTCGCAATGCTAACGCTAGCAGAATTGAACGAGCTGGATCAAGATCAATAATCGATCAAGGTGCTATGCTAGCAAAACAATTTCGTACTGTTTTTGAGATTGATAAAGCGAAATTTATTTATTACCAAAATCAGTTAAATACTCTTCCACGATTTGTTCTAGCGGTGCGACGTTGGGCAAGCCCAGCCTTAGTCCGCGCCGGCCATCAATAGCTGTTGGCCAGTTATCGACGATTTTTTGTATTCGTGGTTGAAAGTCATCGACAATTTCGCCGAGTTTGAGATTTCGTTTTGACGCAACCTGACGGAGCACTGCGGCCGCTTGTATTGGTGTGACCGACATGGCTGGTAAACCGACTGCGCGGTCATCCCCCAGGTCTTCAGACGGTAAATTATGAAGTTCGATCAAGGACTCGATCACTGTTCTATATCCTGTCATGGGATGTGGTTGACTGCGTCGAATGGGGAGTAAGCAGGTGTGGCCATGAAGTGGTTCGCGAAACATGCCACTAGCCCAGCTAGATGCAGCCGCGTTGGGTTTACCTGGACGGACAATGACAGTTGGCAAGCGAGCGGATCTGCCATCAAAGTGACCTTTACGAGAGTGATCATTGATGAGTAATTCACAAATCGCCTTGGTCATTCCATAGGTAGTTTGTGGTGTCAATTTCATATGATCATGACATTCGCCTTTCATGGCTACTCCGCCGAAGCATGCGATACTACTTGCGAACACGACTCGCGAATTCGCTCCTGCTCTTCTGGCAGCTTCAAATAAATTACGCCCCCCATCAAGATTGACTCGTAACGCGTCATCGAACGATTCTTCGCATTCTCCACTTACCATAGACGCTAGATGAAAGAATGACATACCTCGTTTTGAGGGCAGAGCGTCCAGTAGCTCAGAGCGGTTCGAAATGTCGACGTCGACATGGCTAACAAGATCTCGGTCGCTCGATTTCGAAAATCGCTTATCGACGAGGAGGATTTGCTCTATCGGTTCGCGATCACCTTTTTGATTTTCGAGACTTCCTCGCTCAATAAGTGCGTTGCAGAGTTGCGCACCCAAGAAACCTCCTCCACCCGTTATGACTACATGCATCGAGACATTCTTTCGTCGTAAGGAATCGTGTATCGCTTATCAAGATCGTCGCATCAACAGGCGCTATGGTCCCACATCATAGCAACAGCGACCACTTTGCGGCACTCGCATGCCTGATTGCACAGAGCTCATTTCTGATGTTCAATGTATGGATGAACAAACGCGAGAATTTAGCAGGACAACGGATCGGATATATCGGATTAGGCAATATGGGGTTACCTGGGGCGAGGCATTTGCTCGCGGCGGGTGCGGATCTCATCGTATGGAATCGAACGCGAGACAAGGGGCGGGAGCTCGTCGCGAGTGGGGCGCGGTGGGCGGAATCGCTGCAGGAACTGGCAGGATACGTTAAGGATGGGACAATCTGCCTTAACTTGACGCACACCCATGTTGTCAAGGAAATTGTTTTGGGGCAATCTGGTCTGGCCAAGTATTTGGATTCGGAAGCATTAGTCATCGACTTTGGAACTACCAGCGTCGAGGCGACCAAAGAGCTGGCCAATCAACTCAATTGGTTAGATGCACCCGTTTCAGGGGGGCAGACGGGTGCTGAGCAAGCCAATTTGACCATCATGGTCGGCGGTTCAGAATCGCATTTTGAGCGAGCCAGAGATTTGTTGCACACTGTTGGCAAACGGGTGACGCGGATGGGGGATTCCGGGGCTGGGCAAGTTACCAAGCTGGCGAATCAGCTGATTGTGGCTCAAACCATAGATGCGGTCGCACAAGCAATCCGGATGGCAGAATTAGCGGGAGTCGACCCCAGTTTGGTGCGCAATGCACTACTGGGCGGGTTTGCAGAAAGCCGGATTTTACAATTGCATGGCGAGCGAATGATCAATCGTTCCTTTGAACCAGGTGGGCGGGCCGAGTTACAACTCAAGGATGTTCGACTGATTTGCGAGTTGGCCAACGCGATTGGTTTCACTTCTCCCACTTTGGACAATTGTTTACGTCAGTGGGAGCAGTTAGTAGATAGCAAGGGGCTAGGTCATATCGATCACTCGGGGCTTTTCGAGCTGTATCGATGACCGCTAGACTTTTTGCAAAACTAAAACGGTATCACATGCGTCGGCATTGAGCTTTTGAGTGTTGTCAATGTCGTACCAGAAGTCATGGACCGCGATTAGTTTCAGTTTGGCGCACTTGGCCAATAAATCCTTGAGTTGCTTAACGGTGTAGATTCTTAGCGTGATGTGATCGGAAAGTCGGAATTTTTCGTCCTGTTTTTTCACAAGCATCGAGATACGGAGTTTTTCTAGTCGCGTTTTGAGGCTGGTGTCGACAACCGTCAACGCATAGTGAACAGAAACGTCATCTGTTTTGGCGCTCCATCGTTCGGTGCCCCAAAGATCTGAGCCGCGCGGCAAGAGGTGCAGGGATAATACAAAAATTCCACCAGTCTTGAGGTGGTCTGCCACACAGTTCAAATGAGCCAGAGCCGCCTCCTCGGATTCAAGATGACGAAACGTATTGATCGCATTGACAGCGGCATCAAACGGTTCGTCGAATGAGAACTGGGTCATGTCGCCGACGACCAAGTTCGCTTTGTTTTTATTCTTCTTGAGTTTCTTTTCGCAGTA